>Ga0209591_10007347_pt1 | contig 12128 bp, 13 predicted proteins | sample MAT01_FD_187207 | JGI IMG/M metagenome (GOLD analysis project Ga0209591, IMG submission 187207) | Freshwater microbial communities from Lake Fryxell liftoff mats and glacier meltwater in Antarctica - MAT-01 (SPAdes) (version 2) | ecosystem: Environmental > Aquatic > Freshwater > Ice > Liftoff...
GACCAGGATGTCGAGGCCACCGAACGCGTCGACGGTCTTCGCGACCGCCCGGGTGCAATCATCGGCGTCGACGATGTTGGTCGCCAGCGGGATCGCCCGTCCGCCCATCGCCTCGATCTCGCCTGCAACCGACTGGACCCGCTCCTCGGTACGAGCTGCGAGCCCGACCGCAGCTCCCTCCCGGGCGAGTGCCAGCGCGGTGGCCCGGCCGAGGCCGGGCCCTACCCCCGACACGATGGCGACCTTGTTCTCGAGCAGCATCGGCGAGCCCTTCCGCGAGACGACGGCTGAATCTGCCAGGCTCTCGGGCTGTGATCAAGCTCATCTGCTTCGTCGTGCGGAATCCGTCTCTCGGGATCGACGAGTTCCACGATCGTTGGTCGGGCGAGCACGCACCGAACGTCGCGACCCATCCGGCGACCCAGGACCGTCTCGTCGGTTACGAGCTCAACCGCCGCAAGGCCCGCGACTACGAGCGGACCGACGTGCCGTTCGACGGCGTGGCGGTGCAGTACTACTCCTCGCTCGACGACTTCACGACCATGCTCGGCGATCCCGACTACCCCCGGCTCATGGCGGTGGAATCGGATCTCATCGACCTCTCGTCGTCGCTCGTGATCTTCACCGAACCGGAGCACGTCGTGATGGAGGGGCCGTCGCCCCTACCGGCCGGGGCGACCAAGCTGTTCGCCGCGCTCCACCGCCGCCCGGGTACCACCGTCGAGGAGTTCCGCGAGCACTGGCGCACGAAGCACGCGGCGGTGAACCGTGACACGCCGTCGATCGCCCGCCACATCCTGCGCTACGAGCAGAACGTGGCCCACGACGACGGCGAGTTCGACGGCGTCACGATCCAGTGGTTCGCGAACACGCGCGAGTTCTTCGCGATGGCGATGGAACCCGAGCAGGCGACCATCGTCGAGCCCGACGAAGCCGAGCTCCTCCACCAGAGCGCGCTGACCTGGATCCTCACCGACGCGGAGCAGACGATCGTCTAGGCCTTCCGGGCAGTTTCCGGGTCGATGTTGTCGATTCGGGGTGGTGCTGCGCGTCATGGTGGTGCCGGCGGTGGTCGCCGGCTGTGAGGGAGAGGAGTTGCCATGAAGTACTTCGTTCTGCTCGCCGGCGATGGTGAGCTGCCGTCGTGGGATGAGCTGACCGCGGAGGAGCAGGAGGCCTTTCTGGCCGAACTCGGCGCCTTTGATGAGGCGTGTGCGGCCCTGCCGGGAGTGGAGATCCTGGGCGGAGAGGCGCTGGGGGTCGGCTCGATGGCCACCACGTTGCGGACCCGCGGCGGCGAGATGACCATCACCGACGGCCCGTTCGCCGAAGCGGCGGAGCAGATCGGCGGCTACTACCTTCTCGATGCCCCCGACCTCGACACGGTGATCGAGTTGTGCAGGATCCTGCCCGCCTATGACATCGACATCCGACCGGTCCTCGACATGTCCTGACCGAGCCATCCAGTCGATCTTCCGAGCCGAGTGGGGCCGGCTGTTGTCGCTGCTGGTGTCGCGGACCCGTCGCCTCGATCTGGCCGAAGACGCCTTGAGCGAAGCCTTCGCACGGGCTTCGGACCGCTGGCCCGGCGAAGGGGTGCCGGCCAACCCTGCCGGTTGGCTGTACGCCAGCGCCTACCACCACGTCGTCGGGCGGCTCAGGGCCGAGGCTGTCGCGGGGCGCAAGGCGCCGCTGCTCGCGGTCAGACCCGGATGGGTGCCACCTGACGAATCCAGCGAGGAGCTGGCCGACGATCGTCTGCACCTCATCTTGTTGTGCTGTCACCCGGCACTCCCGCGCGAATCACGGTCAGCGCTCGCGCTCCGCCTCGTCATCGGGACCTCGACCGAGGAGATCGCACGCCTGTTCGTTGTTGCGCCCGCGACGATGGCGGCGCGCCTGACCCGAGCGAAGAAGAAGATCGTGCTCGCCGGTATCCCGATCGGCGCCCCGCTCGAGGACGAGCTCAGAACACGTCTCGACGAGGTGTGCCGAACGATCTATCTGGCTTTCACTGCCGGGTACACCCCCATCGCCGGCCCTGGCCTGCTGCGTACCGACCAGGCCGGAGAAGCCGTGCGGCTCGCCGCCATGTTGCACCACCTCGTGCCCGACGGCTCCCAGGTCCAAGCGACGCTCGCGCTCTTGGTGCTCCAACACTCGCGCCGCGACGCCCGCCAGCGCCACGGTCGCCTGGTGACCCTCGCCGATCAGGATCGGTCGATGTGGTACCACGACGAGATACGGGCTGGGCTCGGGCTCGCCGTCGGACTCCAACCAGTCGAGGGATACGCCGAAGAACTCCGACTCCAAGCTCTCATCGCGGCCGAGCACGCGCGGGCACCCACCGCGGCGGCAACGGACTGGACCGCGATCGCCGGTCACTACGCCACCCTCGAAGCACGAACCGGTTCCGCGATCGTACGACTCAACCGCGCCGTCGCAGTCGCCGAGGTCCGTGGTCCCCGAGCCGGCCTCGCCCTCCTGGCCGGACTCGACGACGTCCTGCGCGACAACCACCGAGTCGCCGCCGTCCGCGCCGAACTCGCGCAACGAGTCGGTGACCTCGACCTCGCCCGGGCCTCCTACCGCAAGGCGATCGACCTGTGCTCCAACGACGTCGAACGGGCTCACCTCAGAGCCCGGTTCGAGGCACTCCACACTCCCGACCCCTGAGCACCGGTAGTTCGAGCCAGCTAGGTGCCCTGGCAGAACCCTGCCGCGTCGGTGTCGTCGGTGCCGTCGGCGCAGTGCAGGTCGGCGTGGTCGTGGCTGAAGACGCCGTCGGGGCTGTCCCAACCGGGGACGACCCACGCGTGCACCATCCACTGCGTGCGGTCGATGAACATGCCCTCCTTGCCGTCGCACATCTTCTTCGTGATGTCGCGGTCGGCCGGAAACGGGATCTCCATCTTGGCCGAGGTGAACTTCACACAGACCCCGGAGTGGCGGTGCCAGTGGTCGTTCGGCCCCGCGAACCCGTCGGGCGCGTCGGCGTCACCGCTCCCGGCGAGGTACATGAGTCCGGTGACGCGAGACGTCGGACTGGTGCCGTCGTAGATCAACGTCGGGGGCTTCGCGGCGTCGAACGCGTTGCCGGCCGCGTTCGCGATGCCGACGTAGTGGGCGCCGACGAGCGGCGCGAACCCGCCGGCGAGCACGTAGCCGGCTGCCTCCGCGTCGACGACCGTCGGGTAGCGCAGCGCGACCTCGCGCGCCGCCACCAACTGCGACGCGACCTGTTCGCGGGTCGCGTCGTCGAGCGGCTCATTCGGCAGGGATTCCGCCTGTTGGTCGGCATTGGCGTCGTGGTGGTCGACCCCGGTGGCGGCGGCAGTCTCGACCGCGGGCGTCGGCGCCGCCGACGACTCCGATACCGCCGACGCCCCTACCGAGGCCGCCGCGTCGTCGGATGGATCCCTGGAGATCAGCGCCACGACGAGCGCCGCCACGAAGATCCCCACCAGCAACGCCACGAGCATGCGCCGGTCGATGTCTGGCGAACCGTCCATTGTCGTCCCCCCGGATCGATGGGCGGAACGCTAGCTGTCAGCCGAAGACGAGCTCCGCGACCGACCGGAGGGTCGCCGGATCGCCGTACACCTGCAGGGTCGTGACCACCGATTCCCGCCACGCCTCGAGGTCGTCGCGGATCTTCTCCTTCGGGCCGACCAGGGAGGTCTCCTCGACGAGTGAGGTCGGCACCAACGCCGCCGCCTCCTCCTTCTTCCCGTCGAGGTACAGCTCCTGGATCTTGCGGGCCTCGTCTTCGTAGCCCATGCGCGAGAACACGTCGGCGTGGAAGTTCATGCTCTTCGCGCCCATCCCGCCGATGTACAGCGCGAGCACCGGCTTCATGAACCCGGCGGCTTCCTCCACGTCGTCGGCGATGATGATCGGGACCGTGGCCGCGACCTCGAAGTCGTCGAACGACCGACGCGCGCCCGGCCGCGCGAAGCCCTCGGCCAGCGCGTCGCGATAGAAGCCGTCCATCTTCGGCGAGTAGTAGATCGCGAGCCAGCCATCGGCGATCTCCGCGGTGAGCGACACGTTCTTCGGACCCTCGGACGCGAGGTAGATCGGCAGGTCTTCGCGCAACGGGTGCACGATCGACTTCACCGCCTTGCCGAGCCCGGTGCCGCCTGGATACGGCAGGGTGTAGTGCTCACCCTCGTAGGTCACCGGCTCCTTGCGGGCGAGGATCTTGCGGATGATGTCGACGTACTCCCGCGTGCGCGCCAACGGCTTCGGGTAGGGCTGGCCGTACCAACCCTCCACGACCTGCGGTCCCGACGCGCCCAGGCCGAGGATGAAGCGACCCCCGGTGAGGTGGTCCATCGTGATCGCGGCCATCGCTGTCGCCGACGGGGTGCGGGCCGACATCTGGATGATCGACGTGCCGAGCTTGATCTTCTCGGTGGCCGCACCCCACCACGCCAGCGGAGTGAGTGCATCCGACCCGTAGGCCTCCGCGGTCCACGCGGAGTCGTACCCGAGCTCCTCGGCGACCCTCAGCTGCTCCGGCACCGCGCGCGGCGGCGCCGCGTTCCAGTACCCGATCTGCAGTCCCAGTTTCAGATCCCGTGTGCTCATCCCACCGAGCCTATGCGTCACCGCTCGGGACCGAGCCAGTAGGCGGCTGAGGCCCGGACCTCGCCGTCGACGGTGAACCAGAGCCGTGAAGGGTCGCCTTCGGCGTGCACGAGCTCGACCACGTCGCGCGGATCGATGCCGGCCCGGTGCTCCATCTCGATCCGCCTCACCCGCGTGGACTCGCGGGCCGCGAGGTCGTCTTCCACCGCGGCCCAGTACACCGCGTTGTTCACGTGTCCGAGCACGTCGAAGTCGGTCGACCGCAATCCCCACCCCGTTCTGGTCAGGTTTTCGCCGCGCGGCGCGGCAGAGTCCTGACCAGAACCGAGTGGTGACGGGGATGGTGACGGAGGCGGGGGGTGCTCGAGTCGGGCGCGGATGCGGCGGCGGGTCCCTTCGCCGTACACCGCGTGGAAATCGGCCGGGACCGGAAGGGGCGCGCCGGTCGTCCGGTCGACGTGCACCCAGACCGCGGCGAGGTCGACCGTTCCGCCGCCGGCACCCACGACCCGGGTCCTGCGCTCGGCCCAGCGGGGCCCTGAGCCGCCGCAGAACGTGGTGAGCTCGACCATCTCACCCAACGAGAGACGACCCGTGAGCTCACCCACGAGACGCCGCAGCACCCAGTAGCCGGTCTCGTCGGTGATCCCACTCTCCGCGGAATCGTCGGTGGCGACGTCCTGCGCGTACCGGGCGAGCGCGTCGAGCCGCAACGAACCGTCGGGGTGTACGTCGCCGAGGCGGACCCGTCGGGTGCCGACGTACCGTCGATCGTGCTCGGCGACGGGAACAAACTCGTCGGGCGGGGTCACGCGGCGATGCCGGCGAGCCCGTCGACGAGCGCGGCGGTCGCCTCGGCGCGCGCGTTCGGTCCGATACCCCGGATGCGCGGCGGCAGTTCCAGCTGAACGCCCCCACCGCGGGCTCGGTTCACGGGGTTGTCGGGGTGCAGTCCCCGCAACTCGCGTGGGATCACCGACATGTCGTCGACGATCTCGTACTGGGGCAGCACCGATCGGAGGCCGTCGGACACTTCCACCGCGAGCTCACGATCGGCACCACCGGCGAGGATGCGCGTCCACCAGCCCTCGCGGCCGTAGCCGTGGATCGAGATCACGATGTCGACGTGGTCGAGGAACGCCGCGAGCGCACGCGACGACTCCGGGCCGATGTGGTGCGACGGGAGGTGCCAGCGGAGATCGGCGGGCTGCTCGACCGTGTAGAGCGACGCGCCACCGGCGTCGGCCGCGGCTGCCGCGACCTCGGCCGTGCCCCGTTCCAGCGACCCGCCGTGGATGGCCATGAACCCGACCGGCGAACGGAGCACCACGGCCTCCCGCACGCCGGGGCAGTCGAGCAGTTCCGCGAAGCGGGTCATCCGAGCGCGTCGAGCAGGCGGTCGATCTCGGCGAGGTCGGCGGTCGTGGGCACGAGCACGAACTCGTCGCAGCCGATGTCGCTGAGCGCGGCGACGACTTCGCGGATCGCGCCCGGGTCGTGCATCCGGGTCAGGCCTGCCATAGCCTTCGCGGCGTCGTCGCCGAACGTGGAGAGGTACTCGAACGCGTAGGAGAAGAGTCGGTCGCGGGCACCGTCGCCGAGCGCGAACCACGTGCTGGTCGTGAGCGTCGGCGCCGTCGTGCGGCCGGCGTCGCGCCACGCGGCCTCGACCGCACGGAACTGCCGGTCGACACCCGCGGGGTCGGGTCCGATGTCGTAGCCGGCGAGGCCGTCGGCCCACTGCGCGCTGCGGGCCAACGACTTCGGACCCATGGCCGCCGTCCAGAGCGGCGGGCCGCCCGGCTGCACCGGCTCGGGACCGATGGGCGGGATGCCCTCGACGGCGATCTCGCCGGCCCAGACCGCCCGCATGATCGCGACCTGCTCGTCGAGCCGGGCGAACCGGCGCATGAACGGCGCCCCGACGGCGAGGTAGTCCTGCTCCCGTCCACCGACGCCGACGCCGAGGGTGAGACGACCGCCCGACAGCACGTCGATCGTCGCCGCCTGCTTCGCGAGTCGCACCGGCTCGTGCGACGGCAGCACCACCACCGTCGACTCGAGCCGTACCCGCTCCGTCGCCGCTGCCGCGAACGCGAGCGTGGTCACGAGATCGTGACTCCAGTACGCGACCCGCTCCCCCACCGCGAGGCTCGAGAACGGACCGTCCTCGATGCGTCGGCACCATTCGAGGATCGTCGTGCGGTCAGTCCCGCGCACGAACGACGGGAGCGTGAGTCCGATGTCCACGAGCTGTAGGCCGAATCCGGATTTCCTACGCGTTCTTCGGGACGTCCTTGAACGGCTTGCCCTTGTTCGGGTCGGGCTCCTTCGGCAGGCCGAGCACCCGCTCACCGAGGATGTTCCGCTGGACCTGGTCGGTGCCGCCGTAGATCGAAGGCCCGGGCGAGAACAGGATCGTCTCCTGCAACATGCCCCCACCGAGCGAGTCCTCGCCCATGAGCATCGTGTCGGCCCCGAGGATGTGACTCCCGACGTCTCGGTTCAGCCGCAGCATCTCGCTCATCATGAGCTTGGCGATGTTGGGCCCACCGGCGGCGCCACCGCCGCCCTTGGCCCGCAGCATCGTGAACTTGCCGAGCTCCTGCAGCGTGTACAGCTGGGCGATGCCCTGCCGCACGACGGGGTCGTCGCTCTTGCCGACCTCGCGGGCCAGCTTCATGAGCGACTTCGCCATGCCACCACCGCCGCCGCCCGTCCCACCGGTTCGGACCTGACCCACGGAGTCGCCGACCCGCTTGTCGAGCTGGCCGGCCTTGGCGCCCGGGAACGCGGCTCCCGCGGCACCGCTGCCACCGCTGCCGAGCCCGGCTCGTTCGGCCGCGAGCGTCGTATTGGTGACCGCCCATCCGTTGTTCAGTCCGCCGAGCATGTCGTCGTTGTGGACGCGCGCCCCGTCGATGAACACCTCGTTGAACATCGCCCGGCCGGTCATCTCCCGCAACGGCCGGATCTCGACGCCGGGTTGGTCCATCTCGAACCGGAAGTAGGTGATGCCCGCGTGCTTCGACGCGTCGGGATCGGTGCGCGCGATGAGCATCCCGAGGTTGCAGATCTGCGCGGTCGACGTCCAGACCTTCTGGCCGGTGATGATCCACTCGTCACCGTCGCGTTCGGCCTTGGTCTGCAGGCCGGCGAGGTCGGAACCGGCGCCGGGCTCGCTGAAGAGCTGGCACCAACTGTCCTGGCCGTTCAGGATGCGCAGGAGCCACGCGTCCTTCTGCTCGCGCGTGCCGTGCGCGACGATGGTCGGACCGGCGAGCAGGTAGCCGAGACCCGCGGGCGGACCGATCGCGCCGAACTCGGCGATCTCCCGGTTCACGATGTTCGCGAGGCCGCGCGAGTAGCCCTTGCCGAAGTCGTCTTCGGGCCAGGTCGGCGCCGCGTACCCCGAGCGGGCGAGGCGCTCCCACCACTCCGCGACCGTGATGTCGGGATCCCAGTTCTCGGCCAGCCAGGTACGGACCTGTTCGGCGACCATCTCGTCGGTGATCACTGCCATCGCTACTTCTTCTCCAGTGCCAAGAGTTCGAGGACCTTCTCCGAAGGACGCGCGATCACTGCGTGTGCCCCGACGAACACCACCGGCCGTTCCATGAGCTCCGGATGCTCGAGCAGCAGCGCGACGACTGCGTCCTTCTCCACGTAGTCGGCGGCGTCGAGGCCGAGTTCGGTGAACCGCTTGTCGTGGCGGACGAGTGCTCCCGGCGGGTCCGGGATCGAGTCGACGATGCGGGCGAGGGTCGCACGGTCGGGCGGCGCCTCGAGGTACTCGACCACATCGGCCGTCACGCCCTGCTCCCCGAGGATCGAGAGCGCACCGCGCGACTTGCTGCACTTCGGGTTGTGGAACACCAACGCGTCCATCGGTGCCACGTTACCGGTCGAGCCCTTCCCGGGGGGAAGCGTCAGCTGAGCTGGAGTTGGGGGCGGTTCAGGGCGTCGGCGAGCAGTTCGAGGTAGCGCTCGCGGTCGATGTCGACCGCACCCAGCGAGACGAGATGGTCGGTGGTCCACTGGACGTCGAACAGCGCCGCGCCCCCCGCGCGCAGGCGTTCGACGAGGGCCAGCAACGCGACCTTCGACGCATCAGGCGCCCGGTGGAACATCGACTCGCCGGCGAAGAACCCGCCGATCGCGATCCCGTAGACGCCGCCCACGAGCTCGCGATCGCCGGCCTCACCCGGCTCGGACCACACTTCGACGCTGTGCGCCCAGCCGAGGCGGTGGAGCTCGCAATAGGCGGCGACGAAGCTGTCGTCGATCCAGCCGTGCGGCCGACCCGGGTCGGCACACGCCTCCATCACCGCCCGGAACGCTGCGTCGACGGTCACCGAGAACCGGCGACTCGCCTTGCGCAACGACCGGCTCACATACAACCCGTCGAGCGGCAGGATCCCTCGCGGATCCGGCGACCACCAGGCCAGCGGTCCACCGAGGGTGACCCGCATCGGGAACAGGCCCGACCGGTACGCGGCGAGGATCGTTCCCGGCTCGAGGTCGGCACCGATGCCGACGATGCCTTCCACGTCGGCCTCGGCCGGCGCCGGGAACTCGTATCGACTCGCCGGTGGATCGATCGGCACGACGCGCCGGGTCAGGCAAGCAGCGCGCGGGCGATGTGACCGACCTGGATCTCGTCGGTCCCCGCGTAGATCTGGAGCACCTTCGCGTCGCGGCAGAGCTGCTCGACCTCGTACTCGGCCATGTAGCCGTTGCCGCCGAACAGCTGCACCGCTTCGAGCGCGACCTCCATCGCCGCCTGCGCGCCGTAGAGCTTGCAGGCCGACGCCTCCGCGAGGTTCATCGAGTGCCCGGACGCGCCCATCTCGATCTGGCGGAACACGAGGTTCTGGAGGTTGAGCCGTGCGACCTCCATCTTCGCCAGCTTGAGCTGGATCAACTGGTAGTCGCCGATCGGGCGCCCGAACTGCACCCGGTCCTTCGCGTACTGCACGCACAGCTCGAGGCATCGCTCCACGATCCCGAGCCCCATCGCGGCCACGCCGGTGCGCTCCATCGTGAACGTCGCCTTCGCACCGTCGCGCCCGCCGCCCGGTGCATCCTCGGTCTCGCCGAGCAGCCGGTCGAGGCCGACCCGCACGTCGGTGAGGAACAACTGACCCGTCGGCGACGAGTGCATACCCACCTTGCGCAGCGGTTTGCTCTGCTCGAAGCCCTCCATCCCCCGTTCGAGCACGAAGTTGAGGATCTTGCGGTCGGCCGGTGCGTTGCCTTCGTCGAGCTTGCAGATGAACACCGTGGTGTCGGCGTACGGGCCGTTGGTGATGAACGTCTTCGAACCGTTGAGGAGGTACTCGTCGCCGTCGCGCCGCGCCGTCGATTGCATACCGCCGAACGCGTCGGAACCGGAGTTGGGCTCCGTGATCGCCCAGGCGCCGATCTTCTCCATCGTGAGCAGGTCGAGGCCCCATCGCTCCTTCTGCTCGATGGTGCCCTTGCTCATCACGGCCGCGGCGGTGAGACCCATGCTCACGCCCATCGCCGTGACCATCCCCGGTGAGCACCGGCACAGCTCGATGATCGGCAGCATCATCAACGCCGAATCACCGCCACCGCCGCCGCCCGCGCCGGGTGCTTCGGCCGGTGCGGTGCCGTCGCGCTCGAGCCGCTCACGTTCGATCCGACGCTTGAACGACTCCCGGGCCATGGCGTCCATCCCGAACGTCTGCATGAGCTTGCGGAGGAGGTCGTAGGGCGGGAGGTCACCGAACTCCAGCTCGTCGCGCTGCGGTCGGATCTCGCGATCGACGAAGTCGCGCACGGCATCGCGCACCATCAACTGCTCTTCACTCCACTGGAACATCTGCTCTCCTCGAGTGTCCCGGCCCGGTACCGATCAGCAAGCCTGGCTCAGCAGGCTCCGCCCCATGGGCCCGTTCCCTGCCATTGGTACAACGCCCACGCCATGTCGTCCTGGTCGTACACCGAGGCGACGTTCGGCGGGACACCCACGAGCTCGGTGCGGCCCGCATGCTGCGCGGTGACGTTCCAGGTGCTCTGCAGGAACTGGTACGCCCCGAGGTACGGACCACTCGGGTTCACCACCGAGTAGTTGCCGCGGCTTTCGCGATGCCGGGTGCACGAGAGGAAGGGGTCGTCGCGATTGGGGTGCGAACCGTTGTTCGGCGTGTAGTCGATCGGAGGAGCCGGCGGCGCCGGCGCCGAACTCGCGACCCTCGCCGGGGTCGACGACTGCGGGTTCGCCGCCGCTGCGGCCGCCTGCCTGGCGGCGCGGTCGGCCGCGGCCTGGGCCTCGAGCCGTGCCGCGACCGCCTGTTGATCGGCGACTGCGGCACGCAGGTTTGCGTCGACGCGCCGCTGTGCGACCTTCAGCTCCTCGAGGGCGGCCGTCTGCGCTTCCCGGCTCCGTTCGAGCTCGGCCCGCCGGGCGGCGAGGTCGTCGGTGAGCAGGCCGAGCTGGGCGACGGCATCGTCGTCGCGTTCGTTCGCAGCCGTCAGGAGCTTCGCGCCCCGGGCCACGTCGGTGATGTCGTCACCGCCGAGCATGAAGTCGACGTTGCCGCCGTCCTTGTAGGCCCGCAACGCCCGGGCGGCGACAACCACGCGGAACCCCTCGGACTCGGCCCGGATGTCGGCCATCCGCTGCTCCGTCGCCTCGATCTCGCTGCCGACCACCTGGAACCGGTCGAGCTCGGCGAAGTAGCGCTCCGCGAGGGCGTCGCTCTCCTGACGCGCCGCATCGACGCGCGCCCCGGCACCGGCCGCATCGGGCGCAGGTGCCGCAGCCGCCGGAGCGAGAGGGACGGCAAGGGCGAGCAGGAGCGCCGGACCTGCGAACAGGACGGCGAACCGCTTCGAACTCCGAACCGTCACGCGGCGAGCCAAGCTTCTCCTCCATCGGGGTATCCCGGAAACGCTACTCGCACACCTCCCCCGCCCGTCGACCGCGCGCAGATTGCCCGCCTTCGCCCGACTCGACCGGCATTCCGGCGAGCTCGACGAGCCGTTTCGGTGTCAGCAGCAACGACGCAGTGACCTCGATCACCGTCCATCCGGCCGAGCGAAGGACATTGCGGCGGTCGGCGTCGCGGTGTCGCCGCGCGACCCCCGAGTGCCATGCGTCGCTGTCGTACTCGAAGGCGATCATCCGCTCGGGATAGGCGAGGTCGAGCCGTCCGACGTCGGCGACCTCGTGCTGGCGGACCGGTTCGGCCAGCCCGGCATCGGTCAGCACCCGTGCGGTCCGCAGCTCCCACCCGCTGTCGGTCCGACCGAGCTGGTCGCGCAGGAGCAGCTCCGCCAAGGCCCTCGGGGTGCGGACGAGCAGACTGCTCCGCCACCGCAACTGCCCCGCCGAGAAGAGGCTCCGACGCAACCCGTCCTCGACAGCGAGCTCGAGCACGCGGGGCTCCACCATTCCGGCGATGTCGAGCACCGTCCGCAACGCCGACGTCAACCGGATCGCCCCCTGCGCAGCCACGTCGGCCGGGAGAAACGACATCGCCGGAATGGTGGAGCCCCGCGTGCTC
>Ga0209591_10007350_pt1 | contig 12127 bp, 8 predicted proteins | sample MAT01_FD_187207 | JGI IMG/M metagenome (GOLD analysis project Ga0209591, IMG submission 187207) | Freshwater microbial communities from Lake Fryxell liftoff mats and glacier meltwater in Antarctica - MAT-01 (SPAdes) (version 2) | ecosystem: Environmental > Aquatic > Freshwater > Ice > Liftoff...
GTCTTGGAAGTCGCCGCCGGTTGCATCAAGCGTGAGCGCCAGCGTCTCGAACGAAGAAGGTTGCGGGTACGTCACGGCCTTCCAGCAACTCCACTCCAAGCCGAGTGCGTTGGCGAACGCGAGGTTTAGGGCTTTCCGAAAACCAAGCGCGGAGGGCGCGGAGCATGGGCAAATCTCCTTGGAGGAATTAACTTCGCTCAAGTTAAGCGACGATTCGCCGCGCCCCAAGAGCGAAAAACGAACAAGCGATTATGAAGAGCGGATGTGCAAGAACCGCCAAGGCGGGCTACCCTCTGCATATCACTCGGGGGGCTTCTCGCTGCCGGGCGGGCGGCGGAACTTCGCGGGGAGTTTCGCCACGGTGGTCGGCTTCACGGCGGGCTTCACCTTGAGCGCCTTGTCGGCGATGTCGGTGCGGAAGTGCATGCCCGTGAAGCTGATTCGCTTCACGGCTTCGTAAACGCGGGCTTTCGCGGCAGCGAGGTCTCGGCCCAGCGCGGTGACACCCAGAACGCGGCCGCCGTCGGTGACCACGCGGCCCTTGTCGTCCAGTTTCGTGCCCGCGTGGAACACCTTCACATCGGGGAGCGACTCGGCTTCCGCGATACCCGTGATCTGTTTGCCAACGTCGTATTTGCCGGGGTAACCAGCGGAACAGAGCAGAACACACACGGAGGGCCGCGGGTCCCATTGTACCTTGTTCTCGAACTCGCTGAGGCGTTCGTCCGCTACGGCTTCAAGCAAGTCGAGCAGGTCGGTTTTGAGCCGCATCAGGAGCGTTTGCGTTTCGGGGTCGCCGAAGCGGCAGTTGAATTCGAGGGTTCGCGGGCCTTGGTTGGTCAGCATCATGCCGGCGAACAGCACGCCCTGGAAGGGGAACCGGCCGCGTTTCATGGCGTGAACAATGGGGACGAACACGTCCCGTTCCAGGTCCGCGAGGAGTTTGGGCGTGGCGATGGGTGCGGGGCAGTACGCTCCCATGCCGCCGGTGTTCGGGCCTTTGTCGCCATCGAAAACGGCCTTGTGATCCTGGCACGCCGGCAACGGCAGGATGGTCCGCCCGCTGACCAGCGCGAGCACGGAGATTTCCTCGCCCTCGATCTTCTTCTCGACGACGATCTTGCGGCCGGCTGTCTTACCGAATTCCTCCTCGGTCATGATCCGCCTGACGGCCTGCATGGCCTCGGCATTGTCCTTGCAGACCATGACGCCCTTGCCCCCGGCGAGTCCGTCGGCCTTCACGACGACGGGGTAATCGCGGGTTTCGATGTAGGTGCGAGCCGGGCCGGGGTGGTCGAATATCTGGAAGTCGGCGGTGGGCACATCGGCGTGCCGCATCAGTTCCTTCGAGAAGACTTTGCTGGACTCGATGCGGGCGGCGATCTTGCTCGGACCGAAGACCTTGAAGCCCTTCTCTCGCAGGAAATCCGAGAGGCCGGCGGCGAGCGGGTCTTCCGGGCCGATGACGATGAACTCGATCTTCTCACGGTTACACAGGCGCAGAAGTCGGTCTGTTTCGCCGGGTTCGATGGCCGCGTTTGTGGCTCCTTCGGCGGCGGTCCCCGCGTTCCCCGGCGCGCAGAAGATTTTCCCCGCTCGCGGCGACTGCTTGAGTTTCCAAACCAGGGCGTGTTCCCGCCCGCCCTTACCAATCACGAGAAGATTCATGCGGTATTTGTAGGGCAGGCACGCCGTGGCGTCCGCCATGTTCCGGTGCTGGGCACCTTCCGGCGATGGTGTGACCGCCACCAATCCCGTATCGTAATGCCAATTCACGGCGTTCCTGGGGTGCATCATGCTGGGGCAAATTCTCCTGTTCCTGCCGCGCTGGGCGGCGTGGCTTTTCCTGCGCGTGCTGTTCGCGCTGCGCTACCGGGTGAAGGTCGTCGGCAAGCCCGAAGTCTTCGCCAAACCTGGGCCGTATCTGATTCTGCCGAATCACCCTGGGTTGGTCGATCCGCCGAACCTCATCGCGCACCTTTGGCCGGCGTTCCAGGTGCGCCCATTGCTGCTGGAAACGAACTTCAGGAACCCGCTGCTCGCGCCGTTCGGCTGGTTGCTTCGCGCGATCAAGATGCCGGATACGTCGATGGCGAGCAGTGAGAACAAGCAGCGTGCCGAGAAGGCCGTGGCAGATGTTATCGCAGCGCTCAAAGCCGGCGAGAACGTCATCCTTTGGCCCGGTGGCAAGCTCTCCCGCGATGGCTCCGAACGCATCGGCGGGGCACGCACGGCGGCGGATGTGCTGGCCGCATACCCCGCTGTCACGGTCGTGCTGGCTCGCACCCGCGGCGTGTACGGCAGCATGTTCAGCTTCGCCGACGGTGAGCCTTACATCGGCCCGACGCTGTTCCGCGGGTTCTGGCTGCTGCTCGCCAACCTGCTCGTGTTCGCCCCCCGCCGGCGTGTCACGGTCACACTGGAAGCCTTCCCCGCCGACACCCGGCCAGCACTGCCCAACCGCGCCGCCGTGAACCTCTGGCTCGAACAGTGGTACAACGCCGACATTCCCCGCGAAGTCCCCACGTTCGTGCCCCGGCACTTCGCGTTCGGCCCGCGAACCCACACGTTCCCACCGCCACCCGTTGCCAAGGATTTCGACCTCTCAAAGGTGAAGCCCGAGACCAAGGCGGCCGTCTCGCAATTCATGGAAGAGAAGATAAAGCGACCGCTCACCGCCGACGAGAACGCCCCTGACATCACCTTTGCCAAACTCGGCCTCGATAGCCTGGAAGCGATGGAAGTCACGTTAGCGGTTGAACAACAGTTCGGCTTCATCAGCGTCAGCGTGCCGAAATCGATTGGGGAACTCTGGGCGCTCGCCGAGGGGCTTCAGGAGACGGCACCGCCAAAGCCGCCGCCACCGGGGTGGTTCGACTTGCCGACCGATGACACCCCGCTGTCAATCCCCGGCGAGACCGTCGCGGAAGCCTTCCTGAATCAGGCCTTCGCCCGTCCCAAGATGATGATCGTCGCGGACGACTTGGCCGGCGGCGTCACCTACGAGCGAGTCATCATCGGGGCCGCTGTGATGGCCGCTCGCTTCCGCAAAATCCCCGCCACCAACGTCGGCCTGATGCTCCCCGCCTCCGTGGCGTGCGACCTCGCGTTCCTGGGCATTCACCTAGCGGGCAAGGTTCCCGTGTTGCTGAACTGGACAACCGGGCCAGCGAACCTCGGCCACGCGGTGAATGTGGCGAGCCTCACCCATGTTGTTACCTCGAAGACGTTCGTGGATCGCGTCAGCGTCGAAGTTCCGGGGGCGAAACTCCTCTTCCTCGAAGACCTGCGCGCTGGGGTCGGCACCTTCGAGAAATTGCGGCGACTCCTGGCCGTGCGGTGGTTCGGCGGGTGGACCCGGCGGCGCATGCTCGGCCGCCTGAACCCCGACCCACACCAACCCGCCGTGGTGCTGTTCACCAGCGGCAGCGAGAAGGCACCGAAAGCCGTGCCGCTGTCGCATCGCAACATTATCAGCGACCAACGCGGTTGCCTCGAAGCGCTGAAGCTGAGTCGACACAACTCGGCCATCGGGTTCCTGCCGATGTTCCACAGCTTCGGCCTCACGGTCACGGGATTGCTACCGCTGTTCGTCGGCGTGCGAATCGTGCATCACCCGGACCCCACCGACGCCGGCGCGCTCGTCCGCAAGATTGCCGGTTACAAGCCCTCCCTTATCGCGGGCACACCAACATTCCTCGGCTTCATCCTCGATCGCGCCAAACCCGGCGACCTCGAATCACTGCGTCTCGGCGTGGTGGGGGCCGAGAAGTGTCCGCAGCACGTCTTCGACAAGGCGAAACACCTCGCCCCCGAGGCGGAGATTCTCGAAGGCTACGGCATCACCGAGTGTTCGCCCGTGGTGAGTGTGAACCGGCCGGGACACGCGAAGCCCGGCACCATCGGCGACCCGTTACCCGGCGTCGAAGTGTGCGTGATCGACCTGGAAACCAAGGAAGTTTTGCCACGCGGCAAGATGGGAATGCTCCACATCGCAGGGCCGACCGTGTTCGCCGGCTACCTCGGGTACGACGGCCCGGCCCCATTCGAGGAACGCGACGGCAAGCGCTGGTATGTTGCGGGTGACTTGGCAGAACTCGACGAAAGCGGGGCCATCGTCTTCCACGGCCGGTTGAAGCGATTCCTGAAAGCGGGTGGCGAAATGATCTCTCTTCCGGCGCTCGAAGAGCCGTTCACCAAGAAGTTCCCGCCCACCGATGAAGGGCCGCGTGTGGCCGTGGAGGGAATCGAAACCGACGGTGGCCGCCGCGTGGTGCTGTTCACGACGGAAGAGTTGGATGTCCGCGCTGCGAACGCGCTGTTGCAGGCCGAAGGCTTCCGCGGCGTGATGCGCCTGGACGAAGTCCGCAAGCTGGACAAAATCCCGATCTTGGGGACCGGCAAGACGGATTACAAGGTGCTGCGGGCGCAGATCGAGAAACCGGGGTGAGACCCCGCGATGCCGCAAGCGGCTACACATATTGCCGCTTGCGGCATCGCGGGAACGAATCTACTCGATCATGGCACCCCAGCCGTCTCACTTGGTCTTGCCGCGGCTTCTTTGCGTGGATTACCCTTCTCCGCGCGGCTCCGCCGGTTTGGCAATCTTCGCCATGCCACCAGCGCGGGACTGTGTGGAGGGATTCAGCATGATTCGCTGGAGTGCGATTACGACCGGGGCTGTGCTCGTGGTCGGGGCGGCGTTCGTCGCGGGGTCGTCGGTGCCGCCCGCGCCGCCACCACCGGGCGTGGGCTTGGGAAAGCCGGAACTGGTGAAGGCCACTATCATCGGCCAGAAAACCGGCTACTTCAACATGGCTGCCGTGATGCGTGGCTACAAGCGGGCTAACGTAGCGACCGAGAAACTCATCGAGCGCCGCAATCGCATGACTGGCAACTTGATGGGCTTGCGAGGCATGTATATCGAGTTGCAACGGAGCCTGCAGAATGAAGCCGGCAAGCCTGGAACAAACGCGAAACGCCAAGAGGAGATGGCCCGCGATCTGGTCACCGTCACCCGCCGCATAGAGGACATGGACCGCGAAATCAACAAACTTCTCAACAACAAGGCCACGGACATCATTACTGAGTTGTACGATGAGGTTCGCGCCACGGTCGTCGTCATGGCCCGCGAACACGGCTTGAGCGCCATGCTGGCTTATCCCGATGCGGTCACGCTGGAAGAAGCAAATAACCCGCTCATCAAAGAATTGAAGCTCAAGCCGCCGGCAGCCATGCCGTTCTACCTCGACCCGAGCGTCGATTACACGGAAGAACTGCTCGAGCGACTCAACGCGAAGTTCGCGGCCGGCGATGGCGGGAAGTGAAGTTAGTTAGCTAGCTATCAGTTTTCAGCTATCAGCCATCAGCAAGAAAAAGCAGAAAGCCAGGTGTCGTGAGACCCTGGCTTTCTTCGCGGCAAGTGTTCACTTCACCCGTTGTGGGTTCACCACGATGGGCACCTGCCCCGGTTCGGCGGCGCTTGGCACCTTCGGCTTCACTTGCTCGCCCAACTCGAACGGATCGGGCAGCGTCACCTTCAGGAAACCGGCACGCGACACGGGCACCTTCACCGGCGGAGCGATGACCGACGCGTTCCCGAAGTCCGAAGTGGGGTCTTCAAGGCTCACCCGCTCGTTGAACGGCCGGCCGAGGGTCGGCATCGCGGGCGGCAAGTTCACGTCGCGTGCCCGTTCCGTGATGCCCGCCGCGATGGGGAACGTCGGCTTCGCAGGCACATCGCCCGCCCCAAACCCGAGTTCGACTGGAACACGTTCGGCAGGCGGCAGGAGTTTCACGTCGGCGGGCTTTGCCAGCGTAATCGGCGGAGGCACATAGCGGGCTTTGTCCGCCGCTTCGGGATTCACTACCTTCGCGGGGACAGTGCGAGGCAGCGGCCCGGCTCCGAGCTTCCCGGTTGTCGGAACGAACACGGTCGGCGTGACCGCTTTCACCACCGCCTTGCCGGCGAGATCGGTCGGATACTCGAACACCGTTGGCGCTTCCGGCGGCTTCACGGGCGGCGCGGGCAACTTTGGTGTTTCGGGGGTCTTCGGCGGCTCAAGCTTCGGCGGCTCAAGCTTCGGCGGCTGAACGGGTTCCGCCGCAACGACCACGTTCAAATTCGCGCCGACTTGCTCAGGGGTTTGCTGTGAACAACCCAGTAAACACGGAGTGAGGAGTAATGAATAGCGAGTGATGAGCCGGCACCGAAATAGCTTTACAATTTTCACGGGCGTTCCTCAAACAGGTCAGATTGATAACGTTTCGATTGCGGCGAGCGGTGGACGTAAGTCCCCTGTTCCGTGTGGGTCAGAACAGGGGACTTACGTCCACCGCTCGCCAACCGCTTACTACTTCTTTTCGGGTACTTCAATCACCAATTTCACGGCGGTGTTTTCCTTGGGAAGAGCATCCGCGTTCACGTCGAGTTTGAGGAATTTCTCTTCCTTCATCGTCCACGTTGTCTGAAAGACAGTATCGCTTGTTACGGGGAAAAGCACAATTAAACTTCCCGTGAGGTCGGCCCCGTATTTCTTGTCGTCGGGTTTATTGGGGTCCGGGGCGATCATGGTGGAACCGGTGAACACGAACGTCATCTTCGGTGGTGCTTTCTTGGTCGCAGGGTCCCACAAGATTTTCTCCATCGAGACTTTCTTGGTCGCACCTGGGCCGTCTGGCACCTCAACATACACGTTTACAATAGGGCCGTCGGCTTTGGGGAACGGGTCGCCCTCTTTGGGCGGGCCACCGAGCGCCGGCTTCCCGGCCTTGAGGCCGAGTTGCTCTAACCCTTTGTGAACCTCACTCGGATCGACTTCAAACGAAACGACGATTTCGTGGGCTTTCTTGCCCTTCGGCGCACCCCAGCCGGCGATGAGTTCGATGGGATAAACCTTGTCGAGATTGGCGAGTTTCCGCGGCGCGACCTTGGCGTCCACGCTCACGGTTTTCTTTTCCTTGTCCACAGTCACGCCGCTTGGCTTGTCTTTCTTCTCCTGTGCGCGGGTGCCTTCACTCGACGCAATAGCGCCCGCCAACAATCCGAACATTAACACGAGACGTTTCATATGTTGATATCTTTCCTCAAAACCCCCGGCAAGCCGGGGACTATATGTCTGAAGTCCTCAACCCCCGGCAAGCTGGGGGCTATATGTCTTCAATCATCAATCACTTGGTCCCAATACACACCACAACGGTTTCTTTGCCGGTGTATGGGCCTTCGATGTTGCAGGTGGCGACGAACAGCCTGCCACCGTGAATGGTGACGCCGCCGTAAACCATGCCCGGTGCGCCGCCTTCTTTGGCGATGTTGAGCGTCCACTTCGCAGTGCCGGTTTTCATCTCAATAGCGTGTATGGTGCCGCTTAGATCGGCAACGTAGACAACACCAGCGACGACTGCGGGCGGCGCGAATACGGGCATCTTGCAGTCGTAACGCCAAGTCGGTTCGCCGTCGGCGAGTTTGAAGGCCCGCACTTTGCCATCGGTCGCCGTGGTGACCGCTTGCCCATCCGCCACGGCAGCGCAACCCAACACGCCGCCGGGGATTTCTTTCCGCCACTTCACCTCACCACTCTTGAGGTCGAGTGCCGTTAAGTCCCCTTTCGCGCCCTTGAGTTCCTTGTAGTAGTAGCCGATGGAACTGCCGGGTACGATCACGAGATCGCCGGCCACCGTCGCACCGCCCCACGGGTTGTAAGTGAGTTCGCGTTTCCAGGCGGTTTCGCCCGTTGCGGGGTCGAGTGCGTAAAGTGCCCGCTCGCCGACTTTCTCTTTGTCGAGGTAAGCCGTGGGCACGAGGAGTTTGTCGCCCGCGATGTTCACGGGGGCATCGACGTGCCACTTCTTCTCGCCCTTCTGCCAGACCCGTTTCGGCACAAATGCCAGCAACTGACTATCATCGGGCGGGATGGCGAAATCGTCCTTCTTCGCCTTGGCTTCCTCGTACTTCGCGGTCAAGTCTTTCCACTTCGCCTCTTGCATCTTGGCGATGGTGGGTAAGTCGTACTCTTTGCCATCGAGCGTGGCTTTTTCGAGATCGACACACATCGCACCGGCCGCGCCGCCACCAATGAAGACCTTGCCACCCGCTACGACCGGTCCGCCTTCGAGGTGAATCAAGTCGCCGGGCAGCGTGAGTTGCCAGAGGGGCTTGCTCGTCGTCGCGTTGACGCAGTGCAGCACGCCACCCGAGTCCTGGTGCATGCCGTCGCCGAAGATGAGGTAATCCCCACTCACGGCGGGTGAACTGACCGAAGCGAGCTTCAGATACGGTGCGGACTTCACCCACACCGGCTTCGGCGGATTGCCCCCGGCCGCTGGAAACAACGTCGCTGACGGTCGGTTAAACGCGCCAATTCCCGCGATGTACACGGCGTCCTTCACGGGCACTGGCGCAGCCACGAAGTGATCTTGCGACTTCACGACCCATAGCACCGCGGGCTTCTCGGGGCCAGCGGTGTTGTCGGTGTTACCCGTGCGTTGCGGATTGCCGCGATACGTGCCCCACGGTCCAGGCTCGGCGGCGAATGAGTGACCACAGAGGATGCCGAGGGCACAGAGTGAAAGCAGGTGTTTCATGGGAGGTTCTTTGCTTGGCGAGCGGTGGGCGTAAGCCCACTGTTCTTGTTTAACTTCGTCAGAACAGCCGGCTCACGCCGGCCGCTCGCCGTTGGTATTCGCCAGAACAGCCGGCTCACGCCGGCCGCTCGCCGGTGTTTTCCGCTTGCTCGCCGGTGTTTTCGCACACCCACACCGCGAGCGGGTAGTCCTGGTTCTCGACGTAGCGGGAAGCGGCGACCACGGCGTTCCAGTCCGGCAGTTTGCGTCTGGAGCCGCTTTCTGTCCACCACCGATCGCGGCGACCGAACGTTTCGTTAAGTTTCCGGCTCGCGTAGCTTTTGAAGTCGCGGAGTAACGTTTCTGGCTCCGGGTCGCCGAGCACACCGACGACCAAGTGAATGTGGTTCCGCATCACGGCCGCGGCGAATAGTGTCCACCCGCGATACGCAGCGGTGTCGCGAAACTGTTCGAGTGCAGTTGCCGCCTGTTCAGCGGTCAACAACACGGGTTCACCCGACTGTGCGATAGCGAATTCCCGCAGCGGGCGAACATCACGGGTGTATGGCGTGCTGGGTTGGTTGAACCGAACGCCGGAGCCATCGTCATCCGCGACGTTGCTCACGAAGCCACGGCGGTCACCCGGTAACCAGGTGCCGTAAGTCGTCCAAGTCAGCAACCAGAAGCGGTCACAGTTCATGCAAACCTCCTGGCGAGCAAGTCTTGGCGAGTTTCTTCTTGGCGAGCGGTGGCGTAAGCCCACTGTTCTCGATTGCGTCTCGATTCGTTGAAGTCAAGAACAGCCGGCTCACGCCGGCCGCTCGCCGAACACTCAGTTCACCTTCACGTTCATCGGTGTGTTCGCCACGGTGATATCCTTGGTCGTGGCTTTCCCATCGGTGCCGATGAGTTCCACTTTGTACGCACCAGGAGCGAGGACGAAGCGTGGGGCGGTGCCGGATTGGCCACCGCGACTGTCGCCGCCTGCCACCGCGACCGAGGCCACAGCCTTGCCGGTCGCGTCCTTCACGACGACCTTGCCGCCGTTCAAGCCGCTCGTGCCGTTGAGTGTGACGACCACGGGTGTCATCGGCCCGCCGGGAGTTTGCACGCCGAACAACGCACACGATTCTTGGCCTTCATTGGCGAAGATCAGGTCGAGTTGACCATCGCCGTTGAGGTCCGCGAACGCGGCGGCTTGCGAGTTGAACACCTTCTGCGTCATGCCGGTCTCGTTGGATTTCTCAGTGAACTGACCGTTACCGGCGTTCTTGAAGTAGCGGTTCGTGCCGCGGAGGCAGCACACGAGAAGGTCGGGCTTGCCGTCGTTATCGAAGTCGCCCCACGCGGCGGACACGGCTCCGGGGATGCCCTTGGCGAGGTCGCCGGCGGCCTGTGCCACGTCGGTGAACTTGCCGGTGCCGTCGTTCTTGTAGAGTTTACACTTGCCATCGATTTGCGGCACGAAGATGTCGATGTGCCCGTCGCCGTCGAAGTCGCAGAGCGTCGGGCCGACCTTGCCGGTCTTGAAGCTGATTCCGGCATCGTCCTTCTGCACGAACTTCCCGCCCTGGTTGATGAATAGCATGCCGGTGCCGGCACCGAAGAGGAAGTCGGGCTTGCCGTCGCCGTTGAAGTCGGCCACCGCGAGTGTGTCGCCTTTCACGTCGGAAGCCGCGCCCTCGGCACCCAATCCCCATGTGGCGGAAATGTCCTCGAACCACAACCCGGCAGCGCCGTCGCCACCCGAACCGAGGGAGAACGTGAAGCCCTGGTCGCCGGTTGTGGCCGTGCTGGATATCTTGATGAGAAGCGTATTCTTGCCGGCCGCGAGTTTCAGCGTGAGCGGCGTGCCCTCGGCTTTCGTCGCGGCGTCGGTGTGAATCTTCTTGCCGTTGAGCCAAACGGTCAGGGATTGAGCGGAACGGATGTGGACGGCCACATCGGCGGCGGCGGTCATCTCGAGTTCGCGGTGCAGGTAGGTGGCGCAGTTCCCGCCGAACTCGGCGAGGCTCTGCGGTTCGCCGTCCTTGTAGTCCTTCTTAACCCACTTCTGCACGAGGTCGCGCTTGCCCTTGTACTCCTTGTTCACCTCGAACTTGTCGGATTCGATGGGGAACGCGATGTTGTGGTTGCTTTCGGTGCCTTCCTTCGCGCGGAACATGCCGATGGCGTACCAATCGCCGACTTTGGGCAGAACGACTTTCGGCGCATCAGCGCGGATGTTCTTGTAGAGCCGCAAGCCGTGGAAGCCGTTGGCGAGGAGAATATCGGGCTTGCCGTCGCCGTTGAAGTCGCCAAACGCGGCGGCCGTGAGGTTATAAGCCACTTCCGCGGGGAGGCGCTTCGTGTCGTCGCGGAACATACCCTTGCCGATGTTTGTGTACAACTTGGGGCCGGTCGCGGTGGCGAGCAGCAAGTCGGGAAGGCCGTCGCCGTTGCAGTCGGCCCACACGGCCGCGCGGGCACCGCCGACGAGGCCGGGCAGCGAGACTTCGATGAACCCGTCGCCGCCGTTCTGGAGGAGCGACACCTTGTTCGCCCCGCACAGGCACACGTCCGGCTTGCCGTCGTTGTCGAAGTCGATGCTCGTGACCGATTGCGCCTCGGCGTCGAGTTTGGTGAGCGAGGCGTACTTGTCGAACCCCGGCATTCCAGCAAGGCGGCGGATGTCTTCGCCACCCCAGCCGACGAAGTCGCGTTTCGGGTTGTAGTCGATATTCTTCAGGCTCGTCTTCAACCGTTGGATGCGGGCCGTCTTCTTGTGGATGGCTTCCTTGTCGCCGTCCACCATGCACGGCACGATGACTTCCTTGTTGTCCATGATTTCCTGGCAAACGCCCGGAAGTTTGTCGATCTTGCCGGCGTAACTGCGGAGCATGAACGGCTCGCCGTGCGACATGCCCCACCACTCGCCTTGCGGGTAGGCTTGATACCACGACGTGCCGAAGTACGTTTCGCTGGCCCCGCCGTTGTGGAAGAAGGTGGCGATCTTGCCGACCTCCGCCCACTTCATGATCTCCTCCCACTCGCCGGCCCGCAGCCCGCCGCGGCCGATGTTGTGCTTGATCTGGTCTTGCGGGTGCTTGCCTTTCACGTCGGAAAGCTTCTGGTAGATGATAAGGTTCTTGTCGCGGTCCACCTTCACCACCTGCATCTGGATGATGTTGGTGGATTGTTTGATGACGTCCGCGAGGGTGATCGGAACTTCGACGTAAGCCTGGGCGGGCCGTGGATTGGCGACGAACAGCGCCAGCGCGACGGCGACGCCGATCCGGAATAGCGAACGGTGGGACATGGTAAGAACCCTCACCCTTGTTGTGGCGTTCGCCGCATGGCAGCGCGGCAGAACGATGGTCGGACCCTTCGCAGCGTTTGAATCGTCAACTACCCGGCGAGCGGTGGGCGTAAGCCCACTGTTCTTGTTTTCGCGATTGTTTTCGCCACGGGAACAGTGGGCTTACGCCCACCGCTCGCCGTTCTTGTTTTCGCCACGGGAACAGTGGGCTTACGCCCACCGCTCGCCAAGTTTGCTCGCCAAATTGCTCGCTCACTTCTTCGGTTG
>Ga0209591_10007354_pt1 | contig 12124 bp, 7 predicted proteins | sample MAT01_FD_187207 | JGI IMG/M metagenome (GOLD analysis project Ga0209591, IMG submission 187207) | Freshwater microbial communities from Lake Fryxell liftoff mats and glacier meltwater in Antarctica - MAT-01 (SPAdes) (version 2) | ecosystem: Environmental > Aquatic > Freshwater > Ice > Liftoff...
CAAGGTTGAAATTTTGAGCATGAGCGAGACGGGCATTGGCGGCATCAAAGAGGCTGTTTTTGGCGTCAAGGGTAAAGGCGCCTTTAGCCGCTTGAAGTACGAATCCGGTGTCCACCGCGTGCAACGCGTCCCGATGACCGAAACTCAGGGCCGGATTCACACCAGCGCCGCGACCGTCGCCGTCTTGCCCGAAGCCGAGGAGATCGACGTGCAGCTCAACATGAACGACGTACGCATCGATGTCTTTCGCTCGAGCGGTCCGGGTGGGCAGAGCGTCAATACCACCGACTCGGCGGTGCGCATGACCCACATCCCGACCGGCATTGTGGTCGAGTGTCAGGATGAACGCAGCCAATTGCAGAACCGCGCCAAGGCGATCCGCATCTTGCGCACCAAACTCTACGACATGGAGCAACAGCGCCAGGTCGACGAGATGGGCGCCACGCGCAAGAGTATGGTTGGCTCAGGCGATCGCAGCGAAAAGATCCGCACCTATAATTTCCCACAAAACCGCGTCACCGACCATCGGATTAACAAAACCGTTTATCAGCTAGAAACTGTGATGCACGGCGATCTCGACGAATTTATCGAGGAATTGGCCCACAGTGATCAGGCTGCTCGCCTGCAAGCGCTGGCCGACGAAAATGAGTGATCGAAAAAACGTCTGGAAGATGGTGCCGGGGACGACCGTGGGCAGCGCGTTGAATTTTGCCAAGCAGCGCATTGATGGCACGGGATGTGCCACTTCGCATTTGGATGCCCAGGTTATATTGGCCTACGTGCTGGGCGTGGAACGGACCTGGCTCTTTGCCCATTACGATTACCAACTAACCGCCGAACAGGCCAACGCCTATACCGCTTTGATTGCTCGGCGCATGGCGCACGAACCGGTTGCCTATCTGGTGGGGCGCAAAGAATTCTACGGGCTGGAGTTTATTGTTGATCGCCGCACACTGATCCCCCGTCCGGAAACCGAATTGCTCGTCGATGCGGTGCTTGACCAGGCCGAGGCGTACGATGACGTCCCCGTACGTATTGCCGATATTGGCACGGGCAGCGGCGCGATCGCACTGGCCGTGGCGACGAATTGCCCCCATGCCATTGTCTATGCCGTCGATTTGAGCAAAGATGCGCTGGAAGTCGCCCACCAAAATATTGCCCGGCTCGACGAACGGAGTCAGGTGACATTGCTGCATGGCGATCTACTCCAGCCCTTGCCGGAATGTGTCGACATTATCGTGGCCAACTTGCCCTACATCAGCCAGCGCGACTATTGTACGCTGGATGCAGACGTGCGCGACTACGAGCCCCAATTGGCATTGGAAGCCGGGCCAGAAGGTCTGGATGCGATTGCACGCCTGTTGCGCCAGGCGCCGCAGTGGCTAAATCGTAACGGTGTTATCTATCTGGAAATCGGCGCCGATCAAGGCGCGGCGGTGTTGGCCCTGGTCAAAGCGCAGTTACCCTATGCCCGCGGCGTCAGTCTGCGCCAAGATTACAGCGGCCGCGACCGATTGGTAACAATTGCCCTATAAGCGCTTGAGACTTTCATTTATGCACGCACCATCTCACCCTTTTGATCTCGTCATCCTGGACCTCGACGGCACCATCATCGATCTATTTCGTCACGGCGCCATCTCGGCGCGGGTGCAGGATACGATTGCGGCGGTGCAAGCTGCTGGCGTCCCCGTCACAATTGGCACCGGCCGCACGTTGGATTATATCCGCCAACATATGGCACATTTGGGCGTAATCCAGCCGGTGATTGCCGTGCAGGGCGCGGTGATTGGCGATCCGTTGACGGGGCGCATTTTACATGCCACAACGATTCCGCTGGCATCTGCCCGCCAGATTGCCGCATGGACGGATGCGTCACCCTACATTGCTGCCTTTTACTTTACTGACGAACAGGGTCGCACCCTTATCTACCAAAACCGCCTGCCGGCTCACTCGGTGGATCACGAATTTCACGAGCATGTCTTTGGTGCCTCACGCCAGATTCAGCCCACGTTTGCCGAGCTGCTAACCGCAGCGGATGCACAACCGCCGCTCAAGTTTATGATCGACAATGATCCACAGTTGGCGGATGACATTGTGCCAGTATTGCAAATGCGCTTTGGCACTGAACTGCACATCACGCGCACGCATCCGCGCCTGGTGGAGGGTACCGCGTTGGGCGTCGACAAAGGCCAAGGTGTGCGGCATCTGTGTGCCATCTTGGGTATCGATCCCCAGCGCGTGCTGGCGATTGGTGATAACGATAACGATATTTCGATGTTGTCTACGGTCGGGTTTGGTGTGGCGATGGGCAATGCCACGCCCGGCGTCAAGGCGGTGGCGCAGTGGGTGGCACCGTCGGTCGGCGAAGATGGCGCGGCGGTGGCGTTGGAACGGTGGATCCTCGATAGTTCAAGGTCGCGCTAGGTGGGGAGTGAGACGGTTTTATGCAAATTCCGCCACTAATACCGGTCGTTCGACAGCAAACGACTGGCGGTGCAGTTTGATGCGTTCTAGCTCGTGCCGCGTCTCTGCCGTCAAATAACTTTCCCCGCAATGCGGACAACTCACGACCGGCACCTTTTCAATCACAAAGAGTTGCTCTCCTTTGCCGTAGCTGCGCGAGATATACCGGATCTTTGCCCCTGTGTTACCGCAGATGTCACAGCGTAACGTTATGCTTACCTGTTCATTCATAGTTTAGTTTTCACGATAGACCGTGATGATCACTAACTTGCTCGTCGAACTCAACTTTGCCACAACGCCGACCAAAGTACCATGTAGCGACTCACCGACCAGAACATATTTCCATTCACTCGTTGTGTGGTCTGCTTGCCATTCCGTAATGGTTTGAATTTTCTCTCTACCACAGGTATACTTGGGTATAGCATAAAATGAGCAAGTTTGACAGGAGAGGTAGGGCATGGCGTTATTAAATATCGTAAAAGTGGGGGAAGCCCGCGATCAAATCTTAACGAAACCAGCGACGCGCGTGCGCGAATTTGGCCCCACGCTGCACAAGCTGTTGGATGATATGTTGGAAACCGTACGCGATGCGCCGGGCGTTGGCTTGGCTGCTCCCCAAGTGGGCGTCGATCTGCGTGCCACCGTAATCGAGTATCCCGACGATGAAGAGAATCCCGAAGCAACACTGCGAATTTACGAGTTGCTCAACCCAGAGATTATCAAGGCCAAGGGTTCTGAAGTGGGCCAGGAAGGCTGTCTTAGCATTCCTGGGATTTCCGCCGATGTAGAACGGGCTACCTTTGTGTTGGTGCGGGCGCAAGACCGTTATGGCAAAGAGTTTCGGATCAAAGTCTACGACTGGTTGGCACGCATCTTCCAACATGAAATCGATCATCTACAAGGCGTGTTGATGACGGATAAAGCGACGCAACTGTATCGCCTGCGCCAATTACCCGATGGCACCTACGAGGCCGTACCAATCGAAGAGACGCTGTCTAGAAAACCACTGGTGACAGCCACTTCGTAGCGGATCGGCCAGATTTCTCGCGCCCAGTATTGGGTAAGCAGCAGTCAAAAGTAAAAGGGAGGCCGGACATCTCCGGCCTCCCTTTTACTTTTAAGTAGTATCGAGCGTAATCATTAACGCCGTTAGACAGACAAGTAGCTGTAACCTATCTACTTGTCTACTTGTCTACTTGTCTACTTGTCTACTTGTCTACTGCCCATCTAATTTTGGATAAACACCGTCACCTGGCATGGCGCCGGGAAGTTCGCCGAAAGATCGATCACCGTTAATTGCAACGTGTAGGCCCCATTGGCCAACGCCGTAGTATCGAGCGTGCCCAGCACACCATCTTGAACCTGGCTCGTGCCCCCAGTGAACCAGTTAAAACCGCCGCCGTCCGCCGCATATTCTAATTTGTAATTTTGGAAGGCTTCGTGCGTGGCGCTCCCGGTAATGTTGATGACGCCAGAGACAGTCTGGCCGGCACCAGGAGCGGTGAGAACGGCACGCGAATCGGCGCACTGGGGTGCTGCCGCAACAACTGGCGCTGGCACGGGCGTATCGGTTGGGATCTCGGTGGGTGTTTCCTCAACAATGGGTGTTTCGGTGGGCGTTGGCTCCGGTGTATTGGTCGCCGTTGGTGTCGGCTCGGGCGTATTGGTTACCGCTGGCGTTGGTGAAGGCAATGGCGTATTCGTGGGGACAAGAATCAATTCCGCCGCGGCCACGCTTTGCGTGGGTGTAATGGCCGGCGCGCCAACAAGATCAGCCGGGGCCGGATTATTAACGGTTGAACTGAGCGCCGTTGTGGTAGTCACGAGACTTGCCACGCCCACTGGTGTACCAACCCCCTGTCCAGCATCGGCTAACAGCGGTGGTGTAGGGGTAAAAGTCGCACGCGCATCAGCTACACGCGTCTGTACCCCCCCCATCATATTGTCAACACCACTGCTTACCTGCGCACCAAAGGTATTGATCCCCCACCAGACTATAAATAGCACGCCAAAAAGTCCCAACACCATCATCATTGGCGCCAGGCGGATCTCCCGGCGCTCAATTGCCTCTGGCTCATCGCGGATCGCAACATCCTTGGGCCGGTAATCGACCGCACGCGGCGCGGGCAATGGGGCGCCGGCACTAATATTGGAAAGCGCGCCGGCCAGGCTTGGGTCGGCGACCGCGCGCCGGCGCTCGATCACCTCGGTGGAGTCTAGCCCCAGGTAGGTGGCATAGTTGCGCAAAAAGCCGCGCCCAATCACCTCGCCAGGCAGCAATTGCCACTCGTCGGATTCAAGCGCCGCTAGATATTTTTGACGAATACGCGTGGACGCTTCTACCTCGGCCAGGGTTGCCCCCATGGCTTCGCGGCGTTCGCGTAAGAGTGAACCTAATTCTTGCATGGCCGGTGCACTATTGCGTGCACCGGGTTCACCTGGTCGAAAGTTGGCCTGGAAGGGTTTACGTGAAGTATACTTAAACATAGATTCCAAAATAGCTCATAGTAGCCGAGTGTGAAATTAGGGCGTCTGCCCGCTTACGTCAAACAGCCATTTCACACTGCCGGCTGATGAGCTTCCAAAAAAGAGATGCATTAGACTTCTATGAAGTCTAGCTTGCGGAGCAGGGTTTGTCAATTTTGTACAAAGGCTACGCGAAGCGTCTTACCCAATCCTGTTACCACGTTTACACGCTGTGCGCCAGAAAACACTGCACCGTATTCAACGTTATCTTTATGTAATTTGTTTCGCAATCTTACTCTGGATTGCGTTCATTACGACGCGCATTGTCACCAATAGCTCTGTGGCAGCCGTTTTCAATCAGCACATTGCGTTGATCAGTGGCCATGCCGGCTACGACTCGGGGGCTGTTTGCACGGATGACAATGGCAACACGACGGTCACCGAAGCAGCGATCAACGCCAAAGTGGCGCAACTCGTCGCCGAGCGGTTACGCCGCTCGGGTGCGGATGTGGAAATTCTGGAAGAATTTGACAGTCGGCTGGCTGGCTTGCAGGCCGATCTATTCCTCAGTATTCATGCTGACAGTTGCATTGATGTGAGTGGGTACAAAGCGGCCCGTTACCCCGGCAGTGCCGTTAGCGCCGATGCGGATCGCCTGATCAGTTGCATCGACCATTTTTATCCTGCGGCCACAGGGCTTACGCTGCATGGGGACACGATTACGCACAACATGACCGATTATCACGCCTTTCGGCAGATCGACCCGAGTACACCGGCCGCCATTATCGAGCTAGGCTTTCTCGGCGCCGATCAGGATCTGTTAGTGAACCGTCCTGAGGTAGTTGCCAGAGGCATTACCGATAGTCTTGTCTGTTTTTTTGCACCCGATTCATCCGCTACGCCAGAGGAACCATGACAATCCAACCTAGTTACCAATCGCTAAACGCCAACGATCCTGGGCAGATCGATGCCATTGCCACCATCTGGAATGAGGCTTGCGGACCGGCATTGGCCATTTCCACCCATGCCGTCCAGTACAACTTACAGCCGGTCGCAGGGGGTACAGTGGTGGGGCAACTGGCCTATCACAACGGCCAGCCGATTGGTTTTATCCTTGCCAGCACTTTGAACGAACCCCGCGTTATGCCCCCTGAAGTCGGCTGGATTGACGCGCTTATCGTTGCACCTACAGCCCAGCGCCAGGGCATCGGTTCGGCTTTGCTGGCCTGGGCAGAAACGTGGCTGCGCGGCCAAGGCTGCCAGAAGGTGATCTTCGGCGCCAGTCAGCGACCCTTTGTACCTGGCCTACCCGTAGCGCTCGGGACGCGTGACTTTTTTAGTCGGCATGGCTTCGTCTCGGATCACGACGCGTGGGATGTGGCGGCTAATCTCGCCATGTACGAAAAACCTGAAACTGTGCGCGAGATCGATGGTTTAGTGCGGCCTGCGCAGCGCGGTGAAGAGGGCGCGCTGCTGGAATTTCTCGAACGTGAGTTTCCTGGGCGCTGGCGCTTTGAGTTCACGGAGTTTATGCGCGACAAGCCAAGTCTTCGGCGCGCGCGTTTTTCCGACTATATGCTGCTCTGGACCGAGCGCGGTGTTGATGGCTTTTGCCAGCTCACCTTTGAAGATTCGCAACGCCCGCTGGAGCGTTTCTTTCCCTACGATTTACCTCGCCCATGGGGCCAACTCGGCTCGGTGGGCGTCAGTGCGGATCGGCGTGGGCGGGGCTATGGGGCGGCGCTGTTGGACACTGGTCTGCGTCGCTTGCGCGACAATGGCGTCAATGGCTGTGTAATCGACTGGACCGGTATTGTCGATTTCTACGCCAAGTTCGGTTTCCAACCCTATCGCCAATATCACATGTTGAGCAAAGAACTGTAAATAAAAAAGGAGCCTTCCTGCGCATACACAGGAAGGCTCCTTTTTTATCCTTTCTAGCTCTAGCCAATTAGACTCAATCAGCCGACAGCGTCCTTATTCGATCTCAACGTCCAGTTCTTCTGGTTCTTCGCTCAGGGTCTCGAAGTCATCGAACTCGAAGTCGTCGTCTTCGTCTTCTTCCTCATCCTCTTCAATAACCACCGCGTCATCCGTCATTGGCTCGAGCCCCAACTCGGCGACGCCGGAGAGAATGTCATTCGGCTCTAGTTCGTTGTAGTCGAGCTCAGCCATTTCGAGATCGACATCGTCCGCCTCGATCTCGAAGTCTTCGTGATCGTGCAAATTTACCTCGATCTCCGGCGCCTTCCAGATGCGGCGGCTGGAGAAACCAGTGCCGACTGGGATCAACTTGCCGATGATCACATTTTCCTTCAGACCACGTAGATCGTCCTTCTGCCCACGGATCGCCGCTTCGGTGAGCACACGTGTGGTTTCCTGGAAGCTGGCGGCGGCCAAGAAGCTCTCCGTATTGAGCGCGGCTTTGGTCAAGCCCAACACAATCGGTTCGCCACGGGCCGGCTTGCCACCCTGTCCGACCACCGCATCGTTAATATCCTCGAAGCGGAACCGGTCGATCAACTCGCCGGGCAGCAGATCCGTATCGCCCGATGCCCGCACCATAATCCGACGCAACAACTGGCGCAAGATTACTTCGATATGTTTGTCGTGAATGCCGACACCCTGGCTGCGATAAACCTTCTGCACTTCGCCGCACAGGTAAAGCTGGCAGGCTTCCCGACCTTGAATGCGCAGAATATCCTTCGGGTTCTTGGCGCCTTCGGTCAACTGGTCACCAGCGACTACTTTGTCGCCCTTGTCCACGCGCAGGCGGGCATTGGCTGGAATATTAGCCTCGAACACTTCCGTCTCTTCGCGGCGGATCGTCGCGTTGACGCTGCCATCACCTTTGGCTTCCGGGAAGATTTCACCATCCATCCCGGCGACAATCGTCTGCTCGCCGCCATTACCATCCCGGCGACGGGCGATGATCGTATCTTCTTGGACCCGGTCGCCTTCGGTTACCAACACTGCATAACCGGCGGGGATCGTCACGTTACGCCGCTTCAGGTCGGTGCGGCTCACCTTGAGCATGCGCACATCACCTTCCCAATAGATATCGACCGTGCCGTCCATTTCGCTGATGACAGCTTCACCTTTAGGATTGCGGGCCTCGAACAACTCTTCGATACGTGGCAAACCTTGTGTAATGTCATCGCTGCCAGCCACACCACCGGTATGGAAGGTGCGCAATGTCAACTGCGTACCTGGCTCGCCAATCGACTGGGCGGCAATGATGCCGACCGCTTCACCCATTTGGGTGAGGCCGCCACGCGCCAGATCTTCACCATAACACTTCTGGCAGATGCCGAAGCGCGCTTCGCAGGTGAGCGGGTTGCGAACGAAGGCGCGCTTTACTTTGTGACGTTCGATCGTCGCCAGCGCGGCCTCGTCTAGCACACTGTCACGCGCCAGCAGCAACTCGCCTGTCGCCGGGTCGGTAATATCACCCGACAGGAAACGGCCGGCAATGCGCTCGCTGAATGGCTGCCCCATTGCCTCTGATTCTTTGGCGTCGATCCAGATGCCGGTCGTCGTGTTACAGTCGAGCTCGGTAATAATCACATCCTGCGCCACATCGACCAGACGGCGGGTCAGATAACCAGCGTCGGCGGTACGCAGCGCCGTATCGGCCAAGCCTTTACGGGCGCCGTGTGTACTCAAGAAGTATTCAAGCGCCGTCAACCCTTCGCGGAAGTTCGAGCGGATGGGCAAGTCAATGATGCGCCCGTTCGGGTCGGCCATTAGACCACGCATACCGGCCAACTGGCGAATTGGGTTGATGCCACCCTTGGTTGCGCCAGAGCGAGCCATCGCACCCAACCCTTCGACCGGGCTGAGCAACTCCTTAACGGCTTCGGTTACTTCTTCGGTCGCCCGCGTCCACAGCTCAACCGTCTTGTTATACAGCTCTTCCGCCGTAATCAAACCACGACGGTATTGTTGTTCGGCGCGTTCTACCTCACCATTCGTGCGTTCCAGAATCGCACCTTTGGATTCCGGCACGTGGATATCGCTAACGGCAATCGTAATGCCGGAACGCGTGGCATACTTAAAGCCCAAATCTTTGATATTATCGACCAGTTCCGCCGTCACCTGGCGCCCCAGATGTTTGTAACAACGGCCCACAATGCCATCAACGCCTTTACGGTCAAGCAATTCGTTGATAAACCAGAGTTCGCCCGGCAAGGCGCGATTGAAGATGATGCGTCCGACCGTCGTCTTGACCAATCGCTCCTTCGGCCAGGATGCACCCAGCAAACCGAGCTTACGCAATTCTTCACGCACATCGTTCATGGCCGCCGCACCGAAGTCGGCAATATCCTTTACCATCTTGGCTTCGCCCTGGGCATACAGATCCATGAGCTGACCAATGTTCGCAATACCATGCGCGAGCAAGGCATCGCGAACCCGTTCGCTCAATGCCAGATCGGTAAGCGGCATGGTGTCGAACTTGGTGCTAAAGAGCACTTTCAGCGGTTGGCGCAGCCCGATGATGCCCATGTCGTAGGCATATTCAGCCTCGTCCATGTTGCTAAAGGTAGGCAGACGATCTGGGTTGCGGGGCGGTTCTTCTACCGTCAGGTAGTAAACGCCCATGACCATGTCCTTAGACGGCCCCACGATCGGATCCCCACTGCTCGGTTTGAGCAGGTTCTGCGTCGCCAACATCAGCTCGCGCGCTTCTTTTACGGCCGGGTCACTCAATGGCACATGCACGGCCATCTGATCACCGTCGAAGTCGGCGTTGAAAGCACCGCAGGTCAGCGGGTGCAACTGAATGGCGCTGCCTTCAATCAAGATCACTTCAAAGGCCTGGATACCCAAGCGGTGCAGCGTCGGTGCGCGGTTGAGCAATACCGGGCGCTCTTTGCAGATATCTTCCAGCACGTCCCATACTTCGGAACTCTGGCGATCGACCATGCGCTTGGCGCTCTTGATATTGTGGGCGTAGTTCTGCTCTACCAAACGCCGCATCACAAAAGGCTTGAACAATTCTAGCGCCATCCGCTTGGGCAGACCGCACTGGTGCAGTTTAAGCGTTGGACCGATCACGATTACGGAACGGCCAGAGTAATCGACGCGCTTGCCCAACAGGTTGCGGCGGAAACGACCCTGCTTGCCCTTGAGCATGTCACTCAAGCTCTTTAGCTTGCGCTTGCCACTGCGGCTCACCGCACGGCCACGGCGACCATTGTCGACCAGGCTATCGACGGCTTCTTGCAACATGCGCTTTTCGTTGCGCACAATCACATCAGGCGCACCCAGTTCCATCAGGCGGTGCAGACGGTTGTTGCGGTTGATGACACGACGGTACAGGTCATTCAAATCGCTGGTCGCAAAACGGCCACCATCCAATTGCACCATCGGGCGCAAATCGGGCGGAATCACGGGCAGTGCGGTCAGCACCATCCATTCGGGCCGATTGCCGCTCTTGCGGAAGTTCTCTGCCACGCGCAGTCGCTTGGCCGCTTTCTTGCGGCGTTGCTTGCTGCGGGTGGTGCGGATCTCCTTGCGCAGTTCCTTGGCCATGCGTTCCAGGTCTGCCTTGGCGACAATATCACGGATCGCTTCGGCACCCATGCCGGCGGTAAAGACATTGCCCCAGCGGTCGGCCAGCTCGCGATAGCGCGTCTCAGTCAGCAGTTGCTTTTCTTCCAACTGCTTCAGATCGTCCAGGTCGCGTTCCATGCTAGCAACCAGACGTTCCTTCTTACCATCGACATCACCGCGCAATTCGTCCAACTGCGCGCCCAATTCACCCCGCACATGGTCGCGCTTGGCCGAAATCAGCAGACGAATGTCAGATTTTTCCGCATCAGATTCCTGTTGCAGCAAGTTCAGTTTGTCCTGATACAGGTCATTGACAAACATGATATGTTCTTTGGAGATGCTCTCGCCCTGCTGAATGACAGCCTGATCCGACCAGCTCAAAGTTTTGTTTTCGCTCGCCTTTTGGCCGACGCGGTTTTCGATCCAGTTTTGCAGCGACTGCGCTTCGCTGACCGCCTTGGTCGAGTCTTCGTTAATGCGCTCGTCCAGCACAGCCAGTTCGCGTTCTTCTTCGTGTTCCAATTCGCTTAACGCGCGCTCCAACTGGGTTTCCAGTTCTTCGATGCGGCCCTGGTTTTCGCCATCGATGCGGCCCAGACGCATCGAAAGTTCACGCTCGTGGCGCTGAATTGCGCGGCTGCGGGCGTCTTCGTTGACATTCGTAATAATATATTGGGCAAAATAAAGCACGCGCTCCAGATGACGCGGGCTGATGTTGAGCAATAGTCCCAAGCGGCTGGGTACACCCTTGACATACCAGATATGGCTGACAGGCGAGGCAAGCTCGATGTGACCCATACGCTCGCGGCGCACGCGACTCGGCGCGACTTCGACGCCGCACTTGTCGCAGACAATGCCTTTGTAACGCACCCGCTTGTACTTGCCACAGGCGCACTCCCAATCGCGCATCGGGCCAAAGATGCGCTCGCAAAAGAGCCCATCCCGTTCCGGACGCAGTGTGCGGTAGTTGATCGTCTCTGGCTTGGTTACCTCGCCAAAGCTCCAATCACGAATTTGCTCTGGAGAAGCGAGCGAAATACGAATGGCATCGAAATCTTTTACTTCCATGTTGATGCTCCTATCAGAAAGGTAGTCAGTAGACAGTAGACAGTAGACGGCTTAATACGCCGACTACCGACTACCGACTACCGTCTACCGTCTACTATTCAATATTACCGCGACTCATCGGGCCAGGGACGTTGAGGCTGAAACCAAGCTTGGGCAGGCGCTCTTCGGCGTCATCCTTACCAAATTGGATTACCTCGTTCTTTTCGTTGATCACTTCCACAGATAGCGCCAAGCTTTGCAGTTCCTTGACCAATACCCGGAAGCTTTCTGGCACGCCTGGGCTTTGAATTTCTTCGCCCTTGACAATGGCTTCGTAAGTCTTCACACGACCGGTAACGTCGTCGGATTTGACGGTGAGCATTTCCTGTAAGATGTGAGCCGCGCCATAGGCTTCCAGCGCCCACACTTCCATTTCGCCGAAGCGCTGACCACCAAACTGGGCCTTACCACCCAACGGTTGTTGGGTGACCAAGCTGTACGGGCCGGTGCTGCGGGCATGCACTTTGTCTTCGACCAAGTGATGCAGCTTCAACATCTGCACAATACCGATAGTGACGGCAGAGTCGTACGG
>Ga0209591_10007358_pt1 | contig 12120 bp, 9 predicted proteins | sample MAT01_FD_187207 | JGI IMG/M metagenome (GOLD analysis project Ga0209591, IMG submission 187207) | Freshwater microbial communities from Lake Fryxell liftoff mats and glacier meltwater in Antarctica - MAT-01 (SPAdes) (version 2) | ecosystem: Environmental > Aquatic > Freshwater > Ice > Liftoff...
AGCCAGCGGCTGGATCGGTGCGGCCGGTGCCATCTGGTCCACGCCAACCGATCTCCTGGCCTGGGATCTTGCACTGCTGGACAACAGGCTGCTCAACGCCGAATCGTTTGCCCTACTCACCACACCACGCATGTTGAGTGACGGACGATCCACGGGCTACGGGTGCGGCATCAATGCCGCGCTGACCAACGACGCCGTGGTGCTGTCGCACGGTGGAGCCGTCGCTGGGTCGGTGGCGACCAACATCATGGTGCCGATTACCCGTTCGGCGATCGTGGTGCTGTCAAACGCCGATTTTGCGGCCACCGGCGAGATTGTCGATGCGCTCTTGCCACAACTCACGCCGCACGTGGATGCGCCCACGATCACCGGACTGTCCGCGCTGGATGCGGCACAAGCATTTCTCGCGTCCGTTGAACGCGGGGCCGTGAATCGCGCAACGCTGGGCGATGACTTCAGCGCACTGCTGACGCCGGCACAGCTGGCCACCGACCGCGCGTCGCTTGCCAAGGCGGGCAAGGTGCGTGAGGTACAAGTCCTTCGCACGCGAGAGCGCGGCGGAATGGAGGTGGCGCTGGTGCAGTACATGGTTGGCAAGACACCCGCGCGTTCGGCTATGTACCGTACACCGGATGGAAAGATTCAGCAGTTTCTGATCAATCGGCGGTGACCGTGGGCGCAGCGAGAGTACACGTCGCCGCTCGTGCGCCGCTGTTCACGCCCGCGCGGTGCACGCTCCTGGCGCTCTGTGTGGGCGTCGCGTGTATCGGGACGGCGCTGCAGGCGCAGGCAACTCGCGCACTCAAACCGCCTGCTCGCGCCTCATGGCCATCGGGCAGTGTGCGCATCGCGGAGCTGCCGTGGACCGAGGCGCAACGACTGTTGGACACGGCCACGGTGGTGGTCATTCCCATTGGCGCAGAAGCCAAAGAACACGGGCCGCACTTGCCGTTGAACAATGACTGGCTGTTGGCGGAGTACTTCGCTACCCGCGTCGCCGCAGCGACGCAGGTCGTTCTCTACCCCACCGTGAACTACCACTTTTATCCATCGTTCGTGGAGTATCCGGGCTCCACGTCGCTGCAACTGGGTACTGCGCGCGACGTGATTGTAGACATCGTGCGTTCGATTGCCCGACACGGTCCACGGCGATTTTACATCCTGAATACCGGCGTCTCAACGTTGCGAGCGCTCGGCCCCTCGCGAGACAGCCTCCTGGCCAGTGGCATTGTGATGCAGTACACGAATATTCTCGAGGTCGGCAAAGCGGCTGAAGATCGAGTGCGTCAGCAGACTGGCGGCACGCACGCCGACGAACTCGAAACGTCGATGATGCTGTACATGTACCCTGGCGTCGTGCACATGGCGAAGGCGGTGGACGACTACCATCCGGGTGCCGGTGGACTTACGCGTGATTCTCTCGCGGCGGTGCGCGAAGGGAAGGTATGGTCGCGATCTGGTACGTACGGCAACGCCACATTGGCGACGCGTTCCAAGGGACGCGTGCTGGTGGAGGCGCAGGTGAAGGGGATGGTGGCCGAGATCGCGCAGCTGCGCAAGGTGGCGGTGCCCGACAGCAACGAACGGCGCCCGCCCTGAACTCGCCGTGGAGTGACCTCTGGATACCGTATCCCGGAGACGTGTTTCGCGAAGCCATGGGTCTCGCCCTCGCTATATTTTACAATATCGGTTCAACCCGAGCGGCCCAGGCCTCTGGTGCTCGTCCCCCCGTACCCGCGACCGCATGCACGTGTCAGACAAGACCGAACAGACTGTAGACTGGATGGCCATGCTCGCCCCATATCGCAAGCCGGTGGCGTGGAAGAGCGGATTCCAATTGGCTTCGACCGCTTTCCTGCTTGCCCTCTTCTGGGCGGCCGCCGTCTTGAGCCTCAGGGTCGGATATTGGCTGACCTTGATCATTGCCGTGCCCGCCGCACTCATGGTGGTCCGGCTGTTCATGCTCCAGCACGATTGCGGACACGGCGCGTTTTTCCGCTCGCAAAAGATGAATAACCTTGTAGGCGGCGTACTCGGCGTGATCACCTTGGTCCCGTACGCCTACTGGCGGCGCACCCACGCAATGCACCACGCGACCAGCGGAAACCTCGACGTGCGCGGACTTGGTGATATCGATACGCTCACCGTGCGTGAGTATCTCAGTCGGCCGAAGTTCAAACGGATTCTGTATCGGCTCTACCGTAATCCTGCGGTCCTGCTGCTGATCGGCCCCACGTGGCAGTTCATCCTCAAGCATCGGCTTCCATTGGACACGCCAAGGGGATGGACCCGGGAGATGATCGGCGTGCAACTCACCAACCTCGGACTGGTTGGCGTCATTGCCGTGATGTGGTGGACACTTGGGATCAAGCAATTCCTGATGGTGCAGCTGCCGATCACGCTCCTTGCTGGTTCGATTGGCGTCTATCTGTTCTATGTGCAACATCAGTACGAGGAAACCTATTGGCGCTATCGCGAGGCCTGGAACTACTTCGCCTCAGGACTCGAAGGCGCGTCGCACCTGACTATGCCAAAAATCCTGCAGTGGTGCACGGCCAGCATCGGGCTTCATCATATTCATCATATCGCCAGCCGGATCCCGAACTACCATCTGCAGGCGGCCTTCGACAACCATCCCGAGCTCCAGCAGGTCACCAAGCTCTCGCTCTGGAAGAGTGTGACGACGTTGCGTCTCACGCTCTGGGACGAAGACGCCAAACAGCTCGTCGGGTTTAAGGAACTTCGCCGTATCCGCGATCGCATTGCCGCCGAGCTTGAGCATGGCGCCTCCATCATGGCCACCAAACCCGACGCCGTACCGAACAGCTGGCGGTAAGCAGCACGGTCGCGAATATCAATCCGATTTTGCACGACACACTCTCACATTCAGGACCCCGTGGCCAACAAACCCAACTACGAGTTCGAGAAGCGGAAGAAGGAGCAGGAACGGAAGCAGAAGCAGGAGGCCAAGCTGCAGCGACGCCAGGAAGAGGCGCGCCAGCGCGCCGAAGACATCGCCAATGGCGTAGTGCCCGCCGAGGAGTAGCGAACTCCACTACTTCTCGGCGAGGCCGAGTGGCACGAAGCGTCCGTCATCGATACGGCCGCCCGTGATGCGATACACCGTGATGCCGCTGGTGAACCTGACGCCCGCAGTCGCGGTTGGCGCAACAATCGCTGCGGATTGTTCGAATCGCGTCGTTGTGCCCTCGAAGCGCAGACGTTCGCGTACGTGAACGTGGCCGGCGAGCGCCAGCGGGTAGGGATGGTTCTTGAGCTTCGACAGCACTTCTGACGCGTTGGACACCGTGTGTCGGAACTGCGCCTTGCCGCCGATCGTGATGATACTCGGTGCCGGCGGTGCTTCGCTGAGACCGTGCACGGACTCCATCGACGAAAAAAACGGAATGTGATTGAAGGTGACTACCGGCATGGTGCGTGGCACGACGGCAAGGTCGCGTTCCAGCCATGCCAACTGCGCGCTGTCCACGTGGCCGTAGTAGCGTGTGTCATCGATATCGACGCTGTTGAGCCCCACGAAGTGCACACCACCAGCGTTGAACGAGTAGTAGTCCGGTCCGCGATAGTGCCGGTACATCACACGGCCGTACAACCGGTGATCGGCTTTCACGCCGGACTTATCGCGTTCGATGCCAAAGGCTTCGTGGTTCCCGGGAATCGTCCAGACCGGCGAACCGATCAGGGCCATCTCACGTTGAAACAGTTCGTAGTAGCCGGTCGCTTCAGCTTCTCCGACGCGCAACGCGTCGCGCACCAGATCGCCGCTGATGATGACGAAGGCGGGTTGAATAGAGTCGATCAGCGCACGAAGCCGTTTCGTGCGTGGCAGCGAGGCGTCGGAGATGTGTGTGTCGGACGCATGAATGAACGTGACCGTTTGCCTGGCGGGCATCGGTGCCATCGCAAAATCGACTGGGCCGCGGTTGGACGCACTGCTGTCGATGGTTCTGTAGAACGCACCGCGACTCGCGTAGCCGCTGGGCACGCTCACGAACAAAACGCCCGTCGATCCCGGCCCCGAGAGTTGGTAGGCGCCGTGTACGTCACTGACGACGACCTGATCCTGGTTGGATACCGCGACGCCGTGCAGACCACGCTCGCCGACATCGTATCGGCCGTTGCCGTTCCGATCCACGTACACGTGGCCGGAAATCGTTGCGCTTCGCACGGGCGACACGGCCGCGTGGAGCCCGCCCCAGAGAGCGAGCGCGAAGATCGAAGGGTGCATCACGCTGTGCATCGACTTGTCGAACCGGTTGAGGTGGCCTTCGTCCTACCTTGCCACGTAGCCGGTCGACTTCTGCAACCGCTCGAGTTCCAACTGCACCCCCGGCAGTGCGGCCTTGCCGACCGCTGTCCCCATAAGGTTGCGCATCTCATACGGGTCTGCCTCCAGATCGTACAGTTCATCCATGCCGTTGAGCTCCGTGTAGTGGATGTACGTGAATCGTTCGGTGCGCACGGCCTGATAGCCCATCGTCACCATGCGCGGAAAGACTTTGTCGCTGTAGTACTCGATGAGCACCGACGAACGCCACAACGCGGACTTGCCTTGCAAGAGCGGTATCAGCGACGTCCCCTGCCGTTTTGCGGTATCGGTGATTCCCGCTATACCCATGACCGTCGGAACGATGTCGATGGTCTGCACCAACTGCGCCGGCGTGACACCGGCCGTGACCAGTGCGGGATAGCGAATGATGAGCGGGATACGCGCCGTTTCCTCGTACGCCAGCCGCCGCTCCTCATCGAGACCATGCTCGCCGTAGAAGTAGCCGTGATCGCTGGTGAATACGATGATGGTATTGTCGAGCGCTCCTACTTCTTCCAGCGTTTTCACCAATCGTCCAAGGCTCTCGTCAACGGCCAGCAGCATCTCCAGTCGGGCGCGAATATTCCGGTCGCTGGTGCCGGTCGACGGGCTTAACGGCGGCAAGGTATCAATGCGACGCTGCAGCGCGGGTTTGTTGATGATTGGCGCAAGCGCATTGGGTCGTCGTGGCACGACCGCGTTGGCGTACCGTCCGGCGTGGCGCGGGGCCGGCACAAAACCCTCAGGTTGCGACGTGAGCACCGCCCGTGATCCGTCATTTTGCTGCATGACGTTCGGATGCATCGCCTTGTGCGCCAGGAACACCATGAACGGCTTCGTCGCGTTGGCGCGCACGAACGTGTCGACGTAGTCGGTCAACACGTCGGTGACGTAGCCTTTCACTTCACCCCGAGTGCCGTCGACGTTGAGTTTGGGATTGACCGCTTCGCCTTGACCCTTCATGGCCACCCAACGCGTCCAGCCCGGGCGTTGTCCGTCGTCGTTCCCCATATGCCACTTGCCGAAAAACCCGGTTTGATAACCGGCGGCCTTGAGGGGAATTGCGAACGTCGATAACAAATAACTGGCAGAATCGCGCGCCGTGTTGTCGAGAATGCCGTTCGTGTGCACGTACGTGCCCGTCAGAATGGCGGCGCGACTGGGGCTGCACAGTGGCGTGGTCGCGAACGCATTCAGGAAGCGCGCGCCCTGACTGGCCAGCTTGTCGATATTCGGCGTCTCGACAAACGGATGGCCGGCCGCGGCGATGTCATCCCAGCGCAAATCATCGACCAGGACGACCACGATGTTTGGTTGGCGCGCTGCCGATTGCGCCGCTGCTGGCTCGCGCGCGGCGGCGGACTTGTCACCGGACTGACACGCCATGGCCGAGAGTAGCGCGACGAGCGCCAGTCGTTGGGTCAGTCGTCGTGCCATCTGTAACTCGGGTGGGAGAGTGCCGAGGCGCCGCACGACGCGGTGCGCACGAGGTGATGCGATGTGGCTCATGGTCCCGCCCTCGAAGACGTGTGCCGGCGCTTCCACTGATCGACCGACATGACGATGCGAAATCCGATATGCGACGCACCGCTATCCGGTGCGCCGGGACTGCGCGCGCTCACGCGATAGCCTCGGCAATACACATCGCTGCACAGGAACGACCCGCCACGCACGGTGCGCGTCGGCTGCCCCTCGGTGGCGGGATGCAGTCCGACGTCCGGTCCGTGCGGATTGCGCACCGTTCCTTGTGCGGCGTCCTTCGCATACGTATCCGGCCGATACCAGTCGCTCGTCCACTGCCACACATTGCCGGACATGTCGTACAGCCCGAATCCCGTTGGCGGATACGAGCCGACCGCCTTCGGCGCCGCGGCATGTGAGGGAAACGCCCCGTCGTAAATGTGTGCCTGCGGATGCTGCGGATCGATGGCCTCGTCGCCCCACGCGTGCGCCGTGCGATGATCACCACCGCGTGCGGCAAATTCCCATTCCGCCTCCGTGGGAAGACGGCCACCGGCCCACGTGGCGTACGCGACCGCGTCATCCCACGCGATCTGCACCACCGGAACGTTGTCGAGACCAACGATGGAATCCTTTGGACCGGAGGGATGCCGCCAATCCGCTCCAGCGGTCCACGCCCACCACTGCGACCAATCCTGAAGGTCGACCGCTCTGCTGGTCGGCGCGAACACCAGCGATCCCGGCACGAGCATCGCCGGATCGGGCCGCGGAGTACCGGGCGGCATTTGCCGCATCAGGTCGTCGACGTTCGGCGCGCGCTCCGCGACCGTCACGTAGCCGGTGGTCTTCACAAACGCGCGATACTGCGCATTCGTGACTGTGTGCGTGTCCATGAAATAGCCATCGAGAACCACGTGATGGACGGGTTGCTCAGCGGCGACCGCGTATTGGTCGTCCCCGCCCATACGAAACTCGCCGCCGGGGATCCACACCATGCCCGGCGGTGCCTCGCCCGGTTGTGGTGTACCGGCTGACGCGACGGCGTGCGGAAGCGCGGGGGTCGCGGTGTCCTTCGGCGACGTACAGCCAGCGACCATCGCGACGATCGCCGGAGCGACGCCGAACCGAACGCGGCGCCGAGCCACAGCGACCAAGGTGAGTAACCGCAAAAGGGCACGCAGGTGAGTCATCACTCCAAAACGTTGAGGGTGCTGAAGCGCGTGGATGAAAATAGTCATCATCGCTCTGTGGTGGGTGGCACGAAAGGCCCCGCCAAATCTCCTCACGTTCTTGGCCGACCTGGCGGCGGCCACGCTCACCGCATGGTTGCCGCCCACGTGCGGAAGCCGGGCTGGAGCGCATCCAATCGTCGCAGTAACTCGTCAGGCGAGGCAATGCGCGTCGCTCCTCTGGGAAACGCCTGCTTCAATCGCCGCAAGAAGGTGACGCCCTGCGCGTCGTGCGCGCGTTCGACCTGCTGCTGAAAGCGGGCCTGATACCACACATAGTTGTTCGCGCCGACGCCAGCATACAACCGCTCGAACGTTTCGAGGGTGCGGTGCTCGGGGTGCACCGCATCGCGATACCCCTGCAGGATGCCTTCCCAGAGTTTGGCGTCTTTGGGGCGTGCAGCACGCAAGTACGTGTAGCAGAAGTAGGTCGCGAGCCACTCGTTGAACCATTTCGACGGCACGTCGATGCCATAGGCGCTGGCGAAGGCGTGGCCGAGCTCGTGCAGACCGACGAAATCGACGTAGCGCTTCGACGCCTCGGCCCAGGTGCGACCAGACGACGCGATCAACCGCCGCGCGGTATCCGAGATCGCTGCTTCGAGCGACCGGGCGTCGTCCGCGGCGAGGTTGTCATCGGTGGCGGGCAGGAACGCCACCGGCGGCGTGCCCTCGATACCGGGGATACCGTAGGGCTGCCACGTGATGAGACGATCCCAGGTTGGACGCTCGAGCACGGCGATCGCCAATTCCGGCGCCAAGCCAAGCGAGTCAGCAAAGAACTGCCGCGCATCCTGAACCAAGGTCCGAATACGCACGGCCTTGGCCTCGTGGCCGGGATTGAAATAGACCGTCAGCCGATCGGTCGAGCTAGGTAGGCCGAGTGCGCGGATCCGTTGCAGCAGATTGGCTGGTGGAGGCGCGGGCGGTGTGTTCTGTGCGAGCACCGTCGACGGCCGATTCGCCAGAGTGACAAGCAGTGCCGCGGCGACGGCGATTCGACGGACAACCTGTCGCGGGGTGTGGGCATTGGATGCCATGAGGCGCTCCGGAATGAGAATGGTCCCGCGCACATCAACCGACGCCTTGTCGTCCAGTAATGCGTGCGCGACTTTTCGTCACACTGCGGAAGCGCTGCTATCTGCGTGTGACCCGAGCGTGACCTGACCATCCCGACCGTGAACTTCCGCGCCCTGTGACTGGAAACCGATGATCACCATCGCTGCATTGGGACCGCTGAACATCAGTGAGCCGTCGCGAGGGAGCTTAGCGACGCTGTTGGCGCAGCCACGCCGCGCCGCGTTGCTGGTTTACCTCGCCATCGAAGGGGATAGCGAATTCGTTTCGCGTGATTCATTGCTGGCTCTTTTATGGCGCGATAGTGACGAACAACGGGCCAGAGCGGCGCTTCGGCAGGCGTTGGCGTTCCTTCGTCGTTCGGTGGGTGAACAGGCTGTTCGGAGTCGCGGAGACGATGCCATCGGCATCGATCCGGCCCACGTCGCCTGCGACGTGTGGGCATTTCAGCAGGCGCTCGCTACCCATCGAGACGACGACGCACTGGCCTTGTATCGCGGCGGCTTGTTGGACGGATTGGTCGTCGACGACGCCCCCGCCTTCGAACAATGGGTGGCCAATCGTCGGGATACGCTGGCCCGTATGGCGGCAGGCGCTGCTGCTCGGAGCGCGGAAGCGCACGTCGGCCGCGGTGATCTCGACCGCGCGGTCGAATTGGCCAGACGTGCGCAGACGCTGGATCGCTTCAACGAATCCCATCATCGTCGGCTGCTGACCGTACTGGACCGATCGGGCGACCGGTCTGGCGCCTTGCGCGAGCACGACAGCTTTGCGGCGCAACTTCGATCGGAGCTCGATGCCGAGCCTGCCCCGGAGACGCTGGCCGTGCTCGCGGTGCTTCGGGCCCGAACGGTGCCTAACACGACGACGCCCAACGCGACGCCCAACGCGACGGCCAGCGCGACGTCGGCCAACGCGACGGCTAACGCGACGGCCGTGGCGATCGCTTCGACGGGCGACGCGTCGACCCTCGACATCACAGCGAGCCCTTCACGAACAGTCGCGGCACCGGTGCCCACGAGGCTGTGGCCGATTGTCGCAGCGCTTGCCGTGACGATGCTGTTGATCGTGACGCTGGTGATGCGTCGACCGTCGGCAACCCCTGGATCGGCCATCCCCGGTTCAGCGATATCCGGACCAACGGCGCCAGACTCAGGGATCGTTGCGAACCGAATCGCGGTCCTGCCGCTCACCGAGTCGGTGGAGGACTCGTCGCGATCGACGGTGGGCATCATGGCCGCTGATTGGATCACCGAAGGACTCTCCCGCCTGGATGGCGTCGAGGTGGTGCCCGCCACCGTCCTTCTCGCGACGCAGTCCACGCTGGACACCGCCTCACGGGCTGGAAGTTCGGTGAACGATCACTGGCAGCGCGTGGCACGCGACGTCGGGGCGGGCATGGTCGTGCGCGGCGCGATCTATCGCGAAGGACGCACCGTGTACCTGCAAGCGCAGGTGCTGGAGACCGCCACCGGACGCCTGCTCCGTCCCGTCGAACGAGTAAGCGTCGCCGACGACAGCCTCATGGTGGGGATTGACCGTCTGCGCACGCGCGTCGTGGCGGCGCTCGCACCGCTCGCCGACACCGTAACGCATCTTCGGCGCGCCATCGCCCCACCATCTTACGAGGCCTATCGCGACTATGTCGCCGGCCTCGCCACCTTCGTCAACGGCGACCCGCGCGCCGCGCTGACTTTGTTCGAGCGCTCGGCCGCCGAAGACTCGTCGTATCCCATGCCGCGCATCTCGGCGGTCATCATGCGTCTCAACCTGGAGGATGCCGATGGCGCGCAACGTGGGATGGCGTCGCTCACGGCCGAACGCGCGCGACTGGGTCCGCTCGAGCAGAGCACACTCGACATGGTGCAAGGCCTCCTTGCCGGCAACCTGCCCATGGCGTACGACGCCGTGGTTCGGCAGGCCCGCATCGCACCAGGCACGATCGGCGAGTACATGATCGGGGAACTGGCGCGAAAGATGAATCGACCGGCCGAGGCGGTGAGCGTGTTGCGTGCGCTCGGGCCCGACCGCGGCGAACTGCGTGGATGGCGTCCGTATTGGCAAGAATTGACCTTCGCCGAGCATCTGTTGGGCAACCATAGCGCCGAGCTGATGGCGGCGCGCGAAGCGATGCGGCGCTATCCCGATAACGTCACGATGGCCGGCTACGAACTGCTTGCACAGGCAGCGCGTGGAGATCGTGGTGCTATCACGGCGGCGTTGGTCCGACTCGACGCCTCGTTGGCCTCGCTCGACGAGCGTGCGGCACTGCGGGTGATGACGGCGACGGAGTTTGTGGCGCATCACCCCGACGACGGACGCGCGATCGTCCGCGCGGTCGTCGCCTGGTTCGACTCGCTCCCGCCTGCCGCGCGCGATGCGCCACGGATTCGTCGTCACGAGGCGCGTGCGCTCTTGTTGGCTGATCGCGCCGCCGAGGCCCGGGTCAGACTACGGCCGCTGATCTCCCAACCAACCGCCCAGACCACCGCAGCGTCGAAGCTGTCGTTTGCGTTGATGGGGCTGGCGGGCGAGGTCGCCGCCGCTGACGGCGACCCGGTCGAGGCACGTCGATGGATGGATCAGATCAGCGCGCGCGCGCGGGCGATGACGTCGGCCGCACGCAAACTGTCGTGGGGCGAGTCGACCTACCGGCGCTCGACCATCGCCGCCCGACTCGGTGACAGCACACTCGCGCTCACATTGCTGCGTGAGGCGCGTCGCGAGGGACTCGGGATGGAGCCATCCGTGCACGCCGAACCCGCGTTCGCGGCGCTGCGCCGATGGCCACCGTTCGCTGCCGTGCTCGAACCGGTGACGCGGTAACTCTACTTTCCCCTCACCCAATTGGCCGATGACGTCGCGCGCCAGGTAGTCCCTCACGTCCGCGTTGCTGCTGTCGATAGTGGCCACCGTCGCGAGCGCACAGCCCACCCCGCCGATCTACACACCGCACGCGCTCACGCCTTCGCAGAGAATCGCCCGCGACATTTACAAGGAACCTGTCGGGATCAACACCAGCGTCACCACCGGTAATATCACGAACGGCGCCGTCGCCATGGCCCAAACGATTTCGTGATGCCGGCATTGCCGACTCGGACATCTTCGTGGGCGGTCCGCGTCCGGAGCGACACGAGGTGGTGGCGCGCTTGCGCGGAAAATACCCGCCGGCCGCAAGCCGATGTTGCTGCTGGCGCACATCGACGTGGTAGAAGCACTCAAGGCCGACTGGTCGCAGTCAGGTACCGCATACCTCGGCCACTCAACTTGATGAACCTGCGATAGACTGCGCCTCGTACGCATCACCGAGCCGAATCGCCCAGATTCGCGAGGAGGCGTCAACGACTATGCTCGGCGACGCGATAGACTTTCTGCTGCCTGATTTATGTAGCGTATCCGGACTGCCCCGTTTACCCGCTGCGTATCGCGCCAAGTAATCGGCCAACGTGTCGACGTTGCTCATCTCTGGCACTTGCGATCTCCGGCCCTTCCCTTACCGATCGATGGGATCGGGGTCGCCTCGTGGCGCCGATTCGGCGCGACGCGTGCCTGGGCCGCCTGTTCCCTCGCGCGCCGCGCGGAATCTCACGATATACTCCCACGACGTCAGCCGAAATTCCTTTCCCGGGAGCAGACCGTGGCCGACAGCGACCACGTGATCAACGGCAACCGTAACGTCAAGGTGGCCGGCAATCACAAGCTCACTGTCGGTACCAGTCTGGTCGTGAGCGTCGGTGGCAGCGCCGCGCGACGCGCGAAACGGGGGCCTATGGCGGCGATCAGTGCCAAGACACGGGTTCGTGCGCCAAAGACCGCTGAGTGTCGGCAATGTGTGCGGCCGCTGGCCTCGGGGGTAACTGAGCGATACGCAGAGTGCCTTTGAAGAATGATGGAATCCTCCGCCAGCAGTTCGTACGCGCCGAGGGCAATCGGTGGGTCAGACGTGTGTTGCGTGCAGAAGTGGCGACGGCGGCATGCGGAGTGCTCGCCTAGATTCCAATTGCCGACTCGATATCTGCCGCA
>Ga0209591_10007360_pt1 | contig 12114 bp, 6 predicted proteins | sample MAT01_FD_187207 | JGI IMG/M metagenome (GOLD analysis project Ga0209591, IMG submission 187207) | Freshwater microbial communities from Lake Fryxell liftoff mats and glacier meltwater in Antarctica - MAT-01 (SPAdes) (version 2) | ecosystem: Environmental > Aquatic > Freshwater > Ice > Liftoff...
CTGTATGTTTGCCCATTAAAATCACTGATGGCAATTAAAAGCCTGGGTTTAAATGCCCTGAATAATCAAATAGAAGTGAAAAAAATATGCCCAAACCAGTAATTTTGTGTGTTGACGATGAAGTTGTGGTCTTAAACAGTTTGAAAATCCAACTTAAAAAAGAATTTGGCGATGCTTACCTCTATGAAGTAGCAGAAAATGCCGATGAAGCTCTGGAAATTATCGAGGAAATTCAAGAAGAAGATGAAAGCGATATTTTGGTCATAGTATCTGACTGGTTAATGCCCGGAATTAAAGGAGATGAATTTTTAATCCGGGTTCACCAAAAATATCCCAATATTGTGAAAGTTATGCTGACCGGGCAAGCCGACGCAGTAGCAATAGAACGGGTGAAAGAGCAGGCAAACTTGCACCGCTGTTTGTGCAAGCCGTGGGATGGAAAAGAATTAGTAGAAACTATAAAATCTGGTTTGGCAAAAATATGAACAATAAACCTGTGATTATTTGCGTGGATGACGAACCGATTATCCTTGAAAGTTTGAAGATTGAGTTAAAAAAAGCCCTGGGAGAAGAACATTTATTAGAAACCGCTGAAGGCGGCGAAGAGGCTTTAGAGTTAATAGATGAATTGCTGGCAGAGGGCTGCGAAATCGTGGCAGTGATTTCTGACTATCTGATGCCGAATATCAAAGGGGACGAATTGCTGAAGCAGATTCACAGAATTTCGCCAAAAACTATCAAAATTATGCTGACGGGACAAGCAGACCTCGAAGCAGTGGCGAATACTATTAAATATGCTAAATTGTACCGCTACATATCGAAGCCTTGGCAGTCAGAAGATTTGAAGTTGACCTTAAAAGAAGCGGTCAACAGCTATTTTATGGAGAAGCAATTAGCTGAACAAAATGCTCAACTCCAAAAGCTGAATCAAGAATTGGAAAGTTTAGTTGAGGAACGGACTGCACAATTGCGCTTGTCTGAGGAAAAGTTTGCTAAAGCTTTTCGTTCTTCTCCCAACCCGATTACTATTACCAGACTTAAAGACGGTCGTTATTTAGAAATTAATGAGGCTTTTTGCCAGACAATTGGTTATTCGGCGGCAGAAATTATCGATCGCACGGCGCTTGATTTCAATCTTTGGGAAAGCAAACCAGCCCGCGCCAAGTTGTTTGCAATGTTGGACGAACAAAAAATTGTTCGCAATTACGAATTTGATTGGCGGACTAAAACTGGGGAACTCAGAACCGGGCTGCTGTCTGCTGAAATCATTGACATTCATGGCGAAACCTGTGTGATTTCTGTGATTCAAGATATTAGCGATCGCAAATTGGCAGAAGAAAAACTCCGGGCGGTAGCAGCTTCTTTAGCAGCAGCGCAAAGAATCGCCCGCGTCGGCAATTGGGAATGCGATTTCTCTGCTAATACAACTACTTGGTCGGAAGAATTATCTCATATTTTCGGTCTCGACGCAACCCAGGCTGCGCCAACACTGACTGAGTTTCTGAAATACGTGCACCCGGACGATCGCCCAAAATGGCAAATAGCGATCGACACTGCTATTGCTAGCGGGCAATCCTACACTTTGGAATATCGCATCCTGCGGCCGGAATCGACAATCACGGCGGATAATTGCCCATCACAGATAAGTGAAGGCGGCTTCATCCGCTACATCGAATCCAGAGGAGAAGCAATTGTCAACGAACAAGGGGAACTGACAAAACTCTTCACAACTTTGATGGATATTACCCCCCGGAAGCTAGCAGAAATAGCCCTAGCAGAGAGCGAGGAAAAATACCGCCATTTAGTTGAAACTTCCCAAGATATTATCTGGTCTTGCGATGCTGAAGGACACCTGACTTTTGTCAACCAAGCTGTCAAACAAATCTACGGTTATGACCCGGAAGAAATGCTCGGCTGTTCTTTTGGCGATTTCTTAGCTCCAGCACAAATAGACCGGAATAGGGAACTTCAGCAGCGATTGCTGACGGGAGATGATGTGTTTCAGTACGAAAGTATAGTATTAGGAAAAGACGGCAGGCAGATTGATGTCAATACAAAGGCGATCGCGCGCTTGGACGCAGCAGGAAATATCACCGGAACGACAGGGACTGCTAGCGATATTACTGAGCGCAAACAAGCAGAAATAGCCCTGCAAAAAGCTAAAGAAGAAGCCGACAGAGCCAACAGGGCGAAAAGCGAATTCCTCTCGAATATGAGCCACGAATTGCGAACTCCCCTCAACGCAATTCTTGGTTTCAGCCAACTACTCACTCGCGACACAGCCCTCGGTGCCGACCAACAGCAATACTTAGGAATTATTAGCCGCAGCGGGGAACATTTGCTCGTTCTGATCAACAATATTCTGCAAATGTCAAAAATTGAAGTTGGGCTGGTGACAGTTAATAACAGCACCTTTGACTTGCACAAAATGCTAAAGAATACTGAAGAGATGCTGAAGCTGCAAGCAGAAAAAAAAGGATTACAGTTAATTGTTGATGCCACGCCAGACCTACCTCAATATGTAGAAAGTGATGAAAGCAAGTTGCGCCAAGCATTGATTAATGTGATCGGAAATGCTATTAAGTTTACTGCGGAAGGTGGTGTTAATTTGAGAATCAAATATGAGCTGTTGTCAAATAAAAATTACGGACAAATTCCGCTAGTTGACAATTGCTGCTTGCTATTTGAAGTTGAAGACACGGGGGCGGGAATTTCGCCGGCAGAAATGCACAATTTGTTTAAACCTTTTGCGCAAACAGAGAGCGGGAGAAAAGCTCAAGAAGGAACTGGTCTAGGCTTGCCGATTAGCAAACAGTTCGTGGAGTTAATGGGGGGTAAGATGACGGTAACAAGCAGCGTTGGTTGTGGTAGTATTTTTAAATTTGATATTAGAGTTTCTCTTCCTAGTGCAGTGGAAATTCAGGTGGCTCAAACGGCTCGCCGTGTTGTGGGAATCGAGCCAGGACAGCCGGAATATCGCATTTTAGCTGTTGACGATCGCCTGGAAAGTCGTTTACTGTTGGTGAGAATGCTGTCATCCCTTGGTTTTGCTGTGCAGGACGCTGAAAATGGCCTTCAAGCTGTGGAAATTTGGTTGAGTTGGGAACCTCATTTGATTTGGATGGATATGCGGATGCCGGTGATGGATGGTTATGAGGCTACTAAACGGATTAAGGCGCATTTGAAGGGTCAAGCAACGGTGATTATTGCTCTGACGGCGAGTGCTTTTGATGAGGAGCGATCGGTGATTTTGTCTGCTGGTTGTGATGATTTTGTCGCGAAGCCTTTTCGGGAGCAAGTGATTCTGGAAAAGATGGCTAAGTATCTGGGAGTTCGCTATGTTTACGATCGAGAAGCTTCACTAAGTTCTGATGCTGTGGCTTCCAGTGACGCTGCGGCGACGAATAGAACGGCCCCTTTGCCTTTTACGCTGAATGCTTCATTGTTTGGATCTATGCCTGCTGAATGGGTTGATGAGTTGTACGCTGCGGCGGATGCGGTGGATAATGAGGAGATTTTTCGGCTGCTGTTGTCGATTCCTCCTGTTGATGCTGGTTTCCGTAGTGCGATCGCCGATTTGGCGAATAACTTCCGGTGCGATCGGATTATCGATTTGATTGAGGAATTTAGAAATGTTTGAAGGAAGTTCGGCAACGGATTATGTAACGGATTTAACGGATATAACGGATGGATTTTAAAGGAAGAAGGGGGAAATGGTGGGGTGAGGATTGTTGATGGTTGAGGTGGATCGACTATTTCACTATAATTCGCGCGTCAACAGCTTTTCTGTTTTAGTCCTCTCCTCTTAAAAACCCGGTTTTTTGGGTTAGTTTACGTAAGTTAGGTAAATATAAAAGTAGTTGATTCACGAGCGAGTGCTATAATTGCGATTTAATCAGTTTTCATCATCTAAACAATTCTCAATTTAACAAAAAAAATACCAGCGATGACCAGCAATCAAACAGCAGAGAATAAAGGCAACATATTAATTGTTGACGACACTCCAGAAAATTTGCAAGTTTTATCAGCAACGCTGTCGGATCGCGGCTACAAAGTCCGGGGCGTAATTAACGGCAAAATGGCAATCAGAGCCGCGCGATCGGGTTCTCCCGACCTGATTTTGCTCGACATCAAAATGCCGGAAATGGACGGCTACGAAGTTTGTACGCAGCTCAAGGCCGATCCGAAAACATCAGAAATTCCAGTGATTTTTATCAGCGCTTTAGATGAAGTATTGGACAAAGTAACTGCCTTTAAAGTTGGAGGGGTAGATTTTATTACCAAACCGTTTCATGTAGCAGAAGTTTTAGCGAGAATCGAACACCAACTGACTATCCAAAGACTGAAAAAACAATTGATCGATCGCAATACCGAACTGCAACAAGAAATAATAGAACGCAAAAAAGCCGAAACTGCCGCTGCCGCTGCATCCCTAGCAAAAAGTCAATTCGTTGCCAATATGAGCCACGAATTGCGGACTCCGCTGAATGCCATCCTGGGTTTCAGCCAAGTCATGAGCCGCGACTCTTTCCTGGGCCACGAAAATCTTGAAAATCTCCGAATTATCAACCGCAGCGGTCAACATTTGCTGGAACTAATTAACGATGTTTTAGACTTGTCGAAAATAGAAGCAGGGATAATTGGCTTAGATGAACGCAGCTTTGACCTTTATCAACTCCTCGACACTCTCGAAGAGATGTTTCAAATCAAAGCTGAAACCAAAAATTTGCAACTGAGATTTTTCGTGCAGGCGGACGTTCCTCAATATATAAAAACAGACGAAAAAAAGCTGCGCGTCTGCTTGATAAATCTGCTGGGAAATGCCATAAAGTTTACTGGGGACGGCGGCAGCATTTGGCTGCGCGCGAGCGTGGAAGGCAAGCACCAGCCAGCAGAATCGGGAATTTATCCTAACTCTAACTCGGCAGAGGAATGTTTTATTTCGTTTGAAGTTGAAGACACGGGAGTTGGCATAGCAGCAGCAGAAATTGATACTTTATTTGATGCCTTCGTGCAAACAGAAGCTGGCAAACAAGCGGCTGACGGTACGGGATTGGGTTTAACAATTACTAAAAAATATGTAGAGATCATGGGCGGAGATCTTGGGGTAGACAGTGTTTTAGGTGAGGGAAGCAGTTTTAAATTTAAGATCCGAGCATTTCCCGCTACTTCGTCTGAAATAACAGTGGCGACGTTGCAGCGGGCGATCGCACTAGAAGCAGATCAACCAGTTTATCGGATTTTAGCAGTTGACGACAATCAAGAAAATCGGCTGCTGCTGGTTAAAATGCTGCAACCAATTGGTTTTGAAGTCCGAGAAGCGGAAAACGGCCTCCAAGCTGTTGAACTTTGGGAAAGTTGGCAGCCTGATTTAATTTGGCTGGATACACGAATGCCAGTAATGGACGGTTTTGAAGCTGTCAGAGAAATTAGAGCTAAAGAGGGAAAAACTCAGCCGCAAACCGTAATTATTGCTCTGACTGCTAGCATTTTTGAGGAAAGAAAAGGCGAAATTATCGCCGCAGGTTGCGACGATTTTGTGCGGAAACCTTTTCAAGAACAAATCCTCTTTGATCGGATGGCTTCTTACTTGGGAGTGCGCTATATCTATCAAGAGTTGCCCGCGCTCCCTCTGGGGGCTTTACGGCATTATTTTGTTAGCGAAAAACCTGATTCATTTTTCGGGCCGCTGCTGGCAGAGATGCCTCGAAATTGGGTGCAGGAACTCTACGATGCAGTTAATGATGTTAATGAAGAGCTGGCGATTCAAATTGTCGATCGCATTTCTGAAAGTCATCCAACTTTGGCTGAGGCTTTAAAAGATTTGCTGGTAGATTACCGACTCGATAGGATAATGGATTTAACTCAATCGAGTTTAAAATAAATGGATCGTAGTGAAATTAAAGTATTGGTGGTTGACGACCAACCGAGCAATCTGCGGTTCTTATCCGAGCTGCTAACGGCCCAGGGGTATCAAGTTTACCGAGCTATTTGCGGTCAACTGGCGTTAAATTCTGCGATCGCCCATTGCCCCGATTTAATTTTGCTCGACATTAGAATGCCGAAAATGAACGGTTATGAAGTTTGTCGGAGACTGAAAGCGACAGCGAAAACCGCACAAATTCCGGTGATTTTTTTAAGCGTATTAGATGACATTAATGATAAATTACAAGCTTTTCAAGTTGGCGGTGCTGACTATATTGTCAAACCGTTTCAAGTAGAAGAAGTTTTGGCGCGCATCGACAAGCAAGTCTGTTTACAAAAACTCCAACAGCAATTAAAAGAGCAAAACGCTCAACTGCAACAGTCGCAGTCGCTGCTTGCTAGTGTATTAAATAGTTCCTTAGACGGTGTGACGGCTTATTCTGCCGTCCGCAACAATCAGGGAAATATTGTGGATTTTCGGTGGCTGTTGGTCAACCGTGCCACCTACAAAATTTCCGATTGGTCATTAAATGAAGTAGTGGGCAAGTATTTGTTGGCAGAAATTCCCCAAGTCCGCACGAGCGGGTTATTTGATTTGTACGTTTCTGTGGTAGAAACAGGAGAAACTGTAGACCGAGAATTTTATTGCGAACACGATCGAGATACAGGTGTTTGGCTGCACATTGTCGCGGTCAAATTAAACGACGGTCTGGCAGTAACATTTCGGAACATCACCGATCGCAAACGAGCAGAAATTGCCCTGCGAGAAAGCGAAGAACGTTTCCGCGCGATTTTCGAGCAAACGGCAGTCGGCATCGCTAAAACCGCGCTCTGCGGTCAATTTATACGGGTAAATCCCGGCTTTTGTCAAATTGTCCGCTATGCAGAATCGGAATTGTTGCAGCTTGATTGGCAGGCAATTACTCACTCGGAGGAAGTCGAAGCTGACACAGAATACGTGCGCTTGCTGTTATCGGGGGAGATGCAAACTTTTTCTCTGGAAAAGCGTTTGATCTGCAAAGATCGGGAAGTGCGCTGGGCGAATGTTACTGTTTCGGCAATGCGCGATGCTGAGGGGACGGCGCAGGATTTGATTTGTGCGATCGAGGATATTTCCGAGCGCAAGCTGGTACAAGAAATGCTGCAAGCGAGTTTAGAAACTCAAACCCGCTACGCTCAAGAATTAACTCGTTCTAATGCCGAACTGGAACAGTTTTCCTATGTGGTTTCTCACGATTTGCAAGCGCCTTTGGGTACGATTGTCGGCTACGCTCAACTATTAGAAAGGCGCTTTCACGACCAACTTGATGCCCAAGGAAATAAATTTATCGGCAATATTGTTAATGCTTGCGTGCGGATGCAGGGGCTGATTGATGACTTGCTGGAGTATTCGCGGGTCGGTCGCAGTCAGAAAGCTTTTGAGTTGATAGATTGCAATCAGGTTTTTGAAGATGCTTGCGCTAATTTGCAGTTGGCAATCCGCAAGAATCAAGCTACTGTAACTAGGGGCGATTTGCCAAGGATAACTGGTGATTGTTTTCAACTGCTGCAACTGTTTCAAAATTTAATTGGCAATGCGATTAAGTACCGCAGCAGCGAGGTGCCGGTGGTGCTCTTGGGCGCTTCGCGTCAGGGGGATAACTGGGTGTTTTCGGTGCAGGACAACGGTATTGGCATTGCCGAACAGTACCATCCGCGAATTTTTCAGATTTTTCAGCGCTTGCACACTCAAGCAGAGTATTCTGGAACTGGTATCGGTTTAGCGATTTGTCAAAGAATTGTCGATCGGCACGGCGGTCGCCTTTGGGTAGAATCAGAACCCGGTAGAGGCTCGACTTTTTATTTTTCCGTTCCTGTACCTAAGTGAAGTCAGTAGTCCGCCGGGAGCATTCACCAGTCATTTACTTAAGCTTTAAATATCTTTATCTTTCCTTTACATAAATGCTCAAAAAGTGTAGCATATTCACTGATGACATCGATCTAAAAATCCATCACGATAAATGTATTAGCTCGATCCTTATACAACTTAACAATCAGCGGTGCGCGCAAGACTTGTCAGTTTATTTCAACTTGATCCAGAGCATCTTGCTTTGGGATGCAGTAGTTTCCGTAGTAATTCGCGGACAAGCATTTGTGATGTCTTTGCAGTTAACCGGTTCTCGGACAGACTGCCAAGTGAAACAAGCATGATTAGCAAACCTTTGCTAATCATGCAAAACCGCAAATTGCTGCAACACAAATTCAGTGTTATCAGCCAGATGTGCCGGATGATGGCAACAGAGGCTTTGCAGGCGATCGGACACCGATCCAAGTCCTGCCACCTCACAAAATCCGTTGGTAGTGAGGCAAAGCCGTGAATTATCAAAAGAAAAGATTTACTCTTTTAATAGCCAACGATGATGAGGACACGCGCTTTTTGGTGCAGGAAGCACTGCGAGAAGTTCGATTAGCAATTAGAAGCGAATTTGTGGAAAATGGAGAACAAGTGCTCGACTATTTGTACCGTCGCGGTGAATATGCTGGTAGCAGCAATTGGCATCGACCAGATCTGATACTTTTGGATCTGAATATGCCGAGGCTTGACGGGCGAGAAACACTAACTTTGATCAGGTCTGACCCCAACTTGCAACAAATTCCGGTTGTGATTCTAACAACATCGCACCGCAGCGGAGATATCTTGCTTTGCTACCGCTTGGGTGCGAATTCTTTTATATCCAAACCAGTCACTTTTGAAGGATTGGTGGAAGTAATGAAGACTTTATGCCAGTATTGGTTTGGAATCGTTTCGCTCCCGCCCCAGGATCTGTAAGCTTTAATTGAGGGCTAGATCGATACAGCAGTTTTCAGAAAGATGAGGTATGGCAAATTCTCCTACAAGCACTAGGAAGAAGATACACTGCGGGCGATTATTTTTACCTCCAGAAACCTCAGTCAGCTTATAGGAACTACCAATTACCCATTACCAATTACCCATTACCAGACATACCTCATCTTTCTGAGAAAGGCTATAGTTTGAGTGTAAACTGAATTTGATAGACCGACATATTGCTGCAATACGATTCTATTAAGCCCGATCGCCCCTTGCTAAGGGGGGGGACAAGAATCTGATCAAAGTCCCCGCAACCATTCGGGGGATGCGAGGGGGATCTCCGGGGAATAAATAGCCCGATCGCAAGTAAGTAGGTAGGTAAAAATAAACTGGCTGATGGGGATGGTGGGTGAGAGCAGCGCTCCACTAGCTGCTAGTAAAAATCCGGTCTCAACCCGCCTTTACAAGATATTATTGTTGTTTCGATCGCCAGTATCGCTCTCAAAACAAAAAAAGTTTCCTTCAACCCGCTCCGAACGCTATATTTGTGTTAACACGTAACCAATCTCTGAAAATTTTGTTGGTTGAGGATGACCTCGCAGATGCGACGCTGATCGAAGACCTTTTAGGGTCATTCAGCGAGGCTCTGTTTCGCCTCCAAACTGTTACATCCCTGGAGATGGGACTCGCGTGTCTGGAAGCAGAAAAGTTTGACGCCGTACTATTAGACTTGTCCGTGTCAGAAAGCTTGGGGGGAAGCGAGGCGATCGCAATTTTGAAAGCTCGATCGCCCACAGTGCCGGTTCTGGTGCTGACAGATAGCAATGATGAACATACGGCGCTGTCGGTATTGCGAGCGGGCGCTCAAGATTGTTTGGTAAAGGGAAGATTTCAGAGAACTCTGCTGGTGCGGGCGATTCATTACGCGATCGAACGCCAGCAAGTCGAAGAACAATTGCGACAGCAGGCGATCCGACAGCGGCTGTTGGGACAAATGATTGAACATATTCGATCGTCAATAGACACCGCCAGCATTCTCCAAAATACCGTAGCAGAAGTGCGCCAATTTCTCAAAACAGACCGCGTTTTAATTTATCGCTGTCAGGATTGGGCGGATCAATTTGACGGGGAAGAGCAAAAAGGTGCGATCGTCGCAGGTGACGGTTTACCATTCGGTTATATTCAAAACCAAAATATTAGTGCTGCTTTGGCGGTTTCATGCCTTTTTTTGGTCGAATCCCAGTCGGTACAAGCAATAGCAGATGTCAGCGCTGTACGGAGTGGCAGTTGCAAAGAGTTGCTGGCAGATTGTGAAATTGCAGCAGTTTTAAGCGTGCCAATTTGGCAATCTGGCGACTGGGAAACGGCAAACCAAAGACTAGAAAGCAGTGTTTGGGATGCAGAAAAAAATCAATATGCAGCCGAAAATTATATCTCGCTGCCGACTGTTGGCAAACCGCACGCGCAGGGAAAAAGTGCGCCGGATTTTAGAAGTGAAAATCGCAATAATTTGTGGGGAATGCTGACAGCATACAATTGCAGCGATGCGAGGGAATGGCAGCAGTGGGAAATAGATTTTTTACAGCACTTGGCGAATCAAGTGGCGATCGCGATCGAACAATCTCAACTTTACCGCCAGCTAGCAATAGCCAATCAAAAATTGCAGGAACTGGCAACTACTGACGGACTGACGGACATTGCCAACCGTCGCCAGTTCGATCGCGTTTTGATGTTAGAGTGGCGCAGATTGGCAAGAGAGGAACTGCCGCTGTCTTTAATTATGTTTGACATCGACTTTTTTAAACCTTACAACGACTTTTATGGCCATCTCGGCGGTGACGATTGTTTGCGCCAAGTTGCCGGGGCGATCGCCTCTTCTACCAAGCGGGCTGGGGATTTTGCCGCCCGCTACGGCGGCGAAGAATTTGCAGTAGTGCTGCCCAATACCAGCGCCGAAGGGGCAAACCTTGTCGCCCGGAAAATTTGCGACGATATCGCCAGTTTGAAATTGCCTCACGCGCGATCGCCGATCGGCTCCTACGTTACCCTCAGTTGCGGCATTGCTACGGCGGTTCCTTCTGGCGAGGAATCTCCCGACACCCTAATTCGCAGTGCTGACAGCGCCCTTTATCAAGCCAAAAACGAAGGCAAAAATCGTATTTTTCACGCCAGTAAGACGGCGGTTGAAACCGCGTCTATACAAAAAAAACCCGCTTAAGAGCGGGTTGAAGAACGGGCGGTGAAAATTACCTTATTTTCTTCAGTCCGCGGAGGCGGACATCGTTTTTGTAGACGCGGTTTCAACCGCCCTCTTATCGGGAATTTCAATCACAAACTCCGCTCCCTCTCCGAGTGTCGAAATACAGCTCAATCGGCCACCGTGCCGATCGACTATAATCGAATGAGAAATCGACAATCCCAAGCCAGTACCCTTGCCCACAGGCTTAGTCGTGAAAAACGGGTCAAACAGCCTCGATCGCACCGACTCCGGTATCCCCCCGCCATTGTCCGCAATAGATACCGCTACGAACCCCCCAACAGCCGGATAAGTGCGAATCGCGATCGAGCTGGGATGCCGATCGCACTCCTCGATCGCCCGCTGCTTGTCCCGTTCTTCCAAAGCATCGATCGCATTAATCAAAATATTCATAAATACCTGATTCAACTCGCCCGGAAAACATTCAATCGGCGACAATAGTTGGTAATCTTTAACAATCTCAATCCCCGGACGGCTGCTGTGAGATTTCAAGCGATTTTGCAAAATCATCAAAGTGCTATCAATTCCCTCATGAATGTTGACCGACTTCCCAGCGGATTCATCCAACCTGGAAAAGTTACGCAAAGATTTGACAATCTCGACAATTCGCTCGGTTCCTACTTGCATCGAAGTAAACAATTTCGGGAAATCCTGAACAATATAATCCAAGTCTATTTCATGAATTTTATCCAAAACTTCAGCCGGAGGATTGGGACAGCAATCCTGATAAAGTTTAATCAATTCTAGCAAATCTAAACTGTAACCGCGAGCCGGACTGAGATTGCCATGAATAAAGCTGACGGGGTTATTAATTTCGTGAGCCACACCAGCAACTAACTGACCCAAACTCACCATTTTTTCATTTTGAACGAGCTGAGTTTGAGTGGTTCTGAGTTTGTTAATAGCTGCTTCTAACTCTAGCGCTTTTGAGCGTTCTCGCGCTTCCGATTTCTGCAACGCTGACTCGGCTTGTTTGCGATCGCCAATATCTTCAATCACAGCAATTCCGTAACTCGGTTCCCCAAACCCATCCCGCACTAAAGATACAGTCACATTAGCCCAAACAAATGAAAAGTCTTTACGAATAAAGCGTTTCTCAATTGAATAATTCAAAATTTCCCCA
>Ga0209591_10007362_pt1 | contig 12114 bp, 9 predicted proteins | sample MAT01_FD_187207 | JGI IMG/M metagenome (GOLD analysis project Ga0209591, IMG submission 187207) | Freshwater microbial communities from Lake Fryxell liftoff mats and glacier meltwater in Antarctica - MAT-01 (SPAdes) (version 2) | ecosystem: Environmental > Aquatic > Freshwater > Ice > Liftoff...
GCTCGGCGATATGGATCCGGCGCCAGCGTCGCTGGTTCAGTTCTCGACGGTGGCGTGGACCACCTGTAGGTGCCGTAGGGCGGTCTTGTCTAAACCCAATTAGCCGGGTTGGGCCCTGCGCCACGCGCTGCGGCCTCAAGCATCTTCGAACAACTCCCCGGGCCAGAGCGCACCGCCCGCCTGGAAACAGTCCACATCACCGCCTTTACGCGGCCTACCGAGACTGCGTTCGTCAACTGTCCCACCTGCGGCAGCCAGGCCATCATCGACACCGAGATTGTCCGGATTACCCGCATTCGGTATGACGATCAGACGGACGAAGTCGAACGCGACATCGTGTCAATCGTGCGGGGTTTCACCTGTGTGGTCTGCCAACTTGAACTCCGCGGCGTCCACGAGCTCGAAGCTGCAGGCCTGGCCAGCGAGCACTTCAGCACGGTGACCGAGTCGCTGGCCGACCGCTACAGCGAGCAGTTCTACGAACCGGACTACGGCAACGATTGACTCGTGGTTGAGAGTGGTCCCAGCCGCTTGCTGTCAACTTGGCTCAGCCTGACAGACAGGGGGGACTCCTCTACGACAGATAGCACTGAATAGCTTGCGCTGACGAAACCTGAAGGGAGCCAACGGTGGATCCGGTGACCATGAGTTGGGAAATGCTGTTCACCCTCGCGATCACATCCGGTCTCGCCGCCGGATTTATGAACCAACTGCTGTCGTGGTTCCGGGAGGGGCGTGAACGGAAATTTACGGCAAGCGAGAGGGAAAGGAGCGGACGCATCTCCAAACGATTCAAGGGAATGAGCGGGCACACGAGAGTCGGCTCCGTCGGGAAGAAGCACATTCGAACGCAAGAGCCGAATACCTGCCGCAACTTCAAGACTTGCACGACTGGGTCCAGTACGAATGGGGCAAGCGTTTCGGTCTCGACGTTGACTACGCGTCCTCGCACGCCATTCAGCCCACTTTCACCGAACCCGAGCAGGCGATCCAGGCCGCTCGAAGCGTCGCCACCGGTCACCCAACCCCTGACGTCAGAGCCGCAGCTGTAGCGATTGAACACGCAATCGACGAATCCTTCAACGAGGTCATCGGCGGAGAACTCAACGAACCGTCGGAGGATGACTTCCGACGATGGAGCCCGGCTATCGACAACCTGATTGAGCTTGTCCATGACCCTCGCGAGTCTTCTGCCTAGGGAAGCAACATCGAACGGGAACGGATGATTCAAGGTTCCATCGGCCGCAGACGGAACAGAGCAGCGGCGCCGTCCGACACCTGGGGAGTTGCAGCGCACACCAACGACGGTCGGTTGGCTTCTACCCGTGTGAACAAACCACGGTTGACCGTGTGAACGCACAAGCCCGGAGGCCGGTCCGCACATGCACTGAGCAGGGCTGGAGCAATTCTACGACTCCCCCACCGTGTGATGTCGCGAGACATCGGCAAGGATCCGCACCCTCATCAGGGTTCGGGTTTCCTGTTTTTTCGGGGTCAGCGGTTGACGCGATCGTCATCGCCCTCGCAGAACCCGGCGGCACCATTCTCACCGGCGACACAGCAGACATCGAAGCCTTCGCCGCCCACGCCCACCACGTCACCGTCGAAACACTCTGAGGACCGTCGAGCGAGCCTCCAGCCAACCTGCCCTCGATGAGCGGGCTCCTGACTGGATCGTGGCCCGGGACGATGTCGGCACCTGGAGTTGTCGGCCGCAACGAACGCCGATTCGTCGGGATCACGCGAGGATGATCCAGTGAATGGAGATCCGATGCTGAGTCTGCGTGGAGCGACGTTGATCGATGGCACAGGGCGCGACCCCCTGCTCGATGCCTTGGTGACGATCGATGGCGACAGGTTTTCCCGAGTGGGAACCGATCTCGCACAGAGCGGGGGCGGCAGCCTCGACCTGACCGGGCTCACACTGATGCCCGGGCTGATCGACGCCCATGCCCATCACGGAATTGTTGCGGTGGGCGACGCAGACCGCTCACCGCTCGCAGTGATTGCGGCTCAGATCATGGACAACCTGGCGCGTTCAGTGGACGCGGGCTTCACCACGAGCCGCGAGATGGGCGGTCTCGACGGTGGGTTCGCACACGCCGTCGCAGCTGGTTTGACGCCCGGCCCGCAGCTGTTCCCATCGGGGCCGCTGCTGTGCACCACCGCCGGTCATGGCGATCTCTCGCCGTCCTTTCTGCCGCACCCTGCCCACTCGCATGATCTCATTCCCGGCCTGACACAGAGTGGCAAGCCGGTCGATGGACCGGACGCGGTGCGGCGAGCTGCCCGCGAGGCGTTCCGGCATGGGGCGACTCAACTGAAGCTGTGCATCTCGGGCGGGGTCGTGTCGCTGTCGGACCGAATGGAGGATGTCCAGTTCTCCATCGAAGAGATGCGGGCAGCAGTGGAAGAAGCCACTGCCCGCCATACCTACGTTGCGGCACATGCCCACAACAACGAGGCGATTCGTCGAGGGCTCGAGGCCGGCATCGTGAGCTTCGAGCACGGCACGTTCCTCGACGACGAGACCGCGGCGTTGATGGCGGCGGCGGGTGCCGTCTTGGTGCCCACGCTGACGATCGCGCGTCAATGGGCCGCCGACGCGTCTGCCGTGCCACCCGAGTCGCGAGACCGCTTGGCGCTGTTGGAATCGGGCATGTCGAACGCGGTCCGGCTGGCAAAGACCCATGGCATCACGATGGGGTCAGGTTCCGATCTCATCGGGCCGGCACAGCAGGGCCGAGGCACGGAGATCGGCATGAAGGCCGATCTGATCGGGGCGATGGACGCAATCGTCTCGGCGACGGCCACCAACGCCAAGATCCTGCGTCGCGACCATGATCTCGGTACCGTCCAGGTCGGCAAGCTCGCCGACCTGATCGCGGTCGACGGTGATCCGATCAGCGATCCGTGGCTGCTCGCCGACCCCGAGCGGGTGGTGCTCGTCATCCAGGGTGGCCGCATCGTGAAGAACCACCTCCGATGACGATGCTCCCCTCGCCTCACAACGCCGCGATCAAGTGGCTCGAGCGCCTCCACAGCCCTACGCTCGGACGGATCACATCGCTCGCTGATCCAAGGGCCAACCCGCTCGATGGCCTGGTCGTCGCCACCGGCACTCGCACGGCGTCGCCGCTCGGTCCATCGACGAGCAGGGTGTGCATCGTCGAGGACGGTGTCGCGACCGAACTGACCATCTGGACCGCCAATACTCGGCTCCCCCGCTGGTCGCCCGACGGCCGCACCCTGGCGTTCACCACCGACCGCCGCCAGGGCGGCATCCACCAGCTTGCACTGGCCGATCGGGATCGTCTCCACGACCCGGAAGATGGGCCTGTCGTGCCGGGCACGATCGAACACCTTTCGTGGTCGCCCAACGGCTCCCGCCTGCTCGCCGTTGTGGCGGGACACGGGGCCGAACAGGCGGGGGCAATGGCCTCCGGCCGCATCCCTCTTCGTGCCGAAGATGTTCTCCCGGCCGGCGCGCCGATCGTCCGCCGGTTCGATCGCGGTGGTCCGGAGAACGAGTGGCGACGGCTGTGGATCGCGACATCCGGCGTCGAAGTAGCGATCTGCGCGACACCTTCGGGCCCATGCGTGTGGGAGGCCGCATGGCTCGGCGACGATGCAGTCGTCGCCATCGTGTCAGACAGGCCCGAGGAGGACGCTTGGTACGGTGCGCGCTGCAGCGTTCTCGACGTCCACGATGGTGCCGAACGGGTCATGATCACCAGCGAGCGACAGCTGGGCGTTCCTGCGGGTTCACCCGACGGCCGCTGGGTCGCGTGCATCGAGGCGCCCTGCTCCGATCGCACACTGGTGGCAGGACGTGTGGTCGTAGGTGACACGACCACGGGGGACGTGACGCGACACAACCTCGGGCTCGATGCAACGCATCTGGTCTGGCTCGATGAATCGCGCCTTCTCGTCAGCGGCCTGGTCGGGATGGCAACACGGGTGGTCGAGCTGCGGCCGCTTGACGGTGCCACTCACGAGCGCTGGTCCACCACTGACACCGTCGGACCGCGACAGCCGGAAACCTGGCCGACCCCGTCCGGCGGACTCGTCGCCGCTGCCGATTCGTGGGACGAAGGTCCGCTCCTGCTGCAGGTCGACGTCGACGGAATCGAGACAACGTCGTGGTCGGGGCTCACCCCCGAAATGGCCGCCCTGCGCGATGAGATCGGCAGCGTCGAAGTCCGCACCTGGACTGCGCTCGATGGCCTGCAGATCGAGGGGCTGCTCCTGCGACCGGCGGGCGACGGCCCACACCCGACGGTGCTCTACGCGCACGGTGGACCCGTCGCAATGTGGCGCCCACGACTCCTCATGGGCTATGCGGCGGTCGCTCTGTTGGTCACGCGAGGCTACGCGGTCTTCATGCCCAACCCGCGCGGCTCGTCGGGCTACGGCTGGGACTTCGCCGATGCGGTGCACGGAGACATGGGCGGGCTCGACACCCACGATCTCCTGGCGGGCATCGACGCGCTCGTCGCCGAAGGCGTCGCAGACGCGGATCGACTGGCGGTGATGGGTGGCAGCTACGCCGGGTACATGACCTGCTGGTTGGTCACCCAGACAGATCGGTTCAAGGCTGCGGTGGCGAGCGCCCCGGTCACGAACTGGATCAGCCAGCACTTCCAGTCGAACATCCCCCAGTGGGGCGTTCGATTCCTGCCCGATGCGTCGGCATTTCCCGGTGGCGGCTACGTCGACCGCAGCCCCGTGTTCTTCGCTCATCGGGTGACGACACCCACGATGCTGATCACCGGCGCCCATGATCGCTGTTGCGCGACGTCACAGGCCTTGGAGTTCCACGAGGCTCTCCGGCTGCAAGGGATCGCGTCCGAACTGGTCGTGTACCCGGACGAGGCGCACAACGTGCCGACAGGCGAGAACCTGATCGACGACATCGTGCGAACGGTGTCGTGGATCGAACGGTGGTGTCCGCTGGACGAATCGGCGTCGGGCGGCTGACGTCAGCAGTTGCGCACCCGCGCAGCGGCACGCATGCCGGTGTGCAGGTACCGGGCCTCGCTGTTGCCACCGAAGAACACCACCGGCAGCTCGACACCGGTGGGCGCCATTGCAACAAAGACATCGGGCGCCACCGGCTTGAGCGGCACGGCGACTTCGCCGGAGGTCGAAGCGATGATCCCTGTGGGCGTGTCGATCATCGTCAGCACCCCATCACGGAGCTCCACCTTCGTGTCCCTGCTGAGTCTGCGATAGCTGCCGACATAGCGTTCTGCGTCGATCGGGGGATCGGTGTTCGCCTCGGGCACACGCATTGGCGACATGCCCAGTCGGGCCAGCAGCTCCGAGTACAGGTCCTGCCATGCGGCTCGCGCAAACCCGGCGGCACCGACCATGGCGATGGCCGTGCGCCTGCCAGGGACCATCCGTAGATACGCGCCGGCACCGATCCACAGGCCATCGTGGCCGACAACGTGCTCGCCGTCGGGGCCGGTGCAGATGGCGAGACCGAGCCCCCCAACCAGGGCCGACCGTCCATGGATCCGCGCTAGCCGACGACTGTGTCTGCATTGCCTGCACGGTCTCCGCTCGCAGCAGGCCGCCCCCGCCGTCGAGGTGCACCCGGGCAAGCATCAGCAGGTCGGGCACCGTGGTGATCATCCCGCTAGTAGGGCCAAGTGCACGGATGGAGATCCACGGGCTGGCGCGCACGGTGCCGTCAGGGGCGAGGTCGTGACCCAGCGCGAGGCGGTGCTGAACGGCGTCGGCCAGTCGAAGTGTGGAGCGGCGCAGACCGAGCGGAGCGATGACGAGTCGATCGATCACGCGGTCGAAGGTGCTGCCGCCGAGGATCTCGACGAGGCGGCCGAGCGCGACGTAGCCGGTGTTGCAGTAGGAGAAGAACTCACCCGGCTCCGAGATCGAGCCGATGCCAGGGATGGCCGCCGTGAACCGGGCGATCGCATCACCGTTGGCACCGAAGTCGTCCCACAGATCGCTCTCCACCCCACTCGTGTGGTCCAGCAGCCGACGGACCGTCACGCCGTAGGTCAGCGTCGCGAGCTCGGGCACGAGCTGATTGATCGAGGTGTCCAGCGGAATGCCCCGCTCTTCGAGCAACAGCATCACGGCGGTCGCGGTGAAGACCTTCGTCACCGACGCCACTTGCGACAGAGTGTCTGCGGTCATCGGCTCACCCGTGTTCACGTTCGCAACGCCGTGGGCAGCGACAACGACCCCGTCGTCGGTCATCATTCCGACAACCGCTCCGGGCACGCGATGTCGTTCACACGCGTCGCCCAGCAAGACCTGGAGGTCGGCTTGATCGGGCATCGCTCCAGTCATGGCCGTCATGTTGCCCGATACTCGAGAAGCCGTGCTTCGTCGGGCCGTCTCAACCCGACGCCCCGGATTGGTCTGGACGGCCCGCTTCCAGCCTTTGGCTCGTTCCTACGATCGTGATGTGACGCGCCGCGTGGGGATCATCGGGTTGGAACACGAGACGAACACGTTCCGATCGGCACCCACCGCGTTGGCCGAGTTCACTGTTCGCACTGGGGACGAGATTCTCGAAGAGCGCGGCCGTCGCACATACGCAGGCGGGATGTTCGACGGGATCGACGAAATCGGGGCTGAGGCAGTTCCACTCGTCGTCGCCGGTGCGCAACCATCTGGCACAATCGATTCGCAAGCGTATGTGGCCCTCAAGCAGCAGCTGATCGGGGCGGTGCTCAGCACCCCGCTCGACGCAGTGGTGCTGCAACTCCACGGAGCCAGCGTGGCGGAAGGTGTCGACGACATCGAGGCGGATCTGGGTTTCGCACTTCGTGTCGCACTCGGGCCGGACGTGCCATTGGTCGGCAGCCTCGATCTGCACGCCGACCTGACGCCGGCGACACTGGCGCCGTACGACGCTCTGTCGTGTGTGAAGTTCTATCCGCACATCGACATGTATGAACGCGGCCGGGAAGCCGCTCGGTGGCTGCCGAGGCTGTGGGGTGGCGAGCGGTTCGACGTGCACGTGGAGCGGTTGCCGTGGCTGTTGTTGCCGACGGCCACTTCGGTCGATGGCCCGGCTCGGGCGATCGAGCTCTGTGACGCCGCCGAGCAGGAGTCAGGAGTGTTGGACGCGACGTTCGCGCATGGTTTCCCTCTCGCCGACGGACCTCAGGTCGGCGCCTCCGTGCTGGTGACAACCGAGCTCGGGGAAGCCGACGCGAGTGCCGTTGCTCGCCGGTTGGCCGCTGCGATCTGGGCGTTGAGGGCTCTGTTCCACGTGGAGATGTACTCGGCCGTCGATGCGGTCGCCATTGCTATGGAGGTGGCGTCGGCCCAGGGGCCGGTGGTTTTGGCCGAGACCTCCGACAACCCGGTTGGTGGTGGTGTCGGGGATGGCACGCACCTGCTGTGCGAACTGATCAACGCCGAGGTGCCGGCCGTGTTCGCCTCGATCCTTGACTTCACCGTCGCGGCCGCGGCACATGCGGCAGGTGTTGGGGCAACCATCGCCGTCTCGTTGGGCGGCAAGCTGGACCCCACGAGCGGCAGCCCGATTGACGCCGATGCACGGGTGATTGCGATCAGCGACGGTCGGTACGAGCTGCGCGGTGTCGGCTGGCAGATCGATCTCGGCCCATCGGCGCTGGTTCGGATCGGCACTGTGGAGATCGTCGTCACCAGCGCCAACCAGCAGGTGCTCGACGACGGACCGTTCACGATTCACGGCGTCGACGTTCGTGAGGGGCGAATTGTTGCGCTCAAGAGCGCCAACCACTTCCGCGAGTACTATCGCCGCATCGCCAGCAGGATCCTCCCCGTCCTCGGTCCCGGGCTCTCCCACCAGTCCGCCGATCTCCCCTGGGAGCGAGTGCTGCGGCCGACGTGGCCACTCGACCCTGATGTCACGTACGACCCCACTGTGGTGCGATGAGCGCCGCCTCGTTCCGACAGGTCCACCTGGACTTCCACACCTCGCCTCTGATCGGCGATGTCGCAGCTGACTGGGACCCCGAGGTCTTCGCCGACACCATGGAGGGGGCGCACGTCGGCTCGGTGACGCTGTTCGCCACCTGCCATCACGGCATGGCGTACTACCCGTCGAAGGTCGTGCCCGCGCACCCTGCACTGAGGTGCGATCTTCTCGGGGAGCAGATTGCAGCCCTACGTTCACGCGGCATCAAGACACCCGTCTACGTCACGGTCGGCTGGAACGTGTCTGCAGCGGAACGCCACCCCGAGTGGATGCAGGTCCGACTCGACGGGATGCTCGTGCGGCCGGCAGCGACCGAAGCCCCGTGGGGCGCCTGGCCGACGATGTGTCTGAACGGTGGCTACGCGGACGAGCTGGAGGCCGTCGTCGCCGAACTCCTCGACGCCTACGAACTGGACGGGTTCTTCTTCGACATCGTGCGCTACGACGCCGAAGCGTGCGCATGCCAGGTGTGCCTGCCAGAGCTGAGGGCGTTCGCCGCTGCCGAAGCCAGCTCGATCACCGACGAAGTACTTCGGCGACGATTCCACGACCGGGTGACACGGCGCTGGATGCGTCGCATGTCGGCACTTGTCCGAAGCCACCGTCCCGATGCCGGCATCTTCTACAACTCACGCTGGGGTATGCAGGTCGCACAGGAAGTCGACGTGTATTCGCACCTGGAGATCGAGTCGTTACCCACCGGAGGATGGGGTTACGGCTTCTTCCCGCTCTGGGCACGCTTCGGGCGCACTCTGGGGTTGCCCTTCCTCGGGATGACGGGCAGATTCGCGCTGAGTTGGGCGGACTGGGGCGGACTGAAGCACCCGGATGCGCTGCGCTACGACGTAGCCCAGGTGCTGGCAGCGGGCGGGCGGATCTCGGTCGGCGACCAGCTGCCGAGCCGAGGTCGGCTGGAGCCGGCCGTGTACAAGGTCATCGGCGAGGTCTTCGAAGCGGTCGAGCGGGCCGAGCGGTATTGCGACGGTGCAACTCCTGTGCCTGAGGTGGCCATTCTGGTGCAGCACCCGGATCGCTATCGTCGAGGGCGAGGTTCTGGCAGCGACCATCTCGACGGATGTGGACGCATGTTGCTCGAACTGCATCACGACTTCGATGTGGTCACCCCCGACTCCTTCACGCCCGACCGTTACGACCTCGTGGTCGTACCCGACGTCGGTCCGGCCGACACGCGCACCGGCGAGTTGTTGCGACTGCACGTGGCCGCAGGCGGGGCGCTGCTGTTCAGCCACGAAGCGCTGACCGGAGCCGACGGCTCGTTCGTGATCGGCGGCCTTGCTGGGATCGAACGCCTGGGGCCGACTGCGACCAACCCCGACTACTACTGCGTGACCGACGAGCGGCTGGCCTCACGGGCCGTGCATCTGGACTTTCCGTACACCAATTACAAGGGAGGAGTGCGGGTCGCGACGAAGGCAGGCACAGAGGTGCTCGCCGTGGCGCTCCCGAGCCACTTCGACCGAACCGCGGAACACTTCTCGTCGCACTTCATCACCGCGCCGCTGGGCGGCCAGGCGCGGGCCGATGCGAGCACACCTGCCATCACGTTGGCCGGCCGTGTCGCCTATCTGCACGGTCCGGTTTTCGCCGAGCACGAGCGATTCGGCCATGTGCATCACCGAGAGCTGGTCGGCCGATTGCTCGCCCTGCTCCTGCCGGACCCGGCGGTGAGCACCGATGCACCCAGCACAGCAACGGTGGTACTGCACCGCCAAGGTGACCATCACGTGGTGCACATCGTCAACTACCACGCAGAGCGACGGCCCCCCGGCTTCATCGAGTCGCTCGGCGAACCAGTGCCGCTACATGACGTGAGCCTCACGTTGCGAACATCAACGGCGATCAGGCGTGCATTCACTTTGTACGGCGGAGCTGAACTAGCGATCACCATCGACGGCACACACGTCGGGGTGACGGTGCCGCGGGTTGGCGTGCATGAGCTCGTCGTCTTCGAGCCGACGTCGGGTTGACCGGGGGTCTTGGTCAGCGCACCCACTGCGTCAGCCAGCCGGCAATTCGTCGGCCGACGTCGAGCACCGTAGTGGGCGCTCCTGCCGTCACGAACCCGTGTGGGGCGTCGGGGAAGAGGACGAGTTCTGTGGGCACACCGTTGGCGAGGAGCGACTGGAACCAGCTCTCCGCCTGCGCAACCGGCACGCGTTGGTCGGCGGTTCCGTGAAACACCAACGTCGGTGTCGCGACTGCGCCGACCTGTCGAATTGGTGATCGCAGGTCGTACTCGGACGGCCCCCAGGGCACGCCGCCGACTTCACGTTCGCACAGCACCGGCCCGAGGTCGGAGGTGGTGACGAAGGCGCGGAGATCCACCAATGCACCACCCATTGCCGCTGCCCGGAAGATGCCCGAGCGCGACGTCAATGCCGCCGTGAGGAGACCCCCGTAGCTGTAGCCGGTGACACTGAGCCGGTCCGGATCTGCGACACCGCGACCCACCGCTGCGTTGACCGCACACAGCACGTCATCGACATCGGCACTCGCCCAGCCGCCGTGTGCTTCGAGGCCGCGGTACCACGCATCGCCATAACCATCCGACCCGCGAACGTTCGGCAGCAGAATGTGCCACCCAGCTGCCGAGAGCAGGAGGCGGTGGAGGTTGCCGGGCCCCAGCGTGGGATTCGACACGTTGTGCGGCCCTCCGTGAAGGTCGGTCAGCAACGGCGCCGGGCCCGACCCAGCCGCCTTGGATCGCAACAGCCAACAGGGGATGACGGCGCCATCGATGGCCACGGCCTCGAACGGCTCCACGACCCATGGCACATCGACGAACGTCGCCGGGGCGACGACTTCGGTGCCGAGCACGCGCAGTCGCCCGGTCGACGTGGACGTCGTCTCGGTGACGACGATTAGTCCGGCACCCCCCGCGACCCCGGTGACGACCACGTCGTCGGCAGTGAGCGGCCGCAGACTCGTACCGTCCAATCGAACGGCGTGCAAGCGGCTGAAGCTGCGGTCATTGACCGTGAACAGGATGTCGTCGGCCGCGAGCAACGGCGCAACACCCGGGTACGCAGGTACGCCGACAGTGACGTTGCGATCGAACCCGGGGATGACGTCGACGCATTCACCATCAGTTCTGACGAGCTTCAGGACGGCATGGCTTGGCCCTGCCTCGCCGCCGACGTAGAGCACCGTTCCGTCGAGCAATCCGAGCGGGCTCCCAGCCCGCTCCCACGGTCCGTGGGTGACAACGGGGTCGAGCCGTCCGGAAACGATCTCCGCGCGACACAGGTCCCATCGCCACGCGCCGGCAGCGTGCGGCACAGTGACCAGCAGTGCGGCGCCGTCTGCCGTCCAGGTGGCGTCGCCGATGCCGGCTGCGGCCAACTCGAGGTGTGTCACAGAACCACTGGCGACCTCGATGATGGCCAGTCCCGTTCGACTGGGTTCCCAGCCTTCGCCGTCGCGTTTGTAACCGGCCACTTCGGCGACCACCGGTGCGCCTTTGGGGCGACTCGGCCGTCGTCGCAGGCGCGCGCACAGACGCGTGCCGTCTGGTGACCACGTGAAGCTGATGACCGACTCGACGAAGCTGGTGAGCGGACGGGCGGCCTCACCATCGAACAACCACACCTGATCCACCCCGGCCGCATCCGGCCGGATCATCGCAAGAGCCGCTCCGATGGGTGCATAGCGAGGGTGACGATCTGATGGGCCGTCGGTCGTGCGCCGCGTCGTGCCGTCCGGCGCGGCGATGCGGACGCGTCGCTCCCAACGATCCAGCCCGAGATCGGCCACCATCACACAGAACGCGAGAGAGGTGCCGTCGGCCCGCACCGTCGGGTCCGACGGCACCTCTGTCGTGAGAACATGGATGGAGAGGTCCATGGGAGTTCCTATCAGTCAGCAGTTGGGTGCGACAATATCCGCGCCGGCGCTCACGACTCCGGCATCGGGGTCAGGTCACCGGTGTACACGAACTGGCCGACAGCAGGATCGAACTTGGCCGGACGATAGGTCACGTTCGGTTGGCGACTGCTGGTCCAGTCGAGCGAGTTGGTGAGTGCCGCCGTGTCGTCGCTCGACGACTCGAGAGCGGTGAGCATCTGGCTGCGATCGATCTCGCCCGGGTTGCCGGCAAGCATGACCTCGAGGGCGAGGAATGTGCTGCACACGTCGAGGCGTCC
>Ga0209591_10007363_pt1 | contig 12113 bp, 9 predicted proteins | sample MAT01_FD_187207 | JGI IMG/M metagenome (GOLD analysis project Ga0209591, IMG submission 187207) | Freshwater microbial communities from Lake Fryxell liftoff mats and glacier meltwater in Antarctica - MAT-01 (SPAdes) (version 2) | ecosystem: Environmental > Aquatic > Freshwater > Ice > Liftoff...
ATACCTGAGATGCTGTTGGCGAATTGATTTTATCTGGGGTCGGCGTGTCTTTTTTGTGCAGGCGCAAGGCATTGCGCCCCCACAGATCATCCCCTATTTTGATTCGCCAACAGCATCGGCGAAGTAGTCACAATGACAGTTGCTAAACGTCGCACCCCTTCACAGAGTGCGGACGGCGATACACTGCTGAAATTTAGGCGCATTGAGGCAAATGAGAGCAAGTCGCGCATCACCGACCGCTTCAAGGTGCCACATTCGCGACTGTAGGGTAGGTGGTCTAACCCAATTGGGCTAAATAAAGGCAGGGGTTTAACGCCGTTATAGGCGTGAGTCACGGTTTTCTTCCTTTGACTAAGGGAATACTTTCGCGGGACTCACGGTGAATGAGGCGAGAGAACCCCTTGACGCTAATCGAGCGAGAGCGCGGTTGTGTATTTGACTTCCGTCAGCACAATGCTCGTTGAGATGCGGGCAATCCCCGGAATAAGGGTGAGCTTTTCCATCAGGAAGGTCTCAAGTTCTCTACGAGTGCGCACTGCGACTTTCAAAAGATAGTCGAATTCGCCTGTCACGAAATAACATTCCAATACTTCTGGCATCTGACTCACGGCATCGCGAAAGAAATCGATATTGCTCATCTGATGCACTTGCAGCGTGACATTAATCAGGCAGAGCATGTCGTAACCGAGACGTTCACGATCTAATAGCGCTACGTAGTGGCGCACGAACCCTAATTCTTCGAGTTGCTTGATGCGGGCATGGACGGCAGGGGGGGATAACGAAACCCGTCGTGCCAATTCTACATTGCTGATATTGCTGTCGGCTTGTAGTTCCGACAAGATCGCCTTATCGATGTCGTCTAACTCGTCATATGAATATTTCATGATTTTGCTCTTGTGTCAAGTGAAATTCGGTTAATGTGATTAAATGCTTGGGATTGTTCGTTGAATCATGGTGCTATCTGAATGATGTTCATAGTATCAGTGAATCACAGATTTGATTATCCCCACCCCGTCTGACCGAAGGTCGGACGGGGTGGGGATGTACTTTCGTGATTCACTGAGTATGCCGCAAATTATTCCTTTGCGCCGAAGGAAATTTATTGAAACCAGTTGAGGTAAAAAGAGTTGTGCCGATCCATGCCCAAAAATCCTCAATCTTCGGTAGCTTGCCCATAACCGCGATTAAACCTAAAATATTCATGATATAACGAATATGGCTCAGTCGCCCTATTTAATCTCCCTATTTATACTGTTACACATGATTGAGGAGAAAATCATGAACTCTTATCTTGAACCAACAGGATTTTTGGGGACGGGCGCGAGTTTGCTTGCCGATATCGCATTGCTTGCGTATATTTTGTTGATTGTCCCTTCAATGATCATTGGCTATGTTTTTGCGCGGCAGGGAAAACATCGCCCACAACATCAAATCGCCATGACTTTTGTGACGGCGATTAACTGGTTTTTTATCATCTTTTTGATGCTCGTCGCTTACAACTTTGATGTTGTTGACAATATGGCGACGCAACCGGGTAATGTGCGGTATCTCTTGCCGACTTTACATGGTTTATTGGGATTGCCAGCACAGGTATTGGCGACCTTTATCATTGTGCGCATGTTCATCGAAGATCGTGCGGTGGCAGCGGCAAAACGACGTGGCGAGACCAAGTTTAATCAATATTGGTGGAAACAAGCAAAACTGATCATGCAGATCGCTTTCGGATTATGGCTTGCGACGGCGGCACTCGGCATCTTGACATACCTTATCCGTTACGATGTTTTGCCGAGTTCACCCCAGCAAGGGGTATCGGTGTTGCCGGTTATGACTGAGGCAGTTGATGATCCGATGCAAACCGAGGAAGCAGTTCCTGATGGGACGGGAGAGGTGATTGTTACGGAGCGTGCCCCGGTCGTGACCGAGGAGGTGCCGCCACTGGAAACCGCTGAATCTGGTTCAGGCACAGGGTTGCAATTTGTGATTCGGACGCGCGTTCCTGTGGTTGTCACCGAAGAAGCGGTTATGCCCTTGATCCCGGTGGTTGTGACCGAGGAAGTGATTGTGTCGCCCCCTGTTGCTACCCAAGAAGTTGCCCCGCCCGTGGTGACTGAAGAAGCCGACGACGACGATGATGATGGTGGGCAAGGACGGGGTCGTGGTCAGGGTGGAGGCTAAGGTATGGCATTCTTAAGACGGCGTGAAGATTATGAAGCTGCCGAAAATCACCTGTTGGCACCGTATGCTTTGAAAAGCAGTCAGTCGCAAGGACGGCAGTATCCACAGCCGGAAGCGGGTTATCGCACCGCGTTTCAGCGGGATCGAGATCGCATTGTTCATTCGGCGGCATTCCGACGCTTGGAATATAAAACGCAAGTGTTCGTCAACGACGAGGGGGATTATTTCCGCACGCGCTTGACGCATACGCTTGAAGTCGCGCAGATTGGGCGGACAGTGGCGCGGGCGTTGGGTGCCAACGAAGATTTGGTCGAGGCGATTTGTTTGGCGCATGACTTGGGGCATCCGCCGTTTGGTCATGCAGGGGAAGAAATCCTGAATGAGTTGATGCAAGGGAAGGGGGGGTACAACCACAACCATCAGAGTTATCGGGTGGTGACTGAGCTTGAACGTCGGTATGCGGAGTTCCCCGGTTTGAATTTGACTCGGGAGACGCTGTTTGGCATTGCGAAGCATCAGACGGATTATCAGTTGAGCGCGATGGCGGGATTGGATCCCGCGTTGCATGGTAGCTTGGAGGCTCAAATCGCGAATGCTGCTGATGAGCTTGCCTATAGCGCGCATGATTTGGATGACGGGATGAGCGCTGGGTTGATCTTGCCGGGGATGTTGCGCGGGTTGCCGATTTGGGAACGGGTGACGAGTAGTGTGGTCAAGCCGGGCACACCCTTTCCGGAAGTGCTGCGCCATGCGCTGATTCGGGAACTGGTGGGGTTGCTGGTGAATAATATGATTGAGACGACGGCGGCGCGTTTAGAGGGTCTTCAACACGCGACGCCGCTGGTGATCCAGCAGCAGAGTAGTGATGTCGTGGCGTATACTGACGAAATCGGAGCGATGGCTGCCTCCCTAAAAGCCTTCCTATACGAAAACATGTATTATAGCTTTCGGGTCGTGCGCATGAAAAGCCGAGCGCAACGGTTTATTGAGGCAATGTTTGGGGCTTTTGTCAAAGAGCCGCGCCAACTGCCGCCAGAGGTGCGGGCGGAACTAGGGGCACGTAGTCTTGAGCGGAGTGTCGCGGATTATATTGCCAGTATGACGGATCGCAGCGCACTGTTAGAATACCAACGATTGTTCGACCCAATGACTCGTCCGTAAGCGGTAGATGGGGTGACGTTATGGCTAGTGAAACCATTCTTAATAACCGTTATCGACTGCTGTCCCAACATGGCAGTGGGGGCATGGCGGTGATCTATAAAGCGATTGATCAGCTGCTAGGGCGAACGGTTGCGGTGAAGATATTGCGCCCCAGTTTGACGACAGATCAGTCTTTTCTGGCGCGTTTTCGTGCCGAAGCGCGTAGCGTTGCCAACTTGCAGCATCCGAATATTGTGACGGTTTTTGATGTCGGGCAAGATGGGCCCACACAATATATCGTTATGGAATTTGTAGATGGCACCGATCTGAAAAAAATAATCAAGACAGGCGCGCCGTTGCCGCTGGCGCGCGTACTAGAACTTGGAATTCAATTGTGTGCGGGGATCGGCTTTGCCCATCGTTCGATGCTGGTTCATGCGGATGTGAAGCCTCAAAATATTCTCGTCACGCATGAGGACATGGTCAAGGTGACGGATTTTGGGATCGCACAGGCATTGACCAATACGCAGCCGGGAGAACGGCAGAGCGTGGTGTGGGGTAGCCCGCATTATTTTGCGCCGGAACAAGCGCGGGGTGAACGCCCGTCGCCGGCATCTGATGTGTATTCGATAGGGATCGTGTTGTTCGAGATGGTCACAGGGCAATTGCCGTTTACGGGACAAAGCCAACAAGATTTGGCGCTGGCGCATATCCGCGACCCAATCCCGCTGATCACCCAATATGTCCCAGACGCACCTGATACGCTCACCAAAATTATTTATAAGACCATGAGCAAAGTGCCCGAAGAGCGCTATCGTATGGCAGATCAGCTCATGAATATTTTGAAGGAATATCAAAAGCGCGGTTTCGTCAATGAGTTGCCGGTGGTTGTGCTGTCGCGCCCGCCAGTCGCATCTGCGTCGACGAACCCTGTCGAGTCGGCATCACGGCAAGGGACACCCACGCCGAACTCAGCGATCCCGTTGCCACCATCGGCATATGGTTCTAACTCGGCATGGAGCCAAGCTGGTAGCCCGATTCAAAACCCAACGGCTCCGGGACAACAGGGAAATAACCTCACGGGGCGGGCACCCACTCCATTGCCGCAAGGGATCGATCCGATAGCACCTGCCACACAACGCTATGGCTTGGCTCCCAACGCGCCGCCGTCAGCGTATGCCCCACAAAACCCACAAACCTTGCAGAATCCGCAGCAACGTCCGCCTTTTGGGGGTGCGCCTTTTGGTGGCAGTACCAGCCAGATGAATGTCCCAATCAATCAAAGCCAACAGTATCGACCGCAGTCGGCGGCACCGGCAATGGATGGAGTCACCGTTTTGTTGGCGATACTGGCATTTTTGTCGGTCGGTGGCTTGATTCCGCTGTATATTGTCGTCATCGTCGGCTGGCTATCGTGACACTCCGCAAGCGCTGAAGCGGCACGGATTTTTAGGGAGTCGCCCCCGTTTATTACCCGGACGAGCCGGTCATTGAGGGGACGCTGGAACTGGAAAAAATGCGGAATTTGTCAATGGTGACAATGGCTGAGCCATCCCCAGTCGCAATATATAGCCCAATGCGCCCATTGAGGAAGGTGGCGTCCGATAAACGAACGACCACTTTATTGTTGACATAAGCTGTGAAATTGTCATCCAGAATGGTGATAGACAAACGGTTGGTCTCGCCGATAGGGTTGACAGCATCGTCCATCGTCCATGCTTCGTCGGCAATACCGCGCAATTCCGTCCAAATAGCATCTTCACGCCGCCAAATACTATAGCGCCCGACGCCATCTGCCGCGAAAACATTATAGTTATCATCATCTTGATAACGGAAAACGATGCCATAAGCGCTGGCGCGCTGGCTACCCTCTAACAATTTAGCATCCATCGAAATAGAGACGTTGTTATAGAGGGTTTTGGCTTGGAAGATGCTGGTGTCAGCGGTGTTGGCGGCTTGGTTTTCGAGGCTATAGAAGCCTTCTGGTGTGATGCGGGTGGAAAAAAGACCGGTTTCTTCTTGTGACCAGAAAATATTGGTTGGCTCGTCTGGATCAAAGTCTGAATTGAAGTAGATTTCGCCGGTAATGCTAGGCAGGTCGTCGATGTCCGAGGTCGAGACGGGGGCTGGGTCATTCACTAGATTAAAGATGCCAATGGCGATGATGCCGATAATGAGCGCCGATAGCCCGATAGCCAGCCATAAGGTGTTAGTGGAGCGCTTTGGGACTTCCAGCGCGATTGACGTTTGTACAGCGGCATTGCCGTTGTTTGGTGGGAGCTGGGCAACGGGGATACGTTGGCTGGAGAGCAAGAGTTGGGTGGCGTCATCATAGGTTTTTAATGGGGTGGCGCTGTCCAATGCGAGTTTAAGGGCTTTGGCAAACACGTCAGCCGATTCAAAACGGGCATTGGGATTTTTGGCAAGTGCCCGCTGAACAAACAACTCTAGTTTGGGGGCGTTGAGGTCCTTAAACGAGTCCAGACGAGGGATTGGGGTAGCCAGGTGTTTTAGCATCACGGACAGGTTGTTGTCTTCGCGAAAGGGGGGTTGCCCGACAAGCATCTCAAAAAGGATGATGGCGAGCGAGTAGAGATCACTGCGGGCATCACCCGGTTCGCCATTGGCTTGTTCGGGAGACATATACAGGGGCGTGCCGCTGGTCATGCCTTGTTGAGTCATGCGTTCGCTGCGGGTCATGCGGGCGATGCCGAAATCTGTTAAGACGGCTTGACCATCCTCACGGAAGATAATATTCCCGGGTTTCACATCGCGATGAACCATGTCGCGCTGATGGGCATAGCCGAGGGCATCGGTGAGGTTGATCATGATTTGCAAGATACGGTCAAATGGAAGTGATTTGCCCTGCTTTTGCAGTTCTTCTAATTCTTCCCGCAGGGTGCGCCCCGGGATGTAGGACATGACCATGTAGTAAAAAGGGATGTCATCCCGCACGTAGGTATTGAAATCATACACTTGGACGATATTGGGATGATTAAAGCCCGCGATCAGCTTGGCTTCGCGTTCAAAGCGCTCTTTGAAGGTGGTGTCCTCGGCGAGGTGTTCGTAGAGGATTTTTAACGCGACCATGCGCTCCAGGTTCGAGTCCCAAGCTTTGTAAACACGCGCGGTACCACCAGCGCCGATGCGTTCGCGAATTTCATAGCGACCGATGCGTGTTTGCGTGATTTCCGACATCAACCTTCATCCTTTGAATGAGCGCACCACCTTGTGCGTTTTCAATCCATCATCTTCTTACACAATTCTTGCGAAATCCTTGCGTACCTTAGGAAACCATCTCTTAAGGAGGGCTGATTCTGGCGCGCAAGGCATCAAATACTGGACGCGGAGCATTGTCGGGCGCGATGATACTGGTATAGCACATTTCGACGCTGATAGGTTCAGCGAGACAACCATTAAGGTTGCTGAGGATCATCACGCGGACAATGCCACTGGATTGCGCAATATTGAGGGCTGTCAGCGTGAATGCCGCCTGTTCTTCGAGGGTATTATAGGCGATGTAAGCGACATTTCGAGGGACTTCCTCATGGGGAATGGCGACCCCCCAACCCGATGCAGTGATCCAAAAGGGACGGGGTGTGGCTGCGGTTTGCGCCAAATCACGATATTGGTTGAACATGGGGGTGAAATAAAAACTGATGTCGCCAAAGTGGGAATCGACCCCGATAGGCGCATCACAGCATGGGAAATCAGGCGGGTTGCCAAACCCGTAGAGGTGCAGCCCAAAACCATCGACAAAGTTTTGACCGCCGAGCGCGAGAAATTCGGTGAAGAAACGGCGGTCGTTGACGGCGTTGAAGCCATCGTCAATTCCGGTGGGCGCAAGACCGGCGCTGATAACGGAAGTAGAGGCATCCACAGATTTAATGGCGGTGTAGGCGCTCCGCAAAAGTTCAGTATAGGATGCTGCCCCGATGGGGTGAACGCTACTGTTCCACTCGCGTCGCAGATTGGGTTCATTCCAAATTTCATAGGCAGCGATTCGTCCTAGATAGCGGGTTGAGAGGTCGGTCAAAAATGTGGCGAAGAGTGAGTAGTCATCTGGTGGACCATTTTCTTCCTGAATGGTGCGTGTCCAGCCGGGGGCGCTGGCGACCGTCAGCAGAATGCGTAGATCGCGATCTTCAATAGCGGCGATGATGGCATCAAGGTTCGCATAGTCAAACTGAGAAGGTATAGCTTCAATAGCACTCCAATTGACGCGCAATTTTACCCATTGGGCATTGACCGAAACGGCAAGCGCCGTATCAGCGACGGCAGAGTTTGCGGTCATGAAGGCTTCCAGACCAAACTGCAATGGCTCTGGTGGTGGCGTTGGGGTCAATGTTGGGGTTGGTGTTAGGGATGCTTCGGACGCTATTTGGGCAGTTACGTCAATCGCCTCGCTTGTGACTTCTGCCACTGGGGTGCCGTCGGTCGGTTCGGCAATGGGTGTCGGTAACGGGGTGGCGGTTTCCTCGATGGAGGATGTATTGGCGCTTGATCCGACGGATAGAGGGATATAGAGATGGTCACCAGCAATAATCAGATCATAGTTCGTGATTTGATTGGCTTGCGAGATGGCGCGTACTGTCGTGCCAAAACGGTAGGCAATGCCCCCTAAGGTATCGCCAGATCGCACGGTGTATAGCTCATACTCTCCCTCGGGAGTGGGCATAGGGGTGTCGGCAACGTTATTTGGGAGCAATAGCGGTGTTGTGGGATTGTTTAGGGCGTTCACACCAGCGGCAGTGATCAGCGCCATGAAGAAAATAATACCTATTGGTAAACGAAAAAACTTTTCGCGGCGGTTCATTGTGATCACCCCATTTGTTTAGATTTGGTTTCGTACCCATAATCCTAACGCGGCGTGAGCAGATACGCTACTGCCTAAAACCCCAGGGCAATTGCATCTAAATTTCTAATGAGGTCAAGATAGATTAGGACGGTGTTTTAGAGACCGCATTCTTTTTGTTCGCTGCGACGGACGCGCAGAAGTGAGACCCTACGACGCTTCATGAGCCATAATGGACTGTGCGGCGATTTAGATGCAATTGCCTTGGACTTTCTACTGCGTTTCTCCCCTTCTCCTCTTGTGGGAGAAGGGGTCGGGGGATGAGGGGTAGCTGTGTAGTTACCGCTGGGCATAGTCCTAAGATGATTGTAGGCTAGACCCCGTGCCCTCCCTGAGGACACGGGGTTTTTGATTCGCTTTAGGGGACTCTCTGCGGCTGAAAACTATTCCACCTCACCTATGCGAGGTTGTCCAGCGTGAAACGGACAGCCATTTTTATTTCTGTGGCTGGCGAGCAATCGCCAGTCCTATATTTTTTGCGAGCCATCCCCAAAACCAATCGTTCATTTGTGTGATAAACTTCTCTCAAAATGGTCTCTATACGATGTGGAAATTTGAATGGCAGTCAATTTAGACAAGCCGCAGCGATGGAAAGCAGATACCCAACTCTCAGTCGATGATTACAATCGCTGGTTTCTGGAATATGCACCCATCACCTATCGTGAGACTCGCGCCCGTGCCACAATCTACGTCGAAGATATTCTGCTGCGTACCGATAACCTGTGGCGACTGACAGGTAATCTCCTGTTTCAACATCCGGATGCGCTGGAGATGCTGCGTATGTCCACTTCACCACCGATTGCACGAGATCGTCTGGTAGGGCTGGCACAGGTTTCCAAGAGTCTGATTGAGAATATGGAGCGCAACAAACGCATCTCTCCTAACCTTCCTGAACCATTAGTGCGTGAACAGCTTGAGCGGATTACATCAATTATCAGTCACTTGATTGACCGAGATATTTTCATCTGGTTCAACAGGGATACCGATCCGACTCCTTAAGAAGTCAGACGTGCATCAACTGTCGTTGCTGATCGGCTTTGCGGGATGCTCACCGATCCCCTCATTCGGAACGCTCAGGAGAAACGTCAGCTTCAGCGTATGACCCAATGGCTCGAAACACACGGTTATGCTCAATCCGAAGTGCGAAATTTGCGGCAATTGCTGCCCGGCACGTTTGCCCATCGTGTCAATGTAGCGGCGATGCAGGAAGGGAATGTTGCAGTCAACATCCCGATTGATACGGTCATCATACCACTATCAGCAACTGCCGATGATCTACCGCTACTGGTGGAAGCCAAATCAGCTGGTGATTTCACCAATACCAACAAACGGCGCAAAGAAGAAGCGACCAAAATGCGCCAGCTTCGGAATGCGTTTGGGGATCAAGTCCGCTTCATTCTACTGTTAGGTGGCTACTTCGATAGCGGTTATCTCGGTTACGAAGCCGCTGAGGGTATTGACTGGGTGTGGGAACATCGAATGGATGATCTGACGGAGTTTGGACTATGACAATGGATGCTCTGCATCTCCTCGAAGTACAGCGATTGGAACGGCAAACTGAACTTGATTCAGCGAAGTCGAAAATTGAGCGCAATCAGCTTGGGCAGTTTGCTACGCCATCATTGCTCGCTACTTCCATTCTTGAACAGGCAAAGCGGTTCTTACCGGGCGATAAATCAATTCGTTTTCTCGATCCAGCCATAGGCACAGGAGCATTTTACTCTGCTCTCCTGCGTGTATTTCCGTATCACCAAATCGCGGCGGCGAAAGGATATGAGATTGATCCCCATTATGGGGAGGCAGCACGTTTGTTATGGTGTGATCGCCGTACCGAAATTGTGATCGGCGATTTCACACGGGCGCTTCCGCCAGAGCAGGATAACGAAAAGTACAATCTAGTTATTTGCAATCCTCCTTATGTGCGCCACCATCATCTATTTGTGGAAGACAAAAAACGCTTGCAAGCGCAAGCAACACGAATTATTCATGCAAAATTGAGCGGATTAGCTGGATTGTACGTATATTTTGTTGGAATTTCCCATGCTTGGCTTCAGGAGGATGGTATCGCTGGATGGCTCATCCCAAGCGAGTTCATGGATGTCAAGTATGGTAGCGCTGTCCGCCAGTATCTCACCTCTCAAGTCACACTATTGAATATTCATAGGTTTGCCCCCGAAGAAGTGCAGTTCGACGATGCGCTTGTGTCCTCTGTGATTGTCTGGTTTCGCAAGCAAAAACCACGACCCGACCATGAAGTTCGTTTTTCATTGGGCGGCAGCTTCGATAATCCATACCTGTACCAAAATATCTCTTTGGACACATTGCGGCAGGAGCAAAAGTGGACACGCTTTCCAAAGCGTCCGGTGCGTACTGTCAGCAGCACCGAACTCCGTTTCCGTGATCTGTTCGAGATCAAGCGCGGTATCGCCACTGGCGCGAATGACTTCTTCATCGTTGATGCAGAGCAGATATATCAGCATGAACTGCCCTCTGCGTTTTTAACGCCCATCCTTCCCAGCCCACGTCACCTCGAAAGCGATGAGGTGCTGGCGGCAGACCTGAACGGCAATCCGCTGCTCAAGCGCCCATTGTGGTTGATTAACTGCGATTTACCAGAAAATCAAGTTGCTCAAAACTATCCCGCGCTCTGGCATTATTTTCAACTTGGAGCAGCGCAAGGGATCAAGGACGGTTATTTATGTCAGCATCGCGCCGTCTGGTATGCACAGGACAAACGCTTACCGTCGCCATTTCTATGTACATACATGGGCAGACCATCCAACGGTCATGGAATTAATCCGTTTCGATTCATACTCAATCATTCACGGGCGGTTGCGCCAAATGTCTACCTGAATATCTATCCTAAGCAGATGCTTGTCAAAGCGCTTACAGACAACCCAGAACTGAAACGCACTATCTGGCATTCGCTGCAAAGCATCACCGTTGAAAAGTTGATAGATGAAGGTCGTGTATATGGCGGTGGACTGTACAAACTCGAACCGAAGGAATTGGGCAATCTCCCCATAGGAGAAATATTCGATTGGCAACCTGAATTGTTGTCAGCAATTCCGCGTCAAGTCCCACTGTTCTAATTCTCCACCCGCTGACTGATAGATGTGACACTCCGCAACCGCTTGTCAAAACTGACGGGCAAAACTGTAAACTTTCTCAAGTTGAGAGATTCAGAGTGATAGTCTGAACTCGGCAGGGCATTTTTTTGATACACTATCCCCATCACCCACCTTAAATTTCACCTAAAAGGTTTTTTGGCGTATGACCGTCCCTAAATTTTTCTCCTTTCCCCTCATCAACGGCATCATCCCCCGTTGGATCGCCAGCCCGGTGATCACCACGCCGCTGACGCCGCCGTTGATTCAAATGGCGGATCACGTCCGCGAGACCGGTTCCCCGTTTGGCGAACGCGGGCGGTGGGCGATGAACTTTTGGGCATTTGACCCCGAAGTCGCCGATCTGAAATTGCGCGTCTATCGCGGGTTGCCCCCCCGCGACCGGACGACCCCGCCCCCGTTCGCAGAACGCACCCCCAACGGCGGGGCGTGGCGCTCGGTCCGTGCCGAAGAAGACGGGGTGATCGATTTCAGCCGCTTCAACTTCAATCCGACGCTCATGGAGGGCTGGCTCTATGCCACCCTGCATAGCCCGACGACACAGACGATCACCGCTGATCTGCTGACCATCGGACCGGCGACGTTATGGCTCAATGATGCGCTCGTCACTTTTAACGCTGACCGTTTCAGTTATGTCGCCCTGCGCCGAATCGCCGTCACGCTGAACTTGCAAGCGGGCGCAAACCAGATCGTGATACACGGCGAGATGTTGGGCTGGCGCGAGGCGCGCTTGGCGTTGGGGCTGCACTTCACGGGCGCTGCGGACGCGCTCGAAGTCCGTTTGCCGATGCTTGGCGATGATGATCACAGCCCCG
>Ga0209591_10007366_pt1 | contig 12112 bp, 10 predicted proteins | sample MAT01_FD_187207 | JGI IMG/M metagenome (GOLD analysis project Ga0209591, IMG submission 187207) | Freshwater microbial communities from Lake Fryxell liftoff mats and glacier meltwater in Antarctica - MAT-01 (SPAdes) (version 2) | ecosystem: Environmental > Aquatic > Freshwater > Ice > Liftoff...
AATGTCGCGGCTGCGGGAAGCATCTGTGAATGTGATGGAACGTGTACCGATGGCAAATGGCTGGGCATTGGCCAGAGGCGCGCTGAGGATCGCGAGAAAAAGGAGTGCGTGTTTAAGCATGGTGCGGAAGTTACGCTATAACAAGCACCAAGGCCGAACGCTTCGAGGTGGGACTTGGCACCCGATAAGCCCTCTTGACGTGCGCTCGTTCGGCAACTTTACGGCGTAGCTCGATAATTCAGCCTGCAACCTATTGAGGATTTATTCCTTGGAGCCTGTACAATATCTTACGCGTAGATCGTGAATGACATGTGGGAAACTTGGACCACAGGCACTGGGAGCAGGCAGGGCAACTCCTTACACTTGTTCCACAACACCACTAAACCAACCAAACCCGAACCACCATGAGCGACGCAACTATGCCCAGTGCATCACCAACCCGGCCCACCTTTCTCACCGTTCTCTAAGTGCTGAGCTTTATCGCAGGACTTTGGGGACTGTGGAGTGGGTTTGAAAGTGCCTTCACCGATAAACCGCAACGCGAGATCGAAGATGCCAAAGTTGAAATGGAGAAGCAAATGGCCGAATTGGGGGATCAAGCCGCCAATCCAATGGTACAGTCGGTAATGGAAAGTGGGATAACCATGTTGGAGAAGGCGGCCGAGAACGCCAAGCCGATGGGTTATGGAGAGATCGTTGTTGCCCTCTTGAGCCTTTTCGGCGTTTGGCAAATGTGGAATTTGAAGAAGATGGGATTCTGGATCTATGTACTGGCCGCTGTGATCGGCTTGGTGCTGCCGTTGGTTCTAATGGGCGGCGGGCTCCTGGCCATCCTTGGCACTGGTGCCATGGGTTTGGTTAGTCTGCTGTTCATCATTCTCTACGGTCTTAACTTGAAACACATGAGCTAGGCGCGTGATCGCTTTCTAGAGAACCCCGGCGTAGCACGCCGGGGTTCTTTTTTGGTTTAGCGGATCTGATCAAATGGATCTGGATACCTGAACATCCCTTGGCCGGAATGCAGCTGGAGAAGTCCAGGTCTTGCCGAATAGGACCCTCGCTCGCGGTCCAAGCGAGCCGAAAGGCAGTGCCAAAAAAGAAACCCCGGTCTTTCAACCAGGGCTTCTTCAATAGTAGGAGAACAGGCTACTTGTTACCCATCTTCTCCATTTCCTTGTCAAAGGTCTCCTTGAACTTCTCGTAGTCGTAGTCGATCCTCAAACGGTCATCCTTGCTCAGGCGATCGTTGTAGGCAGCAAGCAAGTCCTGTGCACTGAGTTCGATGGCTACGTAGGCTTTGTAATTGCCGGTGGCGTTCACCTTCACCATCTTTTCGCAGATCGTACGTACCCCGGTCAACTTCTGATCCACTACTTCGCGGGTGAGGCCCTCGAAACGCTCGGCAACCTCCTCCTTGTTGTTCATCTCGCGGCTATTCACGTAGTTATCGATCACCCCTTTGATCTGCGTATTGATGTCGCTTGCCATTTGGGCGCGTGCATTCGCCAGTGCCTTCTTCTTGGATGTTGCCTGGTCCATGCTCTCGCCCAGGTTGTTGGCGCGGAACACCTTGTCGTCCGTGAAATACTCGGGACCCGAACACAGCACCTTCACCTCGGTCTCTCCAGAGGGAGGTTCAGCGGCGGCGGCGGCTTTCTTCTTGCTCTTGCAGGCGGTCATGGCACCGGACAGCAGCAGGGCGGTCATCAGTACCGTAAGGGAACGGGTAGTGGTCATGGTTTTCATGGTTGGTTGATCGTTGCTGTTTCCGGGTTTTCCGGGTTGTTGAGTGATCGTTATCTGAGGCATTTCCAATTCTGTGCCAAACTACGCGAACGCCTGATATTGCTCAATTGAAGGCGTTCATGATCCCTGGCACCAACTCTTTACGGATCTCTGGTATGGCCTTCTTGAAGCTCTCCAGGCCCGCTTTCTCGTAGCTAAGCTGCACTCCCTTTACGCCTTGCTTGCCCCCCTCGTAGATCACATCCTGTGTTCTGCGGTCACGGAAGCTATAGCTCACATCCAAGAACGCAGTGAAGAAGCCGTTCGACTCGCCCCCTTGCCTGGTGGCAGCGGTCAGGTTCATGAGCATGTCGGCATCGGCCTCCCGATCCACAAAGCGAAAGCCTTTGGTGGTAAGTTCTTCACGCATGCTCAATGCCACACCTGCATCGTTCACGGGCTGACCAAGATTGGACTCTTGCTTGCGCATGAACACTTTGGGCATCCGTAGTTCGATCACGCAGCGCTGTTCGGGAACTGTTAAGCTGCCAACCACCGCGCTGACCAAGGCCCTATCCATTTCGCGGGCGACGAGCTCGTCCATGTGCAGTTTCACAAGCACTTCCAAGGTCTTGGCCGCAGGATCCACGCGTTGCACGGTGGTGCGCGCCTGTCCTTCGGTATCGGTATTCTTCAGTTCGGTGACCTTACCTCCTGTACCCGGGTAGGAAATGAACAGCGGCATCTGTACCAAGTCCCTGGTCGCATTTTCCCCTTTGAAAGCAGCTGATATCAGCAGTTCGCGCTTGAATCGATTGCCATAGTTGAGTTCGCACCGCTCGGGCAGTATGACCAGTTGAACTCCGCTGGTCTGCTTCTGGATATCGGCATAGAGTTCGTTCACCAAGGGCACCTGCCTGCCATTCATATCCACCATATCGTTCTCTCCCCAATAGGCCTTCATGGCCAACAAGGCACGCAGGTCCTGATCGAAGGCCGAACGAAGATCACCGGAGGCGAGACTCTCCTTGGACCGCTGATGAAAGTCCAATGCTGTGCGCACGGCACCCGCTTTCTTCTCGGCTTTTATACGGGCATGCTCGGCTTTGGAAAGGCGGTAGTAGGTCCAATACTCGGTACCATTCTCCCAGGAATCCACCAACTCGAACCCTTCCAGTTGCTCGTTGCTCTTGGTCTGTATGGTGCTCGTGAACGACTCGCTGAATTGGGTCTTTTGATCCAAGGTGTAGAGCAGGCTGTTACCCTCAACGGTCACACTGATCTCACTGGCGAGGTCGTTCAGGGCATTCTTTTTCGCGGTTTCGAGCACATCGGGTCGGTTCTTATTGGCCAGACCGATACCGACATAGTATCCATCGGATAAAGGCCTTGCACCCACCCAAGACGGCCTTGATGCGGCCGATGGAACTTCCGACGCGGGCGGCTGCACTGCTGGCTTATTCCCACCGCACGCGACCAACAACAGCCCAGCGACTGCCCATGCCTTTGTCATGGAAGCTTTCGGCTAAGTTCCTGCTGGATGTCGGAGGCCATGTTCGTGGAGGCTGAACGCAGCACATCGTTCATCAAGCTCGAGAGCGGCTTCACCTCGCGCGGTCCATTGAGCAAAGAACGGATCTGCTTGCGGCCACGATCACTTTGATCGGCGATGCCATTGGCCATGGGTAGCAAGGCGTCCTTATTGCCATCATACGTTGCATAGTAAGCATGATCCTCCGCCTCTTTCTCGGCCACACTGCTCACGAGCACCTCACCCGTCTCCAGCGATACCAAGCGGTAGTTGACGGAGAGCACCACCTTATTCTCCTGATAGAACTCGCTGTATCGAACCGGCTTGTAACGGGTAATGAAGTATTTCTCCCCGGTCTCCCGATTCACTTGCTGCACACGATATGCCTCGAACCCATCCTTGGTGCTGCGGCGAAGTTGTCCGGGCACTTCTTGATAATTGACCACGGTGCCCATCAAAACCGCTTGTGCACCCATGAGGTTACCGACACGCACTGCGGTCTGCTCATCCACAACACCACTCAGGCTCAAGCGCTGCTCTTCCAGGATACGCTCCAAGTTCTCCCGGTCAACGATCTTCAGGAACGGGTCCTGCGTTTCGGTAAGCGCCGTCATGGAATGTGCTTGCACCTTGGCCGCCATGGTGCTGTTCTTGTCGGTGCAGGTGAACGGCAGTACAGCCACGGTGAATTGGCCTTTGGTGAGGCTTTCCTGGCGCAGGGTGTTCACATCCTTGTAGGCGCTATTCTTGTCCAGCACCTTGGTGAACTGGGCATACGCCTTGCGGTAATTCCCCGTTTCCAGTTCGTTCTTTCCAAGGCGGTACAAGGGCTCCAAGTAAGCCACGTTCTGTAGACTGGACGCATCCTTGTAGTTGGGTTCAAGCTTGGCTATGCGCGCAAAAACCCTCTCGGCAGCGGGAAAATCCTCCTTCTCGAACAGCGCTTGGCCTTCGTTATAGAGGTCCACCACATGCTCGCCTTTCACTTTGTCGAAATCGGTCTTGTAGCTGTCGGGAATATCCAAGACCACACCAGCAGCGCGTGCACGATCCTGGTAGTTCTTCGCATCCTGATAGGCCGCCACCGCATCGCCCTTCGCTCCTCCAACCGCGATGTTCTTGAAGAATGCGCTCAGCTTATCGTTCAACAGGAGTTGGCCGGTCTTCTTCAAGCCGATCTTGGCGTCCACATTCTTCGGGTTACGCTGGGCAGCTTGCATGTACAATTCGGCAGCCTCTGCATACAAGCCAGCAGAATCGAGCTTCTCGCCCTTGTTGGAGAAGGACTTGGAGCCGCTGCAACCGCACAGGGCGATCAGAACGACCAGGGCCGGTGCTAGGTGGTGGTATGTGCGCATGGGATCCGAAAGATCCTTGTCCTCGACCTGCTGATCAGCGGGCCTTGATGAAGGCGTTCAGGTCATCGATGGAGCCATCGAAGGTGAAGGCATCGTTCACCTTATAATAGTTGTCGATATCGAACGTGCGCTCATAAGCGAACTTGGCAAAATCCAACTTGGAGTCTTCGAAGCTGAACAGTCCCATAACGCCCTTCACTTGGTCCACGGTGAAGCAACGAGCGCCGCCAACTTGCTTGGCCAGGGTCAATTTGCTATCCTCGAAATCCTTGCTCTCAATGCTCTGCTTGGCTTCTGTGAATTCACTTGGGGCCATAGGCCATGCACAGCCCACACGGCCAGAATAGCCAGGCATGCGGTAGGTTTCCGGTTCTTTGGGCACTGGCTTGGTGTCGATAACGGGCGCGGGTGTACTGGTGCTGCGGGTCGTGGTGGTGGTGGTGCGCGTGGTCGTGGAGCTGCTGGTGCTGGTTCCTTTTCCCATGGAGTCGTCCACTTTCACATTCACGTTGAAACCGACGCCGTTGACGCCCATGTTGATGTTGACGTTCTCGCCATCCACCTGATCACCCCCTTCCACCACCGTGGTGGTCGTGGTCACGTGATCGACACCGCCCACATTCAAGGTCTGGTCTACTTGATCGGTCGTGCCGGTCTTTGCAGGTGCTTCTACCGCATCCTCAACGAATACAGCCGGTTTGGTCTTCGTTGGTTCGGCATTAGCGGCAGTTCCTAATTCAGCCTCACCTGTAGGGCGCAATACGCGCTCACCCTTTTTGTTGGTGGTCACCATCAGGGTATACTCTTTGCCTAATGCAAAGAAGCCGGGCTTGCGTAATTGAGGGATGGCCGCGTCGGCGAATTTGATGATCACCACCGGCGTCTCGGTCTTGATACTTGTTGCGACCACGCGGGTAGCCGGTGCGGCGTTCTTTACGTCACCATCCACAATAAGGGTGAAGAGGGTGCCGTCATCGGAAAAGAAGACCAGATCAGTAGTCTGACCAAAGGTGGAAGCTACTAAGAGTGACGAAAGGATGATGGAGTAGAGGCGTATCATGGTAGAAGTGATTTGGGTTGCGAAGTTAGAAGACGGGCCAACTTAAGCAAGCCGTATGCCAAACGTAACTGGAGCCGAGCTTATCGCAGTTCACCAGAGGTTGCGACCTCGAAAGTGCTTCGCATCTTTGGCCTTTCACACCTATGGCAACCATGCGCACCATACTGATCCTCGGCGCTGGCCGATCCGCCTCTTCGTTGATACAGTACCTGATCCGTCACGCTTCCCAACAGCACTGGCGGATCACGGTGGCGGACAAGGATCCGGCCCATGCTACCTCCTTGGTGAAGGAAGGTCCGGATGTGGCTACCGGCATTGCCTTGGATGCTACCCAAGCCGAGGTACGAGCAGCCTTGATCGCGAAACACGACCTGGTGATAAGTATGCTGCCGGCCTTCATGCACATGGATGTCCTGAAGGACTGCCTAAGACTGAAGAAGCACGTGATCACGCCCAGCTATGTGCCCGACGCCCTTTGGCCAATGGATGCGGAGTTCAAAGCCGCTGGTCTGACCGTGCTGAACGAAATGGGCTTGGATCCCGGTATCGATCATATGAGCGCCATGCGGATCATCGACCGCATCCATGGCGAGGGCGGGCGCATGGAAGAGTTCGAGAGTTATTGCGGTGGGCTCGTGGCTCCCGACAGCGACGACAACCCGTGGGGCTACAAGTTCAGCTGGAACCCACGCAACGTGATCCTTGCAGGACAAGGCGGAGCCGCGAAGTACATCCGCGATGGCGTCACCAAATACATCCCCTACCACAAGCTTTTCCAACAAACAGTGCGGGTGGAAGTTGAAGGTCTTGGTGCGTTCGATGGCTACGCCAATCGTGATTCGTTGAAGTACCGATCCCACTATGGCTTGGACGAGATCCCCACCTTGATCCGCGGCACCTTGCGGAAGGCGGGCTTTTGCGAGGCATGGGATGCCTTTGTACAGTTGGGTTGTACGGAGGACGGTTTCCCCATGGAACTTGATGCACACGCAACGTGGGCGGACTATCTGGATGCTTTTCTTCCCCACTCCCAAGACTTGGGAACGCGCGAGAACCTGGCCCATTATCTCGGCTTGGAGCACAACGGGACTGTCATGCAAAAGCTGGATTGGTTAAGCCTGTTCGACAAGCGGCCCATGGGCGTGAGCGGCCTTTCGCCAGCAGCAACATTGCAACATCTACTGGAGCAGAAATGGATGCTCGGTCCGCAGGACAAGGATCTTGTTGTGATGTGGCACCGGTTCCGATATAGCGTCGAAGGGCAGCACCAAGCCATCCATGCTTCACTCGGCGTTATCGGCAAGGATCAAACGCACACCGCCATGGCCCAGACCGTCGGCTTGCCGATCGCTATGGCCAGCAAACTTTTGCTGAATGGTGAATTGAAGGACCGCGGTGTTCTACTTCCGCTCAAACCGGTGATATACAACCCGATCTTGGACGAACTAGAAACGCTGGGCATTGCATTCAACGAAGAAGAAGTTGAGGCCTGAGCGCGCAGACGCACCGGTGGCTAATGAGGTCAACGCCCAGCGCAGAAATGGACCGGATCAAGATCTTTGGATATCCTACGCATCCGCATCGCCTATTCTTGGTTGATGGGTTCGGTGCATTGTTGACCGCAACGCTTTTGTTGGGCATTCCTGCCTGGTTCGGTGAGGTGTTCGGCATGCCATCAACTACCGTTCGCATCTTGGGCCTTGTTGCATGTGCATTCGCGACGTACTCGTTCATCTGTTACCGCACCAACCCAACGAATTGGCCCCCATTCCTGGCCGGTATCGCGGTGGCCAATATCTTGTACGTCCTGGCCACAGCCGCGTTGATGGCTTTCCATGGCAGCACCCTGACCACTTTCGGGCGCATTTATTTCATTGTTGAAATGATCATTATCGTGGTTCTGGTCGCCCTGGAACGCTCGGCCCTTACCAGCAAGCACGTTCAGGGAACGCAGAACGCGTAGCGATCTGGTGAGTGCCTCTGTTGTGAACACCCTCACCTTTCAGAAACCCAGCATCAGATCACGGATCAAAGCGCGATACTCCGGCGTATAGTCGAACGGACCGGTGGCTTCGATGGTGAGTTCTTCTTCACGGAGAGAGCCATCGCTCCTCCCCAGTTCCAACAGCACACGCTTGGCCGGGCGTTGTGCTACATAGCGCACCATGCAGCGCCTTATGGGCAATAATCCGATCCGCTCTGCTTCCTTCAGGAATTCAACTTCCCTGTTCACTGGGATAATAACAGCGAGCCGCCCTTCCGTGTCAAGCAAGCGATCCACCGCACTCAATAACGCTGGGAACAGCAGTTCGCCGCTGTGTTTGGCAAGCCCGATACGTTCATCAGGCGACTTGGAATACCCGGCGTAGTAAGGGGGATTACAAATGATAAGGTCGAAGGGCAGATCGGCTTGCATCCGTCGAACATCCATCCGGTGGATGCGCACGCGACCTGCCCAGGGGCTCGAAGCGGCATTCTCGGCCGCTTGTTCCGCCGAAGCGTCATCGATCTCGACACCGTCAATGGTAGCAGACGTATTGCGCTGGGCGGCTATCAAGACCAATAGGCCAGTGCCTGTGCCTATATCCAAGATCCGCGATGCGCCTTCGTAGTTCACCCAAGCGCCGAAGAGAACGCCATCTGTGCCCACTTTCAGCGCACACCGGTCCTGCTGGACCGTGAATTGCTTGAAACGGAACGAGGGCTTGGGCATACTATCCTTCGACCGTTGATCAATTCGGGTCGACGCTATTGGTCGACGCTACAGATGCGTATCTATCCATGGTTGGCGGGCACTGCACAGCATTTCAGGACTAACCTCGGTACAGGTCGATCAACCCCGGAGGGGTGCGGACCACCAGCGAGTTCGTCTCCGGATCAATGCCCAGGATCATTTCCTCGGCCAGGGGCACCATCACTTCCTGTTCGCCGTGCAGGATCACGAGCACCGGGTTCTTTGCCGATCCTTCGATGCCCGTCACTTCGCCCAGATCACCATGCTCTTCATCACGTACGATCATACCGATGAACTCGTCGGGATCCCAGCTTTCGTCGCTCCCATCGGAGAGCAAGCCAGGTGGAGCATATAGGTCGCGGCCAACGAGAATGGCGGCGCTCTGTGGATCGTTGAAGTCATCGAATTTGACCAGGGTTTCGCGCCCTTTGTCATGCAGCTTGCTGAAGAAGAACGGCACTTTCTGACCTTCAATGTCAACGAAAAGCGAGCCGGCGTGGACCAGATCGTCCAGGTCACATTCTTCCAGATGGACCGTGAGTTCACCTTGGTGGCCCCAAGGCTTGCCCAGTTTGCCAATGCGGTGCAGGCTTTCCAGATCCATGGGGTTGAAATTACGGGTTCGGGCTTTATACCATTTAGAAGTAGAAATGCGTCCGAAGATGCGAAGCTATTTTTTGGCCAGGCGATCCAAAAAATTGTTGCATAGCCGTAGCTACGGAACTATTTTTTGAAGAAGCCTGGGCGGAAAAGAGCGAGCAGATCGGACGTATTTCTACTTCCAAATGGTATTAGTTCGCAGCCGCAATGCGGAAGAGTTGTCAGGATCTTGGGGACGGCACCTGTGTTGTCCTTTGTTGGTTGACAGTTTTTGGACTGCATGGCATGATGGCTTGGCTACTTTGGAGCAATGGCCTACACTTGACCAAAAGCAACTGAGAACTCCTCCGGGATCTTGATGGAGCTGAGTGACCCCGGTTCGCGATCTGGTAACGACGAAAGTTCACACTATGAAAAAGCCCGCGCTCCTTGCGGAACGCGGGCTTCTTGAATGGTCTTGGAATTACTCAGCAGCAGGTGCTTCACCTTCGGCAGGAACCTCCTCGGCGGGAGCCTCTTCAGCCATCGGCATGATCACCGGAGCAGCACTGAGAGCGGCCAGCTTGGCGCTTTGTACTGCGGCCATGTCGGCGGCCACCTTCTTCTCGGCATCGAGACGGGCTTTGACCGTAGCACCGGCACCTTCGGCCAGTTTGCTCTTCTTGCCCTCGATCTTGGCGGTCTTCTCGTTCTTCCAGATGTCGAAACGGCGCTCCGCTTCGGCCTGGTCGAAGGCGCCTTTCTTCACGCCGTTGGCTAAGTGGTTCTTGTACACCACACCGGAATAGCTAAGGATCGCGCGGCAGGTATCGCTGGGCTGGGCACCTTTCTGGAGCCAATCCAACGCCTTATCCGTGTTCACCTCCACAAAAGCGGGGTTCTGATTGGGATCGTAAGCACCGATCCGTTCAATGTATTTCCCGTCGCGTGGTGCACGGGAATCGGCTACTACGACGTGGTAGTACGGCCGGCCTTTTTTGCCTTTTCTCTGAAGGCGGATGCGAGTTGGCATGTCGCGGTTTATTTGGTTTCCCCGGAATTGGGGGTGCAAATGTGCGGGATCTTTAGGAGAAATCCAATACGCCGCTTGCTATTAGCCTTTGGCTGCTAGCTGCTTATCACCACAGAGAGGGCGGCGCATTGGGCAACGGCTGACTGAATGCACCTTTGCGGGGATGCGTTCCTACTTCCCCTTCCTGCTCCTATTCGCCTCATACGCCACGGCCCAGACCCCGGTCGAACCGACCCTGATGCCCCGCCCGGCTGCGATGTCGGTTGTAACTGGCACCTGCGACCTCACCTGCGGTTGGACCATTCGTGGAGACATGGCCGAACTTACAGGCCTGCTCGGCAGCGAGACCGCTGAGATGCAGCAGCGAAGACCTGTCGATTGCGAACGCGCATTGGTGATCGAACTCGCTCTTTTCTCACCGGATACGCTGCTGCCCCCAGAGTGGTACTCGCTCACTGTTGAACGAGAACGCATCCGATTGACCGCCCCCACCGAAGAAGGTCTATTCCGGGGAAGCCGGACACTGATCCAATTGCTTGAACAAGGCATCGAAACGGGTGCCATGTCCTGCCTTACCATCACCGACTACCCGCGCTTCCCATGGCGCGGCATGCACTTGGACGTAAGCCGCCACTTCTTCCCGGCGGAATTCGTGAAGACGTACATCGACCTGCTCGCTCGTTACAAGATGAACACCTTCCACTGGCACTTGACGGATGATCAGGGCTGGCGGATCGAGATCAAGCAGTACCCGAAGTTGACGGAGGTCGGTGCATGGCGCAAGGGCAGCCAGGTTGGGCCGTACAGCCGTCGCGAATACGACAGCATATCGTATGGCGGCTTCTACACGCAAGAGCAGATCCGCGAGGTGGTGGCCTACGCAGCGGCGCGACACATCACGGTGGTGCCGGAGATCGAGATGCCGGGCCACGCGTTGGCGGCGTTGGCGGCTTACCCTGAATTGGGATGCTCGGGTGGTCCTTACGAAGTGCAGAAAGGCTGGGGTGTGTTCGAGGAGGTCTTCTGCCCCACCGACTCCACGATACACGTTCTTGAGAATGTACTTTCCGAAGTGATGGAACTGTTCCCAAGCGAGCTGATCCACATCGGCGGTGATGAGTGCCCGAAGGAAAGTTGGAAGAAATGCCCAAAATGTCAGTCGCGCATGAAGGCTGAAGGCTTGAAAGATGAGCACGAGTTGCAGAGCTACTTCATCCAACGGATGGAGAAGTTCGTGAATTCGAAAGGCCGGAAGATCATCGGTTGGGACGAGATCCTGGAAGGTGGGTTGGCACCGAATGCGGCGGTGATGAGCTGGCGCGGCACCGAAGGCGGCGTGGCAGCGGCCAAACAGAAGCACAACGTGGTGATGACACCTGGCAGCCATTGCTACTTCGACCACTACCAAGGTGACCCTGCGAATGAACCGCTGGCCATCGGCGGCTACACCACGGTACAGAAGGTGTACAGCTACGAACCCATTCCCCCGGAACTGACCGCTGAAGAAGGCACCTACATCCTTGGCGCGCAAGGCAACGTGTGGACGGAATACATCCTGAGTCCGGAACACGTGGAGTACATGGCCGTTCCGCGCATGCTGGCCTTGGCGGAAGTGCTGTGGACGCCGAAGGAAAAGCGGAACGAGGCGGATTTCATACAGCGGTTGGAGAAGGAGTATCCGAGGTTGGAAGCGAGGAAAGTGAACGTGAGCAGGAGTTTGTATCAGGTGAAGGTGACACCCAACCAAGGAGAACTCTCCGGGTCCATTCGCGTTTCCCTTGAAAGCCCGTTGGCAGACTCTATCGGATTCACGTTCCTTCCTCACCTTGGAGAGATGCTGCGTGACACAATTCCTGTTGCAATTGACTCAATTCCGATGAGGAAAGAGCTTACCTACCGAGGTCCGATCTACCTCAGCGAAAGCCGAATGCTTGTTGCTGCGACACTAAAGCAGGGAATACCAGTCCATAGCGGAGCAGTACGATTATTCCACTTCAACAAAGCCACCGCCCGCCCCATCACTTTGAGCGAACAACCGAACGAGCGTTACAACGAAGGCGGTGCATTCACCTTGGTAGATGGCATTACGGCA
>Ga0209591_10007368_pt1 | contig 12111 bp, 7 predicted proteins | sample MAT01_FD_187207 | JGI IMG/M metagenome (GOLD analysis project Ga0209591, IMG submission 187207) | Freshwater microbial communities from Lake Fryxell liftoff mats and glacier meltwater in Antarctica - MAT-01 (SPAdes) (version 2) | ecosystem: Environmental > Aquatic > Freshwater > Ice > Liftoff...
TGGAGAATGCGCCGGTATTGCTTTCTCTTTACGATATGAATGGTCGCTTGATTGAAATAAAAAACGCGCAGGTATACAACCAGGGCGAAATTTTTTGGAATACATCCAATCTGACTCCGGGAATTTATATCCTCAAAGCGTTTGATGGTCAATCGGTCTCAACCAAGAAAATCACTATATTTTAATGCGTTAAGTATTTCGTATAGTTTCCATGCTGTATTTTAAGGGGTCCAATTGGACCCCTTATGCATTTACACTGGCACAAAGCACCCCTCGTTCGCATCACGATACCCCTGGCGCTGGGTATCGTAAATGGGTTTTTTTTGTATCCTTCCCAAAATGTTCTATGGTTTTCCGTGGCTTGTGCCATGCTGGCCATTCTTTACCTAGTCATTTTTCGCAAACATTGGCGTTTGTACAACAGGTCCTTCATATTCGGGATGATTGCCACAGTGATTTTTTATCTTCTTGGTATTTCACTTTCCATTTCCAGATCGTCGTATCGCGAATATTCCCGGCACTTTGCTTTCCGGGCCGATTCATACCAGGCCAATGTTATCGATTACCCCACACAGCGCGCAAAAAGCACGAGGGTTTTAATCCGGGTCACGGGAGCGCTCGATAGCCTCGGTGCTGGTCATGGTGCGAATTGTCAGGTTTTGGCCTATTTCCCGTTTGATTTACAGGCCGACACACTTATACCTGGCGATGAACTCATCTTTTCACAAATGCCTCGACTTGTGGAAGAAGTGCGCAATCCGGGACAGTTTGATTTCAGGTCATATCTCACCAATCTCGGAGTTGTTGCGACGGTCTATCTCAGAGATGATGTGATTTTCCAGAGAAATCAGGATGATGCTGAGCACATTGTCTATTTTCTTCCCGTGTTGCGTGAAAAGGCCATTTCAGCTTTGCGCAGTTTTGATATTGACAACCGCGAATTGGGAGTTATATCCGCATTGGTGCTTGGCAAACGCGAGTTGGTGGAAAGCGACCTCCGTGAAGCTTTTACAAATACGGGGACGGTGCATATACTGGCGGTTAGTGGTCTTCACGTGGGCATCATTTATCTTTTCGCTGCTTCCCTTTTGGGAAAAATAATGCCAGGTAGATCAACGCGCCTGATTAAATTGATCATTGTTATCGCACTGCTTTGGTTATATGCGGGTATCACGGGCTTTTCACCATCTGTATTGCGCGCGGCAACGATGTTTTCCTTTCTGGCCGTCGGGAAATTCGATAAGCGCGTAAGCAATGTTTACAATATGCTAGCCGCAAGCGCGCTTGTTTTGCTCCTTTTCGATCCATTTTTGATTTTGCAGGTGGGTTTCCAACTGTCATATCTTGCCGTGACTGGCATTGTTTATCTCTTTCCGAAAATTTATGGACTTGCAAAGATGCCCACTGTTTTTCTCGATAAGGCGTGGGCTTTGTTTTGCGTTTCGGTTGCCGCGCAGATTGCCACATTTCCACTGAGTGTTTATTACTTCAACCAATTTCCTGTTTACTTCTTCCTATCCAATTTATTGGTCATTCCGCTGGCCACGGCCATTCTCTACAGCGGACTTATTTGCGTTTTGCTGGCTTGGTTGCCCTTCATCAATCTCTTAGCAGCTTTCATTGTAAAATACACCACTTGGATGCTCAATGAAATTGTGCTTTTATTTGGTATTCTTCCCCATCCGGTGATCGATGGATTGCGGTTTTCAGGGCTTGCGGTTATTGTGGTCTATGGACTTATCCTCGCCCTGGTCGCTGCATTGGAAAATCCGCGACGGGCCAGTCTCTTACGCCTCGGGGTTTTTACGACACTCATTCTTTGCTTTCATATTCGATCTTCGCTACAGACCGCTATCCAGACCAATATCACTTGTTTGCATGTAGATCGCCTCACGACGGTGGTCGTAGCCAATGGGCGGCAGGTGGAAGTTTTTACAGATTGTAAACCGGAAGAGCGGGAGACATTAGATTTTCAAACCGCCGGGTTATTATCCGCGCTCAGGCCTACAGAAATTCAATGGTCAGATCCCTTTTCAGGAAATAATGATGCTGAAATTCAGGACTACCCAGTCGTTCTTGCCGCTGGCGAATACCTCATTTCATGCGCCAATGACCTGGAAAGTTTGAAGGCGTGCTGCAATATGAAGGTGAATGCTGTCATTTTATCAGGTAAATTTCCGGTCAACGAACCTTTTCCAGTGGAATGTACTTCACGACAAACAACTTTTATCGTGGATGGATCCACGCCCCCGTATCATCTCCCGCGTTTGCGGGAGTGGATTGATACCGCAGGGATCGAACCGTGGGAAACAGCGATTCACGGCGCTTTTTCCCTTGAATAAATCCCTATTGGGTTTTGATTTTCTGCGCTTCTTCGGCGTTGATCAATTGACCATTAAACTCACCGACCACCACCGGCTCACCATAACCTTTTCCTTCTACCGACTTCAATGCCTCATTGGCTTCTTCAAGGCTGTCGAAACTTCCAAATACATAGCGGGTCACGCCATTGTCAGATCGCACTGGTCGCACCTTCGGTAAAGACATGTAAGAGTTGAGCGTTTCGGCCGGTACACGTCCATTGAAGGTTCCGAGCTGGACAGTGAATTTGACGAATTCCTTGTTAAATTTCCCGGAAGGGCCGCTGGATGTAATGTCTTCTTTGGCATTTACTGTAGCACCTGCCTCTTTCAGGGTGATCCTTTTCCCTCCTTTGTACGCAGATACGAATGCACCCTCATAACCTTTCAGGAGGAGATTGATCTTATGTTCTGCCGCTTCTTTGATGTTATCAAAAGATCCCGAAACGTATCTGATCAATCCATCATTTCCTTCCACAATCAATACGTCCGGTACTTCCTTGAATACGCCTGCCGGCAATTTGTACCTGTAAGCCCCGATTTGCACCCGGAATGTTACGTCTTCGCTGTCATCAACTGAATTTGATCCGATGGCTACGGCTTCAATCTCTTTTTTACTGACATCCGTTATCTTTCCAAATTCATTGTATACCAATTTGGTGGCAACGCCTTCCTGATCAAGTTTGAGCATTCGCTGAACGGCCGTTTCCATGTTTTCAAAATCCCCAACGTAATATTCCGTGCCCTTGGCTGTGGTGTGCGACTTTAAGTCAGAAATGGAGAGAAGCCGTGAAATATTTGCACTGGACATATCACCATCATTCAGTATAATACGGTAACCTTTATTCCGCTCACCAATTTTCAATTTATTTCTTGCAACATCGTCCGTGGATGTTTTTGATTTGGCATAATTGAGATTGCCCAGGCTGTCAGCATAAACCAGGTAAATTTTTTCGATTTCTTCTTCCGTCATCGTAACGCCCAGCCCATTGACAATAGCGCCGTTTGCAGAATTTGGTTCCTGATCAAGATAATCCGATACGCCATCCTTATCGCTGTCGAGCGGACATCCGTAAAGATCTATTTGCACATCTGCTGGTGTAAAGGGGCACAGGTCCACAATATCGGCCACTCCATCGCTGTCTTCATCCTCTTCTGCCAGCGCCAATAAGTTCTGTCCAGTGTATTTTTCAAGTCCTTCGGGTGATTTTTTGTCGAAATGTAGATTGTATGCAAGACCGAGCGAAGCGTACAGAAACCGGTCATTTACGTTGGCTCCCAAATTTTCCGACAGGGTTTCTGAATTGATTCCATCCAGATCATCCGTGTTTGAAAAATGATATTCTGCACCAAGCCGGAAATTGAATTTATCATTCACATGAATGATTGCTCCTGCACCGACGGGCATGGAAAGCGCGCGCAATGGTTGACTGGATTCGCGGCCGCTAAGGGCGCGTAAATCGGTTTCATAAACATAGTCGCGTTGCAATATAGTGGCGTCTCCGGCATCTTTATCACCTTGCGGCAGGTTTCGGATTGTTCCGTCCTCCCACGCATGATACCAGTTGCCCTCAGAATCTTTGAGGTCCGCTTTTGGATTAAATTCGAAAGTGCTTATTCCCAAAGAAATGTACGGCGAAATTTGACGGTCTTTGGGTAAAAAATGATTGAAGTTATATGTCAGGGCCAATCCGCCCATGCGTATTTCAGTCAGAAAGTTAGCTCCTTGAGCAGGCAGGCTTTCAGCATCATTTATTTTCCCGAAAAGGGCGAATACATTCAGTGCAAATGCATCTGACAAGGGATTTTGAAGTGCTACATGATAACCCCAGTTGAGCTGAGGTGTGCTTGTGATTCCATTTAATTTGCCAATATCACCAAAATAGGTGAGGTTTCCAACCCCAATTTCAAAGGTCGGTCGGGCAAGTTTTTCTCCCTGTTGAAGAGCCGGAAGGCTATCCGTTTGGCTGTAGCACAACTGATTCAGTTGGCTGAACAACAGGAAAAAAAATGCGATGTATTTAGTTTTCGGGCACATGGGTTTACATCTGTATGACCCATGTATACTGAAATCACATCAATTGGTTGCAATTTGGTGCCGCGCTGAATTTTGCTATTGAAACCATTTCTGGCTTGTCACCATCAGGGCCTCCTGAACGGTGATGCGCTCGCCATCATTATAAGCCGCCACAAATGGCCCCTTAAACTTATCGTATTTGCGCGTAATTCTTTCGCGGTCATCACGGGCGGCCTTGTAAACCTGGTGGTAACCGGTCGTGTATTTCAAAAGTCCACCTCCCGTTTCAAGTTTAAAGCCTTCACCAAAATTGTACATTTTGGTGAAAACTTCACCGTTCAGGTTATTTTTACCGGCGGCGATCTGGACCCGGTAAAAAATTCCGGTTTCGGGCTGAGGTACATCCACGATGTTCCCGTCGCTCATTGATTTCTTCGATGCCGTCACATCATTTGTGATGGTTTCGGTTGGTTTGACCGGGTCTGTTGTTTTGGTTGGGATTTTTACGGGAGGTACAGCCACTTTATTTTGAGCGACTTCTGCGGGAGGAGCTTTCGGCACAACTGGCGTATCCGGTGTCTTCACGTTCGGCTTTTCTGTCTGGGCTGTAGCCAATTTTGATTCGGTAGTGACAGGTAATTCTGACTTTTTAGATTCTTCCGGTTTCTCAACCAAACCAGCAACCTCGGCCGCGAGCGTATCTTTTCCCATGGCGAGAGGAGCTTCGCTGCGGTCCAAAATGGGAATTACCACATTTTCGTCGTCTTTTAAAAAGGAAAAGTTTCCGGTAATTTCAGGTTTTTCATTTCCGGATGAAATGACGGGCAGCATTTTGTAAGAAACAGTTACCACGTCACTTTCCGGAATGTCATACCAAATGTATTTGATATGTCGATCTTCCACCTGAAATACCGCATCACTCGATTTGAAGTCGATAACGGTATAACCCAATGGAACAGTTTCTTCTACTTTTGCAAAACCTTGCATACCAGCTTTGTCAATTTCTATAGTTACCTGCCATTGATTCACGCCCACCGGAGTGACGGTGCGGTTGGCAGCAGGGTTGACATCTGTATTTTCTGTACTTGATTTGGCAGGTGATGTCGATGCATTTTCTGCAAAAGCAGCTGCATCGCCCACTGCGATTACATGGGTCGGCACGTCGTAATTCTTTCGCTCGTTTTGATAAATGTAAGAGAAACGGGGTTTCATTTCCAGATTTCCCACCGCGTTTTCGTTGGCTTTTAATCTGAATTTTACCTGGATTTTTGACGAAGCAGGCACGGCCATCCAGATGAATTTTACTGTCTGGTTGTTAAATGTAAAGGAGGCGCCGGATGCCTGAACCATTTCAGCCGTAAGACCTTCGTCCAGCGTAATTTGAAATTTGGCAAAACCAGTGACGTCAGATTTATCGATATCAAATGTCACGACTTTTTCTTCTCCTGGTTTCAGACTGGCAGGCGCGTCGTGTTTGATGTCCAGATCGTTTTTCTGAAAAAGATTGAAAATCAGAAAACCGATTATATTGATGGCTATAAAAAGCGTCTTAGTCATGCCTGGATAGTTGCTGGGTAATCTTACCAAACAAATCTATCGATTCAGACAAGGGTTTACAGGGTGTTGAAACCTATTTTGCAAACAGGAATTTGTTGAAAATAAACATAGTTCCTGAAGACTGAGGTTTAGAAGTTTGGCTTCAGCATATACTTTCCGTAAAAACGATCAATGTGTTCCACCGCTTCTTCCGGCGTATTCACCAGTCGAAAAAGTTGGAGGTCTTCTTCGTGGATGGAGTGATAGTTTTCCAGTAGGGTTTTTTTGATCCAATCGAGCAAACCAGACCAGTAATCAGAGCCGAACAGAATAATAGGAAACCGGCCAATTTTTCCTGTTTGAATGAGCGTGAGCGCCTCAAATAGTTCATCAAGGGTACCAAAACCACCCGGCATGACAATAAATCCCTGAGAATACTTCATAAACATCACTTTACGGACAAAGAAATAATCGAATGCAATGAGTTTGTCGGGATCAATAAATGCGTTTCCTTTTTGCTCAAAAGGCAGATCAATATTCAGACCCACACTCACACCACCTCCGCGATTGGCGCCTTTGTTGCCCGCTTCCATAATGCCGGGGCCACCACCAGTGATCACTCCATAACCACTCTGACTCAGTCGAAAAGCGATTTCTTCAGCCGCGAGATAGGATGGATCGTCATCTGAAAATCGAGCCGACCCAAATATGGTGACACAGGGTTTGATGCGCGACATTTTTTCAAAGCCCTCAACAAATTCAGCCATGATCTTAAATATCGCCCAGCTGTCGTTGGTTTTGGTTTCGTTCCACGAACGTTGTTTGAAGGCACGCTTTATTCGTTTTTCACTTTCCTCACTCATGATAATTCGGCTTTGAGATATTTTGCGGTATAACCTTTATTGATTTTCACAACAGCCTCCGGAGTTCCTTTGGCCACAATATAACCACCTTTTTCTCCACCTTCGGGGCCGAGATCAATCATATAATCGGCTACTTTGATTATGTCAAGGTTGTGTTCAACCACAAGCACCGTATTTCCGTTTTCGACCAATTTATTCAGCACTTCAAGCAAAAGCCTGATATCCTCAAAATGCAATCCGGTGGTGGGTTCGTCCAGAATGTAAAACGTATTGCCGGTATCACGTTTGCCCAATTCCGACGAAAGTTTGATGCGCTGTGCTTCTCCCCCGGAAAGTGTGGTTGACTGCTGACCCAGCGTGAGATATCCCAGGCCGACGTCGTTCAGTGTTTTCAATTTCAAGGCAACTTTCGGATGATCTTCAAAAAATACCGATCCCTGCGCAATCGTCATGTCCAGAACGTCACTGATCGATTTGCCTTTGAAGCGCACATCAAGCGTTTCGCGGTTGTAGCGGCGTCCCTGACAGGTTTCACATTCCACGTATACATCCGGCAGGAAATTCATTTCGATGGTTTTTACTCCAGCACCGCGGCAGGTTTCGCATCTTCCACCTTTTGTATTAAATGAAAATCGACCAGCTGCATACCCGCGTATTTTCGCTTCGGGCAAAGTGGCGTAGAGATTTCTTATTTCTGTAAATATGCCGGTGTAAGTTGCCGGATTGCTTCGTGGGGTACGCCCAATAGGCGATTGGTCAATTTCGATCACTTTATCAATAAACTCAAGGCCTTTGATCTTGTCGTAAGGCAGTGGTTTTGTAACCCCGTTAAATATATGGTTGTTCAAAATAGGGTAGAGGGTCTGATTGATCAGCGTCGATTTTCCACTGCCGGAGACCCCGGTAATGCAAATGAAACAACCCAATGGCAAATCAATGCTCACGCTTTTCAAATTATGGCCCGAGGCTTTTGTAAGGGTTATTTTGTTCCCATTGCCTTTGCGTCTTTTTGAAGGCACAGCGATTTCTTTTGTGCCGTTGAGATAGGCAGCTGTCAGCGAATTTTTACTTTTGAGAATCTGCTTCACCTTGCCTTCGCCCACAATTTCGCCGCCGTGGATGCCTGCGAATGGTCCGATATCTATCACGTGGTCAGCGGCATGAATCATGTCTTTGTCGTGCTCCACCACGAACACCGAATTTCCCAAATCCCTTAAGGCTTTAAGCGAGTCGATGAGTTTGTTGTTGTCCCGCTGATGCAATCCGATGCTGGGCTCGTCGAGTATGTACAATACGCCTACGAGTTGAGATCCGATCTGCGTGGCCAGTCTGATGCGCTGCGCTTCGCCACCACTTAGGGTTTTGGCACTTCGGTTAATGCTAAGGTAATCGAGGCCCACATCGCGCAGAAAGCCCGAGCGGTTTTTAATTTCTTTGATAATGTCCCGGGCTACTTTTTTCTGACGCACATTCAATTTGCCCTCGAGGCCATTGATCCATGTATCGAAAACCTGAATGTCGACCGCCGACACTTCAGCTATATTTTTTCCATCCAGACGGAAGTACATCGCCTCTTTTCGCAATCTGCTTCCGTTGCACACAGAACATGTGGTCTGATTCATGAAACTTTTCACCCAGCGCTGAATAGGCGCTGAGGCATTTTCGTCGGCCTGCCTGCTAATAAAATCAACAATTCCTTCAAACTGCATTTGATATTCCGAACTTTCACCTGTGCCGCCAAGTTTTACCGCTTCATCAGTTCCGTAAAGCAATTTGTCAATGAGCTGGTCGTCGATATCGACAATCGGGGTGCTCAATTCGAAATCATATTTCTGCAATATGGCTTCCACCTGTCGGAAAATCCAGTTGTTTTTGTAACTGCCCAGTGGTACAAGTCCCCCTTGTTTGATGCTCTTTCTGGCGTCGGGGATAATTTTTTTCCTGTCTACTTCGCTCACCACGCCAAGACCATTGCACCCCGGGCAAACGCCATAAGGTGAATTGAAAGAAAACAAATTCGGCTCGGGATCGGGATAGGAAATTCCTGTGGTCGGGCACATGAGGTTTTTGCTGAAATGCCGGACTTCATTTGTGTCCATATCGTGCACCATCATGCCACCTTTTCCCATTTCCATGGCTTTGGCCACGCTTTGCCGCAAACGGTCAAGCGAAGTCGGCTCCACCGATATCCGATCAATGACGGCTTCAATGTCGTGAATTTTGTATCTGTCGAGCTTTAAATTTGCAGTGATATCAAGGATTTCGCCATCAATTCGTGCACGAATATATCCCTGTCGGGCAATTTGATCGAACAATTCGCGGTAATGTCCTTTTCTTCCGCGCACCAAAGGAGCGAGAATAGAGATTTTTTTTCCGTCATACGCCTCCCGGATTAGATCGATAATCTGATCTTCTCCATATTGAACCATTTTTTCGCCGGTTTCATACGAAAATGCGTCGGCCACCCGCGCATAGAGCAACCGCAAAAAATCATAGATTTCAGTGATTGTGCCGACCGTGGAGCGCGGGCTTTTGCTGATGGTTTTCTGTTCGATGCTGATCACCGGACTCAGTCCCGTAATTTTGTCGACATCGGGACGCTCCATGTTGCCCATGAACTGTCGGGCATATGCGGAAAATGTTTCAATATAACGGCGTTGACCTTCGGCATAAATGGTGTCAAAGGCCAGGGAAGATTTACCGCTGCCGCTCAACCCGGTGATAACCACCAGCTGATTTCGGGGTATGGCAATGTCTATATTTTTGAGATTGTGTACGCGGGCACCAAGTACTTCTACCTGGTCAGGGCCCGCCAAATCGTAAGCGTCTTGCAAAATTTTTATTTAAGGGAATCGGTAGTTAAAGTATCAATCACCGCGTTTTGTTCAGGGTTTAACTCAAAAGGCATAGAACCAAAAGCGGTGTCGGCCGGTAGCCAGATGGTGTATGATTTATTTGCCGGATTGGTGAGAAAACTCTCTCTCAACCAGGGATTAAGAATTTTCAGCACTTTGTAATTAATACCCTGTTGAATGGCATAGTCAGCCAAATCGCTCACCGAAGTATCGATTACCTGTTCACGGATTACATAGGGCGTGTAAAGATCCCGAGGCCGGTAGTGAAAACCATACTGGGCTGGTTTGCTTAGAATTTCTTTTGCCGCAAGGATGCGAAACAAATACCGTGAGGTTTCTTCATTCAACAGCAGATCGTAAAAATCAGTAACTTTTTGACGTTCAGTCTGGCGAAATAGACCATTCATTCCCATATTGTAAGAGGCTGCCGCCATCGTCCAGTTTCCGTATTGCCTATGCGCTGCTTTCAGGTATTTGCAGGCTGCCTCCGTAGACTTTTCGACATGGTAACGCTCATCAATTTCGTCATTTATTTCCAATCCAAATTCCTGACCGGTGTCCCGCAAAAGTTGCCAAAAGCCTGTTGCCCCCGCAGGAGATACTGCATTGGTAAGTCCACTTTCGATTACTGCCAGATATTTGAAATCATCGGGTACGCCATTTTTCTCCAGGATCGGTTCAATGATTGGAAACCAGCGGTTGGCTCTTTTGTGAAAGAGAAGCGACTGCGACTGCCAATACGTATTGACGAGAAGTTCCCTGTCCATTCTTTCCCGGACATCCAACATTTCCAACGGTACGCGCTCCCCACCAAATGACAATTCTGAAGGCGTGTTCAAAGAAAATATTTTATAATTGTCATTGAAATATCGCTGATAACTCAGGTCGACATTCGATTCGTTGTTGTATTTAAAAGCGATACCCACCCAGCCAACTGCCAGAATGGCCATCATGAAAAAAACGAAGATAAATTTTTTGTAAAAGGTTTCAAATTGTTTAAATGGCATAAAGCTTTAGTTTAGAGGGAGATTTCTTCTTCTTCGGGCGCAGTATTTTTCTTCTTTCTCGCATTCTTTTCCGTGACAGCGAAAAGTATCAAAAATACGACCAGAAAGTAAACGAAGTATACGCCGATCAGCCAATAATTGTTTGGATGTACCTTGGATATCAATACGAAATATCCCAGGACAGAGACCAAAGAAGCAAAACAAAAGATGATAGCGACCTGGGTATCTGTATATCCGTAATACGAAAGGTTGTGGGTGGTATGATCTCGGCCACCCACGAAGGGTGATTGCCCGCGACGCAATCGGTTTATTGTAACCACCGTTGTATCAGCAAGGGGGAGCAGAAAAACAGTTGAAAGCGCTGCAAGTCCTCCCCAGGGTATTCCGATGGCTTCCGAGGAGAGTTTTATATTCCAACAATAATGGATTCCCACATAGCCCAACACCACGCCCAGAAACTGACTGCCGGTGTCGCCCATGTACATGTTGCTGGGGTGCCAGTTGTAAAAAAGAAATCCCACCAATGAGGCCAGAATTCCAAGCAAAAGCATGAAATCAACATTTGAGGTATCGCCTTTGATGACCATCGCCCCGAGCGCTGCTACAATGATGAAGGCTGTCACAGAGGATGCGATGCCATCCATATTGTCCAACATATTGATGGAGTTCATGATCCCCACCACCCAGAATATGGTGAGGGCGACATTCAAATATTCATTCTGAAAGATATCAATGCGCGAACCTGCCACCACCAAAATGACCCCACAAAGTATCTGAACAATGAGTTTCAGTATGGGTCGGGTATTGTAGGCATCATCCGTAAGTCCCATCAAAAAGCCCAGGGTGGCAGCAACCATAAAACCGATGATTCGCTTACTATCAAAGACATCATGCGAATCGAAGATAACCGAATAAACACTGAAGCTGATAAAAAATACGATGAAAAATGTAAGACCGCCAATGGCGGGCTTCGTGTGCATGCCCCATCGCATCACAGCACCCGGTTGATTCTTTGTGCCAAGGGTTTTCACGAAACGAAGGAAAATGCTGTTAATGAGCAGCGCAAAAGCAGTGATCCCAAAGAAAAAAAAGGAATAAAGAATTGTTACAGAAATATGACTTGACATCGTGTTCTAAAAATGAGTCTCAAAACTTTTCCAAGTTACGGCTGTGTTTCGATCTTTTTCTGAAAGGACAGGTGCATTTATCCCCCATACGATGTGAAGATCAGGATCGTTCCATTTCAGGCTGCTTTCACTTTCCCGGTGATAGAAATTCGTGCATTTGTAAGAGAATATCGTATGGTCTTCCAGCACCAGAAAACCATGCGCAAAGCCTTCTGGAATGTACAATTGATATTTGTTCTCGCCGCTTAAAATCACACTGAAATGCTGTCCAAAAGTTGGAGAATTTCTGCGGATGTCAACAGCGACATCCTGCACCGAACCACGTATCACGCGTACGAGTTTCCCC
>Ga0209591_10007371_pt1 | contig 12110 bp, 6 predicted proteins | sample MAT01_FD_187207 | JGI IMG/M metagenome (GOLD analysis project Ga0209591, IMG submission 187207) | Freshwater microbial communities from Lake Fryxell liftoff mats and glacier meltwater in Antarctica - MAT-01 (SPAdes) (version 2) | ecosystem: Environmental > Aquatic > Freshwater > Ice > Liftoff...
CACGCCCAAAGCCCCGTGGCCCGCCCGCACTCGCTGGTCCAACATCTTGATGGTCATGGCAACGCTCCCGGTGTAGATGCAACGCGATTGCATGTAGTCTAGTCCGGAGACTTGCCCGACGCGCGGGAGGGGGCGGGGGCGGGGATCGAGGCCGGGAGAAATGACCAGGCCGTGCCGATCATTTTTATAAAAGACTTACGCTTCAGGAAGACCCACCAGGTCGGTGCCAACCGGCTCAAGTCAGGACCCCACGCATCCCCCAGCCACCGCCCAATCCAGCAAAATTCCGCCCCAACCCCGAGCCCGACCCCGCCCCCAAGTTGCTTTTTGACCGGACGCGGCCAATACTCCCCTCCCAAATCTCTGCCTAGCCGATCGGGCGACGTGATCGGTGACCGTGTGAACTGCCGCGCTTGTCGGGCCTGACCTTCAAAGGGCTCGATTCGGGATCAATCCCAAGCCGGCGGGAGGTTGAGCGTCAATGGCGAAGAAGGAACTCAAGGCTACATTTAAGGTCATGGCCATCGGTGGCGCTGCGACCCCCGCGCCCCCTCTGGGCCCGGTGCTGGGTGCCAACGGCGTCAACCCCGGCCAGTTCATCCAACAGTTCAACGCCAAGACCATGCCCATGAAGGGCAAGGTCGTGCAGTGCGTTGTCTCGGTGTTCACCGACAAGACGTTCACGTTCGAGCTCAAGAGCTCCCCCGCCTCGGCGCTCATCAAAGAGCACGCCAAGATCGAGAAGGGCTCGGGCGTCCCCAACAAGAACAAGGTTGGCAAGATCCAGCGCTCGGCGCTTGAGATCATCGCCAAAGAGAAGATCAAGGACCTGAACACCGACGACCTCGCCGCGGCGGTGCGGATGATCGAAGGTCAGTGCCGCAACATGGGCGTCGTGGTCGAGGGTTGATTCACGCGGGTGGTCGACCGCTTCCATTTCACCCAGCGGTTGATCGCGTCTGAGTTCACGGTCCGGACAGTCTTTCAGGGTTCCTGCACATGCCATACATCAGCAAGCGATCCAAGTCGAACGCCACGATCAAGCCCGCCGAGCCGCTCGATGCGCTCGCGGCCGTCGCGGTCCTCCGCAAGTTCAAAGCGACGAAGTTTGATCAGACGATCAACGTCGCGCTCCATCTGAACATCGACCCCGCGCAGGCCGAGCAGGGCATCCGCGGCTCGGTCAGCCTTCCCAAGGGCATCGGCTCCAGCAAGCGCGTCGTCGCGTTCTGCACCGCCGACAAGGTCGCCGATTGCAAGGCAGCGGGCGCCATCGAGGCCGGTGCGGAAGAGTTGGTCGCCAAGATCGAGGGCGGCTGGATGGACTTTGACGTCGCGGTCGCGACGCCCGACATGATGAAGATCGTCTCCAAGCTCGGCAAGGTTCTTGGTCCCAAGGGCCTCATGCCCTCGCCCAAGACCGGCGCCGTGACACCCCGAATCGTGGACGCAGTCAAAGAGTTCGCCGCCGGCAAGGTCGAGTTCCGCAACGACAAGGGCGGCAACGTCCACGCGGTGCTAGGCAAGATGAGTTTCCAGGATGGCGACGTTGCCGCGAACCTTGAGGCGTTCATCTCGCACATCTCCAAGATGCGTCCGTCGTCCACCAAGGGCCAGTTCATCAAGTCGATCCATGTCGCCGGCGCGATGACGCCCAGCGTCCAGATCAAGTACACCGAGGCAGTCGAGGTCCCCGCCCGTTGATGGCTGACGCCACCCGCGGCGTCCGCAATCTGGATTCGATGTTGGCACGCAAGAACGATTGATCCGCTCCCGCCGGTGAACGCAAGCCCGGTCGACCAAGCAAGGAACGAACAATGTCCAAGACCGTCAAGGGCCTGATCGAGAACGACTACACCGCCAAGCTCGGCGACACCAGCGACGCGATGGTGATCTCCATCCGCGGCATGAAGGGCATCGCCGCTACCAAGCTCCGGCGCAAGCTCGCGACCAAGAAGATCAGCATCGTGGTCATGCGCAACGCGCTGGCCCGCAAGAAGTTCAAGGGCACCGGCCTCGAAGGCCTCGCGTCCTTCCTCACCGGCCCGAGCGCGCTGGCCTTCGGCGGTGCCTCGGTCGTCGAGGTCGCCCGCGAGATCGTCGGCCTGCTCAAGGATTTCCCGGGCCTCGAACTCAAGGGCGCGATCCTCGACGGCACGCTCTTCGAGGGCGACAAGGGCGTCAAAGAACTGAGCAAATATCCGACCAAGATCGAGGCGATCGGCAACATTGTCACGCTCATGCTTAGCCCGGGTAAGAATCTGGTCGCCCAGCTCAAAGGCCCCGGCTCAAACATCGCGGGCCTCATCGCCGCGATCGAGGCAAAGTTTGAGAAGGACGAAGCGATCGCCGAGATCGAGGCGAAGTCTGAAAAGGGCGAAGCGATCGCCGAGGTTGGATGATTCGGTGTGCCGCGCAGGTCAGACTGATGACCGAAGGTTGAGTGGTTGGAGATGAACGAAGGACTTCCTCGTCTCACTGGCCCATGCGGCCTCGCCGCGGGTTAAAGAGTTGCAACGGAGCAACCCCTCTGAGATGGAATGAGCCGGGAGTGATCCCGGCGTTTGATACGAAGGGTTTCCCATGTCGATCAACGAACTCGGTGACAAGTTGGCCGGCCTCTCCCTCAAGGAGGCTGTAGAGCTTGGCAAGTACCTGAAGGACACCCACGGCATCGAGGCCGCCGCTGGCGGTGGCATGATGATGGCCGCGGCCCCCGCCGCCGCCGCTGCCCCGGTGGAAGAGAAGACCACCTTCGACATCACGCTGAAGGCAATGGGCGAGAAAAAGATCGACGTGATCAAGGTCGTCCGCGAAGCCACCGGCCTGGGCCTCAAGGAAGCCAAGGACCTGGTCGAAGGCGCCCCCAAGAAGGTCAAGGAAGGTCTGGGCAAGGCCGACGCCGAGGCTCTCAAGAAGAAGCTCGAGACCGTCGGCGCGACGGTCATCATGGACTAAGATTCGACCAACCGCGGGCTCGTCGGCGACCGCCGGCGAGCGTGCGAATCGGATCTCGGCAAGCGTCAAAGCTGCCGAAAACGTCAAAAGCGGGGTTTGTTCGGATACCCTTCGACAAACCCTGTTTGTGTTTTTGTTGAATGATGGGCTTGCTTTTTGCAAAAGTCGAGGGGTATAGTCGCTTTCCTGCGCGGCCCGGCATGACCAAGAACGTGTAACCAAACTTTTCAAGTGATCGCCCCCTCTTCGCGTCTTCCCGCGGCAAGGGCTGGGCGATCTGTGTCACCATCGCGAGGTGTGATCGATGGCAGAGATCAAAGTGCGCGAATATTCCAAGCGTGGCGATGCGACCCCCGTCCCGGATCTCACCAAGATCCAAATGGACGGGTACGAGCGTTTCCTCCAAAACGCCAAGAACATCGAGGAGCGTGATCCCACGCTCGGCCTCGAGTCTCTCATGCGGGAGATCTTCCCGATCGAGAGCTACGACGGCACCATGCAGCTTGAGTACATTCGCTATGTGCTCGAAGAGGCTCGCTACACGCCCGACGAGTGCCGCGAGCTGCGCCTCACCTACGGCGCGCCGTTCAAGGTCACCGTGCGCTTCAAGCGCGAGGGCCAGCAGGAAGTCGCTGAGGAAGATATCTACCTCGGCGAGTTCCCCATCATGATGGGCGGCGGCGAGTTCATCGTCAACGGCGCCGAGCGCGTCATCGTCTCGCAGCTTCATCGCTCGCCCGGCGTTGACTTCAGCGTCGTCTCCAGCGAGGGCGACCGCCCGCTGCACAGCGCGCGAGTCATCCCCGAGCGCGGCTCCTGGATCGAGCTCGAAGTGACCAAGAAGGACGAGCTGGCGATGCGGATCGACCAGTCGACCAAGCTCACCGCGACGACGTTCCTGCGCTGCCTTGACGAGAGCGTGAGCACGACCGAAGCGGTGCTGAGCCTGTTCTACGAGATCAGCGAGATCAAGGCGGAGCAGGTCAAGCCCGATCATTACGCCGCCGCGAGCATCATCGATACCGAGACCGGCGAGGAGCTGGTACACGTCGGTCGCAAGATCGGCGAAGAGGCCGCGTCCAAGATCACCGGCAGCAAGCTCAAGACCGTGAAGGTCATCCAGAACCCCAGCGACCCGCTGATCTTGAACACGGTTGCGCAGGAGAAGCTGGAGCAGTTCGAGGCCGAGAGCGAGTACGAGCAGGCGCTGCTGAAGATTTACACGAAGCTGCGCCCGGGCAACCCGCCGCAGATCGAGAAGGCCAAGCAGCTCTTCGTCGAGAAGTTCTTCGACGACAATCGTTATCGCCTGGGCAAAGTCGGTCGCTTCCGGATCAACCGCAAGTTCGATCTGAACGTGCCGGAAGACATGATGTTCATCCGCGCCGAGGATTTCCTGCGCGTGATCCAGTACGTGCTGGACCTGCGCAGCAAGCGCGTCGACCCCAAGACCAGCTTCCCGGTTGCGCAGCCTGACGACATCGACCATCTGGGTAACCGTCGCCTGCGCACGCTGGACGAGCTGGCGGTCGAGGAGCTTCGCAAGGGCTTCCTCAAGCTGAAGCGCACGGTGCAGGAGCGCATGAGCGTCAAGGAGCCCAGCGAGCTGATGAAGATCAGCGATCTGGTCAACTCCAAGAGCATCAGCAGCGCGATCGATTTCTTCTTCGGGCGCAGCGAGCTGAGCCAGGTGGTTGACCAGACCAACCCGCTCTCGTCGCTGGTACACGAGCGCCGTCTCTCGGCCCTTGGGCCGGGCGGCCTCAACCGCAAGCGCGCGGGCTTCGAAGTCCGCGACGTTCACATCAGCCATTACGGGCGCATCTGCCCGATCGAGACGCCCGAAGGCACCAACATCGGCCTCATCGCCAGCCTCGGTATCTACTCGAACATCGACGAATACGGCTTCCTCCGCACGCCTTATCGCGTGGTCAAGGAGGGCAAGGTCTCCGAGAAGATCATCCATCTCCGCGCCGACGAAGAGATGAAGGCGATCCTCGCGCCGACTGATGCCATGGACAAGGAAGGCCGCCTCCGCAAGGGCATGATCCTCGCCCGCGTCAACGGCGAACTCGCCCAGGTCGATAGCGCCCAGTGCGATTATCTAGACATCGCACCCAAGCAGACCGTCGGCATCTCCGCGGCTCTCATCCCGTTCCTTGAGCACGACGACGCCAACCGCGCGCTCATGGGTTCGAACATGCAGCGCCAGGCTGTGCCGCTGATCAAGGTCACGCCGCCGATCGTGGCGACCGGCCTTGAGAAGGACATCGGCAAGAACTCGGGCTTCGTGATCCGCGCCAAGAACGGCGGCACCGTCACGTTCGTGGACTCGCAGCGCATCATCATCGACAACAGCGATGAGTACGAGCTGCGCAAGTTCGCGGGCCTGAACGAACGCACCTGCCAGAACCATCGCCCGATCGTCAAGCCCGGCCAGAAGGTCAAGAAGGGCGAGATCGTCGCCGACGGCGCGAGCACCAAGTTCGGCGAGCTGGCCATCGGCAAGAACGCGCTGGTCGCCTTCAACACCTTCGACGGCTACAACTTCGAGGACGCCATCGTCATCAACGAGCGCCTCGTTCGCGATGACGTCTTCACCAGCATCCACATCGACGCCTTCGAGGTCGAAGTCCGCGAGACCAAGCTCGGTCGCGAGGAGTTCACGCGCGACATCCCCAACGTCAGCGAGAAGGCCCTCCGCAATCTCGACGAGCACGGCGTGATCAGCCTCGGCGCCCGCGTCGGGCCCGGCGATATTCTCGTCGGCAAGGTCAGCCCCAAAAGCAAGAGCGAGCTCACCCCGGAAGAGAAGCTCCTGCACGCCATCTTCGGACGCGCCGGCGAGGACGTGAAGAACGACTCGCTGGAAGTGCCCGCGGGTGTCGAGGGCATCGTCATCGGCGCCAAGCGCTTCAGCCGGCGTCTTCATATGAATGAAGACCAGAAGAAGCAGCTCAAGGCCATGATGGAGACCTACACCAAGGAGATGGACGAGAAGGCCATCCGCATCTTTAAGGAGATGGTCACGGCGGTCAACGAGGCCCTTGGCACGCCCATGGTCGACCCCATGACCCGCCAGAAGGTCGGCGCCAGCGATATCCCCGAGGTCGTCCTCGAGCAGATCGAAGGCTTCAGCGATAAGTGGATGAAGGGCTCCAAGGAGTCCAAGGAAAAGGCCGAAGTCGTGTACCGCCAGTTCTGGCCGCGCATCGCCGCAGTCAAGAACGAGAAGAAGCGCAAGCTCGATCACATGAAGCGCGGCGACGAGCTGCCCAGCGGCGTGCTCGAAATGGTCAAGGTCTACCTTGCCACCAAACGCACGCTCAGCGTTGGTGACAAGATGGCCGGCCGTCACGGCAACAAGGGTGTCATCGCTCGCATCGTGCCCGAAGCCGACATGCCATTCATGGAAGACGGCAGCCCGGTTGACGTTCTACTAAACCCGCTGGGGGTGCCCAGCCGCATGAACGTCGGGCAAATCCTCGAGACCCACCTGGGCTGGGCCATGAACATCCTCGGGATGCAGGCCGTCACGCCCGTGTTCGACGGCGCGAACGAGGAGGAAGTCCACAGCGCGATCGAAGAGGCCAACGGGTTCGTCAAGGCCAAGCGCGAGCGTTACGAAAAGGAGGGGCTGCACCCCGGTGCCCGTGAGCTGATGGTCGAGATGCCGCGCGGCGGCAAGATCCAGCTCTTCGACGGTCGCACCGGCGAGCCGTTCCACCAGCGCACCACCGTGGGCGTGATGTACATCCTCAAGCTCCACCATCTCGTTGACGACAAAATCCACGCCCGCGCCACCGGCCCGTACTCCCTCATCACTCAGCAGCCGCTGGGTGGCAAGGCCCGCACCGGCGGCCAGCGCTTCGGTGAAATGGAAGTTTGGGCGCTTGAGGCCTACGGCGCCGCGTACATCCTGCAGGAGTTGCTCACAGTCAAGAGCGACGACGTCGAAGGACGCACGAAGATTTACGAGGCCATGGTCAAGGGCACCAACACGCTCGAGGCCGGCATGCCGGTCGCCTTCGACGTGCTCTGCTCCGAACTCAAGGGCCTGGGCATGAACATCAACTTGGAGAAGAAGCGGACCGAAGGCGCGGCGGTTCTGTAACCCTCACGCGCTCTTGCCCCCCGCAACGCATCGTGGTTGATCGTCCTTTCTCCGTTTCGTTCCGTTCGTTCTGATCTGAAACGTTCCGGCCTGCTCGCTCGGGGCCGGACTTCAATGGAGCATCGTCCATGGCTGTTGAGACCGTGTACGACCGTGTTAACGACTATTCCGCCGTCAAGGTCACGCTGGCGTCGCCCAACGACATCCGCTCGTGGTCCTATGGCGAGGTCAAGAAGCCCGAGACCATCAACTATCGCACCTACCGCCCCGAGAAGGACGGCCTGTTCTGCGAGCGCATCTTCGGCCCGGAACGTGACTACGAGTGCGCCTGCGGCAAGTATCGCGGCACCAAGTACAAGGGCATCATCTGCGAGCGCTGCGGCGTCAAGGTGACCCACAGCCGCGTGCGTCGCAAGCGCTTCGGCCATATCAACCTCGCCGCCCCGACGGTGCACATCTGGTTCTTCAAGGCCGTGCCCAGCCGCCTGGGCAACCTGCTGGCGATGAAGACCAGCGACCTGGAGAAGGTCATCTACTTCCAGGACTACGTCGTCGTCGATCAGGGCGATACCGAGCTGAAGTTCAAGCAGATGCTCACCGAAGACGAGTACCGCGCCGCGGTTGATAAGTTCGGCAACGCGTTCCGCGCCCTGATGGGCGCCGACGCCGTGCGCGAGCTGCTGGAACGCACCGACCTTGACAAGCTCGCAGAAGACCTGCGCCGCGACCTCAAGGAAACCAAGAGCAAGCAGAAGATCAAGGATCTCTCCAAGCGCCTCAAGATCGTCGAGCAGATCCGCGGCAGCGAGAACGACCCCGTCTGGCTCGTCCAGGACGTGATCCCCGTCATCCCGCCGGACCTGCGCCCGCTGGTCCTGCTCGAGAGCGGCAACTTCGCCACCAGCGATTTGAACGATCTCTACCGGCGCATCATCAACCGCAACAACCGCTTGAAGAAGCTGATGGATCTCAACGCCCCCGAGGTCATCATCCGCAACGAGAAGCGCATGCTGCAGCAGGCGGTCGATGCGCTGTATGACAACGGTCGCTGCCGTCGCCCGGTCCTGGGCTCGTCCAACCGTCCGCTCAAGTCCATCACCGACATGATCAAGGGCAAGCAAGGTCGCTTCCGCGAGAACTTGCTCGGCAAGCGCGTCGACTACTCCGCCCGCTCGGTCATCGTCGTCGGCCCGGAGCTCAAGCTCCACCAGTGCGGCCTGCCCAAGAAGATCGCGCTGGAGCTCTACCAGCCGTTCATCATCCGCAAGTTGAAGGAACACGGCTTCGCCGACACCATCAAGTCCGCCAAGCGCATGCTTGAGCGCCGCGATCCCGAGGTCTGGGACATCCTGGAAGAGGTCATCTACCAGCACCCCGTCCTGCTCAACCGCGCCCCGACGCTGCATCGAATGGGCATCCAGGCCTTCGAGCCCACGCTCGTGGAAGGCAACGCCATCCGCCTGCACCCGCTGGTCTGCGGCGGTTTCAACGCCGACTTCGACGGCGATCAGATGGCCGTCCATCTGCCCCTGAGCGTCGAGGCGCAGGCCGAGGCCCACGTGCTCATGATGAGCACGCACAACATCTTCTCGCCCGCCAGCGGCAAGCCGATCATCTCGCCCAGCCAGGACATCGTCATGGGCGTGTACTACATCACGTACATGCCCCCTGACGAAAAGGAGCGACCGGACAACTCCGTCAAGGCGTTCAGCAGCCCGCGCGAAGCGATCCTCGCCTACGAGCATCGCAAGATCTTCATTCACGAGAAGATCGTCGTTCGCCTGGACACGTTCACCCAGTCCGTTGACGAGCAGAGCTCGCCACCCAAGCCGATGGCGGAGAACAACCGCATCGCCACCACCGTCGGGCGCATTCTCTTCTCAGAGATCATCGAGCGCGGCATGCCCTTCTACAACTGCGCCCTGGGCAAGAAGGGCGCCAGCCGCGTCATCGACGATGCCTACGCCTTCGCCGGTCGCGCCGCCACCATCAACCTGCTTGACAAGCTCAAGGAAATCGGCTTCAAGCAGTCCACGCTCGCCGGCCTCTCCTTCGGCATCACCGACCTGCGCATCCCCAAGGACAAGCAGGCCCTGCTCGACGACGGCCAAAAGAAGGTCGATCGCGTCGAAAAGAACTACGAGCGCGGCATCATCACCGCCCGCGAACGCTACAACCAGCTCATCGATATCTGGTCTCACTGTCGCGAGCAGGTCACCAAGTCCCTCCAGGCCACGCTCAAGGTCGACCGGCGCATGCCCGACGGCACCGAGGCCGCCAGCGACGACAAGAAGGCCAAGTTCTACCTCAACCCCGTCTACTTGATGAGCGACTCCGGCGCTCGCGGTAACGTCAGCCAGCTCATGCAGCTCGCCGGCATGCGAGGCCTCATGGCCAAGCCCAGCGGCGAGATCATCGAGACGCCCATCCGCGCCAACTTCCGCGAAGGCCTCAACGTTCTGGAATACTTCTCCAGCACCCACGGTGCGCGCAAGGGCCTCGCCGACACCGCCCTCAAAACCGCCGACGCCGGCTACCTCACCCGCAAGCTCTGCGACGTGGCCCAGTCGGTCATCATCCAGGTCAACGACTGCGGCTCGCGTCGCGGCATCCGCAAGCGCGCCCTCTATAAGGGCGAGCAGGTTGACGTGCCGCTCCGCGATCAGATCATCGGGCGCGTCGCACTGGTCACGATCCGCAACCCCATGACCGAAGAGGTCGTGGTCAAGGAAAACCAGGTCATCAGCCAGGAGATGGCCAAGCGCGTCGAAGACCTGAACATTCAAGAAGTCTTCGTCCGCTCCCCGCTTACCAGCGAGGCCCGCACCGGCTGCTCCGTGCTCGACTACGGCATGGACCTGTCCACCGGGCGCATGGTCGAGCCGGGCATGGCGGTCGGCATCATCGCCGCACAGTCCATCGGCGAGCCGGGCACCCAGCTCACGATGCGAACCTTCCACACTGGCGGCATCGGTCAGCGCACCACCAGCGAGAGCGACTATCGCGCCAACAACCCCGGCAAGCTCGAGCTGCGTGACTGCAACGCCGTCCCCGGCAAGGACGACGAGGGCCACGACGTGTGGATCGTCCTGAAGCGCAACAGCGAGCTGGCAGTGCTCGACGCCAAGGGACGCGAGCTAGAGAAGCTCAAGGTGCCGTACGGCGCGTACCTCATGATGCCCGAGGGCACCGAGGTCAAGAAGGGCGACCGCCTCGTCCGCTGGGACCCGCACCGCACGCCCATCCTCGCTGAGAAGGACGGCATCGTGCAGTACGTCGATATCCGCGAGAAGGAAACCTTCCGCATCGAGGACGCCGGCGAGGGCAAGAAGGCCAAGGTCATCATCGAGCACAAGGGCGACCTGCACCCGGCGATCAACATCGTCGATGCCCAGGCCAACATCATGGACTTCCACTATCTCCCCGCCCGCGCTCGACTCGAAGTCGAAGACGGCCAGAAGATCCGTGCCGGCCAGATGCTCGCTCGCCAGCCCCGCGCCGCGTCGGGCTCGCAGGACATCGTCGGTGGTCTGCCTCGCGTCACCGAGATCTTCGAGGCCCGTCGTCCGAAGGACCCGGCCGTGATGGCCGCCCTCGAAGGTCGTGTCGAGATCCACTCGGACAAGCGCAAGGGCAAGATCACCATCATCGTGATCCCCGAGCACGCCCCCGAGATGCAGAAGGCTCATCACGTCTCGACCGACAAGACCCTGCTTGTCCACACCGGCGACTTCGTTGAAGCGGGCCAGCCGCTGACCGAAGGCCCGATGGATCCGAAGGAAATCCTGGCGATCAAGGGCGAAGAAGCGCTCTGGGCCTACATGCTCGACGAGGTGCAGAACGTCTATCGCGCCCAGGGCGTGACCATCAACGACAAGCACATCGAGGTCATCCTCTCGCAGATGCTCCGCAAGGTGCGCGTCGAGAACCCGGCCGATACCGATCTGCTGCCGTTCGATGTCGTCGATAAGTGGGAGTTCAAGCGCAAGAACGCGACCGTCTTGGAGATGATGATCGTCACAGATGCCGGCGGCACCGAGCTGGCAGTGGGCGAGAAGGTTCATCGCGACACCGTCCGCGAGGCCAACGCTCGCGCCGAGGCCGCCGGTCGCGAGGGATGCAAGACCAAGCGAGCCCGCCCGGCGACCGGCCGCACCCTGCTCCTGGGCATCACCAAGGCGGCCCTCTCCAGCGAGTCGTTCCTCTCCGGTGCGTCGTTCCAGGAGAGCACGAAGGTGCTCACCGAGGCGTCGCTCAAGGGCGCCACCGACGAGCTCTTCGGCCTCAAGGAGAACGTGCTGCTGGGTCACCTCATCCCCGCTGGCACCGGCTTCCGCCCCTACCAGACGATGAAGGCCACGCCGCTGGGCCTCCCGGCCAGCAGCACCGACGACGAAGAGGCCATGCTCGAAGACGCAACCCTGGTCGCCGAGCGCCTCGGCGCCTCGACCGACGAGATCCTGGGCATGCCCCAGGTCCAGATCCCCGGCTCCGGCGAAAGCGTCTCGTCAGGCAACTGATCCCGCACTACAGATCGCGATCTTCCAACCCATGTTTCACCAAAGGCCCGCCGCCAACGGCGGGCCTTTTTCATTGACCCAGCTCTCCATCACACGTCGTGCCCGCCGGGCCTCATCTGCAAACACCGAGCACCGAGCACCGAGCACCGAGCACCGAGTACCGAGTGCCGAGTGCCCACTGCAAACCGCCGCTCTTCCCCACCTCAGCACTCAGCACTCACGCCTTCGATCCGTCCCCGCCCCCAGAACTCCCGCCCGCCGCACCCGGCCCACCCGGCGCGCCGCCTCCAGCCAGCATCGCCCCGAGCCGCGCGTCATACTCCGCGCTCGCCCCGCGCGAAAGCACCGGGATCGAAGTCGCCCCCGTCGTCAGCACCACGTACACATACGCGCGGCACAGCCCGCACCCCGTGCAGCACTTCGTCCGCTCCGAGATCTCCGCGATCGACAGGCCCTCCTGCGCCAGCCGCTTGATCTCGCTGAACTCCACGCGATGGCACACGCAGCGGCTCACCATC
>Ga0209591_10007378_pt1 | contig 12105 bp, 12 predicted proteins | sample MAT01_FD_187207 | JGI IMG/M metagenome (GOLD analysis project Ga0209591, IMG submission 187207) | Freshwater microbial communities from Lake Fryxell liftoff mats and glacier meltwater in Antarctica - MAT-01 (SPAdes) (version 2) | ecosystem: Environmental > Aquatic > Freshwater > Ice > Liftoff...
TGTTCTTCCACAAACTGCTCGCGCCACGCTTGTAGGATTTCTGACCACCCAGCAAAAGCACTTCGCCGATTTCACCGGAATCGACAACCTGCTTGAGGGCACGGAAGGGCGCCGCATAACGAAGCGGAACAAGCATGCCAAGACGGCCTTTGGAGTCTTTGGCAATCCGCTTGATCTTCTGCAGATCGGTGCGTGTGATGGCCAGCGGTTTTTCAGCGATGCAGTGGATGCCTCGCTGGAGCGTCGAAAGAACCGCTTTGGCGCGCGCACCGTCATCGTTGACCACAGCGACAACATCAGGCTTGATTTCGTCGAGCATCTTTTCCTGGTCGAGAAAAGGCTTGGCTTTCTCTAAGCCCTTCTTCTTGACGAGCGAAGCCAGTGCCGCATCGGTGTAATCGCAACAGGCCACAATTTCGACATCCGGGAGTTGCGGAAGAGGATTCAGAATTTCAGCCAAGTGCCCATCCTGCCCAATCACGGCAACGCGAACTTTGCGCGGCAAGGCGACTGGTGCGGCAAAAGCAGCCGCTGAGATGGCAGAGGCAAACCACTGGCGCCGGCTCCAATTTCTGGCTAAGTCATGCATGTGCCCCATTATCACGCGATACACTAAGTATTTTCATGAATACCCGCCGACTCATTTGTACTCTGCTAGGGATGTGGATTGGAGCCAGTCTATTTATGGCAGCCGTCGCAGCCTTCAGCTTTCGACTTGTCAATGAACTGCTCTTGAATCCGGCAGTAGAGTTGGCTCCCTATCTCAAGGTCCTTGGGGCAGAGAAAATGAGGGTGCTCGCCCGCTATCAGGCTGCTGAATTCAACAGGGCGCTGTTTGAAGGCTGGGGGCTTACACAGATCCTGCTGGGTCTCTTGATCTTCGGAATCCTGCTCTTTGGCACCAAAGAAGGAAAGTTGATTCTGAGCATCTCTCTGTTTATGGTTCTGATCTCTACCGGGATGCACTTACTGGTTACGCCTTCTATTGTTGGATATGGCCGGAGCCTGGACTTCGTTTCACCAGATAAGGAACCGGAACTCCGGAACCGCGTGAAGGCTTTCCACAATGCTTATTCGACGCTTGAGGGAGTCAAGATACTTTGTGGCTTAACTTTGCTTGTGATCTTTTTCCGCGAAACAAGAAAGAGAAATGGCAAAGATGGGGATAGCCGCTACGACGACCTGGAACCGGCCTAATCGGTCAGTACGCCGCGAGCACGCAACACTTCGTCCAGCATTCCCATCAGCTCCTGGCGAGTGATTTCAAATCGCTCTTCGCGCTTCATCGCAATCATGTCTTCAGCGGCAATCGGGGCTTCTGGCTGTGCTCCGTCAGGGAATTGAATGCCGTAGCGGGAGCGGGCTGCCATTAAGCGGTCTACTTCGCGGCGGGGCAGCAGTCGGGGGCCACCAAGCATTTCAGCAACCAGCGAGATGCGCGAAAGATGTTCGACAGTCTCCAGCCTGAAGAAGGCCTTCTCGAGGGTTTCACCGTAACAAACAACTCCGTGGTTGGCCATCAACAGAGCGTCGTGGTTCGGAATAAAAGGTTCAAGCTGGCGGCTTAATTCGGGAGTTCCAGGCAATCCATAATCGGCAAGAGGAACGGTGCCCAAAGTGACTACAGCTTCAGGGAGTATGGCAAGATTCAGTGCCCGGCCCGCCACAGCGAAGCCGGTGGAAACAGGAGGATGGGCGTGGACCACAGCATTCACGTCAGGCCGAAGTCTGTACACAGTGCAGTGCATCTGAATCTCGGTTGTGCAGGCGCGTTCACCTTCCAGCTTGCGGCCTTCGAGATCGACGATCAACATGTCTTCAGAACGCATCATCCCCTTGCTGACGCCCGTGGGGGTGCAGAGAATTCGATCCGAGTCCAAGCGGACGCTGATGTTCCCGTCATTGGCTGCAACCCAGCCCTTCTGGTACATCAACTTGCCCACTTCGACAATTGAGTCTGCGATCTGTTTTGTCGACAACATGAAAACTCTTAATTTACACAATTGCGAGGCCCTGTGGGAATCGCTCTTGAATTTTAGTCCTTTTTGTAGACGTGTTTGTTCTTGAAAATCGTTTCACCAAGCGTTTCTTTTACCGCCTGGCGCAAAGCGTTATCGCCCTGCATCAAAAGATCTTTGAACTTCTGTTCTGGCCGCCCGCGGAAGCTTGTCACATGATAATCCTTCTGCCCATCGACAGGATCGAGGGTGAAAAAATAATTCGAGACGCAATGGCGTGTGCCCTTGTGGCGGACCGGGCTGACACTGTGCCAGGATGTTTTGTCGGTCTGCATGACGGCCAGGCGGTTAAATCGACTTTCGATCGTTCTTGGTTGGCCTTTGGGGCCGTTGTCCCACAATTCGAGATTGCCGCCATAATCCATTTGCCAGCCGGGTGCGGCGTAGTACAGGAGGTTGAGTGCACGGTAGCGCTTGCGCTCAAAGTCGTGCGAGTTGTCCAGATGTGGATTGAGAAAGTGGCCCTCCACCATGGCGCTGATTCCGCCTGCGTAGAGGTGTTCGTCGGGGATGAGGCCGTCAATCCGGCAGATCTGACTTACCGTTTCCACTACTCTTGGATCCTGAAAGGCAAAAATCGTTTCTTCGAGAATGCCAGCGTATTCATTCATCTGAACGCCAACGAACTTGAGTTCACCGAGGTGGCTCTTGAGCACCATCTTCTCGACCGGAGGAAAACTGTTGGCGATTTCACCTGCAATCTCTGCAGGCAGGAGATCGTCCACCACAAAGCTTTTGACGGTGCGGGGAAGATGAAATTCCAGCGAGACCCTGGGCGCAGCCGTGTGCAGTCGCTCAATAATCATTTCAGCAATTTGTCTGCGATTCCAACTCATACCAATCCCCCCACTTTACAATCAAATGGTGGAGTCTAGACCAATTTGCCCGAACTGCCGGGCTTTCATCAGCCGTGCAGACCGCGTTTGCCCTTATTGTGAGTTCGAACTGGCACCCGCGCCAAAGACCAGTCTTGATGCTGCGAGGAAGCTGGGCAGCCTCTTGCCCGAAAACGGCCAACTGATCGTTTACATTCTCGCGGTGAACGGGTTTCTGTATCTGGCGATGGCATTGTTCAACCAGCAGAATACCCGTGGTGGTGGCTTCTTTGATCTCAGTGGCAGCACGCTCTTCCTCTTCGGAGCCAAAGAGCCCAGCTACATTTTTCATGGTGAGTGGTGGCGATTGGTTACGGCCGGCTTTCTCCATGCCAGCATCATCCACATCGCGATGAACTCCTGGGGGCTCTACGATCTTGGAGCGCAAGCCGAAGAAGCCTTCGGCCCTGGACGCCTTCTTGTCATCTACGTTGGGAGTTCGATCACCGGATTTCTTGCTTCCAGTATTTTTGCCCCTTCGCTCAGTGTCGGAGCTTCAGCGGGGATTTTCGGTTTGATCGGCGCGATGATCGCCTTCGGGGTGAATCAGCGATCCAGCTTAGGCAGCTACGTGAAGTCTGCCTATACCCGCACTGCCGTTTGGGCCTTGCTGATCAGCTTTATGATTCCCTATACCGATAATTGGGCTCACATTGGCGGGCTTGCTGGCGGGTTTGTAATTGCTTACCTGGCCGGTCATCCACGGCTTTCTCACCCACGCCAAGAGCGCTACTGGAATATTGCCGGACTCGGCATTTCAGGCTTCGTTTTGATTTGTTTCGTCGTGCAGTTTTTCACGACAATCAAGTATCTGCAGAGCTAGGCCCAATACTGTTCACTCAGTTGATTTTGAAGTAAACAACTGGCTGGTGCCGGACCGTGGGGTCTCGGGTAAGGTGCCGAAGGGCATAGCTAACCTCATTTTTCGCTTCACACCTCGGGGATTCCAGCGGTTTAGATTTGGCTTGGCACGTTCTTGAAGAATCTCCTCAAGGATGGCGCGAGGAAGTTTTTTTCTTCCCCGAGGGGGGAAGAGCTGCCCAGCGCGGCAACTTCCGGCGGACAACATGTACAGCGTGGATGAATGAGATGCGTTTGGCCGTCAGATCTGGCCCCCTTTTGGCCGCTCCATTTGGCCCCCCTTAGGAGGATACAAGGGTTTAGCTCCGGTGGTGGCGGCCTTGCTCCATAGTTCCGAACTGTAAAAATAGCTGTCCGCCAAACAGAGCATTTCCGGTGTCAAGCTGGTGACAACGTCTTTTGCGACCGCCATTTCACTCACGCCCCAGCCATCCACCCTGGCACCGAAGAGAACGTGGGTGCCGTTTTCAAAGAAGGACACAAAACGCAACTGCGGGTACGCGCTTGATCCGCGACTGGCCGAAGGCCGCCCAAACGCTTTGACCTTCTCCACGGTATCGGCTACATCCAACGTACCGCCGTCCAAGCTCACTAATCGCCAAGTGCGATACCATGCGCCCCGCGTCCGTTTCACGCCGATCGGGGTCGCAATCTCCCGCAAAAGCAGGCGCAGGGGTTCGGAGCACAACCGGGTTCTCGCCTGCGAGATACCCGACTTCCCAGCAGTGTGAATCGTTTCCGCTGGTCCCCGCAGCCAATCGATACCCTCGAGCAAACAGCGCAGCACCTCCCGCTAGGACGACTGCATGAACAGCGCGAGGGCGACCACATAATATACGACCAGATGCGCCGGAAGATCTCGCTGCCGCAGACTCTTCTTGCCGGTCGCTGTTAACACAGCATCAACACGGTCTCGCGGAATAGCCGAACTGAGAACGCCCAAGCTAATGTAGTCTGTCAGCCGGCTGCCGTCTGGCAATGATGCGACGGTACGGGCCATTCGTGGGGCCTCCCGCCCCAAAACAGAAGAGCACCAAAATGTTCTAAGTGAACTGTATTGGGGCTAGGCCTTGCGGCAGACGATCTCCAGGTAGTCAATCTCGGCAAAGAATCCCCGCTCGGGCTTTCGGTTGTGGAGATTGGCCAAGGCGAGGAATTCACGATCCAGTTCCCGGGCCTCGGCTGAAGTTTTGCCTTCGTAGGCCAAAAGCACTGGGGCAAGAAATTGTTTCTGGCCCGCAAGCCACTGTTCCGGGCTTAGCGCGCGTGGATAGAACGGGCGCTTTTCAATATGGACACTCGCGAAGTGACGCGATAGCTGATCCACCACAAAGGATTCAGTGCCCCAATTGCGTGAAATACCGATCGATGCAATATCGGGTCTGGCACGCCCGCAAATTTCAAAAAGCCGATAGTTCATCCCTGTGCTGGCCCAACTGGTCAGCGCCAGACACCCTTGTGGCCGAAGCACTCTGGCTGCTTCGCGAACGCTGCCTTCGACATCGTCGCTAAAGATCAGGCCAAAAGTGCTGAGAGCAACATCGAAGCTTGCGTCGGCGAAGGGCAGAGCCTCTGCACCCGCCAAATGATAGTCAATCTCCACGCCCTCAAAGAGGCTTCTTTCTTTGGCGCGATTGAGAAGTTTTTCAACCGGGTCGGCACCACTTACTACTGCGCGGCGGCGGGCCGCAGCTAGAGCCGTGTTGCCGGTGCCGCATCCAATATCGAGGACGCAGTCTCCAGCATAAACGGGCACCGCATCGCAGAGCCGCTCGCCGACAATCTGGGCTCCGGGTGCGATTCGCGAGAAATCCCCGGCCTCCCAAAGATTCTTAATCATCTTCATCCTTTAGCAGTGAGTTGCGGCCAATGCGCTCGCCCTTCAGCAACACGGCGGAAATGCGGCTCAGACTCTTGATGTCCTTCACAGGATCGCCGTCTACCAGCAGCAAGTTGGCATCCTTGCCTACTTCGATGGTGCCAATGCGGCTTCCCTGCCCCAGCAGTTCGGCGGACGTCCTGGTTGCTGCGATCAGGGCGCGATCTGCGGGGATGCCGGCAGCCACCCAAAGGTCGAGTTCCTGTTGGATCGTCGGCCCATGAAAGACTAGCGGATTGCCGGCGTCGGTGCCTGTAACCAGTTTTACGCCAGCATTATAGACGCGTTTGAGGTTGGCCTTCACGCGATTCATGTCGACAGCGTATTCGAGGTTCGCTGCCTGGCGCGTCATCAGTTTGCGAGTGGATTTGAGCAAGTCGAGCGGTACTGCCTGTTGCAAGAGACTGTCGTCGAGACGCGTAAAATCCTGCTCGCCGATCATACGCAGACTTTCGAAAACACTCAGAGTCGGGTCATAAAAGAAACCCGAGGCGGCCATTTTTTTCAAAAGTTCGTCAGGAAGAGTGTCATTTGCGCTGCCATGTTCGACACCATCGGCACCGGCTTCAAAGGCATCTTGAACATCCACAGCCTTGCTGGTGTGTACGACAGTCTTGAGCCCCTGAGCCTTTGCTTCGGCACAGATTGCACGCAGAATTTTAAGATCAAGCCGTGCCATCGGAGACTTCTCCGTGCCACTCTCGAGCACCGCCTTGATGCCGTCGACTCCCTTTGCCTTCAAATCACGCACCATCTCACGGGCTTCAGCTTCCGACTTGGGCAAGCGCACAAACTGGCTCTCACCCATTGCCTGCATGTTCTGCGGCAGGTACTTCAACATCTGTGTTGGATGCCCACCGGCAGCACTGAAGAGTGGACCAACCGCATAGAGTTCCGCTGCCAGAATTTCACCGCTTCGCTCACGCTTTCTGAGGTCGAGCATGGTATCAACCCAGTCACCAGTGCTTTTGACTGAGGTGATGCCGGAATACAGATAGGCCTTAAGCCGCTTCTCATTGAGCTTGAGATCCTGGTACTTGCCGGCATCCTCATAAATGCCGCCAGGTGCGCCGAGATGGATATGGGCGTCGATCAGACCGGGCAGCAAAGTCTTGCCCGCCGCTTCGATTTCAAGGGCGTTGAGAGTTTTGCCTTCTGGCGCGGTACCCGTAATGATCTGAGCGATCTTGCCGTTTTTGATAAGGACACTGCCACCTTCGATCACTGTCCCAGTCGAGGTAAAGATGCGGGCATTCTTGATCAGGATCGTCTGCTTGCGCGCAAGTTCCCGATCGAGCACCTTGGTCTTGGTCAGATTTTCTTTGCTTTGGAGATTCCAGGCACCGATCACGAAGAAGGGCGCAAGCACGGCGAGCACCCAGGCCTTGGTGCGTGCCGGCATCTTCTCGCCCTTCTCCCAGCGAAAGACCTTAAGCGAGATCAGCGTGCAGGCCAAGGTCGTGATGATAAGTGCCGCTACAGACTTCCAGTTGTCGAGCAGACTTTCCTGTTTGAGCAGGATGCCTTGAAGCCCGCTCACCATGTGCGTCGACGGGATGAACTGCACCAGACTTTGCGCCCATTCTGGCAGCACCGAGATGGGGACGGTGGCACCGCTGAGCAGCATCATCGGGAAGTAGAGGCACTGGACGATGATCTGACTTTCGGCCATGCTGTTGGCTACCGCGGCGATGATGCCGCCCATGCTGCGCATAGCGAAATTGGCAATGATGACAAAGGCGAAGAAGCTGAGCCAGTTGGCAGGCCAGGCCATTCCGTATTGAACAATGCTCAAGAACAGCATGAGAATTACGACGGGCAGATACTGCAGCACGCCGACAACGAGACCACTCACCAGAATCGGCAAGGCCCCGGGCGGCGCCACTTTGTAGCGGCGCAGGATTCCATTCTCACGCTCTGAGATGGCCCGCAAACCACCACCGAAAAATCCGTTTCCCAAGAGGCCAATCGTCAGCACGCTTGTCAGGACAGCGGCAATTGAATTCGTCTCTTTCGCCTTGCCCAGTGTCGCGAACATAAAGAAAAAGCCGAGCGGGAAGGCGTAGTTGAAGAAGAAGACCGTCCGCTCGCGCATCGTCAGGCGCAGGTTCGAAACGATGTGCGCAATAAAAGGTTTCATTGGCTATTCCCTCAGTTTCTTGCCAGTCAGCTCGATGAATACATCCTCGAGTGTCGGCTTCTTGAGGTTGATGTCGGTCATTCCTAAACCGTGCGCGTCGATCCATTTGACGAGTTCAACAACTGTCTTCGCTGGCTGCACGCTAGAAGTTGTAAGCGTAAGCCGGTCCGCACTTAGTACGGTATCTGCAGGCAGAACCTGAGCGCCAAGCGGAGCCTCCAGATGGATCTCTACTTTAGTTGTGCCAAGCGTCCGAGCCTGTATCTCTCGCGGCGAGCCTTCGGCGATGATGCGGCCTTCATCGATAATTGCCACTCGATCACAAAGGCGCTCCGCTTCTTCGATGTAGTGCGTTGTCAGGATGATTGTGCGCTTGTCCTGTTTGAGTTCTTCGATCAGTTTGTGAATCTCCAGACGCACCTGGGGGTCAAGCCCGGTTGTCGGCTCATCGAAGAAGACGATCTGCGGATCGTTGATCAGCGCGAGGGCAATCGCGACGCGTTGCTTTTGACCGCCCGATAGCGTGCCATAGTAGGCATTCTTCTTTTCGTCGAGCTGAAGCCGGCTGAGCAACCGGTTCTTGTCGATGTTCTTTTGATAGAAGGCGGAGAAGAGATCCATCGCTTCAATCACCTTCATCTTGTCTGGCAAGTTGTTGGACTGAAGACAGACCCCGATGCGCTCCTTCAGTTGCGAGGCATCGCGCTCCGGATCAAATCCAAGTACGTTCACGACACCAGAGCTGCGGCTACGGATGCCTTCGAGAATTTCAACCGTTGTCGTTTTGCCTGCACCGTTTGGGCCCAGAAGCCCGAGCACCTGACCAGCCTCCACCGAGAAGTCGATCCCTCGCACGGCATCGACTTCGCCGTAGCTTTTCTTGAGATCCGAAACAGCGATGACTGTGTCGGGCATGATGGACTATTGACGTTCCAGAACGTCGATCATAGCGATGCAGAATGCCGGCAGATCTTCGGGCTTGCGAGAAGTAACAAGGTTGCGATCCACAACTACTTCGGCGTCCACCCATTCGGCCCCGGCATTGATTACGTCATCTTTGATCGCGTAGAAACTGGTGACTTTACGGCCCTTGAGCATGCGTGAGGAACAGAGCACCCAGGGGCCATGACAGATGGCAGACACCATCTTGCCGGCCTTGTCGATCTCGTGCACGAAGTTGGTTGCGGCAGGATGGCGGCGGATGTGATCGGGCGCGAATCCGCCCGGGGCTACTACGCCATCGTAGTCTTCCGGCTTCAGGTCGCTGTAGCTCTTTTCAGCGATGGCCGGATAACCAATCTTGCTGGGGTAATTCTTGCCAGCCTCGGCACCTACCAGGTAGACCTCGGCACCGGCTTCCTTCAAGCGGTAGTAGGGATACCAGACTTCCATCTCCTGATAGAGCTGATCCACAAGTACGGCAATACGTTTTCCTTTAAGTGACATGTACCTTAGCGTACGCCAAGATTGCCGTAAATGTTTCCGGATTCGAGCTTGGAGAAGTGCTCGTAGACCATGCGGGTGATCTCTTCGACTGGCGAGTGGGGTTCCTTGAGATAGGTGCCCATGACGGCCAGAATGAAGGGCCTACCCTTCATGTAGACGATCCCCGTCTCGGTGCGCACGCCGGTAAGTTCACCCACCTTGGATGCCACCTCAATACCAGCCGGCACGCCCTTGCGCATATCTGCCTTGACCAGCTTCATCATCGTGATCATTTCCGCACTTGCTTTGGCGCTGACAGCCTTGCCGTCGTAGATTAGCTTGGCGATCTCGACCATCTCCTCAGGAGTTGAAATGTTCTCTTCATTGCGCGAGGCCGCAGCCTGGTCGATCATGACGCGCTGCAGCCGGGTGGACAGGAAACCGAGCTTTGAGGTGGTCTGATTGATGTTGGCCATACCGGCACGGCGGATACACCAGTTGGTAGCCGTATTGTCGCTTGAGGCGATCATCTCGCGGACGATCTCTTCAATCGTCACCGTCAGCGGTCCGTTCTTCAAGCGATTCTGAAGAACACCACTGCCGCCAACCAACTCGGACGGCTGCATCGTTACGACATCTTCAAAGCGGAGCTTCCCCTCCTCACGCAGGCGAAACATCTCGATCAGGATCGGAATCTTGATGGCACTGGCTTGCGGGAAGACGATCTTACCGTGGTGGCTTGAGCGTTGGCCAGTCTTCAGGTCAATCATGGCGACGCCCAGTACACCCTCCATTTTTGAGTCGTAGGCCTCGATTCTGGCGCGAAGCTTTTCGCCCAGCAAGTCAGCGACAGTCTGGCCGGGGAGCATTGCGGCCATTAGAACAATTAACAAGAGAAGATGCATGCGTAGATCTTAGCACCAAGCACTAAGGTTTTCTGCTCAAAGGGAATATCAGTTTTAGACGTTAACAGGAATTTTGAAATTATAATTTGTTTGTTATCAATGGTTTAAATTATTTTTTTAGCAGTCTCTGCTTGAGTGTGCTAATTCTATGGGTGTGAAGGCACTGTTTGGTGCCTGCATAATCAAAATTTAAACAATCGATGGAGGTTGTCCACGATGAACATCCGCCCGCTTTATGACCGCATTGTGGTTAAGCGCCTGGAAAATGAAGTAGACATGGTGAATGGCCTTTACATTCCCGATTCTGCTAAAGAAAAGCCCCAAGAAGGGGAAGTGGTAGCTGTTGGTAAGGGCAAGCGCCTTGAAGACGGTAAGGTTGTCGCACTTGATGTGAAGCCTGGAGATCGCATTCTCTTCGGCAAGTATTCGGGTTCCGATATCAAGCTGAACAATGAAGAATACATGATCATGCGCGAAGACGAAGTCCTCGGCATCCTCGAAAAGTAAGGCAACAGGAGAACAAGAACCATGCCCGCAAAGCAAATTGTATACGCTGAAAATAGCCGCCAGGCCATCCTGCGCGGTGTCAACCAGTTGGCTGACGCAGTAAAAGTCACCCTGGGCCCCAAGGGCCGTAACGTCGTACTCGAAAAGAAGTTCGGCGGCCCGACGATCACCAAGGACGGCGTCACCGTCGCCAAGGAAGTCGAACTCCGTGATCCCCTCGAAAACATGGGCGCACAGATGGTACGCGAAGTGGCATCCAAGACCAGCGATGTCGCCGGCGACGGTACCACCACCGCCACCATTCTTGCCCAGAGCATCTTCCGTGAAGGTGTGAAGCATGTAGCCGCCGGTGCAAACCCGATGGCTCTCAAGCGCGGCATCGACAAGGCTGTCGAAGTAGTCGTGAAGGAAATCGAAAAGCAGGCCGTCAAGGTCACCTCGGACGACAAGATCGCCCAGGTTGGCACGATTTCCGCCAACGGCGACACCGAAATCGGCAACACGATTGCCGAAGCCATGAAGAAGGTCGGCAAGGACGGTGTCATCACCGTTGAAGAGTCCAAGACCATGCACACCGAATTGCAGACCGTCGAAGGTATGCAGTTTGACCGTGGCTACTTGAGCCCCTACTTCATCTCCGATCCAGACCGCATGGAATGCGTGATGGAAAACCCCTATATTCTCATCCACGAGAAGAAGATCAGCAACATGAAGGACCTCCTTCCCTTGCTCGAGCAGATTGCCCGTTCGGGTAGCCCGCTCGTGATCATCGCGGAAGAAGTAGAAGGCGAAGCGCTCGCAACCCTCGTTGTGAACAAGCTGCGTGGCACCTTGAACGTTGCAGCCGTGAAGGCTCCTGGTTTCGGTGATCGTCGCAAGGCGATGCTCGAAGACATCGGTATCCTCACCGGCGGCCAGCCGATCATGGAAGAAACCGGCATCAAGCTCGAGGGCGTTCAGCTCACCGATCTCGGCCGCGCCAAGAAGATTGTCATCGACAAAGACAACACCACCATCATTGACGGCGCTGGCGAAGCCAAGGGCATCGAAGGCCGCATCAAGCAGTTGCGCGCACAGATCGAAGAAACCACCTCCGATTACGACCGTGAAAAGCTGCAGGAACGTCTGGCGAAGCTCGCCGGCGGCGTTGCAGTGATCAAGGTCGGTGCAGCCACCGAAACCGAAATGAAGGAAAAGAAGGCCCGTGTCGAAGACGCGCTGCACGCAACCCGCGCAGCCGTTGAAGAAGGCATCGTCGCCGGCGGCGGCGTTGCCCTCCTCCGCGCCTCGGCCGCTCTTAACCTCATGACTCTCGAAGGCGACGAAGCCATCGGCGTCAACATCATCAAGCGCGCTTGCGAAGAGCCGGTTCGTCAGATCTCTGGCAACGCTGGTTTTGAAGGCGCCACGATCGTTGAAAAGATCAAGGCAATCGCAGACCCCAGCTTCGGCTTCAACGCCCAGACTGGTGTCTTTGAAGACCTGATCGCCGCTG
>Ga0209591_10007380_pt1 | contig 12098 bp, 11 predicted proteins | sample MAT01_FD_187207 | JGI IMG/M metagenome (GOLD analysis project Ga0209591, IMG submission 187207) | Freshwater microbial communities from Lake Fryxell liftoff mats and glacier meltwater in Antarctica - MAT-01 (SPAdes) (version 2) | ecosystem: Environmental > Aquatic > Freshwater > Ice > Liftoff...
TAACAGTGTCTTTCATCTCCTAACTCTAGCGATTCCATCCCTATTTTGAGCCGCTCTGCCATTTTTACTCTGCGTAAGTCCTATTTATTGGTAACTGCCTAGGTAGGCAAAAAAAGAAACCTCATACCCCATAAGTGTTTCAGTCAATTCGCCGCCATCCATCATTCTCAATTGGACACGAAATCCCCACTTTATTGAGAATCGCTTGATTTGTGAGCAGTCAAGAAAAATGTAAAACGCTAGATATAGCGGTTTACTTGGATTAAAATACTAGCCCTAGTACCTACGCAGTTACATCTATTGTACATTTTCAGCCAGTTGAAGGGCGCTTAAATCCGAAAGGTCGAAATCAGCTTTGACAATCCCGACGATCTTAGGCTACTTTACTTGAGGCTTGGCTTTTGTACCTGATATAAATCTGCAGTTGTCGAAGGCTATCCTTAAACCGAGGCTGTTCGAGTGGCGCTGATCATACAAAGTAACTCCAAATGTTTTCAATGCTGGTGTCTTTAATTTCAACGCCTTCACCGGTGGTTCATACAAGCCTGGATTTCAACAGCGTGCATGATTGTAAAACTATCCATCGGGTTAATTAGGATCAACCAATAGAAATCATGATACTGCGTGTGGTAATTTTGTGAGGAAGAGTGGATCATGACTATTGCTAGACGCTGGGCCGCCGTTGAAAAGCGAGTAGGCGGACGCCACAAAATAGAAAGCTATCGCGATTTGCTGCTTCTGCTCGTTCAAAAAGAGCTGAAGGTTCGCTACCAAAAAAATGTTTTAGGCTATCTGTGGTCGGTTGGTAACCCACTCTCCTTTGCTCTCGTCTATTACTTTGCCTTCAAAGTCGTGATGCAGGTTAATGTCGAGGCCTATCCGTTGGTTATGATGTCATGTTTGTTTCCCTGGCAGTGGTACTCCGGAGCCATTACATCAGCCCCTAACAATTTTTTGACCGCTGTGGTAATCCTTAAAAAGGTCAACTTTCCGCGCCACATTCTTCCCTTGGCTGCAACGTTGAATCACATGATTCATTTTGTGTTTACATTGCCAGTTTTAATTCTGTTTGTTCTTGCTTATCAGCGTCCTGTTTTTGTTGCTTGGCTTTACGGATTTCCGCTGCAAATTCTGATTCAATTTGTCACTTTATTTGGCATCTCGTTGATACTCTCATCCCTTAATCTATTTCTTCGAGATATTGAACGGCTGATACATATTCTTATGCATTTAGCCTTCTACTTTACACCCATTATTTACACCACTGACCTAATTCCTGAACGGTACTTAAAGTTGTTGCCTCTTAATCCGGCAGCCCCTTTGATGATCAATTGGCGAGAATTGATTTTGAAGGGAACGCTGGATTGGAATTATATTTTCATCAGTTCAGGGTATGCCATTTTATTTTTGGTCATCGGCTGGTGGATTTATAGCAAACTATCCCATCGATTCGCAGAAGTTATATGAGAGAGCCTGTTATTGCCTTTGATCAAGTGAGCAAGTCTTATCCCTTGTACACTCATGTGAGTGGGATCAAGCGGGTCTTGTTCAATCTTTCGCAAAACTTGAAAGCGTTTCAGGCTGCTCAGTTTAATGCTCTTAAAGACATTTCCTTTGAGGTTCATGAAGGCGAACAATTTGGTATCATCGGGCGCAATGGCGCTGGAAAAAGCACCACATTGATGTTGATGGCTGGGGTCTTACGGCCAAACTCTGGGCGCATTATTGTACGTGGTCGGGTGTCTCCTTTGCTAGCCCTTGGGGCTGGGTTTCATCCAGATTTAACAGGCCGTGAAAATATTGTTTTCAATGGCGTTTTGATGGGGCTGACACGCCGAGAGGTGTTGGCGCGTCTCGATGAAATTGTGGAGTTTGCTGAGCTGGGTGAATTTATCGATCAATCAGTGCGGTTTTACTCTAGTGGCATGTTGGCGCGCTTAGGGTTTTCGGTGGTTGCGCACCTCGATCCAGAAATTTTGCTGATTGATGAAGTGTTGGGGGTTGGAGATATCCGCTTCCGGCAAAAGTGCGTCAAGAAGATTTTGGATTTTAAGCAAAAGAGCGTGACGATGGTGCTAGTCACCCATTCAGTGGAAAGTGTTATTAGTTTGTGCGATCGCGCCCTTTGGATTGAAAACCACGTCGTCAAGATGCTGGGGCCATCTGAAGCGGTTGCAAATGCCTACTGTGAAGATGCAGGGATGGGGCGCACGGGCAAGAATAAGGGGAAAAACAAGGATATTTTGGACGATATGGCCATTGAAGCTCCCAGTATTTAAGGGGCTTGGGCCTCTTCGCTGGGGTAGGTTGGGGCTTGTCTGGGCTGATCGTTGGGTTCGCCTAGGTCTTTGGGTTAGGATAAGAGCGCTAGGTGCATTGGTTTGCTAGGTGTATTGATTTTAAAATGCGCTGCAGGTCGATGAGAGAGTCGTTGGAGGGCTAGCTGGAGTCACTATGGGACTACTGGATCGCATCGGACGGGTCATTCGTGCCACGTTAAATGGTTGGGTCAGCCAGGCGGAAGATCCAGAAAAGATTATGGAACAGACCATCCTGGATATGCAGGAGGATCTGATTCGGTTGCGGCAGGCCGTGGCTCAGGCGATCGCCACCCAAAAACGCAGTGAACGCCAGCAGTCTCAATCAGAGTCTATGGCGGTGGAGTGGTATCAGCGGGCACAATTGGCGCTCAAAAAGGGTGAAGAGACCTTGGCTCGTGAAGCGTTGGCTCGGCGCAAAACCTATCTAGAAACAGCAACGGCGCTCAAAGGGCAGCTCGAACAGCAGCAGACGGTGGTGAGCCAGATGAAGCAAAACATGGTCACCCTAGAAAGCAAGCTATCCGAGGTCAAAACCAAAAAAGATATGTATATCGCGCGGGCGCGGTCGGCCAAGGCTTCTGAGAAGTTAAATGAGATGCTAGGGCAGGCCAACCCTGGCAGCTCGTTTGCAGCCTTTGAGCGGATGGAAGAAAAGGTAATGGAGTTAGAGGCGCGGGCAGAGGCGATCGCCGAACTCAATACCAATAGTGTAGAAGGCCGTTTCGCGGCTCTCGAAGGGGGCGATGTGGATGCAGAACTCGCCGCAATGAAGGCAGAGTTAACCGAGTCTACAACGACCAGCTTACCCGCTGGATCTTCTACAACGCCTGTTTCCTTAGAAGATGACCCAGAATTATCTAAGTTGCGGATGCAACTCGAAGAGGGCGCCTAGCCCTTAGGCCGTTTCTATCCAATCATAAATTTGGTCAAGTTGCTCCATGGTGACAAGGCCATATTGCCAAAGCACCATGGGCATCGGGCCAGGGTCTTGTGCGCAATGCTTTTGGACGATGGCGATCGCCCCATCCGAGACGTTCAGTTCATCCTTGAGAAACTGAATCAATTGGGCGTAGGTAGTTGGGGTCATAAGATGCTGCCCCTCGATGGGTCAGTGAAAGGTCAATGAAACGGTGAGTTAGCTGGATCTGCCGTGCCGCATGTCATGGCTCCTGCAACAGGCAATGTTTGAAATATGGGCAACAGGGCTATTGTGGATGCTGCCAAGGATATTGAGCGCCCGAGGAGTCAGTCTGGGAGTCTGTCTGCTGATTAGGGCAACTTGTTCAATCTGAGTAGGCAGTCTAGGCCTTGTGGACTATGGTTTTCTCGATGTGAAGCCGATCAGCCGTTACCCCTGTTCGGGGGGCGGATTTAGAACTGTCCTACCATTTCAGAAATATCTCGACCTCAGGCCATGCGCCCAACCCTGAATCAAGTTAGCTAGGATGCAGGGGCAAGATAGAAACCGTTCACCGTTGGATCAATCATTTGGATCGAACATTTTGGATCGAGCATCTGGGTCGAGGCAGCGAGAATCAAGTCAGTAGACAGCTCAATCTATGGATGCTTAGTGGTACAAACGTTAGAGTACGGAAAAAGGAAAACATAACCGTCCGCGATCGCACCCTACTTTGGGCTAACGATAGAGAGGCTGTAGCAGATTTAACCGTATATTCTCCAGGATGCTACTGAGATTGCCACCCTCCGGTAGGGCTAGCGTCGGGTCATGAATCTCCTGATCTCCCCTAAAAAATCCTTTTACTCTAAGGATTGTGGAGCCTTAGTCATGGTGAGTAAATTTAGCTAAAGGGATGGGGGCGTTTGTTACAAATGGCCAATCCAAATGGCCAACCCGACGAGTGCCTAAAGTTACAAACAACCTCGACACAGGCTCAGTGCGTTTGCCCTTGATGGCTTGGCAGATCTGTTTGCTAGATCTGCCAAGTAGATTTGGTGGAGGGAATTGGGTGATCCTCAATGGAATAGCCAGGTTGTAAAGGCGTACTTCTGCCCTGCCGTTACCGGGAGAGATTGATGGGGGTGGGTAAAGTAAGACGGGAACACGGCTACCGTTCCGGCCTCGGGTGTCACTTTAATATCCTGCCGATCAAAATAGGTTTCGCCGCCTTCAAAGCCATCATTGAGATAGCCGACCACGCTGATATCGCGGGTAGGGATGCCCTGCTGCACTTCCTGGAACCGATTGGCTAGCAAGATATTATCTATATGGCGCTGATAAAATTGCCCGATTTGATAACGTAGAATTGAAAAATTTTCGGCAATCGGAAAGGCAACGCCATACTCCTGATGGAGGAGCCGTTGTACCGCCACCATTTGGCTCATGAGGAGATCATTGGTGGACTTAGCCAGGGAATCGGTAGCTCCCAATCGCCACATTTCTGTGTTCCTGACCTCCCGATCAACGGAATCAACCAAAACCCCTGCGGGTTCAAACTTTTGAGAATTAGCCACTTGAATGATGTGTTCGCAGACAGAGGGAGCCAGCAAACCACGGACCACAAAGATCTCATGGCCCAGGGGTTCGAGGTGGATGGCGGGAGGTGTCATAGTCTCAGGGTTGAGGGGATTAGGTCAGGGTTGAGGATATTAAGCGTGAGCGCGGACGAGGGGACTGCTGCACCCAGGCTGCTATTCAGCCTATCGGTAACCGGGGGATCTTGGTCGTGTGGGATGCACCGATGGGCTACCCAATCTAAGCCTGTCGTAGGGAGGCTCCGCCATGCTCAATTCCCGAGATTTGGAGAGGATCAAGAGAAGCTGCTGTCACGATTATGCCCAACTCCTCTGCCCATCGTGCCCCCAAATCGTTAAAGTAAGGAAATGCTTGGCGCTAGAATCTGCGATCGCCCTCCCCACCTATACCCTCCCTACTCACTAAAGATCTAACTAAAGATCCAAAGATCCGCTGGTTCTAGTTTGCCCTCCACTGAATTTTGACTGATGATTTTTTACTGACTCGCGTATGACCCGTCATCTTTCGGAGCCTGGCCGCCGCTGGCAACCCATTGACCGAGTTGCCTTAATTTTGATTGCTATTTTGACCGTGTTGATGGGGCTGCTGGCAGTATCGGGGGATCATACGGCTCCGCGCATTCGGGAGTTTAGCTGGAGCGATCGCGCCATTGGGGCTAGCGATCGGGCGTTCCTGATGACCTTCAGCCGTCCTATGAACCGCGAAAGTGTCGAAAATAACCTCAAAATCGACCCCCCATTGCCAGGGAAATTTAGCTGGGCTGGTCGTCGCATGGCTTATACCTTAGACGCTCCGGCTCCCTATGGCACTGAGTTTGTGGCTCAAATGCAAGGCGCGCGAGATCTCTTCAGCCAGCCAGGGGATGGCCGCGAAATGCTGTTGTTTGAAAGTCGCTTTCGGAGTCGCGATCGCGCCTTTGTCTATCTTGGGGTGGAGGGTGACCAGGCTGGGCGACTGGTGCTCAATAACCTCACCCAAGATACCCAGACGGTGCTAAGTCCTCCGAATCTTGTCGTGATGGACTATCAGCCCTACCCAGAGGGCGATCGCATTTTGTTTGCGGCAACTGAGCGCAATCAGGATGATCCCTTTGGTCTCGATCAACGCCTCTACAGCGTGACCACCGGCATTCACATTTTGCCGCCCATCGACCCATCTGAGGCATGGAGGGGCGGTCGCACCCCGACCGAAAGCAGCCCGCAGCCTACAGGTGTCATCGAACTGTTGCTCGATAACCAAGATTATCAAAATCTCAAATTTGACCTTGCGCCCAACGGTGAATTTATCGTCGTCCAGCGGGTAAACCGCCAAACCCCCACTGAAATTGGTCTGTGGCGGATTGCTCCCGGCCAAGAGCCTCAGCCCCTCGAAACCGAACCTGGCGGCAACTTTATCATTGCCCCTGACAGCACCTCCCTGGCGATGGCGCAGGGGCAAGGCATGGCCATCCTTCCCCTCGAATCGGGCACCGAACCGCTTGATTTTCTTCCCCAATTTGGCCTAGTCCTGAGCTTTGCGGCGGATGGGTCAGCCGCCACCATGGTGCAGTTTAACCGCGACCCCGAAAACCCCACGCGATCGCTCTTCTTAGTGACCAGTCAAGGCCAAGAAACAGAGTTGCTCACCACCGACGGCTCTATTTTGACGACCCAGTTTGACCCCACTCAAAACTGGCTCTACTGCCTGGTCACCGTGCGGCTACCAGGCGACGAGTTTATCGAGCAGCCTATTCTGAGTGTCATCAACCTCTCTACGGGGCAACGCACTGACCTGATCCGGCTACCGATCCAGCGCGACATCCAAATCAGCCTTGCCCCCGATGGGCTGGGTGTTTTGTTTGATCAAATCGTTGCCGCAGATGACGGCACCGCTGCGGGTTCTGGCCTCATCCAGGGCAGCGATGGCAAACCCATTGCCTCTAGCCGCCTTTGGTTTCTCCCCATTTTGAGAGGAGACGATGGGGCACCCACGCCCGTTGATCCCCAAGCTCTGCCGCTCGCCGGATTGCGCCCCCGATGGTTGCCGTGATTCCGCTCAATCCGTATGATGATTCCGTATGATGAGGACTTATGGGAATGGTTGGGTTTGCTTAGGTTTCGCTCTAATCACCTGCCTCTAGGGCGTTTCTCTGGCTCCTCGAGGACTTAGCTCCAACCGAATCTGCATCTCCCAGCCTACTTCTCCCAGTCTGCCGATATTTTTAATCAATCTGTTTGTCTCGTTTGCCTCCAGGAGTCCATCCATGAAACATCTGCGTCGTCTGCTCATTCTGCCTCTGATGGCGTTGTTTACTGCCCTTGTGATTGTCTCCTGTGCCGGTGGAAACTCGGGTACGGGTTCCGGTGCGGCAGCGATTCGAGTCGGTTCCAAAGATTTCACCGAGCAATTCATCATTGGTGAGATGTATGCGTTGGTGCTCGAAAAAGCTGGGTTTCAGGTCGAACGAAAACTCAACTTGGGGGGAACGCCCGTCGCCCATGCTGGCTTGCTGAACGATGAGATTGATCTCTACCCCGAATACACGGGTACGGGTTTGCTGACGGTGCTAAAGCTGCCGGTCAGCAGCGATCAGCAAATGGTGTTTGACACTATATCGAAAGAATATAAAGAGCAATTTGACTTGGTTTGGCTCGACCCTGCGCCCATGAATAACACCCAAGCGCTCGCCATGACCCAAGCAAAGGCCACTGAGTTAGGCCTCGTGACTATTTCTGATATGGCTGCCCAAGCGAGTGATTTAATTTTGGTGGGGCCGCCAGAGTTTCAGGCGCGCGAAGATGGGTTGCCGGGCATTCAAGCGGCCTATGGTGATTTTCAATTGAAGGAATATAAAGCGGTAGATCCGGGCTTGCGCTATCGGGCTTTGGTCGATGGAGAGGCGGATGTGACCGTTGCCTTTGGCACCGATGGGGAAATCACCGCCTTTGATTTAGTGTTGTTAGAAGATGACAAAAATCTCTTCCCTCCTTATCAGGTGGCTCCGGTTGTCCGGCAGTCTGCCCTAGATGCGAACCCTGGCTTGGCAGAGGCTCTCAATGCTGTAGCACCACTGTTGACGGATGCAACGATGCAGCGGCTCAATTATGAAGTCAGCGGTAACCAACAAGAGCCTGCCGCTGTCGCCAAAGCCTTTTTGACCGAAGCAGGGCTTTTGTAAGGCTGATTTTCTTAGGCTGGTTTTCTTAGGCTGGAGTTGAGAGAGAGGAGGAGTGGGCGATCGCCCCATTACGGTGACGTGATAGCCCCAACATCCTCTCTAAATTTAATCCCGATTTTCTTTGCAGAGTGAGGGCACCGTGAGCGCAATTCAGTTTGACCGGGTTTCATTAAAGTTCCCAGGTAACGCTCGGCTAGCGGTGAACGAAGTCACATGCGAGATCGAAGCCGGTCGTCTGGTGGTGATTTTAGGCCCCAGCGGCTGTGGCAAGACAACGCTCTTGAAGATGGTAAATCGTCTGTATGAACCCACGGGCGGTACGATTCACCTTGATGGGATGGATGTGCGCCAGATGCAGGCAACGACGCTGCGGCAGCAAATTGGCTATGTGATTCAGCAGTCGGGGCTGTTTCCCCACATGACGGTGGCACAGAATATTGGGGTTGTGCCGCGCTTGTTGGGTTGGGATCGGGCGGTGACCCAGGCGCGGGTCGATGAGTTGTTAACCTTGGTGGCGCTCTCGCCAGAAGACTACCGCGATCGCTATCCTGCTCAACTTTCAGGTGGGCAACAGCAGCGGGTGGGGGTCGCTCGGGCGCTGGCGGGCAACCCTCAGGTGATTTTGATGGATGAACCCTTTGGGGCGATTGATGCCATCACTCGGACAGTTCTGCAAGACGAGATTCTCCGCCTACAGCGGCAACTCAAGAAAACGATTTTGTTTGTTTCCCATGATGTTGAAGAAGCCCTGCGGCTGGCCGATTACATCTTGATCCTGCGAGATGGGCAGGTGGTGCAGTATGATACGCCCTTTAATATTCTTACCCGACCCGCCGATCGCTTTGTCTATAACCTGATGGGAGCCGATGACATGGTGCGGCAACTCAGCCTCTTGCGGGTAGAGACGGCGATGATGGATGCACCTCCCAACTACCATCACACCGAGGCAGAACACACCATCGCCCGCCACGATAACCTACGGGAGGCGCTGTCGCTGATCCTGCGAACGGGTGCCCGCCGCCTCACGGTTTTGGAGAATGGTATGGCCGTCGGCTTTTTGACACTGGAGCATATTCGAGATTCTGCCAGTTTAGGAGCAGGGGCGTAATGGGTTATATCGTCGGCAATCCGGCCCAAGTATGGATGTTGGTGCTCCAGCACCTGCAAATGACCTTGCTAACGCTGCTGATTGCAGTGACGGTGGCGTTGCCGTTGGCATTGTTGGTGTATCGAGTGCGTTGGCTGAATGTGCCGCTACTGGGCACGTTGGGGGTTTTGTATACGATCCCCAGTTTGGCGTTGATTATTTTATTAGTGCCTTTGTTTGGCCTCAATGCCCGTTCGGTGATTGCGGCCATGGTGGTGTATACCCAAGTGATTTTGGTGCGCAATTTAGTCGTGGGGTTGCAAGGAATTCCTCCGGCGGTGATGGAAGCAGCGCGGGGTATGGGCATGAGTGTGTGGCAGCGCTGGTGGCAGGTGCAGGTGCCCCTCGTGTTGCCTGTGTTTTTGGCAGGGCTGCGGTTGTCGGCCATTGTGGCGATCGCCATTGCTACCATTGGGGCTAAGTTTGGAGCCGGTGGCTTAGGCACGCTCCTGTTTGATGGAATTGCCCAAACTGGCCGCTACGACAAAATCTGGGCGGGGGCGATCGCCGTTTCGGTATTGGCCTTTGTTTTCAATGGAGCTTTGCTGTCGCTGCAATGGGCCATCAACCCTACCCGCAAAATTTATAAAAGTGCCCGTCGGGTGCGGCAGCGCTTAGCTTCCATTGGTGACTCTTAGCACCCCCAGCCGTTGGGGCTTTACGGCTTAGTTAAACCGAGTGGAGATAACGCCTGCGTTTGCCGAAAGAATTGACCAATGAGATAAAGAGAGCCACAGAGAATGACAGTTCCCTGAGGTTGACTTGAGCCGGTAGCTTGGTAAGCGGTTTGCAGGGCGCTGAAGAGGTCTGGGTGGGGGATGCAGTCAGCCAACCCAGGGCAGAGGGCTTGGCCGAGGGTGGCGAGGTCTTGGGGGGCGGCGGTGAGGTGGTCAGGGACGGGGACAGGGTAAAGGCGATCGCCCTCTCGCAGCAAGGCTCGCAAGACATCGGCATGGTCTTTGTTAGACAGCATCCCCAAAACCCAGGTCATGGGGGCGGTCGGGCGATCGCCCGCCTCCACATAGCGTCGCAGCATCACAGCCCCCGCAGCATTGTGTGCCCCATCGATCAGGAGCGATCGCCCCTGCCACAAGACCCACTGCATTCTTCCTGGCCATTGGGTTTTGGCGATCCCCGCGCCGATCTGTTCGTCGGTGATGCGCCACCCTTGTTGCTGCAACCCTCGGAGGGTGGCGATCGCCACTGCCGAGTTGGTCAACTGATGGGCACCACCTAAGGGCAGGGTATAGGTCAGCGGCGGTTCTCCGTCTACCTGCGCCGTGCTATTCCCTAGATCCCTGGCTGGGGTAACCCAGACCACCGGACAGGCATCTGCAGCTAATCGTTGTTGGAGCACCGGCAGAGCTTCCCCTGGCTGGGGCGCAATGACGGCTGGGCAATGGGGTTTTAGAATTCCAGCTTTCTCATAGGTGATATCGGCCAGCGTTGGCCCTAGCCGTTGCCAATGTTCTCGGCTGAGGGAGGTAATGACGCTAACCAGGGGGCGATCGCACACATTAGTGGCATCCAGCCGTCCGCCTAACCCCACTTCTATGACGGCCAGATCAACCCCCAATTGGGCAAAGTGAAGCCATGCCGCCGCCGTAATCACCTCAAATTGGGTGGGAGACACTTGAGTCGGCTCAATGGCAGCTATCACCTGCTGCAAGGTTCTGTGGAGATGGTCTGGGGCGATCGCCTGCCCATTCACGCAGATTCGCTCCGTCCAATCGATCAAATGGGGTGAGGTGTAAAGCCCAACGCGATAGCCCGCTGCGGTCAACACCGTCGATAAATAGGCACAGACCGATCCCTTGCCGTTGCTCCCGGCGACATGGATGACGGGCACGGCTAGATGGGGATCACCCAATGCTGCCAATAATCGTCGGATGCGGCTTAACCCCAACTCCACCCCAAAATGGGCAAAGGGATTTAGCAGCCCGTCGATGGCGGAGGCGCTAGACACGCAGGTGTGGGGATCTGCGGGTGAAGGGGCGATCGCCCCCGCTGACAATGACACCGGCACGGGTAATGGAATTTCGGCATCTAACGGCTTCATAGGGCAGCAGTGATAGGGAAACACCTAAATCAATGGGAGGCTCAGCCCGATTAGGGATCCGCCAATTTTACAGACGGATAGCGCAGGATCGGTTGCAGGATCGATGGCGGCATCACGAGCGGGTGATGAGATCCACTCCATCGCGGCCATCAATACCTTGCAGATAAACTTTGACCTGCTCTTCGCGGGCTGTGGGCAGCTTCTTGCCCACAAAATCTGGGTGAATGGGGACTTCACGATGCCCCCGATCCACCAGCACGGCCAGCCACGTTGTGGAGGGGCGACCGTACTCATGCACCGCATTGAGCGCCGCCCGCACCGTGCGCCCCCGATAGATCACGTCATCCACTAATACAATAATTTTGCCCGCCGGATCAAACGGGATTTCGGTCTTCTCTGGCGTTCGCAGGTCGATCTGGTCTAAATCATCCCGATAAAAGGTGATATCCAAATGCCCCACCGGAATGCACACCCCTTCGAGGGCTTCAATTTGCCGAGACAGCATCTCTGCCAGGGGTACACCCCGGGTAAACACACCCATCAACGCCAAGCTTGGCAGTTGATCCCCCGCCCGTTCCACAATTTGGGAGGCTAGCCGGGTGACCGTTCGCCGGACTTCATCAGCAGAGAGAATTTCGACGATTTCAGGGGGCACAGGAAACCTTCTAGTAGCCGTGGACACTCGTAGCCATGGACACTCGTAGCCATGGACATGGATGGATCGGATAGCGATGGGACTACAACCGTACAGCCCTGCCTCAACTCCGAATGAACATTTATTCTGCCTTTACCCTTGGGGAAATGTCTATGGGGTAAGGGACGGCAGGGTGAGAGACGGCAGGGTGAGAGACGGCAGGGTGAGAGACGGCAAAGCGGGCGATCGCCCTTACCGATCGGTATCTAGGGTTTCAATCAATAGC
>Ga0209591_10007381_pt1 | contig 12097 bp, 12 predicted proteins | sample MAT01_FD_187207 | JGI IMG/M metagenome (GOLD analysis project Ga0209591, IMG submission 187207) | Freshwater microbial communities from Lake Fryxell liftoff mats and glacier meltwater in Antarctica - MAT-01 (SPAdes) (version 2) | ecosystem: Environmental > Aquatic > Freshwater > Ice > Liftoff...
TCTGCCCGCCTTTGGTGCCAGTATTCAAGAGACGCAACTTCTAAGTGATGTGGGTTGCAAGATCGTTGATACAACTTGCCCTTGGGTCTCAAAGGTTTGGAATCGCGTGGAAAAACACAAAAAGGCAGACTTTACTTCGATTGTCCATGGGAAGTATAGCCATGAAGAAACCATTGCCACAATTTCCTACGCCAAACGCTATTTAGTGGTTTTGAATATGGAAGAGGCGGAATATGTTTCTAACTATATGCTCAAGGGTGGCAACAGAGATGAGTTTCTAGCTAAATTTAGGAATGCTGTTTCCACAGGTTTTGATCCCGACCTTCATCTCGAACGAGTGGGAATTGCTAACCAAACTACGATGCTTAAGGGTGAAACTGAGGCGATCGGTAAATTATTTGAACGCACGGTCATGATTAAGTATGGGGTGGAAAATCTAAATCAGCATTTTCTCAGCTATAACACAATCTGTGATGCTACCCAAGAACGTCAAGATGCCATGATTGAAATTGTGGAAGAACCCCTTGATTTGATGGTTGTGATCGGGGGCTATAATTCTTCCAATACGACTCATCTCCAAGAAATTGCCATTGAGAAAAATTTGGCTTCTTATCACATTGACTGTAGCGATCGCATTATTTCGGCGGACACAATTGAGCATAAACCTCTAGGGCTACCGATCACCCAATCCCATCAATGGCTACCTTCGGGTAAAGTCAAAATTGGCATTACCTCTGGAGCTTCTACCCCAGATCGAGTAGTGGCAGATGTGATTGAGAAAATATTTGCCCTCAAGAATTAATGTCCATATTTTTAACCAAATTAGATTATCTGCTGCGTGAAACCCTACTGGGGATTAAGCGTGGTGGTTGGATGAACTGGGCGGCAATTAGCACTGTGGCAGTTTTATTATTTTTATTTGGGGCAAGTTTACAAACAAGTTGGCAACTGGAAAATATTTTGGGGCAGTTGGGGAGTCAGCTTGAGATTTCTGTATATTTGGAACAGAATGTAGCTGGGATTGCTATGCAGCCGACAATAGAAGGGATTACGGGGGTGGCTTCGGTACAGGTAATTCCCAAAGATCAGGCGTGGCAAAACCTCCTCAAGGATTTAGGTGATGTTGATCCTAAAAATGCTACCGCTCAGTTAGGAGTTAATCCCTTAGTGGATGAGTTAAAAGTTCGAGCTAATAATAGCGATCGCCTGCCAGAGTTGGCAAAAAAAATTGAGCAAATTCAAGGAGTAAATGAGGTTTGGTACACCAATGAAGTTGTCGATCGCCTACGGCAGTTAAGGCAAGCGGTGGCAAGTACTAGTTCTGTGGTGGTGATAGTTTTTACATTGGTGGCGATCGCTGTAATCATGACCACAATTCGGTTAATAGTCATGGCTAGACGCTTAGAAATCGAAATTATGCAATTAGTGGGAGCCACTGCCAATTGGATTTATTTTCCTTTTGTGTTGCAAGGTATTTTCTTTGGTATCATCGGAGCCGCGATCGCCTACAGCATGCTAGTACTGGGCTTAAATCTACTTTCAGGCGTAATAGTTAACCAACCTGAATTAATTAAATCTTTAACATTAGGATTAACAACTGATCGGAGAGTTCAGTATTTTTTACCAATAATTTTATTTAGTTTTGGCGGCGCGATCGGTATATCTGGCAGTTTAATTGCTGTAAGAAAATTTTCAATAACTTCTGCATAGGGGCAGAGTTTAATTGATTATCAAAACAGAGTTAGATTCTATTAATTAATTATTTGTTTGGAGTTAATGCAATTACCAGTAGAACTTGGTTCAGAAATAATTCTGGACTTATCACTTAATAACTGTCTAAAAGTCTTTTTTATTGTATTACTAACTTTAAAATTTTTTAATTCCTTTCCAGAAACTCCATTTTTGTAAGTTATAAGTTCGGAATGAGCGTAATTATCAAACTTAGGATTATGCTCGATATTAAAAGTAAATATACCTTGGGTATCTACTTTACAAGGAATATCAGCAACGGAAAATCCTGCTATTCCACAGCATAGATAAACTTGATTCGACCCAGATGGAAATTGGACATCATGAGGCTCACTGTATTTTTCTCTATTAACTGACCAATCTGGAAATTTAATTGAATCAGGAGCTAAGCGATCGCCTAAAATCTCATGGGGACAAAAACGCCTGTAAAGTAGCTCTTCTGGCTCAAAATTATTATCAATACCTCGATCCTCTTGAAACATTCTTAAAGGACGATTAGAGTTCGATGTATTCACGAATTTCTTCTAAGGTATTTGAAATTTCATCAATAGATATCTCCCATATTTTTGGAGGTAAGACTCTATCAGATTTAGCAGCTATAATTTCGCTATTATTAAAAAATTCAATATCAGCATACTTATTTTTATTTTTTTTAGATACGAAAGAAATGCATACCCCTTCATCAACAGATGCAGCAATGCGATCGCAAGGGAAATCTATTTTTCTAAGAACTTCTAAAGCTTCCGAAGCCCAGTATAAAGAGACATTATTAGGAGGATTTACTTCAGTATCCTGCCAGTTTTGACTAAGTTTCTTTAGCTCTAAAATCTTTATTTCATACCAAGATTTAGTATTTTGTCGTTGACGGGAAAGATGACTATTATACGAGCCGTTACTAAAAGATCTAGAGGCTATTTCAGTAACTTTACTAGAAGTTGAGTATTGATTTTCAGAAGTTATAAAACAAGCCATAATTATTAGTTATTATTCAAGGCTAGATTCGGAAGCTGGTTCAGATATACCTTTGCGTGAATTAACTATTTTGGATAAAACATCAATAATACCTTCAGCAACATTAGTATCTATGAGTATTCCAACTTCAACTTCACGCACAAAACCCTCACGAGAAATATTGCTAACCTCTTTGCCCAAAGTTCTATCAGGTAAAAGTTCATAGGTTAATTGTCTTGGAATTGGGACTCGTTCGTTGTAAAGATAAAGGAATATTTTACCTTGGGGGGTTAATGTCGCTGTTGCCCCATCAGCAGTAAGAACACGAAAAAGATTACTCTTAATATAGTCAAACTTAACTAATTGAGTATCATCTTGAGAATTAAAAGTTGAATCTTCTAACACAGTCTTATCTAATTAGCTTAATAGTGAATATGGTACCCGATTATACCTAATGTAATCCCCGTAATTGTCTGACTAGATGAATAATTTCGGGTTGAATCAATTGCTCGATCGCTAGTTTTACAGCATTACTAGAACCAGGTAAAGAAAACACTAGTTTATTTTGATAAATCCCTGCCACTGCCCTAGAAGCGATCGCCCTAGAGCCAACTTCCTGCCAACTCAGATAACGAAACATCTCTCCAAATCCTGGCAAAGTTTTTTCTAAAAGTGAGGCGATCGCATCGTAGGTAGTATCTCTCGGCGCAATCCCCGTCCCCCCATTTAAAATAATGGCATCAAGCTCTGGATTATTTACCAACCCTTGCATGTATGGGCGAATTTGGTCGGGTTCATCTTTGACAATCACATAGCTGCTAATTATATGCCCCGCATTAATCAGAGATTGCTTAATAAAATTTCCACTTTTATCATTTTCAGTAGTGCGGGTATCACTAACTGTAATCACAGCAAAGTTAACTACATGGGACGGCGGATCGGGACAGGGATTATTGGTAACCATTAGTAATTAAGCTTTATTAAATCCCATCCCATTAGCCTCGGCATAGCGATTCATAAACCGCATAAACCGTTCCCATTCTTGGGGGCTATTAATAATATAAATTGCCTCAATACCCGCAGGTTTACCGTTAATAAATTTGGCATTAACATTACGAGTCACGAGTTCGCCTTCATCGTCCGACATAAACATCCCTGTAATATCGGTTAGGGCTTTATTTTCCTCATTAGTACATTTGGGTTCTTTAAATATAAAAGTGGCTGTACCGTTAGTGCCATCCTTAGCACGGGTCATCCGCACATCAGAGACTTCCTCATCGATACCACGAGTTAATTGAATTGTTGCAGTCATGTTTAATAAGATTTTATTGAATTTTTATGAGGTTTTTTTAAATTGGGATTTAGATTTAGCGATCGCTATATAAAAATTTAAGTTAGAAAGTAATTATTTCATACTTCGATTAATATTGCTCAACAGGTGTTTAGGTCATAAATTCTTTTAAAATGTGAGTTCAGGATGACGTTTGGAATACAGAGTCTTGTTTGCAAAAAGTAATATGATGCTGTCATAGAAATTATTATAAGTTTTAGTTTTGTCCAAGCGTATATCCCTGCAAATAATGTTGGTTGTGCCATTTGTGATCCAAGTAGCGATCGCGATTGGGGTTACAGGTTGGCTGTCTTTGAACTATGGACAGAGCGCAGTTAACAAAACTAACCGACAGTTGCGTCTGGAGTCAGTTGATCGTATTGGTAGCAACTTGGATAATTACTTAACAGTTCCACATCTAGTCAATAAACTTAATGTTGCCTCAATTGAGATGGGCTTGTTAAAACTGGATGATTTTGCCCAATTGGGACGACATTTTTGGCAACAAATGCAGCTCTTTAATATTAGCTATAACAATTTTGGGGCGGCAAATGGTGACTTTATTGGGGTGGAAAGACTAGAAAAAGGTGGGTTTCATATTATTGAAATCTCTAAAAATACGAATAGTAAAGCCTATACCTATAGCACTAATAACCAAGGAAGGCGACTAAAACTAATCAAATCCCAGTTATTACCAAGCATAGTTTTTGAAAAGTGGTTTGCCGATGCGGTTAAAGCTAAACGTCCCGTCTGGAGCCAGATTTACACATGGGACGATAAGCCTGAGGTGCTTTCGATTTCTGCCAGTTACCCTATGTACGATCGCAACTCTAATTTCATCGGCGTAATTGGTACAGATTATGTGTTAACGCAATTTAGCACATATCTCAAAAATTTAAAGATGAGTGAGGCGGGGACAACTTTTATTATTGAGCGATCGGGGCTATTGGTTGCTAGTTCTGATTCCATGCCGCTAAAAATCATAAATGGCAAGGCAGAGAGAATTTCAGCTGCCCAAAGCCCTAATCCCATTGTTCAAGCTGTGGGCGCACAATATTTAAGTCAGCCATCAATCAAAAATATTAACCAACTGCAAGAGCTAGAGATCACCTTAAATGGCAAAAAAAATTTCGTGCAAATTAAGCCTTGGCGGGATCAATTGGGCTTGGATTGGCTAATTGTGGTGGTGGCACCAGAGTCTGATTTTATCGGGAATATTGAAACCTATACCAATGATATTCTTTGGCTCTACTTGGGCGGGATGGCGTTATCTATTAGCCTAGGTATGCTCACAGCCTATGGATTAACTAAACCAATTCGCAAGTTAAATGAAGGAGCTAAGGAAATCGCTCAGGGCAATCTCGACCAAACTATAAACTTAAGTGGTGTTGACGAACTGGATACCTTAGCAGAATCCTTTAATAAGATGGCAACTCAGTTACAGGCATCTTTTATAGAATTAGAGTCAAGAGTGGAAGATCGTACCGTTGAGTTAACTATTTTGAAAGAAGTGGCTGAAGCTAATCAAGATGCTGCCGATGCTGCTAATAGAGCTAAAAGTGAATTTCTCGCTAATATGAGCCACGAACTCCGAACCCCTTTGAATGGCATCCTTGGCTATGCTCAAATTTTGCGGCGATCGCCCAATCTCAATGTCAAAGAAGTAAATGGGGTGGGGATAATTTATAAGTGTGGAAATCATCTATTGACCTTAATTAATGACATTCTTGACTTGTCTAAAATTGAAGCAAGGGGCATGGAGCTTTATCCCACTCATTTTGATTTTTGCGGATTTTTACTGAGTGTGAGAGAAATTTGTCAAATTCGGGCAGAAGAGAAAGGATTAGATTTTAAGTATGAACTTTCGCCTAGCCTACCGATGGGAATTTATGCCGATGAGAAAAGACTTCGCCAAGTTTTAATTAATCTTTTGGGGAATGCCATTAAGTTTACAGAGCAAGGTACGGTGAGCTTGAAGGTGGATTGCCTGAATCCAATTACCAATCAAGTTAGTTCTGAACTTATAGTTGTGAATTCCGTTTGCAAAATTCGTTTTGCCATAGAAGATACAGGCATTGGTATGAGCGATACCCAAATTGGCAGAGTCTTTTTACCCTTTGAACAGGTGGGCGATCGGCAAAAAATGACGGAAGGATCAGGACTAGGACTGTCAATCAGTCAGAAAATCGCCAAAGTTATGGGCAGTAAGTTAGAAGTAAAAAGCCAGCCGAACCAAGGTAGTAGTTTTAGCATCGATTTGGATTTAAGCATATCTACGGAATGGAGTGTTCCTCAATCTATATCTTCCGTAATAGTTGGTTGTAAACAGCAGGGATACGGAGTTTTAGTAGTAGATGATATTGCTGATAATCGCCTAATTATCCAAAACCTTTTAGAACCCCTTGGATTTAAGGTATTTGAGGCAATTAATGGGCAAGATGGCTTAAAAAAAGCGCAGGATTTGAAGCCCAAGCTGATTATTACAGATTTATTAATGCCAATTATGGATGGGTTTGAGTTGATTCGCCAATTAAAAAAGCTGAAACTAGATATCCCAATAATTGCTTCTTCCGCCAGTGTATTTGAGTCCGATCAACAACTTAGTATTAATGTCGGTGCTGATAATTTTTTAGCTAAACCAATTCAGGCTGATGACTTGCTGAACTTGATCCAACAGCACTTGAAAGTTGAATGGATCACTGCTGCCACGACTGAAGTTAAATCATCTCAATCTGAAGAGATTATTCCACCCTCTGCTGTGGTTTTGAATCATTTACTTGAGCTCGTCCGCCGTGGGAATCTGCGAGAACTAGCAAAACAAGCAGATTTATTAGAACCAGAGTTTGCGGATTTTGCTGAGCAGGTGATCCAGTTGGCAAAGAGCTATCAAGAACAAGAACTTTTTAATTTTATTAATCAATTTTGTTAATTTTATGGAGCTAATTTTATGGACATTATCTATACCGATGAATTTTTGAATCATCAAACGGGCGCATTTCATCCCGAAACTTCAGGACGCTTAATGGCGATCGCCACTGCTTTAAAACATCAATCTTGGAGCGATCGCCTAGAATGGCAAATTCCCCAAAATCGAGATCCCCAGCAACTTCGAGCCGAGATCGCCCAATGTCATAGCGTAAATTATATTGATCGGGTCAAAGCGATCGCTAATAATGGTGGCGGCATGATTGACGCAGATACAATTCTTTCTGAGCAGAGTTATGATGTGGCGGTATTGGCAGTGGGAGCTTGGCTGGATGGTGTGGATCGGGTCTTAGAAACTACTAAACCTGTATTTACTCTATCTCGTCCGCCCGGACATCATGCACGGAGAGATGTAGGTATGGGATTTTGTATTTTTAATAATGCGGCGATCGCAGCTAATTATGCCCTCAAACAAGTAGAACGGGTAGCAATTCTTGATTGGGATGTGCATCACGGTAATGGCACTCAAGAAATTGTCTGGGATCACCCGCAAATTGCCTATATTTCCACCCACCAAGCTCCTTTTTATCCAGGTACAGGACAAGAAGATGAAACTGGTAGCAATGGCAATATTTTAAATTTACCTTTACCTGCGGGTAGTGCGATCGCTGAGTATTTACCAATTTTTACAGAACGAATCATCCCTTTTTTAATAGACTTCAAGCCTGATTTACTAATTATCAGTGCAGGCTTTGATGCCAACTCTGCCGATCCCCTTGCCAGTATGAATCTAAAGCCCCAAGACTTCGGTATATTTACAGAATTATGCCTGAATGTAACTCCTAAGATTTTATTGGGCTTAGAAGGGGGCTATGATTTTCCAACCTTATCAGAATCAGTTGTGGCAGTAGTTGAGACGGTTCTATTTAGGGAAAATCTCAGCTAGTAGAGAGTCCACCACTTGCTCGATCGCTATATTATTTGCTTCTTTAGTCGCACGGTTTACTACTTCAACTTTGCCTTCAGCTAGACTACGCCCTGTGACAATGCGAAAAGGAATCCCTACAAGATCGGCATCTTTGAACTTTACTCCTGCTCTTTCATCTCGATCGTCAAGAATGGTTTCTATTCCTGCTTGATTTAGTTCAGTAAGAAGTCTTTCCGCTACTTCCATTTGCGCTGAATCCTTAACATTAGGAACACAAATTATGACATGATACGGAGCGATCGCCACATTCCAAATAATGCCATCTTTATCGTAGGATTGTTCTACGGCTGCCTGTGCTAAACGGGATACGCCTAAGCCATAGCAGCCCATAATTAACGGCACTTCTTCCCCATTCTCATTGGTGTAAGTTGCCCCCATCGCTTTAGAATATTTAGTTCCCAATTGGAAGATATGCCCAACTTCAATCCCTCTAGCAGTTTGTAAAGTTTGAGTAGGATCATGGACAGAGCGATCGCCTGCTTTTGCCTTTCGTACATCTACAACCAACTTGGGTAATGGGAACTCTTTCTCCCAATTTGCGCCCACCACATGATAATTCGCTACATCAGCACCTGTAACAAAATTCTTTAAGTCCACGGCAGTTTGATCGACTAAACGTAAGAACTTAGAATTAACGCGAGGATTTTTAGCGATATAAGCATCGTCCAAATTAGGAGGAATATAACCCAGAGGTAAAGGTTGAGAACTCCATGCTTTTTGTGATTCAGGATCGGGAACCTTCAGAGCTAAGACTGCCTTGCCTTGATAATTTTCTGCAACCTTCACTAATTCATTTTGTAGCTTCACTTCATTTACTTCTTGATCTCCACGAATGCTCACCAATACTAGAACTGTAATTCCACTATCGTAGGTAACTTCGTATAGAACATTTTTGAGAATCTGAGTAGCAGAGCATTTGAGAACTTCGGCAAGCTTGGCGATCGTCTCGGTATTAGGAGTCAGAAGTTTTTGATATTCAGTAAAAGCTGAAGGCACTAGATCAGATGCAAGAGATATGGCTTTTTCCACATTTGCAGCATATTTACCATCATCGGTATAGAGAACATCATCTTCTCCCGCATCAGCCAGAACCATAAACTCTTGGGAACCCGAACCACCGATCGCTCCTGAATCAGCATCTACAGCCCGAAATTTCAGCCCACACCGATTAAAAATATTACAATAAGCCTGATCCATTACTGAATATGTCTCTTTTAAGGAGGCTTCTGAACTATGGAAAGAATAGGAATCTTTCATAATAAATTCTCTACCTCGCATTAAGCCAAATCTAGGACGAATTTCATCTCTAAACTTGGTTTGCAGTTGATAAAGATTTAACGGAAGTTGGCGATAAGAGCGAATCATATCACGGGCGATCGCTGTAATAACTTCTTCGTGGGTTGGACCTAAACCGAGTTTATGATTGCTGCGATCGGTTAATGAAAACATAATTCCTTCAGCCTTGGTATAGGTTTCCCATCGCCCCGACTCTTGCCACAGTTCTGCGGGTTGCACTTGAGGTAATAGACATTCCTGCGCTCCCGTTGCGTCCATCTCGGCTCTAACGATCCATGAGATTTTTTGCAGAACCCTCCACATTAAGGGCATATAGGCATAGACTCCACTGGTGATACGGCGAATGTATCCTCCTCTTAATAAGAGTTTGTGACTTTTGATTTCTGCTTCGCTGGGGTCTTCACGGAGAGTTACCCATAACATTTGAGATAGACGCATGGACTAAGAGCTTTAATTTTGATTATAAGTTTCGTAAGTATGATTTTAGCTGATAATCCCTCCTCATAAATTATTTAGATTGGTTTCAAGAACCTAAATTGCGATAATCGAATAGATTTATTTATATTTACAGGTATGAGGTAGCGATCGCAAATTTTATATAGAGTTGGGAAATGCAAAAATAATTCCACAGTGGCTATCAATTCCTTTTTCGCCAATAGTTGAATAATTTAGTTCTTTAAATCTATTTATGCACCATGTGTATCCATCTGGATAATCTGATGTATTATGCCATTCCATAAGTAAAATTCTAAATTTAATTTCAGAAAATCTTTGATCCGAGAGTAATGTATACTCACCGCCCTCAATATCAATTTTTAATATATCTATCTCTTTACCTCTCACACTTTCAAACCAGTCAACCATGGAAACTGAAATGGTACTTTCGTCACCTTCATTTCTAAGCTGGGAATCACCTCCCATATCTGTTAGAAATATTGAACTTGCTTTTGCTCCAGCAGCTTTGGGAACTACTTCGACTCTATGCTCAGATTGATTGAGTTTGAGATGAGCATATATTTTTTCAAGATGCTTAGGGTGAGGCTCAAAGACCATAACCTGAGCATTCGGATACTTATTCAAGAAATACAGACATGAGTATCCTACATTCCCTCCAATGTCAATAATCTGGTTTACATTATCAGAGTTAATTTCTCTAGTACAATGCGGCTGAAGTCTAGACACTCATTTTAGTCTGCTATAGTCTTACCAGAATAGATTTTTTGAGTAACCTTACTTTAGCCCTGTTGTACTAGGTAGTTTATAAACATCGTATACAAACATTTCACAAGCTATCCCTATATCTGTAGAGTTAATACCCCGAGATTTGATATCAGGTCTAATTATGAGATTAATACCATTTTTTGTGCTTGCTACTAGATCGTAATTGTGAATAGGGCTTAAAATCTTCCATGCTAGATATTTTAGCTGTGAATAAAAATTGAACTTATCTCGGAGTCTTATCATAGGTAAGATGTGTTTACTGGATAAAGTTTACTATACTATGAATCAATAAGAGAAACTAGTTGCGAAGTAATTCTTTCCCAGCTAAATTCCTTTGTATATATATTTTGTGCTTCTTCTGCTATTGATTGTTTTAAAGAGGGATTCTCTGCTAATTCTAAAACTGCCTGAGCAAAAGCATTAGAGTTACCAGACTCAGTAAGGATAAAACTTCTACGATTTTCTGAAACTAATATTTCATCAGTGGACTCTCCTAAAATAGCTACAGTCGATAATCCATGCTGAATCCCTGCCATAAAGGATGTTTTTCTAGTAGATAATCCTTCATGTGTAGGTACAAGAAAAATATCGACTGCATGTAATTGTTGAGATATCTCAGATGGGGAAGTACTACTAGAGGTGATTAATTGATACTCGCCAAAATGTAACTTGGCTCCTTTTTCATCAGTTCCCAAATAAAGAAGCACAGGATTAAATCCTTTATCTTGAAGTAGTCTTACCGACTTAACAATATACTCTATTTCAATCATTTTTCTGGGAACTCTTCCAAAGAATCCTAAAACACATTGATCACTATTGATACCCATAGATTTTTTTGCTATATGAACATCATGAATTAAATAGGGAATATTCGAACCAACAGGAATTTGGCATATAGTTTTTTTAGGGAACCAATTTTTTAATTTGCTTAGCCATGGCTTAATAACAGGAATAAGTACGTCTGAATTTTGACAACTTAACCATAGCTGACAACTTAAATAATGAGATAATAAAAAAGATTTAAAGGAATCAATTGGGATGAATGATTCATGAATTATAATCACAATCTTTATTTTAGGGAAGTATAACCTGAGGGAATTTAGCATTAATGGAATAAAAGGATTAATGCCAAATCTATATCCATAGGCAAAAGGATTGTAATGAAAAATAATACAATCAGGAGTTTCCTCTTCAACTACTTTGATTAATGATAATAAGCTTTGGGGTTCTACAGGATTAAATAAATTAATAACCTCCAAGTTTTCATAGTTTTTTGTGCTAGATGACTGAGAAAATACTTTGATCTCATAACTATAGCTTCTTATTAGTTCTTGCGAAATATGAAAAGTGTAATCTCCGATACCATCTATTTGAGGTGGAAATTTATAACAAACCATAAGTATTTTCATAATTTTAGAGAGAAATAACTAACAGGTTTATCGACTAATCTTAGCTCTAAACCCTGCTCAAAAATGTTCTGTATTGCTAACATCTCTCCATCAACAGTCATAAACTTGTGATCTTTAGTAGCTCGAATTACTGCACCATTATCTAAGTTATATTCTAAGACTTCTTGCTCGCCTCGCTTGTGCCATTGTGCGATCGTCTGAGTAAAGACAAATCCATTTTGATCTACA
>Ga0209591_10007383_pt1 | contig 12095 bp, 4 predicted proteins | sample MAT01_FD_187207 | JGI IMG/M metagenome (GOLD analysis project Ga0209591, IMG submission 187207) | Freshwater microbial communities from Lake Fryxell liftoff mats and glacier meltwater in Antarctica - MAT-01 (SPAdes) (version 2) | ecosystem: Environmental > Aquatic > Freshwater > Ice > Liftoff...
TAAAAGGCGTGATCATTTGGCACTGGAGCGGCGGCGTAAGCGCTCGGCGGTGATGTTTGAAAAAGGTTATGGCCCTTCGGCTGTGGGGCGTAAACTGGGCGTCACCCGCCAGGTGGCATCCAGATGGAAACAAGCCTGGGAGCGGGGCGGGCGGGGTGCTCTTTCCAGCAAGGGACAAGCTGGGCCCAAATCTAAACTCAACCCTGAACAGATTGCACAAGTGACCCAAGCCCTCTTGGAAGGGCCTCGCAGCCAGGGCTATAAGACCGACTTGTGGACCTTGCCCCGCGTGGCGGCTTTGATCGGCAAGCTGAGCGGAGTTGACTATCATCCCGGTCATGTGTGGCGGGTGTTGGGAGGCCTGGGCTTTTCCTGTCAGAGACCTGAGCGCCGTGCCATCGAACGCGATGAGAAACAAATTGGCATATGGAAGCGCAGGACTTGGCCCGCTTTAAAAAAAAGCCCGCCTTCAGAAGCGGCTCATTGTCTTCATAGATGAGAGTGGACTAAGCACCAAGCCAACCCGGGCCAGAACCTGGGCCTTGCGCGGGTAAACACCTTTTTTGCACGAAAGCTTCAACTGGAAGAGCCTTTCCATTATTGGGGGACTAAGCCTGCACCGCTTTTACTTTCAGATCCAAAAAGGCAGCATGAAAAGTCCGCAGGTCATCGAGTTTATCGGTCATCTTCAGCGCCATCTGCCGGGACGTCGTCTTTTACTGCTCTGGGATGGAGCCTCCATCCATCGCAGCAAGTTGGTTCAGGATTACCTGAGCTCCACCAAAGGTCAGGTGATGGCTGAGCAACTGCCGGCTTATGCCCCTGAAATCAACCCGGTGGAGTATATGTGGGCCCATCTCAAAAGTCATGAGATCGCCAATCTGATCGCGACTCGGGCATGGGAGTTGAGCCTGGAGGCAACACGGGCCTTACGACGGATGCGTCGACGCCCTTCCATCATCAGCGCATGCTTCGCTCAAGCAGAACTTTGGCCCTAATGTCACTCTAATATGCGAGTCTCAATAAAAGGGCCCTAAGCTAGTGCCATTCACAAATGACCCCATTGTTTTAACGTCGTTGACTGTTACTTTACAAAGAAGTTATCCACACCTGAGACGCCTACTCCGGAGCGGGCTCTCCCCATCCAGCCCAGATATAACGAGGGAGCGGTGGCAATGGAATTTGTGCGATCCGGCAGATTCCAGGTTCCTCTCAGGGTGGGGTTCGCGGTTCCGTCCACGCCGACATTATAGACACTAAAGACCGCGTCTATTTTTCCCGTTGCATCCTTGGTCAGCTCCAACTGGAACAGATAATACCCAGTCGGATTCGTCCCGGCCAGAGTCGCAAACTGAATGCCATCGAGGAGTAGTATATATTTGTGTGGGCTGGTCGTGGCATTATAGGCGGGGTTATTTGTGATCCTTACACTCATGCTTGTGCCCGTATTGCTTACTGCTGTATCGCCACGAACCAGCATCGAGAAATCCACTCCGTAGGTCAACGAGCTGTTGAAATTGAGATAACCGTCCAGGGAATATGCCAGTGTTTTACCTGTGGCCAGCGCTCCGACGGTCGTTTTGTTCACTGCTCCCACATTCTGCCCAGACGGAGCGGAAATCCGTCCGGTGTTTCCGGTTCCTCCGGTCAAGGCATGAGACCAGATATTCCCGGCAGATGTGTTGACATTAAACTTCGTAATAAACGCCGTCTGGCCGGCAATTGCCGATCCAGCATCGAAGGTCTCGTCGAGCAAGGAATTCTGCGGAACAACTGCTGGATCATACCCGACATATAATGGAATGAAATAGTTGCCCGTATGGCCGGTGCTGCGCCGGGGGAAGTTGGCATTGAGAAATTTCGAAGTGACACCGTTGCGAATTTCCCAGATGGCCTGCTGGTAATTCCTGCTCATAAAGTTTGTTCCGATGTAGCTGACGTTCGAATTATTGTTGAGAACAGTTGGCTTGCCGGTATCCGCAGTGGCGGCAAAGTTTTGATAGCCCCCAAGCACTTCAAGAAACCCTCCGCTTCTCGCTTCGAATGCGGTCTGATCTGCTTCCGTCTTGTAGCCGAGCACCCAAAGAAGTCCACCGTTGACAAGAAAGTTGGTAGTGGTCCTTGATTCTTCATTGATGCTGCGGGCGTAAATTCTTGCATTAGGTGGGCAAAATTTAAGTTGATGGGCGCCTGCGAGAACAGCGCCGGTCTGGAAATGGGCGACAACCGGTTCGGTCGTATTGACTTCGTAGGAAATGCTGCCGAAGCGCGAGACGAGAGTGCGAGGCGCATTGATGCGCACCAAAACTTTACGGGAACTGTGCTCGATGAACAGGGGCTCGTTGGAGGATTGAGTGACGTTCAAGCCTCCCCAAAGCCAACTTTCAGACGTCATAAAGTCAATCTGGCGCACCGTGGCAGGGACGGTGAGCGGTGTGGTGTTGGCAACGAAATAGTAACGGGGGAAATAAATGGCCGGCTTCCCGGAATTCAGAGCAGCTTGGATTTTTTGGGCGTCGTTAGAGCCTGCGAATTCATCAGGATTGGCCCAGTTGGCCGGGTTTGACTCCCAGGGAACAAGCGGTGCTTCTTCCACGGGAAGGTTCATGGTGCGGGATGGAACGTTGGAGTTGAAGGCGTAAACGGAACCCGAACGCCACTCACTCACATATCCTGTCAAGGCATTCGCGCCATTGTTTCGAATCGAGGATCCATACCCAGCGACGGAAACATTCCGTGCGAAGAGCTGGGAAGTGGATGAATTGGTCAAAACGAGAGCTGCATTGGCAGCGGATCCTCCCGTAAATTCCGAGTCCACCACGATCACGTGCGCGCCGGTATTATCCACCAAAACACCCGGAACGGTGTTAGTGCTTTTGATTTTACGCAGACATGCGGCGGCCCGACTGACTTGGACCCCCGCAATATTTTGTCCGGAAACAGTGACATACTCAAGGACCGGGTTGGATTCATTGACGTTGTCTCCCGCACGGATGCCGTAGTCAAAACCCTGCACCGTGATGTCTGAAAAATGGCCTTGGACGGACCACCACGGGAAATTCAGGCCAGCGTAGCCCTGCCCATCGCCAGATCGGACTGTAAGATTATCGATGGAGCACCCGTTGGCGCCCAGAAAATTGACACCAACTGCCCCGGGGTTGCCGGTTCCTGTATCGATAGTGAGGTTGCGCAGCTGATTGCCCCACATGACGTTCCCTTGCTCGACGAGCTTGGTCCAGGTCAGCACCGGCTTTTTCGTGCCGACGCCGAAGCCTGCAGAATTATTTTTTAGTTTAATAATCGTGTTGGCCCGGTTCTGCCCGATGAGGCGGAGACGGCAAAATAAATTATAATTTGCACCCGAATAGGTGATGGTATTAGAAACCAAATACGTGCCGCTGGGAATATACATGATCTTTTTGGGGTCACCTCCGTTAAGTGCCTGAACCTGAGCCTTGAGGTAATTCATCATGGCGACGAAGGCGGCGGTGTCATCTGTGACACCATCCCCGACTGCATTTGGCGAAAAGAGGGTTGTATTTTTAATGTTGATAACCGGCCCACCACTCTGCGCGAAAGCCGGAGTTGGGTAGACAATATTCATGACATTATTGCGATCCTGGGCGTGGGACGATGTCACACCGAAAAAAAGAAGGCTTAAAGAAACGATACTTAGGATTTTCTGGAGCGTTTTCATAAGTTTGGATCGACACTGATTATTCTTACATCGGATTGGGGATGGTTATGAGGGGCTTGGGTTTAGGATTTCAAGGGTAAATAAACAAAAATTCTATTTTGGTCCTGTAACTTCACGATTTTTCAAAGAGACATCAGCATTAAGACATGATATTGTGTTACCTACAACAAAAATGTATTAAACTATTCAGCTTTTAAGCGAATGAGAGCTGTTTAGATGCCAAAAAAGGGAGGGATTTTAGAAATAGCCGAAGCCATTCAGAGTTTTTTTCCCGCGAGACCCCTAAATTCTACTTGAGCAGGCGCGCGAAAGGGTGCGAAAGGGTGAAAATTACGCAGATTGGCTTTCTACTACCTTTGTTCTTTGTAGGAGCGACCTCGCGTCGCGATGACCTTAGCTTTTGGCCCATCCAAAACCCTCATGGGGACCTCATGGAGTCAGTCCTGAATGGCACTAAGATAAGTCTATGGTCTCCTTGATTTTGAATGCCTTAGAGAAGAAAAGGTATCCCAAAGCCGCCTTATCTTAGTGCCATTCATGACTGACCCCGTTGAAACCTCTCAGAACACTTTGTACTGCCCTTTCAGTCCTCAACTATGCCTTTTTAGGCGCCCTTTGATATCTGACAAAATAAAATGCAAAGGACTGCCGGAAGATGAAGGTTCCCATTGTCCTTTAGTAAACACAAACGTCAGCAAATCAATACCAAAAAAGACTTTTTACACATAAAAGAACTTATTTAAGCTGAATAAGTGCACAGACTGACTTCATTCAACTAAATCCAAGTGAAAAACACTTAGATACCTATTGTTTCAATTGAGATTTTTAACTTGCCAAAGTCTTTTTTTGTTTTTATTACTTTTAAAAGTCTAATTCAAACAAAGGAAGCCAATGATCAAATTACTTAGCCTTCGCACAGAATCCTCGCTCGTCTCCATCCGCCTTCGTTCAACTTTGCGTCCGTTTTCTATTCTGCCTCTTCTCCTGTGGCTTTTGAGCACACCCGGTGCCAATGCAGCCATTGAGACGGCAAAACCTTCCGATGACTTTGTCGAATCCGTAGGAGTGGTTACCCACATTCCCTACACCGGAGGCGCTTACGGAAATTACACCGGCGTGGTAAAGCCTAGACTCATAGAGCTGGGTGTCCGCTACATCCGCGATGGCATTGTCGCTCGGGGAAGCCAGTTCGGCCGGGACGCTTTTGCCACCAAATTACTTGATCTACAAACCACCACCGGCATCAAAGCGGTCCTTTTGTTTTCGGGTGATAGCATGACGACAGTCAGCAACTTCCTGACGAGCTGCAGTGCCGCCGTCATCGGCGTCGAAGGCCCCAATGAACCTGATTTGTCGAAGTATAACTTCATCTACAACGGCAATGGCTGGCAGGGCGGCGTTGCGGTCGGACAAGGGTGGGCGGTCGGCGCCAAAAACTACCAAACCGATCTCTTTAATCTCGTCAACAACACCCCGGCTTTCAACAACTGGGATATCCTGCAGATGTCAATGGGATGGGGAGGAAACGCATCAAGTGTTGGAAACCATGAGGCTTTTGCCGATCTAGGGAACTTCCATTGGTATGTGCAAACGGCCTACCCACCGGAACTCCCTGGTCAGCTTGACTGGCTGATCAACAGTGCCAGAATCATCAGCCCCACGAAGCAACTCATGCCAACAGAGTCCGGCTATCCCGCCGTGTCTGCCGCAAGCGAGGCGGTTCACGGTCGCTATGTCATGCGCACCTTGTGTGAAGGCTTTCGCAGAAACTTCAAACGCACTTTCATTTACGAACTCATCGATGAAAACACCACGGACAAGTTTGGGCTCTTGCGCAACAATAACACGGCACGGCCAGCTTTCACCGGCATCAAAAACCTGATTACCCTTTTAAAGGACACCGGCGCGCCTTTCACCCCTGGCTCGCTCAACTACACAGTCACCGACAGCTCCACCGCCTACCCAACCGATTCCGCAGGGCTTCGCAGATTTCTTGTCCAGAAAAGTGACGGTCGGTTTCTTCTCGTCATCTGGCACGCAGCTAAAAGCGGCTGGGGCAACGGGAATCCAATCACGGTGCCCAACCGCTCAGTGACCATCGGATTCGCGTCCACCCATGGTTCGATAAAGACCTATCTGCCACTGAATGGCTCTACTGTCGTTCAGACCTTCACCAACAAAAGCTCCATCGTGGTGTCGGTTCCCGACCATCCTTTGGTTATCGAGATCACGCCAAACACCGCCAGATGGGCGATGAATGAGACTTCGGGCACTGTTGCCAGTGACAGCTCGGGCAACGGATTGAATGCGACTCTCACAGGATCTCCAATCTGGACGGCAGGCAAAGTCGGAGGCGCCCTCAGCTTGAATGGCTCGACGCAATTCGGCCAGGTTGCTGATTCTCCCCAATTGGATGGGACCAACAAACTAAGCATCAGTCTCTGGGTCAGACCCACCAATTTGGACTCCACCAACCCGCGATTCCTGGTTTCCAAGCGGATCAATGCCACGAACAACTGCTCGTATGCCCTCTACTTCCATACCGGCAACAAACTCTTTGTTGATATTGATGGAAGCAACAATCGTTTCAGCACCAACACAACGTTTGCGAACAATACCTGGTATCATATTGCTCTGACCTATGACGGAACGGCTCCCGCAGCCAGCCGGGTAAAGCTTTATGTCAACGGATTGTTGAATAGAACAGCGGCGGAAACCAGTGCTTCGATCCCGAATTATGCGTCTGATTTATGGTTTGGGCAGGCCAACGCTTCTTACAGCACCAAATACGGCGGACTTCTCGATGAAGTTCAAATTCTCCGCCATACGCTGACATCGTCTGAAATCGAATCATTGGCTGGGCTGATCCCATCCGAGGTTATCGTGGACAACGCGGCCGCCACTGGAGTCTTGCGGGTCGGAACATGGACCACGTCCACGGCGGTGCCGGGTTACTACGGTGCAAACTTCCTTCACGATGGCAACTCAGGGAAGGGAACCAAGACCGTCAAATTTACACCCACCATCACCGCTTCCGGCAGCTACAATGTTTACATCCATTATACAAGCGATGCCACACGGGCCTCAAATGTGCCGATTGATATTGTGTATAATGGCGGAACGGAATACATTTCACTGGATCAACGCTCTGGCGGCGGCGCATGGGTGCTGTTGGGCACATATAACTTTAGCGCTGGCACTGCGGGAAGCGTGACGGTGGGCAATGCTGGAACCACAGGCTTCGTGATCGCTGATGCCATTCGCCTTGTCCCAAACTAAAGCAAAATTGATGTTCACTGTGTTATGAAAAACAAAAGAATAAACTTGCTGGTGAAGGCAGTCCTGGGGTCGATGCTGCTCTGTGATGTCGTTGAGATACAGGCACAAACGCCACCGGACGTTACGGCTGGTGTCGTTGATCTCGGGCCGACGGGGACATGGGAAGTGTTCTCACTGGTCCGGCATCGGGAACGGTTGTATATGATAAATGGTGCCCAGGGCAAGGTGGCAAGTGCCCGCTATTTCGATCTAACGAGCAATAGCTTCGCCGCCGATGGGTCGATTCCTTTGGAGGAACCTTACGGTGGCGTGGTCAAACAGGGTGACCTGTTGTGGTATGGTGAAGATGCCGTCGGTCCGGGAGGCTCGTTGTTGCACGTGAGACGTCACGATGGATGGAAGTCATATAGACCGCCCACGCCGGCGAATGAACATGCGCAGTCCCAGTGGATCTATGACGGCAAAATCTTCCTTGCCGACTACTATAATAGCTATCCAGGCATGACGATGAGTCCGAACGCAGGAGCATCCTACGTGAGCCGGCGGATTGCGGGACAAAACGGTTTTAAGGCCACGATTGACGGGGTTGCCCCGCTGGGATGTTTGGTGGACAATTTCTTTGAATATAAGGGAAATCTATTTGCAACATCTCTCGTTACTCAATTAACGGCAACCACGGGCAGCGCCAACGCCGAAAACTTTATGATGCGTTACACCGGGGATTTGGACAAACCATGGGAGTTAACTTATGATCGGCTTTCGCAGTTGGGGTTTTTAGGACGCCCGACATCGTTTGGAGCAATCACCTCCACAACCCGGGCTGGCGATCCGCGATGGACTTCGTTCAAAAACTACCTGTTTATGGATTGGTATGGCGTTCTGAATCGGTATTCACCACAAAGTGTCGTATCGAAGTTCGATCCGCTTGTCAGCTACGAGCGGCCCGCCAACCCGGTGAACGTCGGCAATAATCTCACGGCGAATGGGACCACCGTGCTGCCGGGGGGAAACTCGAAGTATTTTAGTGTGATCGTCCGGCACGGCTTTGTTTACATCGTTGATTCGCCACCAGGAGGGCGGGTCATCCGGAGAAGCTCCGACGGCGTGAACTTCACAAACATCTGCCAGATCAATACCGCCGCTGGTTCCCCTCTAGCAACGTTAAATGATAAAACGCTGTTCATCGAAATTGTTGGAGAGGACATCTATTTTATCGCTGGCACCCGACTTTATAAAATCCCCGGAAGCCTTCTGGGTTCAAATAAGCCCTCAGGATTAGCGAACACCGCACCAGTGGCCGCAAACGATTCCTACACCGTAACCACTGGTTTCTCGACGATGAATGATGCGCTTCTGGGACCTCTGCGGAATGACAAGGATGCCGATGACGACGCTTTTTACGCGAGCCTGGTAACGCCTCCCGCGAATGGTGCCGTCGTTCTTCGTTACAACGGAACATTTGAGTATTCAGCCTTTGGGGGATTTTCGGGCACGGACAGCTTCAGCTACAAAATCAATGATGGATATGGGGAGAGCACCGCTACAGTAACGGTGACAGGCGCGGCACTTCCGGCTAACAATACATTCACTGGAGCGAAGATCAATTTTCAATCAGGCAGCACCGCACCACCAGCTGGATGGATCATTGACAGTGGTTCCACGCGGGCAGCCCGCAATGGGCTGTTTTATGGCTGGGATGGCTCCCAAGGGGGCCTCAATCGGACGGAGAACGCCAGCACCATCCTCAATACACTTATGCGGATGGGCGCCGGTGCTCGTTGGCAGATGTCTGTGCCCAATGGAACCTATCAAGTCAAAGCAACTCTTGGGGACGCCGCTGCCGCCACCAGTGGCATGATTCTTAACGTCGAAGGCGTAAACTACCTTGACCGGGGCACACTGCCAGCCAACCAGTTTTTTGATATCACGGACATCGTGACGGTGACCGATGGCTGGTTGAGCGTCGATAACGGGACATCCGCGGCGTCCGCGACGAAAATAAATGCCCTTGAGATCATTAAGCTCAGCTCGGTTCTCGCGGCACCAGCGGGACTCACGGCGACCGCAGTCTCCTCTTCCCAGATCAACCTGGCATGGACGGATAATGCAACCTCTGAAACCGGCTTTCAGCTCGAACGCAAGCTTAGTTCCGAAACAACGTGGACGCTTTTGACGACCGTAGGATCGAATATCACGAGCTACTCACATGGCGGACTCATGCCCTTTACTGGCTATAGCTACAGAGTCCGGGCCATTAATGCGGCTTCGGTGTCTCCTTGGAGTCCAACGGCGGCAGCACTTACATCAGCCGCGCCCCTGCCGGCCAGCGATCCCGTTTATAATCCTGCTCTCCGCTGGAGTTTTGACGAGATCAGTGGATCAACCGCTATGAGCAGTGGAAGCGTCAATCTTCCGGTGAATCTGACGGGAAGCCCTGTTTGGAACAGTGCCGGGCAAATTAATGGTGCACTCCAACTCAACGGCACCACCCAATTCGGGAGAGTGACCGACAACGATCAATTGGATGCCGTCAACAAGTTCGCGATCTCGTTCTGGGTGCGCCCTGCCAATTTGACCGGGGCACCGCAGTTTATTGTTTCCAAGCGGGCCTCATCAAGCAGCCAGATTGCTTATTCGCTCTTCTTCTTTACTGGGAACAAGCTGTTTGTGGACATCGACGGCACAGCGAATCGCTTTAGCAGCAATACGGTGTTCAGTAATAATGTCTGGTATCACATCGCGGTCGTTTTTGACGGGACGTTAACGGCCAATGAACGTGTCAAACTTTATGTCAACGGCGCTCTAAATATGACGGGAAGTGAGACCAGCACCATTCTTCCTAATTCCACAGCCGACCTCTTTGTAGGGAGGGGGGATTCCGCTTCAAACGAGCGGTTCAACGGGCTTATTGATGACTTGAGGCTCTATCGGGCATCGCTAGATGGCAACCAAATCGCAAACCTCTTTAATGCCAATATACCGCCGTCCGCCGTTGGTGATGCCGTCACACTCAACGAGGGTGGATCCTCCCTGGTTGATGTTCTTGCCAACGACTCAGATCCGGACTCACAACCGTCTCCTCTGTCCATTTCCAACATTACTGCACCTGGCGGAGGCATCGCTTCTTTGGAAGCGGGCAAAATTCGTTACACCCCTCGTGCCGGCTTCTATGGAAGCGACACTTTCTCTTATACGATTACAGATGGCGCTGCCACGGCAATGGCCACTGTGTCGGTCACGGTCAACAATACGGCATTGGCCGGCGATCTCACAGGTGCAGGTTTAACAGGCACGAACATTGGATCGGGAAGCTCAGGGTTCAGTCGTGTGCTATCCAATGGTTCCTGGGAGATAAACGGAGCGGGAAGCGGTTTATCGACGCCTGCAGACTCGGCCCGGATGGAGCAGCGGGCAATCACCGGAAACTTTGATCTTATAGTGCGGGTTCGGGATTTCACAGGACAGGGTGCAAATCCCCGCGCTGGATTAATGCTCCGGGAAAGCAGCGCTGCTGGATCAAGAGGGGTTTATCTTTCCGCGAGCCTATCCGGGACGCAATACCGGTATGGTGTCCGTTCCCTGCAAAATGGTTCGCCGGTTGAAACATTAGTTGCCTCGCCCGTCTATTCCTATCCGAATGCCTGGATGTTGATACGGCGGAGCGGGGACGTTCTCACTCTTTCGGTTTCTAGTGATGATACAACCTATACACAGGTCGGGCAGGTGACTCTAGCTGGGCTTTCCAATGCTCTTACTGTCGGAATTTTCAGCACCAGCGGAACTCCTGGCACCATTGCGAGGGCTGTTTTCAGCGATTTCGAGATCGTCCCGGATTTCCTCAGATGGGCGATGAATGAGACTTCGGGCACTGTTGCCAGTGACAGCTCGGGCAACGGATTGAATGCGACTCTCACAGGATCTCCAATCTGGACGGCAGGCAAAGTCGGAGGCGCCCTCAGCTTGAATGGCTCGACGCAATTCGGCCAGGTTGCTGATTCTCCCCAATTGGATGGGACCAACAAACTAAGCATCAGTCTCTGGGTCAGACCCACCAATTTGGACTCCACCAACCCGCGATTCCTGGTTTCCAAGCGGATCAATGCCACGAACAACTGCTCGTATGCCCTCTACTTCCATACCGGCAACAAACTCTTTGTTGATATTGATGGAAGCAACAATCGTTTCAGCACCAACACAACGTTTGCGAACAATACCTGGTATCATATTGCTCTGACCTATGACGGAACGGCTCCCGCAGCCAGCCGGGTAAAGCTTTATGTCAACGGATTGTTGAATAGAACAGCGGCGGAAACCAGTGCTTCGATCCCGAATTATGCGTCTGATTTATGGTTTGGGCAGGCCAACGCTTCTTACAGCACCAAATACGGCGGACTTCTCGATGAAGTTCAAATTCTCCGCCATACGCTGACATCGTCTGAAATCGAATCATTGGCTGGGCTGATCCCATCCGAGGTTATCGTGGACAACGCGGCCGCCACTGGAGTCTTGCGGGTCGGAACATGGACCACGTCCACGGCGGTGCCGGGTTACTACGGTGCAAACTTCCTTCACGATGGCAACTCAGGGAAGGGAACCAAGACCGTCAAATTTACACCCACCATCACCGCTTCCGGCAGCTACAATGTTTACATCCATTATACAAGCGATGCCACACGGGCCTCGAATGCGCCCGTGGACATCATCCACAGCGGAGGAACAGCCGCACTGTCGCTCGACCAGCGCACGGGGGGAGGAACGTGGGTATTGCTGGGGGCGTATGACTTCGCTGCCGGCACCTCAGGAAGTGTGACGATCAGCAACACTGGAACCACAGGCTTCGTGGTCGCTGATGCCATTCGCCTTGTCCCAAACTAAAGCAAAATTGATGTTCACTGTAAATCTTTGAGGTCACGTCTAGGCATGGACTACCACTTGGAATCGCTCAAGACCCCTGTCCAGCACTTCCAGAAACACCTGGACATCCTTTGGTCCCATAAAGGTCCGTTGAATGGGTTGAATGGGGTCAGTCAGGAATGGCACTAATTTAAGGCTCTTTGGGGATGCCTTTCCTTGCCCAAGTCATTCATAATCAAGAAGACTACAGGCTTATCTTAGTGCC
>Ga0209591_10007385_pt1 | contig 12092 bp, 10 predicted proteins | sample MAT01_FD_187207 | JGI IMG/M metagenome (GOLD analysis project Ga0209591, IMG submission 187207) | Freshwater microbial communities from Lake Fryxell liftoff mats and glacier meltwater in Antarctica - MAT-01 (SPAdes) (version 2) | ecosystem: Environmental > Aquatic > Freshwater > Ice > Liftoff...
ACTATTTCCAGCGTGTTGTCCTTTTCATGCGCTGAAGCACCGATACACCCGGGATCTTTTCCTCCGTGCCCCGCATCCAGTACGATTGTTTTAATTCTGTATGGTGGATGGTGGACGATGGACGGTAGACGGTGGACGATGGACGGTGGACGGTGGACGGTGGACGGTGAACGGTGGACGATGGACGGTGGACGGTGGACGGTAGACGGTTCACGGTTTATTGTAAACGGTAAACAGTTCGCAGCAGATTCCTTACTTTTGCACCCTTTGAGGGTGGAGTGGAAAACAATAGGTCCTTCCTCACCCAACGAAGTTGATTCAATCGTTTTAGTGGATGCACGGTGCACCGTGTACCTTGAACCGTTTGTCGATAGGTTAAAATTTTCAAAAACAAGCCACGTCGTGAGGAGCACGAGCGTTCTTAGTGCGAAGTTTGATTTCATAAAATCGAACTTAAATTTTCTTCAAGTTTAAAAAAGGGCGGGATTCGTGTTGTCCAAAAAAAGACCAGTGCAAAAATTACCCGGCAAATATCGGCTTTTCCTGCAACTTGCTTGCCTACTCTTATGTGGCAATGCAATGGCGCAGGTAACGGATTCCATACCTAGACTTGATTCACTTCCGGCGGTCACCTTCAAGGACTCTTCTGTCGTCGATCTCTCCAAGCTAAAAATCAGCAATGATGCGCTAGACGATGTGGTAGAATATACTGCTGAAGACTCTATCTGGTTTAATGTAAAAACGAAACAGGTGCATCTATACGGAAACGCCACAGTAAAGTATACTACCTTGAATATCAAGGCAGGGTACATTCTTCTGGATTATTCGAACAACGAAATATCTGCACAACAATTTGCAGACACTTCAGGACAACTAGCCGGCTTGCCTGATTTCCAAGACGGCGAACAAAAGTTTACAGCCAGCCGATTACGTTACAATTTTAAGACCAAAAAAGGCATCATCTACGAAGCACGTACCAAACAGGAAGACCTCTATGTATTGGGTGAACGAGCCAAATTTGTCAGTGGTGTATCCGTCGACACGACCCAAAAAGCCCGCAACACGATTTACAACAAAAATGCCTTGCTCACCACTTGCGATGCCCCACACCCACACTTTGGCATTCGGACCAATAAATTAAAAGTCATTCAGGATAAACTAGTAGTCACGGGCTTGTCCAACCTTGAAATAGGCGGCATCCCTACCCCACTGGTCATCCCTTTTGGTTTTTTCCCGGTTTCCAAAACCCGAAAAGCAGGCGTCCTTATTCCAAAAGATTTTGACTTCCGCTCCATAGAAGGTTTTGGTTTTGAGGGTCTTGGCTGGTATCAACCCATTTCAGACCACATGGATGTTACGCTAATGCTTCGCGCCTTTACTGGTGGAACCTGGGGTGTTACGGCTTCCTCTCGATACAATTATCGGTATCGAAACAATGGCAATTTCAACCTGAACTACAACGATCGGGTCACTGAAGATGACAGGGCTAAAAAAGTATCTGCTAAGTCTTTCGGGCTTCAATGGACGCACACACAAGACCCTAAAGCGCACCCTTCGCGGCGCTTCAACGGTTCGGTAAATATTCAAACCAACCGAGACCAGCAGCGCAATCAGAATGATTTCAACAGTGTGTTTGCCAACCAGCTTAGCTCCAACCTTTCCTATTCAAAAACATTCCCTGGCAAACCATATCAATACACCATTGGACTTCGACACTCGCAGAATACCCAAACCCGCCAGATGGATATTACCCTGCCAAGTGCACAGTTCACCATGCAGCGTGTTTTCCCCTTTAAACGAAAGATCCAGATCGGCAATGAACGATGGTATGAAAAGCTCTCTGTCAATTACAACTCCAAACTAGACAACTCCATTCGCACGGCTGATACGCTTTTGTTTGAAAAAGAAACCCTGGAAAGTGCCAGAATAGGCATTCAGCACCAAGCCAGCACGGACTATGTGATGAAACTTTTCAAGTATATTAACATCACACCTAGTCTCCGATACGAGGAAAACTGGTATCCTTATACGATTGAAAAAAACCTGACAGACAACACAATCTTTGTCTATGATACCATCCGCCAAAACGGCGAGATCGTTGATATCAAAGAGAACGAATCAAAATCAAAATATGGTGTGCTGGAAACCTCGCGTAACTGGGGCTTTTACGCTTTCCGCAATTATAATGCGAGTATTTCGGCCAGCACTTCCATGTTTTTAACTACAAAAGCCAAGCGAAAAAAAGCCTGGTTTCAGGGTATTCGACACAAGGCAAGCCCCACTATCAGTACTGGTTTCGGCCCCGATTTCAGTAAACAGCAAGACCGCTATTTCAAGTCCTATTATACGGACAACCGTCCCGGGAGAGGAGATACGCTACTTTATGGTATTTTCGACGATGCAATTTATAGCAGACCCTCCCTCGGAAAACGCGAGGTGAGTATTGGCTACAGCATCAATAACGTACTGGAATTTAAGTACTTTTCTGCCAAACGCGACTCCGTTTTCAAAAAACGCATCTTCGACGGACTCAATTTTTCAGGTTCTTACACGCCTACGCGCGATTCTTTGAAATGGAGTACCGTGAGTACCGGAGGCCTTTTTCGCTTGTTCAAAGGCATCTCTAACCTGACCTGGAATGTGACCTTTGACCCCTATATTGCAGATGCAAAAGGCAATAGAATCAATAAATTTACCAGAAAAGAGCAAGGAAAATTGGTGCGAACTACCCAGTTCGGGATTGCCCTCAATACTGGATTTCAGGTAAAACAAATCCGCGACCTGTTTGCCAAAAAGAGCACAAGTAGCGATGTTGCAAAATCCGCCTCAACGGGCCAAAAGTCCCCAAAGGACGACTTGCTGGGCATTTTTGATAATTTCAGGGTGGATCACCGGATCTCATTTGCCCGTCAGCTTATCCCCACAGGGTATGGCACTGCTCGCGATACGTTTACCATTGGAACCAACAGTCTTAACTTTTCAGGTAGCGTACCGCTTTCCTCCAAATGGAGCCTTGATGTAGATAATATCAGCTACGATTTTATCTCTAAAAGCCTGGTTTATCCTTCTTTTGGTTTCACCCGGGATCTCCATTGCTGGTCTCTTAGCTTTCGTTGGCAGCCTGACCGTGGCACTTATGAGTTCTTCCTTGGGGTAAAACCTGGCACACTTGATTTTGTGAAGGTGCCATATCGGAAGACGCTGTTTGATGCGCAATTGTAACGAGGACTAAACCTTGAAATCCCGCTGAAAAACCTGCCCGCCCGACTGCAAGCGATACTGGTAAAGCCCCGGAGCTATATACCATTCTGGAGCTTTGAAGTTGAACGTATAGGTTCCCCGGTCTCTAAATTCGTTGAGCACCGTACGGAGCACATGGCCAGCTCCATCGAGAATTTGAAGTCGAACTGGGCCATTTTGAAGCATGGCATATTTGATTTGGATCGTGGTGGGTTCGCTCGGGTGCGGGTTATGCCCAAGTAAGGCGCATTTCCCGTTATCCCCTTGCAGCGGAGTAGCTGGTGGCACGAGACCTTGCAAGGTTGGATTGTTTTGGCCCATCACAAAATTGACCAGTTCAGGTGAATTGCCCATCCAATCTTGTAAAATCGTACTGTATACCGAACGAAAATCTACACTAAACGCTGGGTCGCCGTACGGATCAGGGCTGCTTAGATCTTGATACTGCCCTGTAAAGCCGTTACCGATTCCTCCGCCAAAAAGCATCATTGGCGTACCCCAACCATGGTCGGTACCCAGCGAAGCATTCTCATAAATGGTACGGCCAAACTCACTGTAAGTCATGCCGAGCACCTTATTCGGCAATTCGGTATTCCCGCCAAAAGCAAGGTCATCGTAAAATGCCTTCACCCCATCAGCGACGTTTTTCAAAATATTCAAATGGTAATCGTATTGCTCGGCATGGGTATCAAAGCCCCCGATTTCAACCATAAAAACGCGTGTACCCAAGTTGCCTTTGATCAGCTTGGCAACGATCGCCAGTTGCTCTGCGAGGTAATTATCAACCGGGTAATCAACCTGATTTTTTCCTTTTGAATAGGCATCTTTGATGGTCTGTGCGTAGCGGAAAGCGGCATTGGCCGTTTGGCGCACATAGGCCAATTCTAGTTCGCGTGGGGTGTTTCCCAACAAAGCAGTATCGTACAGTTGTCCCGTTTGGGCAATCTGATAAAATTCTTGCGGGCTGCTCACCGCTAGTGCCATATTGGCCGAATCTGCACGAAAAACGAGATCGCTTTGTACTCCGATTTGCAAAGCTGGTGGCACCGTAGGTGGCGTTTCCAGAAAAGCCGCATATTCATTATCCAGGAATCGGCCCATCCAGCCCGTATTCAATACGACTTCTGATTCGCTCGCAGAGGCGACAATATCGTAGGAGCGAAAATGGCTGTAGTTGGGTTCTGGATAGCCCACATTGAAAACAACCTTCATCATTCCCTCTTCCCACATAGGCTGCAAAGCATTGGTTACCAAGGGCATTCCGTATTCATTGCTGAGTGCCCAAAGGTTAGCATCTTGCACTGCAATGGTGGGCCGAAGATTGTAGTAGAATGGGTTATTGCGCTCAATAATGGTATTTAGGCCATCATTGCCGCCATTAAAGCGGATGAGTACAAGGATTCGATCGTTAGAGCCATTTGCCAACGAGGCCATGAGTGGCGTAGGCTGGAATGCACGGAGACCGATATTGCCCATCATTAGGCTACCTGCACCGAGAATGCCGGATGCTGAAAGAAAATCACGGCGCGACCAAAGTTGGTGATCGCGGGTGTGGGCTTCTCCGTGTTCTAGGGCGGCGCCATGGCGCGGGTTTTTATTTGCTTTGCTCATGATCTGATTATTGATTACTTGCCTTTGACTGTTGACTTTTAAAATCCGATGCTTGTAAAAAGCAGCTCCGTATTAAGTCAACTGAAACTCTGGCAATTTCACCAAATAATAAAGGAGGTTCACAACCTGATAGGGCGCTTCATCCCAATAAAGATTCCAGGAGCCATCTTGATAGTAGTTCTCTGGAATGCCCGCTTTAAAATTGATCACTGCGGCTTGCAGATGTACCGGCTCAAGGGATTGACCGGTGAAAAACTCTACCAACGCAGACGTAATTAGTGTCGGATCATTGCTGTCATTGGTCAGGGTTTGCGCCAGTGTGCGAAGGCTTTCCCGAGAAGGCTCCTCTGTGCTGAGCCAATAAGCCACTGCGGAACTGTAATTCCAGCGCGCGGTAAGTGTACTTTCATTGATCCAGTTCCGATAACCTTTCCAGCCTGCTACATTTGGCGGATTGAATACCTCCTGTCCCAATTGATAAGCCCAATAACCTATAGCATTCCAACGGTCTTCCGCAACGAGTGCGGAAGGGGTTCCTGCTGCTTTATAGAGGTTCAGCATGGACTCCAGCGGATTTTTGTGGCACACACTCATAAAACGCTCCTCAAAGAAATGTTCACTTTTGAAGAGTTTTTTCAATACCGGCAGCAATTCCCAGTTGTTATCACGGAAAGTTTGCGCCAGCTCATTGACTACCTGATTATCAACATTTTGGTAGACAAAATGCTTGTACAGCTTGCCCGTGATAAACTCAGACACCTGATTGGCGCGGGCGGTAAATATTAAGTTATGGGCAGTAGTAAAACCAAAATTGCTCGTTTGTCCAAAGATGGTCTTTGGCGTATTGTCATGCAAGGTAGGCTCAAAGAATGGTGGGTCACACTCATAATCGTTTCCACGCCAGCCGGTGAGTGCGCGGGCCATGGCTACAATGTCAGCCTGGGTATAGCCATTACTCTCTCCCATAGTAAAGAGTTCCATGAGTTCTCGCGCATAGTTCTCGTTGGGCTGACCTGCAATGCTAAGGTTGCCGTTGAGATAAATCAGCATAGCACCCGTTTTGCCCATTTCACGGGTAAAAATTCGGAAGTTGCCAAAAGCATTGTCGTGTATCATGGAGAAGTAACTCCAAAGAAAGGCGTTACACCCATACACGTCAAGTTCTGTCACAAAGTGATTGTGCCAAAAAAGTGCCATTTTAGCCCGAATACCCTCATCCAGCATTTCACCCATCCAGCGACGGCGCAGTTCATCCCGGTGGATGAATACGAGATTTGGGTCAGGATTGGCGGCGTACTCGTCCATCGTCCAGCCTCCCCAATAGGGTGGATCTGGCGGGCCGAGGTCGGCGGCTGTTTCCAACAATTGATCGATTAAGTCGCTTGGCGACATCTGAAGACCCTGTTGGATTTGCGCCAACGATGCACCGAAGCCCATTCGGCGATACAGGTGTGCCACCCGTCGGGCGTTCCAAGGTTTGGCCGAGGAAGGGACATAAGCTGAAAGTGGCGGTGGCGGGGCAGCAAGCGGGCTGCGTTCTAATAGTATAGGCATAGCTCGAAGTCGAACGATTTTCGAGGCAAGGATAACAAAGATTTTTGGAATGTAGCGGAGAATTTTTTACCCCCGCATCACCCGAGCCATTACCGCCCCAATCTGCGCTGGAGAATCCACGACATGGATTCCATGCTCCGCGAGGATCGCCATTTTAGCCGCAGCCGTATCATCTGCACCGCCCACGATGGCACCTGCATGGCCCATTTTGCGACCTTTGGGAGCCGTTTGACCTGCAATGAACCCGACTACAGGTTTTTTATTGCCGTTTGCACGAATCCAACGGGCGGCTTCGGCTTCAAGTCCACCACCAATTTCACCGATCATGATAATTCCTTCCGTTTCCGGGTCATTCATGAAAAGTTCGATGGCTTCGCGGGTAGTGGTACCAATGATTGGGTCGCCACCAATACCAATGGCTGTGGTGATGCCCATGCCTGCTTTTGCAATTTGATCCGCAGCTTCGTAAGTTAGTGTGCCTGATTTCGACACCAATCCAATGGAGCCCCGCTTAAAAACGAAGCCTGGCATGATACCTACTTTAGCCTCATCGGGCGTAATGATTCCCGGGCAGTTTGGCCCAATGAGTCGGACTCCTTTCTCAGAAATATACGCTTTGGCACGCACCATGTCTTGAATCGGGATACCTTCTGTAATAGCTACGATCACCTTTATACCCGACATTGCGGCTTCGATAATAGCATCTGCAGCAAAGCTTGGCGGTACGAAAATAATACTGGTATCTGCGCCTGCCTGCCGCACCGCATCCTCCACGGTATTAAAAACAGGCCGTTCCAGGTGAATTTGGCCACCTTTCCCAGGTGTCACGCCACCCACTACGTTGGTGCCATAAGCAATCATCTGCTCTGCGTGAAATGTGCCTTCCTTACCGGTAAAGCCCTGTACAATGATTCTGGAGTGTTTATTGACTAGTATGGACATTTTTACTTCTATTTTTCTTCTTGAATGATAAATACGTCTTCATCGGCGCGCTTCATGTAGTAATGTTCGCGGGCGAATTTCTCTTTGGTTACCTCAAAATCTTCAGCTTCTTCTCGCGCATCTTTAATTTTCTCCTGATAGAAAGTTCGGTCAGATTCCAATTGTTTTTGCGCGCGAAGGAGTCGCCACTGCGTCCATAAACTATGCCTGTCCAGAAAGACCATAAGGAATAGAAACACCACCAAAGTCAGGTAGTATCGGTTTTGCAACGGAGCAGGCAAGCGATTCCAAAGAGCCTGCCACGGGGTGGATGAGAGCGCCATGAATACTTCGATTGGTGAAAGTAACCCGGAACGCTGTTCCGGGATGTCCCGAAATGCTGTTCCGGGATGTCCCGAAATGCTGTTCCGAGATGTCCCGGAACAGCGTTCCGGTGTACAATTTTCGGCTCAAAAGTAGCACTTCCCCGTTTGCAACAAGGCTTTGAATGGACAACTTTTAAAAAGTTATACAAACTCAATCTTTTTCAAGCGCATCAATTGACGCTGTGAGCCGTTCAGCGATTTCCGTAATTGTTCCTAAGCCATTGATACTGTGACTTTTGTGCTTTGAATCGTAATAGCCAAACACTGGAGCCGTCTCCTTTTTATATATGGCGATACGCTTGCGTACGGTAGCTTCGTCATTGTCGTCGGCTCGGCCAGAGGTTTCGCCGCGCTTGAGAATACGCTGTACAATTTCTTCTTCTCCTACCGCTAAAGAGATTAACCCGGAAACTTCGGTTCCCATGCTAATCAAGAGCGCATCTAAAGCCTCGGCTTGCGGAATTGTTCTCGGAAACCCGTCAAAAATAAAGCCGGGTGCATCCGGGTGCTTTTCCACTTTGTTGCGCAGCATTCCAATAGTCACGCTATCAGGCACGAGTTCACCTTTAGCCATATAGGCCTTGGCTTCTTGCCCAAGTGGCGTGTCATGACTCATTTCATAGCGGAATAAATCCCCTGTGCTGATGTGGATGAGGTTATATTTTTCTATCAAAAAGGAAGCCTGAGTTCCTTTGCCAGAACCAGGCGGTCCGAAGAGTACAAGATTGATCATGTGCAGTCGATAAGTCTTTCGCGAAAGTGCAAAGTTAAAAAGGGCTTACTTGTTCAGCGGAAATTTGAAAATCCTTTTTTAAAACAGAATGAATAAAAAACAATATCAAAAAAGTCAAAATTATTTAAACATTAACCTTTAAAATACAAAATTATCTCCCAAATTAATCTGGCGCATAAACTTGTAAAGTGAATAATATTCACCTTTTTCAAATAATAAACCCAGCATAATTCGGTCAAAAATCTAGTATCCGATATCGATCTCCATAGGTATTAATCCAGTCAAATAGCCTCCACACGTCATCTACATGAAAGAGTTCTGTTCCTTGGTTCATGGTGGCCGCCGAACCACAAGCTACACCAATTTGTGCCATTTCTTGATAACTTTTGCCTTCATTGAGCGCCCAGACCAGGCCTGCTACCATGCTGTCTCCAGCACCGACTGTACTTTGCTTTTTGACCAGGGGGGCAGGAATATGTTCAAAACCATCCCTTGTAACCAGCAATGCTCCCTGTGGTCCCAGGGAAACTACCACAACTTCGCATTTACCTTGCTGTATTATTTTCAAAGCCGCGTCGTCCACCTCATTCATCTCTAACTTTTCCACGCCAGCCAAAGCACTGAGCTCTGCCAGGTTCGGTTTTAGTAAAAACAAGCCTTCATCTGCTGCGGCTTGTAAGGCATTCCCGGAAGTATCTAATATGAATCTCGCACCTATACCTTTTGCAAAACCAGCTACCTCCTCATAATAAGTTTCCGGTAGGCCGGGCGGAAGGCTTCCACTGGCCACAAGGTAATCGGGATTTAGTTTTTTAATCATCTCCAAGCATTTATCTGCCTGATTCTTAGTGATTTCCAAGCCCGGAAGGGTAAAACGATATTGTGCATTGCTGGCTGTTTCGAGCACAGAAATGTTTTCTCTAGTCTCTCCTGACACCGATAATGGAAGAGTTTTCACGCCTTCTTTTTCCAGAAGGCTGCAAAGTAAGACCCCATTTTGCCCCCCTGACGGGAATACCGCAGTGCTCTGCCCCCCTAATCTGTTCAACGCTTTTGAAACATTGACCCCTCCACCGCCAGCATCTATTCGAAGTGGTCCACAGCGAAGTTTTTGTTCTGGCGCGAGATGAGGCACCGTGGTACTTTTATCAAGTGCCGGATTCAGGGTCAGTGTGACGATTTTTGATGTCATTACTGCTTTGTTTAGAGAGATCTTTGTTTAGAATTGAAGCATTTAGAAAGCGCGAATATGCAGATATTCCATCTTTAATGACGAGACAGTATTAATAGATCGCAAAGAAACACTTGTTTTGTGGCGAATATGAAAATCAGTTTAAACGAATCAAATTTAAAAGCGGGTTCAGACTGGCTTGCAGCACGTGACCCTGCACTTGCAAGTGTGTTGCTTAAATATGGTTATCCACCTTTGTGGGCACGTACCCCAGGTTTTCCAACGCTGGTACATATCATTCTGGAGCAACAAGTTTCACTGGCGTCTGCCCATGCTGCATTCCAACGGCTCCAGGCACATTTAGGGGAAATAACTCCGGCTGGATTTTTAACAATCAATGATCTTGAACTTCTGCAACTTGGTTTTAGCCGACAAAAGAAAGCATACGTCCGTGGATTAGCTGAGGCGATTTTAAATGGGCGTTTTGAGTTTAAGGCCCTGAACCACCTACCCGATCAAGCTTTAAGGCTTTATATGAAACAGCTCAAAGGAATTGGCGATTGGACCGTAGATATTTACGCGCTTATGTGCCTGCTTCGACCGGACGTTCTGCCCAAAGGCGATATCGCCCTTTATGAAAGTTTCCGAGTACTCCATGCGCTGGAGCAGCGCCCCAAATACGAATTCTTTGTACAAGAAACCCTGCATTGGCAACCTTGGCGTAGTGTCGGCGCACGAATACTCTGGCATTTTTACCTTTGCGAACGGGCGGGTAAATAAGAAGTAAAAAACAACAGATTTAAACTTCATCGCGCTACAAATTGACCATATAAATCCATTTCCACCATGTCTAATTTTTTTAAGAACAAACGCGTATGGATCACCGGAGCATCCTCTGGTATTGGAGAGGCCTTGTCCATTGCTTTTGCTGAACGCGGCGCACAGGTCATCCTTTCTGGTCGAAACGAGGTGGAAATCAATCGTGTAAGTGCAGCCTGTTCAAAAGCGGGTGCTGCCTCGGTACTCGTGCAGTTGTTAGACCTGGAAAGGCACGAAAGCATACCTGGCATTGTTGAAACCGTTTTAAAAAAAGTGGGAAAGGTGGATATTTTGGTCAATAACGGCGGCATCTCACAAAGGTCTTTAGCCTTGGAAACTATCCTGGAGGTGGACAAAAAACTGATGGCTGTCAACTACTTCGGTACCGTTGCGCTTACTAAAGCAATTCTACCAAATATGCTTATGCACCAGCTTGGACACCTTGTAACCATTACCAGCCTGACTGGAAAGTTTGGAACACCTTACCGCTCTTCTTATGCGGCTTCTAAACATGCGTTACATGGCTTTTTTGACAGTCTTCGCGCTGAATTGACGGAAGCGCATATTAAGGTTACCCTCATTTGTCCTGGTTTTGTACGGACCAACGTGAGTAAAAATGCGCTAACAGGGGATGGAGCAAAACTTGGTACCATGGACGAAGCGACGGACAAGGGCATGGAGCCGGATAGATTAGCTTACAAAATCCTACAAGCCATTGAGCAGGGCAAGGAAGAAGTCTATTTTGGGGGCAAAGAAGTGCTGGGCGTGTATCTGAAGCGTTTCTTTCCACATTATTTTGCCAAAATGCTCCGTAAGGCGAAAGTACGATAGGGCTGACTAAGCGCAAGACCTGTGAAAGACAAGCGCAATACTCAATGGACTCTGGTTGTAGCAAACAAACTACGAATACTGTATCGTCCACTACCCTTCCCTACCAACATCAGCAGCCCTCCAACGATGGCAAAATCCTTCATAAAGAAGATACTATCATAGCGCATAGCAAGATCCGTATCACTGTTCCAAAAATCGTGAACAATTAGGGTAACCGGAACCCAATAAAGGAGCAACATTATACAGCCTAAGGTAGTACGATATCCAAAAAGTACCATTAACCCACCCATTCCGAGTAAAAAAATAGCCCCACACAGCAGAAAATCCTGATTCCAAGTCAGCCCGTATTCGGTCATAACTTCCTTTGTTTTCCCAAAATACAAAATGGAATCCACCGCTTCGTAGATAAAAATTGCGGAAAGAAATATCCTCCCAATCAAATCTGTAATGTCTCGCATAATCAATCGGGATTTCTCACCCATTTTTTTAAAAAAGTGCGCAAAGGTAAATCTTCATTAATCGACATTGGTCATTTATCGTATTTATCGTCATTATAGGTCATTTATCGTCATTATAGGTCATTAATCGTCATTTTAGTTGATTAACCGCCTCCAAATATTTTTTGCCACTAATTGCACTAATTTACACTAATTTGGATACCAAGCTTGTATTAATTTGTGCAAATTAGTGCAATTAGTGGCAAAAGTCAAACGGCCTAACCAGTTACAAATTTTCAATCCCCCATCCAATCAAAAATCGTAAATCATGTAATCGCAAATCGTAAATCATCTACCTACACATAAAAAAAGCCCCCCTCCTCGTACAG
>Ga0209591_10007387_pt1 | contig 12092 bp, 6 predicted proteins | sample MAT01_FD_187207 | JGI IMG/M metagenome (GOLD analysis project Ga0209591, IMG submission 187207) | Freshwater microbial communities from Lake Fryxell liftoff mats and glacier meltwater in Antarctica - MAT-01 (SPAdes) (version 2) | ecosystem: Environmental > Aquatic > Freshwater > Ice > Liftoff...
TTACTTACAGGTAGCATTTCTCTTTGCTCCATTTTTTAGCTCTGCACAACTGGTTCCATTCCCTTATATAATTGAAAAAGAAGCTGTTGGCGATACTGCAATGATTGTTTCAGCCCATCCATTGGCCACTAAAGTTGGTTTGGAAATTTTAAAAAAAGGTGGAAATGCAATCGACGCTGCCGTAGCGATCCAGTTTGCCTTAGCCGTGGTATATCCACAGGCAGGCAACATTGGTGGTGGTGGTTTTATGATCTATCGGGATGCAAAAGGTAAAAAAATACTTGCCCTGGATTACCGGGAAAAAGCCCCGGCCGCCGCAGCTGAGAAAATGTACCTCGATTCCGCAGGTAATGTGTTGGCCAATAAAAGTCGTTATGGAGCTTTGGCTTGTGGCGTTCCAGGAACGGTTGACGGAATGTGGCAAGCTCAATTTTACCATGGCCGTCTAACCTGGGGTCAGGTCGTCACGCCTTCCATTGAATTAGCAGATAAAGGTTTTCAAATTACGGCTGCAGAAGCTGAAAATCTGAATGCTGAAAAACTCACCTTTGCTCGAAATTGCAGTTTGAGCCCGGCTTTTGTAAAGGTTCAAGGCTGGACTGCGGGTGATTGGCTCATACAAAAAGACCTTGCGCAAACCCTCCGTCGTATTGCCGGTGATGGCCGCGATGGTTTTTATAGCGGTGCAACAGCGGCACTTATCCTCAAGGAAATGGAGAAAAAAGGGGGGCTTATTACCTTGGAAGATCTCAAGGCGTACAAAAGTGTTTGGCGTACACCACTTGAGTTCGATTGGAAAGACCTGCATATCATTACCATGCCACCACCGAGTAGTGGAGGGATTATTTTGCGCCAACTTTTAGGGATGGTCAGCAATTATCCCTTGAAAGAGTACGGTTTTCATTCTGTAGCAGCAGTACACTTAATGGCGGAAGCCGAGCGCCGAGCGTTTGCTGACCGCGCCGAGCACATGGGTGATCCAGACTTTTTTAAAGTGCCCATTAAAACGCTTACAGATTCGGCTTATATTAAATCAAGAATGGCTAATTTTCGTGCAGATACCGTTACTAGTAATTGGGACAATTGGGCTGGAAGAATCAAAGAAAGTGAGGAAACTACCCACTTTTCTGTGGTAGATCGAGAGGGCAATGCCGTGTCAGTGACCACTACCTTGAATGATAGTTACGGCTCTCGCACGGTTGTAGGCGGGGCAGGCTTTATTCTCAACAATGAGATGGACGACTTTAGCGCAAAGCCAGGTGCACCGAATCTCTACGGTGCGGTAGGAGGTAAAGCCAATGCAATTGCACCCAATAAACGCCCGCTGAGTAGCATGACTCCAACTATAGTAACCAAAGGAGGAAAAAATTGGTTGATTCTGGGCACTCCTGGGGGAACCATGATTCCAACTACTGTATTCCAGGTTATTGTTAATGTTGCTGAATTTGGTCAAACACTGCCTGAAGCTGTTCAAGGCAAGAGATTCCACCACCAATGGAAACCCAATCAAATTACCGCAGAAGAAGGCTGCTTTTCTGAAGAAATCCAGACTAAACTGGAGAAAATGGGTCACAGAATTATTTACCGGGAAGCCATTGGCAGAATGGAAGCAATTCTGCGCTTGCCCAATGGAAAGTGGCAGGGTGTGGCTGATTCGCGGGGAGATGATGCGGCAGGCGGATATTGATAAGGAGCGCGGCATCAATAACTTAGTCATTTTAGGTCAACCATTTTTTCATCAGACAACCCTATTTTTCTGCGAATAGTGGGGCTATTTAAAGAAAAATAGGGGCTGTATGATGGAACAAAGGGTGGCATCAAATGACTAAGTTATTGGTGCCGCGTTCCTAATAAGTACCTAAACAGGTAAATTGGCATAAAAAAAGCGGCTCATTCCACTATGGTGAGGATGAGCCGCTTTTTTCAATTAAATGTCGTCTGCGTTATTTACGAATCAATTTACCCTTCTCATCTTTCACCACATGAGCATCTTCGTAGCCCATGTCAATGAGTTTGTTGGCAATTTTTGTTGCAGATTCCAGGGTTTCGTAGCTCCCCAAAAGAATAATGGTCATCCCTGGAGTATTTGTGGCTTTTCGTTTTTCAATCGTGCCCAAGCCTTCCAAGGGTGATGCATCGAAACTTTCCGGTTTGGAAAGCGCTGCAATACGGATGAAGTAAGGATAGGACGCATCGGGTGTAGTGCTGTAGACAACAGGCGCCGGAGCATCGCTTACTTTCCGCAGCTTTTCAGATTTGGGCTCAGCGAGAGTTGTAGCTGGACCAGAAAGCAGGAAGTCTTTGATGTTCGGGTCATCCGCACGTTCTGTTATGATGGTCGCATCCGGGAAGCCTTTACGGATAGCTTCTGCTTTTGCATCCTCCGCTTCAGCATATTTACCCCACACCCCAAGTCGAACTTTAGTGTAGCCATTTTCGGAAGTCGAATATAAGTTCCCAAGACCATTGAGGCGGGTATAGTCGCTGATGGAAATAGATTTGCCAGAAGCAAAAGATCCTAACTGAATGGCGTAACGCACACCCGAATTGTCGCCTTTGCTTACTTGAGCAATGGTACTGTGTTGTACTGGAGTGATATTTTCATTGCCCAGAATCAAAGTCTCGTCTGCGCCACGCTCTTCTACAACCCAAGCGCCTTTATTTCCTTTGTCTTTTAATACCGCTTTTAGATTTTCCTCAGCCTCTGCCAGCGTCGGAAAAATACCAAGACGAATTTTGTTCATTTTGTCTTCCGATTTGACGTACAGGTTAGCAAGCTTTGTTAAAGGCTCATAGGAACGCAAACGGGCATCACTTGGCACTTCTGGCATTGCGGCAAGCTGAATAGCATATCCATTAAACTTGTCTGCCACAGGCGTTTTTGGCGTTTCACGTGGATAAACTCGCGTGATCGGATTGGTACTGACATCATTATATACAATTGGTTTGGCCGTGTTGTCATACGCTACATAGCCATCGCGTTTTGTGGTGTTGCTAGCGGCTCCACGTTCTTCGGCATAAACCTTATCGAGATTAACCGCAGTAATTCGGTTGTTGCCGTTATAAGGGAAGTTGGTGCGTACTACAGCATCAGTGTAGCCGTACTTGTTGTACGATACCAGATAGGTGAGTCCAGGCTCTACATTGAGCGAATAAAAACCAGCTTCGTCAGTGTTGGTTTCCAGTACTCCGTCAGGGAGTTGTACTTGTATGGTTGCTCCACGAATAGGTGTCTGCGTGCGTGCATCAAATACGTAGCCTCTGAAATCTTCTCGAACGTCATTTCCGAGTGATATTTTGATATTCTGTTTGCCAAAATCACGCAAAGCAATGGTTGCCTCGCGGAATCCTTTTTTGCGCAGCGTTACACTGCAATCAATTGGGCGCAACAATTCGTCAAAGTAAAACTTACCGTCTCCTCCTGTAATACCTTTTCCGCTATAGCAGTCTGAAAGGTCAACATCGGCATCGGAAAGTGGGAATCCACGCTCATCCGTGACTAAAAGATGCAGACGACCAGAACCCTGGTCTCCACGAACTTGGTCATTGTAATTCACATCGCCAGGGGTGGAATATTCAGTTGCACGTGGGCTATCATTTCGTGAAATTGGATTTTTAGAGCCTGAACGGTCTGCAAAGCTGTCGTCGTTCCATTTTTTGGTAACCATCCAGATATCTTCATTCCCACGGCCTCCGCTGCGCGTACTGGTGATGTAACCAACATTGTCGTTGGAATTGAAGATGAAACCATAATCGTCTCGTGCCGAGTTCACACCAGGGCCCATGTTGAATACTTCAGTAATTTCTTCGCGACCCAATGATGCCCGGAACACGTCAAGTCCGCCAAAGCCGTTGTGCCAGTCAGAAGAAAAATATAGGTCTTCCCCATCAAAGAAAGGCGTGACTTCATTGCCAGGGCTGTTCAGCGGTGTTCCAAGATTACGCGGTTCGCTCCAGCCATTAGCAGTCCAGTTGGAAACGTAAATATCCCAGCCGCCAAAGCCGCCAGGTTGTGTAGAGGAAAAAATGAGCTTATTCCCGTCTGGAGAAAGGCAAGGGAATCCAGTGGCAAAACTGGAGCCGTTAAAAGTGAAGGCTTTTACGTTTTTCCAGGTGCCATCTTCTACATCCGCGATGTAGATGCTCATGTTCATCCCTGTTTCAGCAATTTGTCGGGTGCCACTGATGAATTTATTGCGACAAAATGCTACCTTACGGCCATTGGAAGAAAAGCTCACTGGGCCTTCGTTTCGGTTGTTCTGGATATCAGAACGCAGAAAAGAAGGCTTCTGAAGCAGATCGCTTTCAGGATTGCGTTGACTTACAAAAAGGTAGTTGGTATTGCCACCCTGTGGATCAGCAGCGGCTTTTCCTTTTTGTACAATGTCTGTACGAGCCGAATTGAAGGCGATGCGGCTATTGTAAAAAGCAGGGCTATAATCTGCCGAACTGGTATTGATGGCCTCGTTTTTTACTTGCCACTGTGATTCTTTTTTTGCGTTTTTGATTGCGTAATCCGCTACACCGGCAAAATGTCGACCCACTTTATCGTCTGTTTCAGCGTAGAGCAGGAATTGGTCTTTCGCGCCGTCATAGTCGCTGGTTTGCATTAGCGCTTTGCCTAGGCGCAGTGGCACATCAGGCTCCATGTTATAAGTATTTTGGGCCTTTTGGTACCATTCCACAGCTATTTCCGGGTTGTTCAGCTGGTAATTGCAGTCACCAATGCGGGCAAGGGCATGGGCATTGCTTTTTTCTTCTTTGAGCGCCTGCTCGTACGTTTGGATTGCAAGATTGTAGGAGTAAAGGTCGTACTGTCGGTCAGCGCGGGAGAGCAACTCGTTGACAGGTGACTTTTGGGCGGAAATCAAGCTGGCAGTGCAAAAAAACGCTACTACCAACCACCCTGCACGAAGTATCGTGTTCATAAGCAGCATGGTTTTGAGCAAGGATAAGTTGAAACGAGGCACTAAACATCATGAACATCTCCAAAGAGAAGATCAAGCTCCGCACAACATTGCTCGGTTTTTGAAAAAAGATTTTAAAAAGTGTAGCGCGAACCGCGAGACATCAGCGGAGCGTACTAAGTGATTACAAAACGGGCGTAGAACTTCGTTTTGGAAAACTTAGTATAGTGGAGAGACTATCTTTTGAAATGAGGGACTGTGCAAAAGTAAGGGTTGTTATAATACCGCGCAATAATTTTTTTTAGCTAACTCGAAAGGTGGTTCTAATGCAGGGCGGGAAAAGTATTGCACTATACAAAAGAAAAGCGCTCCGGGAACTCCGGAGCGCTTTGTGCGGGAAGCGAGACTCGAACTCGCACGACCGTGAAGTCACAGGTGTTTGAGACCAGCGCGTCTACCATTCCGCCATTCCCGCATAGTTTCAATTCGCTTATTTCGAGGGAATTTTTGAGCAAATCAAACTGCCCTTTTCGTTAAGCGGGTGCAAATTTAGAGAGATTTTCTTTGATGCGCAACAAATACCGCTTTTTGAAATAAAATTCTCGAACTTTGAGCAAATCGGCTTCGTTCCCGGCAGCTTCTGTCCAATGAGAAAGGTACGGTTGAACGCTTTTATCTAATTCATTTTCAAGGGTTTGTACGGATTTAAAAGTGCTGGAATAACGTTCTGCATCAAAATCAAAATCCAATTCCATCAGCGCTTCATTAATATCCATCATTTCCATCAGAAAATCTTGGGGCAGACTTGGGTTTTCATTGTCCTTGCCTAATAAGCCTTTGATTTCCAGTACATAATGAATCCGTTTATCAGGATCTGAAAGGGTTTTGAATGCTTCGTTGTTCTGGGTAGAACGTTCGAGCATCTCTGCCTGCGCTGATTCACTGGATTGGGTATGAAAGTCGGGATGGTACTTTTTGCTGTTTAGGAGGTATGTTCGGCGCACCTTCGACTCGTCCAGTATGAGTGCTACCGGGATTCCGTAAAATTCAAAGTGGTTCATGGTCTTAAAAATTATCAATCAGCTATCGTCAATCATCAATCAAACGTAACTGGTTATGCTGTTTGACTTTTGCCACTAATTGCACTAATTTGCACAAATTAATACAAGCTTGTTGTCCAAATTAGTGCAAGTAGTGGCAAAAAATACTTGGAGGCAATGAAGTTACGATCAAACAAAATCAAAGACTGCCCAAAAATTCAGATTAGCCCTTAAAAAAGCCTCCAAATATCCAGCCCCAGCGCAAAAATCATCAGGCCAATTAAAAGAAAGAAGCCAACTGTGACTGCGCGTTCCATAAATTGATCGCTCACTTTCCGCCCTGTGACGACCTCCCAGAGAAGGAACAAAACGTAACCTCCATCCAGCGCCGGAATGGGCAACAAATTCATAAATGCAAGGATGATGCTCAGGGAAGCTGTGACACTCCAGAAAATGCGCCAGTCCCAAGCCGGGTCGAACAATTTTCCAATACTGATGACACTGCCCAAGTTGTCTTTGACGGAAAGTTTGCCTTTGAACATTTGTCCAAAAGCCCGCATTTGGTCGCTTAAGAAGCCCCAACCCATATCAATTCCAGCCGGGAAAGATTGGGCAAGGGTAAAGGTTTGGGTCTCCTTTTTGAAAAAGCTTTCGAGTTTTGCGCCGACTCCAATGGTTCCAAGTTCGCTGATGGTCAAGGTCTTAACGCTTGAATCACCTTTTGCACTAACAATTCCGAGGGATACCTGTTGGTTTTTGAACCGATCAGCCAAGGGTTTGAACTGGTCAAAAAACTCGATAGGTTGGTTGTTCAAGGACACAATCCGATCGCCTTTTTGAAGGCCTGCTCCTGCGGCGGGTTTTCCTGCAATAGCGGTGTCTACCACAAAGGGTACACGAGCAGAAATGAGGTCGTTTTTTAGAATTTTTGGAAGTTGTTTAGCGAAATCATCGGAGAAACTGATGGTTTGTTGGTTTCCAGCACGCAGTACAGTCGCCTGACGCACACCATTCAGCATCACGGTTTTTCTGAAATCATTGGGATCTACCCGGTCAAAAGGTTTGTCGCCTACTTTCAGAATCAGGTCGCCTTGTTGGAACCCCGTTTTGAGTAAAAGCGAATCGAATGACATTCCGTCTTTGCGGAGTTCAGACGTTGGGATGTATTGTTTCCCCCAGCCCCAGAGTACCATAGCGAATAGGAACATCCCTAGGATGAAATTGACGGTTACGCCCCCGAGCATGATAATTAGTCGTTGCCAGGCTGGTTTGGAACGAAATTCCCAAGGTTGTGCTGGGCCTTTCATTTGCTCTTTATCCATGCTTTCATCGACCATGCCTGATATTTTGACATAGCCGCCTAGTGGCAGCCAGCCGATGCCATATTCTGTTTCACCAATTTTGCGGCTTATGAGGGAATTAAACGGAGGGGAGTCGAAAAAAAGGTAGAATTTTTCAACACGGGTTTTGAACCACTTGGCAGGAGCAAAATGCCCCATTTCGTGCAAGACAATCAGTATAGAAAGGCTGAGTAAGAATTGACAAACGATTGATAACTTATCCATTAAGGGAAAATATGGGATAGAAACTGATGAATGACTTTATGAATGTAATGATGCTTCGTTAAATTGAAGAGGCTGTATTGGGTAGCAACCAGCCTTCGCCCTGAAGGGCTATGTTGGGTTTACACGCCTTCGCTCTGAAGAGGCTGTGCTGGGCAAGAACCCGCCTTCGCCCTGAAGGGCTATGGCGGGTAAACAAAAAACGACTTCCGAAGTTTGGGGCAAAACTACGGAAGCCGCTTGGACAATCAGGCATAAACAATAAAAGTCACAGGTCATTATTTGCTTGTCTAACTCCCAATTTCTCGGTAACGTTGGGTATTTGCCGGATCAATTTTCGACATAATTTGGATAACTCGATCCTTTTGTGCCCTTGGGGCTAATTTCCACATTTCTACCAATTCATCTTTTTTGGCGTACGAAAACATTTGGATAATCATTGAATTAAAGTAGGCTGAGTTCACTTTGTCAATATCTTCAAGCGCAAGCAAAATTGCAGCCTTGGCCTGATCCTGATTGGTCGTGAACATATCCAGGCCTTTACGGTGATAGGTGTAAATAGCGTTTCGGAATGGACGGACGCGCGGATTGAGCAGGTTTTCCATGATCCAGTACCGATTTCGGTTTTTGCCACCGTCATTTGGCCTCCAACCCGGAGCGGAATTGCTACTAGAGTTCTGGATGTTGTTGATGATCTTTTCAGCGGTAGACAAATGCACTTCGCCGCCATATTGTGAAAACGAATCATAATCCATGCCCAGAATGATGTAAACATAAAAAGCCAAGAGCGAGGATAGGTTCTGGTTCTCTGGGTTGTCGCGCAAAAACTCAATGGGCTGGTTTTGCTCGTACGTGAAAATCACATCCTTATCAAGGTAGGAAAGGAGGGGCGTTTCGTAGCCGCTACCAAACACTGAACGGGTGGCTTGTACGGCCAATTCTGCTTCAAAAACATTACCATCCGATTCTTTGGAGACGGTGATGATAAAATTGCATTTGATCCGTTCTTCTGGTTCAAAATTATCATTTGTCCATTTAGTATTGTTCAAAAAATCTTTGATCGTTACCTCCAATTGATCGAATACCTTTCGATCATTTCGCTGAAGCTGGGGCGTACTTACGCGTACACTCGCATTGAGTTCGCCCTGGGCATAAAGCGTTGAATAACAAATAGAAAGCGCGAGAAAAAATCCAATTTTCTTAATCATAGGACTGAAATATTGCTGCTTGAAATTGGGGGGCATACAAACTTGTAAGGCTCTGACGCATTAGGCAAGCTTCAGGTTGGCTGAACGGCAAATTTCTGCAACAATATCTGTTGCCACAGCCACCTTGCTTTTTAAGGCGTAATCCGTTTTAGAGCCATCTCGCCGCAAAATGGTAATCTTATTCGTGTCATGGCCAAAGCCGGCGCCTGGGTCGCGCAAAGAATTCAGCACGATGAAATCGAAATTTTTCTTTTCCAGTTTTTGAAGCGCATGGGCAGTCTCGTCGTTGGTTTCTAGCGCGAAGCCGACAAATGTTTGATGCTTTTTTTTGATTTTACCCAAGGTCGCAGCTATGTCAATGGTCTTTTCCAACTCGATACTTAAATCGCCCGCTTTCTTTTTGATTTTGGTTTCAGAAAAGACTTTTGGCCGATAATCTGCTACAGCAGCTGCCAAAACTATGATATCTGAGTTTTCAAAAATGGCCGCACAAGCGGAATACATCTCTTTCGCAGACCGTACAGAGACTACTTTGATGGCTGCATTGGAGGGTTTCAAGTCTGTTGGGCCCAATACCAGGGTTACTTCGGCGCCTTGTTGTGCCAGTGCTTCCGCAATTGCGATCCCCATTTTGCCAGTTGAATGGTTGCCCAAAAAACGCACGGGATCTAATGGTTCAAAGGTGGGGCCGGCAGTTACCAGCGCCCTTTTACCTGCGAGGATTTTTGATTTTTCAAGGTAAGCGTTTATAAACGCTACAATGTCTTCTGGCTCAGCCATTCGTCCATCTCCCACGAGTCCGCTGGCCAATTCCCCATATCCAACGGGAATAATTTTCACGCCATGCGCTTCTAAGCGGCTAATGTTGGCCTGTGTAGCCGGGTGATGCCACATGTCGACATCCATAGCCGGGGCGACAAAAACGGGACATCGAGCGGAGAGGTACACGGCACTTAAAATATTGTCACACAAGCCATTGGCAAGTTTTGCCAGGGTGTTTGCTGTAGCCGGGGCAATGACCAATGCATCAGCCCAAAGTCCGAGTTCTACATGGTTATTCCATCCAGATTCTGAAATAACCTCCGACAAAACAGGGCGTTTAGAGAGGGTAGAAAGGGTGAGGGGAGTGATGAAAGCCTTGGCCGATTCCGTCATCAGTACCTGCACTTCCGCGCCTTCTTTCACCAACAAACGCGTGAGAAAAGCGGCTTTATACGCAGCGATGGAACCAGAGATGCCTAGGATGATTTTCATAAAACAAGTCTACTCTTTGAATTATACCTTAGGCCCAGCAGTCACAATCTCAGCACTAGCTTGATCCATATATTTTTCAAAATTCTGGACAAATTCCTTTGCCAGTGATTTTGCTTTCGCATCGTACTCTGCTTTGTCTGCCCAAGTGTTGCGTGGGTTCAAAATATCGCTTGGAACACCAGGGCAAGTGCCTGGAATTTCCATGCCAAACACTGGATGCTTTTCAAAAGTTGCCTTATCCAAACTTCCATTGATTGCAGCGGTGATCAAGGCGCGGGTGTAAGGTAATTTAATGCGACTGCCAACACCATACGGACCAGCAATCCAACCGGTGTTGAGCAGCCATACATTGGCTTTGCTCTTACGGAGTTTTTTACCCAATAAGTCCGCATAACTAGCAGGGTGCAAGGGCAAGAATGGGGCACCAAAGCAGGCAGAAAAGACAGATTTTGGCTCCTTTACCCCTACTTCTGTGCCGGCTACACGAGCAGTATACCCACTAATGAAGTAATACATAGCCTGCTCTGGGGTAAGTCGAGAAATGGGCGGGAGAATGCCGTAGGCATCACAAGTGAGGAAGAAAATATTCTTCGGATCCCCTGCTGCTCGGCTTGGACTTACTGCATTATCAATGTGGCTAATCGGATAAGAAACCCGCGTGTTTTCGGTGATGCTGCGGTCTGCATAATCAACAGTACGTGTGCCAGGGAAGAATTTGATATTCTCCAAAATGGCACCATGACGGATGGCACGGAAAATATCGGGCTCTTTTTCTTCGGTTAAATCTATTGTTTTGGCATAGCAACCGCCTTCAAAATTGAACACCTCGCCAGTGCCCCACGCATGTTCGTCGTCGCCTATAAGCGAACGAGTTGGATCAGCACTAAGGGTTGTTTTTCCGGTACCGGAAAGTCCAAAAAACAAGGCGATGTCGCCGTCTGGCCCCACATTAGAAGAGCAGTGCATCGGCAGCGTGTCTTTCGTGCGGGTAGGTAGTACGAAGTTGATTACAGAGAAAATGCCTTTTTTGATTTCGCCGGTGTAGCCGGTTCCCCCTATGAGCAGGCGACGCTTTTTTACGTTTACAATGGCAAAATTATGCTGACGTGTGCCATCTACTGCCGGATCTGCTTTAAAGCCTGGCGCGCACAATACCGTCCAACGCGGATCGAAAGTTGCTTGATCTTCGTGATTAGGGCGTAAGAACATGTTGCTGGCAAATTGGCTGCTCCAAGGGTACTCCGTTATGACGCGTGCCAAAAGGTGATAATCGGGATTAGCGCTGGCATTGGCTTCAACGTCACGCACATACAAATCCTTTTTGCGCAGATAACTGCACACTTTGCGCCACAGGGCATCAAATTTTTTGGGCTCGAAAGGCAGGTTTACTTTTCCCCAGTTTACTTTATTGGCTGTAATGCTGTCTTTTACGATAAACCGATCATCCGGAGAGCGGCCAGTGAATTCACCCGTATAGATCACTAATGCACCCGAATCAGCCAATTGGCCCATGCCTTTAATTATGGAATGCTCTATTAATTCTTCAGGAGTAAGGTTCCAATAGGCAGTTTTCCAGTTTTTCAGTCCAAGATCTTGGAGGTTAGCAGCTGGGTTTTTGAATCCCTGTTCTTGCATAAATTCAATTTTTGAAAGGATGGTTAAGGCTAAGAAATACAAAAGCGAAAGTATGGTGTGGCTCTTGACTGGGCGAAGATACAACGGAGGCTTTTGCAATTTATCTAGGTGATCTTATTACTTCTTCAGACTAATCATAAGTAACTTTGAAATTGCTTTTTCAGCATTTTTTGCTTGTACAACATACGATCCAGAAGGCCAGTTTTGGCAGTTAATTCGGACGATTCCTTCCATGCTTTTTTCGAAATACCAAGACCTCCCTGAAAAGTCAAAAACAGTCAATGTGCTAGGTTTTTCAAGTAAAACTGAAAATTCAGCTTGTGTGGGATTGGGAAATACATTCAAGGGTAAGTCTTGAATCAGGGATTCTAAACTTCCAACCATCAGCCCTGAAAGCGCATCGCAGTCCGTCTTTCCATTGCCGGAGAAGAACCTTGTTTTAGCAGGAATACTTCCGGTATTAAAGGTCGCCGGCGGACCTAATAA
>Ga0209591_10007394_pt1 | contig 12082 bp, 14 predicted proteins | sample MAT01_FD_187207 | JGI IMG/M metagenome (GOLD analysis project Ga0209591, IMG submission 187207) | Freshwater microbial communities from Lake Fryxell liftoff mats and glacier meltwater in Antarctica - MAT-01 (SPAdes) (version 2) | ecosystem: Environmental > Aquatic > Freshwater > Ice > Liftoff...
CACCGCGATGAAGACCAGCTCCCAGACTTTTCACGATTACAAAGTGGTTAAAGAAGTCATTTTAGATGGCGTATGGAGAGCGGTTTTAGATTCTATGAAAAACCAACGTGCATTAACGGCAACGGCAAATGCCACCATCGTACAAAAACAAGCCGAGTTGGCTAAGGAGCAAACGGCCATGGTACAACTTACAAGCTCTATTGAAGGAATCACGTTTGAAAGCGAACACATTAATTTTTTAGGTATCAATTTTTTGAAGGCTTCTTTTATAACTTTAGCTATTCTGGTTGTTGCGAGTTTGGTATTTATCATGGTTTTGTTACTAGGAAAGCTAAAGTTGCTCTCTTATTCGGCAAAGGAAAAAATTGAATTTGCCAATTTGCTCAGCCAAGAATTTGAAGAGTTTAAAAAGAAATCATTGGACCGTCAGGCCAAACTTTCGCGCGAACTGCAGAATGAACTTAACAAAAGCTACCCTGGTCAAAACATGCTGGCTACGCGCAAGTCTGTCAATTCTACGGTGCCGTTGTTGTAACGAATCATCATCTTCATTGAATCTCTTTGCCCAATTTACTTCTAAACGGTAAATACTGACGGTTACGGGGATAACCAGAAAGTTCGCAGAGAATTAATTACTTCTTTAGCTTACCCTTATACGTTTTCTTAAATAACTCGTATCGAGGGATTGACACACCCATGACGTATTGACTATACCGATTATGTTGAATATAATCTTGGTGATACTCTTCAGCCTGATAGAAAGCCGTCAAAGGTTTGACTTCACTTACAATTGAGTTCTTAAATGACTTTGCAAAATCGACTTTTGCTTTTTCAGCCAATGTTTTTTCTTCTGGTGTAGAGTAAAAGATGATTGAGCGATATGAGTTTCCTTTGTCAGGCCCTTGCCGTTCAAAGGTAGTCGGGTCGTGGGAAGTAAAAAATACTTTCAATAATTCAGCATAGCTAATCACTTTAGGGTCGTAATAGACCAATACGGTTTCTGCATGGCCAGTTGTTTCGGTGTTAACTAATTCATAAGTCGGATTTAAGGTCTTTCCCCCTGCATACCCTGAAATAACGTTTTCAACCCCCTCGACAGCCTCAAAGATATGCTCAGAACACCAGAAGCAACCCTCCGCGAAAGCGGCCACAGCCTGGCCTGTTGGTGGCGTAAGATCAATTTTTGAATCTGCCTCGTTTTTGTTGCTCTGCGCCTGGCACGAAAACAGAATGAAAGATGAAAAGATGAAGATGACGGAAAAAAGAGACTTTGTCATGATAGTTTGTTTTTCTTGTCTTGTTGTAACGATTTTGGAAACAAAAGTGTTCAGGCCGATAAACTAATTGTCGTTTAGAGGTCATCGATAAACGCGGACATGAAACACTACCATGCCCTGCGGCCAGATTGAGTTATCAATGCTCTTGCACGCCACACTAATTTGCACCCAAGGCTATATTCAAAATCAAATGCAAACGCTGTGTTAAAGGTCATTCTTTAAATGTACCGTATGCATCTGTGTACGCAGGGTTGTGCGTTTTCGCCCACAAAAAAATCTATTTTATCCTTCGTCCAATTGGTGACATAGACGTGAAACTGATCTTGCGCATCGCCAATCGTGATCTTGTCTTCTTCTTGGGTTTGTATGATGTGATTGTACGATTCGGTATGTATCGTAGCGTGAATTACCCCCGGGTCATAGCCTACATGTTCCATAATATCAATCTCACCACTTGCAGGCCACCCGCCATATTTCCAATGAGTCGGCAACATCCAGATGGCAGGCCAAGTGCCCTTCCCTCGAGGTAATTTTGCTTTTACTTCAATTCGACCGTAAAGCCAATCGCCCTTAAATTTGGACACCATTCTGGTGGAGGTATATGCTTTTCCATTGAATGGCTCTTTACGCGCTTCAATGATCAACTGCCCGTTTTCGATACGAATATTTTTTGAGTCTTGAGTATAGAATTGTGCCTCATTGTTTCCCCACCCGCCTCCGCCAATTTCATAGTCCCACTTGGTGCCATCAGGTGGGCCCGCATTGTCAAACTCATCTGACCAAACAAGCTCCCGATTTACTTCTTTGCTTTCTTTGCTTTCCTTGCTGCAACCCAACAGAAACCCCATTATCAGCAAACTGTACTTAATTCTTGCCATTTCTATTCCTTTTGATAAATGTAGAAATATTTTAGTTGATGCTGTAAAGACCTGGCATCGAACCGGAGTTACTTGTTGAAAAAATTCATTGTTCGTTCCGCGCCAGTAGTGCAAAAAGAATAGACCATCTCAGCAGCTTTGTCCATCAGTGTGGGAAGCTCTTTAAATTCTTCTTGGTTGAAATTACTTAATACATAATCTACCTGTTGCCCCTTTCCAAAATCACTTCCAATTCCAAAACGCAACCGCGGGTAATCTTGCCCATTCAAAAGCAACTCAATATTTTTTAGACCATTGTGCCCAGCCGCGCTTCCTTTGGTGCGCATCCGCAAACTGCCAAAGGGCAATGCTAGATCATCTACAATAACCAATAAATTTTCCTTGGGGATTTTTAATTCTTGCAGCCAATATGCGATGGCCTTCCCGCTCAGGTTCATGTAGGTGTTGGGCTTGATTAAATAAAGTTGCTTGCCTTTGTGTTTCACTTCGGCCTTGTCTGCAAGACGCTCGGTAGAAAAACTAATCTTATGATTGTCAACTATTCTATCCAATGTCAAAAATCCGATATTGTGGCGAGTGAGTTCATACTCTGGCCCAATGTTGCCCAAACCCACAATCAAGAACTTCATTTAATTGACCTAAAATTATTCTTGCAAACTTACTGAAATAAAAATCCCGATCCCGATAGCTATCGGGATCGGGATTTATTTGGTTGCGAATTCCGAAAGGAAATTATTTCTTCTTCTCGTCTTTCTTCTTCTCGTCTTTTTTAGGAGCGTCCGCTTTCTTTGCATCCGCAGCAGCCGGAGCGGCAGCAGCTGGAGCAGCAGCGCCTGCGGCCGGAGCGGCAGCAGCTGTATCTTCAGCTAATTTAGCAGCACGTGGCACCTCAACAGAGGCGATGGCAGCAACCTTTGCATCCAAGAATTCTAGGTTCGGCATAGTAACATCTCCCACCTTAACGGCATGATGGAAGTCTAATGACGAACAATCGATATCGATATGGTCGGGCATGTCTTTCGGAAAAGCGAATACTTTTAAAGTCGCTTTTTTGCGTACTAGCGCACCCCCTTTGGCAACGCCAGGCGCCTGACCAACCAAACGTACAGGGATGTCCATTTTGATTTTGCGGTCTTCAGAAATGCGTAAGAAATCAACATGAAGGATGATCTCGCTTACTGCATGAACCTGCACTTCTTGCATGATGGCCTGGCACTCTTCTCCTTCAATATTCAAATGAACAAAGTGAGCTTCGTTGGTATAAACTAAGTCACGGAACAAAATCACGGGCGAATAGAAATGAATCTGGTTATCTCCTCCGTAAAGTACGCATGGTACGTTTCCTTCTTCGCGGATTTTCTGAGAGTCATTCTTGCCGAGATTTGCTCTTCGATACCCTATAATCTCGATGGTTTTCATACTTGTTTTTTGTTTATGGTTAAAATTAAAAATTGATTACAAACGAATAAATAATGAACTGATCGATTCATGATCGTGAATCTTGCGGATGGCTTTCGCAAACAAATCAGACATACTTAATACTTTTATTTTAAGAGTCTGTTGCTTTAATGGAATGGTATCTGAAACAACGATTTCCTCCAATACTGAGTTTTCAATATTTTCATAGGCCTTTCCAGACAACACCGCATGCGTGCATACCGCCCGGACAGAACTAGCTCCTTTTTCCTTTAACAAAGCGGCAGCTTTACAGATCGTTCCAGCCGTGTCAACCAAGTCATCTACTAAAATCACATCCTTTCCTTCTACTTCTCCAATCAATCGCATCGACTCAATCTTGTTGGCTTCCTTCCTGTATTTATCGCAAACGGCCAACTCTGCGTTGAAAAACTTAGCAAAGCTTCGTGCTCTTTTGATTCCACCAACATCGGGTGAGGCAAACATGATGTTTGGAAGATTCAATGATTTTAGATAGGGAACAAAAATGTAATTGCCATCCAAGTGGTCTACCGGAATATCAAAGAAACCTTGGATCTGATCGGCATGCAGATCGCACGCCATTATCCGATCGGCTCCAGCAGCAGAAATCAAATTGGCTATCAACTTGGCTGCAATCGCTACCCTCGGCTTATCTTTTCGGTCTTGCCGCGCATACCCAAAATAAGGCATGATCACATTTACGTTTGCCGCGCTGGCTCGTTTGGCAGCATCAATTAGCAAAAGAAGTTCAAGGAAGTTGTCGGCAGGCGCAAAAGTGGATTGTACGATGAATACGTCATGCCCGCGAACCGATTCACCAATCAGCGGAGACATCTCTCCATCACTGAATTGCTGATAGTCGACCGCAACCAACCGTTCGCCATAAGCGTGCGCTATTTTTTCTGCCAAATAGACGGTGGCTCGCCCTGAAACAATCTTTACCGACATACGCTAACTAAAAACCCGCACCGTTTAGCGAAGCGGGTTTGTTTGGTTGTCCTACTAGGATTCGAACCTAGAAAGGCAGAATCAAAATCTGCAGTGTTACCATTACACCATAGGACAATCTATTCCTTAAAAAGGTGTGCAAAGGTAAAACTAATTTTGAAAAGCGAAAACTGAATTTTGGCTGTTTTATTAGGTTTTTTGGCCTGAAAAGAAAGGCTTAGAGTTCTGCCTCTTTATTCTGTTGCCCTTCTATAAAGCCCTCCGCCCAAAAGCGGTACTTGTCGAGGATGGATATGACGGCATTGCGAAGGTGGCGCTGGTTGTTAAAATCAATGCCCCCGTACTGAGTTGTGGCGTATCCTTGCCAAACGGAGCGGTTTTGCCTCCGATCGTAAAATTGTATCAGTAACGTGCCGCTTTTCATATCGAGCTTTTTGGGGTTATAGTCCAAGTTTTCATTTTGGCTTTTTGCCCATTCTTCTATTTCTGGCTGATTATAGCCGTTGAATTTCAAGCTGTCCGAGTACATTTTAAAGCCTACAATCAAATGTGGTTTGGATTCGGATTGTCGATAGCCTAAAAATTTCATTCGTGCAATGATTGATTTTTCAATAGATTCATTGATCATCGTTGAGTCAACGATTCCGATCGGTTTCATGATGGTAAAAGTTCGGTATCGTTTGAAATTACCCCGATAGCTATAATCATACTCAACAGGAAGCTCCTTGTATCCAAGGCAAGAGGACAGCAGCACCAACAAGAGAGCGTACAAGTAAATTTTCTTCACGGCCCGAAGCTTAAGGAGAGCAAAAGTTAGGTTAAATTGAGGCGAAGAACAAGGCAGTCTATATTATTTTTTTAATTAGTGTTGAAGCGGCATAAACTCTTAACTAAAAGCTCAATTCTATGATGAATTCTGTTCATGATCAAACAGTTGCTGTGCGCTATCACCTCTACAAAAACAGTAGCCTTGGTTCATGTGCCGTTGCCTTGGTTCGTGTCCTCACGAACCAAAATGAATTTCGATAAACATGGATAATCGCACTTTTAATCCTCATCGCAAGTCGTACATCGAAATAGGGCAGATTTATTTCTGGACGGCCAGTATCAATAATTGGCAATGCCTATTGCAAACAAATGAATACAAAGAGGTGATCATTAGCTCGCTCAAACATTTGAGTGAGCTTGGCAAAATAGATGTGTTTGCGTTTGTGATCATGCCCAATCACATTCACTTGATTTGGCGAACCAATGAACTAAACGGAAAGGAAACGTCTCAGGGCTCGTTTTTAAAATTCACCGCACATGAATTTAAAAAATTACTCAAAAACGAGGGGGATGAAAAATTATTGAGTTATGCGGTTGATGCCCAAAATAAAGAGTATGAATTTTGGCAAAGAGATTCTTTGGCAATTCATTTGTATACAACAGAAGTGGCTTATCAAAAGCTTGACTATATACATAGCAATCCATTAGTTGAACGTTGGCAATTGGCAAAAGACCCTTGCGATTATAAATATTCGACATCAAGGTTCTACGAGCTAGGTATAAAGGATTTCTTATTTTTGAAAGATTTAAGGGATGAGTTTTGAGGATATTGAATTGGGTTGTTTAAAGAGTTGGTTCGTGAGGACACGAACCAAGGCGAGGGGTTAAATTGGGGCGAACTACAAGGCAGTCTGTATTAATTTTTTGATAATTGTTGAAGAGATGTAAACCATTAACTAAAGGCTCGTTTCTATGATGAATTCTGTGTATGATCAAACTGTTGCCGCGCGCTATCACATCTACAATAGCCTATTTCTCAACTTACCCTTTAGAACTGTAAGCCGCACGGGCATTTTACTGCCTTTGCTTCAACAGTATTGTGCTACGGGTTTTGCCAAAGGCAGATCGGCCAACGATATTTTGAGAGTTTTTTTTAAAGAGATGGTGCCCACCATCAATGAAGAAGAACAGTTTGATTTGTTGTTTAACTTCATTCAATATATTGAGCGGCAAGTGGCGTTGTTTGATTCGGTGGAAGATGCCGCTTTTGAACAGGTGCATAATTTGAACGGAAGAGGGACAATCCCCGCGTTATTATTGAGAACTAAAATTGAAAAGAAGGAAAGCGAATTGATCGAGAAACTAAATCAGTTTAGTCTGCGCATTGTACTGACGGCACACCCCACACAATTTTATCCAGGCAATGTGCTGGGAATTTTGACCGATTTAGAAAGTGGAATCCGCGAAAGCGATCTCACGCAAATCAATTTGCTACTTCAACAATTGGGTAAAACGGGTTTCATCAACCAAACGAAGCCGACTCCCTACGATGAAGCGCTGAGCTTGTGTTGGTATTTGGAAAATGTGTTTTATTATTCCATTCCTGAGATTGTTTCTTCGCTGGCAAAGGGGCTAGAAATACCGTTGCCCGAATGGAAAAATGATCGACTGATCGTCATTGGTTTTTGGCCAGGTGGCGATAGAGATGGAAATCCATTTGTCACCAGTGAAATCACGTTGAAGGTTGCCGCGCGGCTACAGGAATCAATTTTGAAATGCTACTACAAAGACGCGCGCGTGTTGCGAAGACGCTTGACGTTTCATGGAGTGGCCGACCGCGTCAATTCGCTGGAGCGGAAAATTTACGGATTCGTTTTTAGGAAAGAGAAAAACTATTTGAATGCGAGTGAACTTTTGGATGAGTTAAATGAAATCAGGAGCCGATTGGTTTCAGACCATGATGGTTTATTCTTGGAATTGCTTGATTCCTTTATTTTGAAGGTGAGGATTTTTGGTTTTCACTTTGCTGCTTTGGATGTTCGTCAGGACAGTCGTAAGCATGATCAAGTTTGGAAAGCTATTTTAGATAAGCTTCATGCCGATCGAAAAAGTGTTTCTTCAGATGAATTTGAAAAGTTAACTATAGAAAAGAGAATTGATTATTTGCTTTCGCTAAAGGCGAATTTGATTTTTGTTGATTTTGAGGATGCATTGGTGAACGAGACCATTCAAAGCATTTTAGCGATTGCGAAAATTCAGGAGGAAAACGGTGCGGCAGGAAGTCATCGGTACGTGATCAGCAATTGCCAAAGTGCTTTACATATTATTGAGGTATTTGTCCTCGCAAGGTTATTAATAGGGAAGGAGGAGAGCCTAGAACTGGATGTTGTCCCATTATTCGAAACCATTGATGATTTGGCTCATGCTCCGGCTATTATGGAGGCATTGTATTCTATCCCTGAGTATCGGGCACAGCTTGAGCGAAGAAAAAATCACCAAACGATCATGCTCGGGTTTTCAGACGGAACGAAGGACGGTGGTTATCTAAGAGCTAATTGGTCAATCTTTAGGGCCAAGGAAAACTTAACTGCCATTTCGCGCAAGCATGGATTGAGTGCGTTGTTCTTCGATGGAAGGGGAGGCCCACCCGCGCGTGGTGGAGGAAATACGCATGATTTCTATGCCTCATTGGGCGATACCATCGAAAATGAGGAAGTTCAAGTTACCGTTCAAGGACAAACTATCAGTTCTAATTTTGGCAAGATAGCTTCAAGCCGATATAATCTAGAGCAATTGATTTCGGCCGGATTAGAGGGCTCTGTTTTCCCGAGAACAGAAACACGGCTGAGCGATGTGGACAAGAAATTGTTGGATGAATTGGCGGAAGAAGGATACAAAGCGTACTTGGATTTAAAACATCATCCAAAATTCGTTCCCTATTTAGAAAAAGTCACACCGCTTTCTTTTTTTGGTGACACCAACATTGGCTCACGTCCAGTGAAGCGAAGTGCATCAGAAGGATTGAAGTTTGAAGATTTGCGCGCTATTCCATTTGTCGGTTCTTGGGCGATGATGAAGCAAAATATTCCGGGCTTTTACGGGGTCGGCAGCGCAATTGAAGCAATGGAGAAAAAAGGTAAAGGCAATCAGTTGAAAGAGTTGTATCAGAATTCTCTTTTCTTTCGCACGTTGCTGGGCAATAGTATGATGTCGCTAACGAAAACTTTTTACGAGGCCACTACTTATTTGGGCGAAGACCCAGAGTTCGGGTCGTTTTGGAGAAAGATGTACGATGAGTATCTGCTTTCAAAAACAAAGACACTGGATGTTTCCGGACTCAGCGAGTTGATGGGTAACAATCCAAACATCAAACAGTCGGTGCATTTACGCGAACAAATTGTATTGCCATTAATCGCGATTCAGCAATCATCGTTGATGAATTTGCGAAACATCACTGATGAGAACAAAAAACACGATTTGAAGTATCGTAAGCTCATTATTCGCAGTATGTTTGGAATTATTAACGCTGCCCGTAACTCTGCTTAATTGGTTGTTGGTTGGTAATTTCTGATCATGTCTTCACGATATTAATTTTATGGAATGGATTTAGAAAAATTCAAAAAGGAAGCCAAACGTAAATCGGCAGAAAATAACGCGTTTCTTCAAAAGCTGAAGAACAAAGATTCACGCAAGATAGATGATGCCTTTCATCGTTTGCATGAAGAAGTCTTTAGCGAAATAGATTGCCTTACCTGTGCCAATTGCTGTAAAACCACCAGTCCAATTTTTTATCAAACAGACATTGAGCGCGTGGCAAAGGCCTTGCGCCTCAAGCCGGGGGATTTTATTGAAAAGTATTTGCGTATAGATGAAGATAGAGATTATGTCTTAAAATCTTCGCCTTGCCCATTTTTAGATTCAGAAAATTATTGTTCGGTCTATGCCGATCGACCAAAAGCTTGTCGTGAGTATCCACATACCAATCGAAAGAAGATGGTGCAGATTATGGAGTTGACCTATAAAAACACATTGGTTTGCCCTGCGGTTTTGGAAATTGTGGAGAGGATGAAGAAAATCAATTGACCTATTCTCTTTTTTTGTAACTTTCGATATGGAATTTTTAGAAGACCAGCATTTATTCTGGGACGTAGACATTAAAAATTTAGATTCGGAGGGTCACGCACAATCCATTATAGAACGAGTTTTAGAAAGAGGTTCTTGGAACAATATAGAGCAAATAATTTCCCATTACGGAAGAAATCGGATAATTGAAGCAAGTAAGCACGCGGCATGGTTTAGTGATAAGACGATGTATTTTGTAAGTGGTTATTTTAGTATCCCACTAACTGAAATGAGATGTTACGTAAAGAGACAGTCGAACCCAATACCCTATCTTTAATTAGGTCTCTCCAAAGCAAAGATTATTTAAAGGACTTTCTTTTGGTTGGAGGCACTGCCCTGGCTTTGCAACTAGGTCATCGTATTTCTGTTGATATTGATCTTTTCAATAACAAAAAATTTGATGTAGAAGAATTATTGGTACAACTCCAAACAGATTACAAGATTGTTATCCGAAATAGAATGAACCATGCTCTTTTGCTTCAGATAGAAAAAATAAAAACAGATTTCGTATTTCAGCCATCTCAATTAATTCTACCTTCAATTGATGAGGAGGGTGTGCGGATGGCATCTTCTTTGGAAATAGCAGCGATGAAGATAGGCGCTATAACAGCGCGTGGCCGAAAAAGAGATTTTGTTGATTTGTATTGCTTATTAAATCTCTATCCGCTTTCTGATATTTTGAAATCGTTTTTATCGAAGTATCCCGATTCCAGCATGGAACTGGCTATGCGAAGTTTGTTTTACTTCGAAGATGCTGACCAAGATATTGACCCTGCGTGTTTCTTTGATTTTGATTGGAGCAATGTGAAAGACAAAATCAAAAGTGAGGCTTCGAAAATTTAGTAAGGGTTGCCCTCCGGTGCCGGGGCTGCATTCCAACTTGTCGCGCTCAAGTGAGATTGAATTTTTGCTCTAGAGGAGTATACTGTTTGTAAGGATCAGTTCATTTATACGTTTAGCTCTGTACGAGCGACCCCTATTCAAGGCATTTAGGCCACTCCTTCGGAGCTTTTGTTTTCATCGCTTTCAAATCGTTTACGTATCGTCCTCGTGGCGAGAGACGATACTCGACATGAACATAAAGTCACGTTCAATTTAGTCTTATGAATTTCTAATTCGCAAAAAGAACTGATTTAAAAGCTCTTTGCTTTCCGTAGCGTAAATTCCTGTTCCTACTTCCGTTTTGGGATGGAGTAATGGGCTACCTGCCAATGAATAGCCCCGCTGAATATCCGAAGCGCCATAAACTAATTTTTGCAATTGCACCCATTGGAGCGCACCCGCGCACATCACGCAAGGTTCTAGTGTTACGTAAAGGGTACATTCGGTCAAATATTTTGAACCCAATTCATACGAAGCGGAGGTAATAGCCAGCATCTCTGCATGAGCAGTTGCATCGTTGAGTAGTTCTGTTTGGTTGTGAGCCCTCGAGATAATTTTGTTCTGGCATACTACTACTGCACCCACTGGTACCTCGCCTAGCTCCAATGCTTTTTTGGCTTCCTTCAACGCCTCTTGCATGAAGTGCTCGTCAGAATGTTTTGGCGACAGGGACATCACTAGCTATTATTTCACTTTTACCGTTTTCATCATCGCCCTTATCGTTTCTTGCCACTCTTCGCGCTGCCCTTTCGGGCAGTTAAATGCGAATACCAAACTGCGATCTTTTTCAATCAGGTATTGAATATACGTATATCTGTAAATGGGCGCCTGCTCCCCTTCCCTCAATTTATTACCATTTACGCGCGATTCGAATTCAAAAAAAATGAATTGCTTTTTGTTGATTGTGCTGATGCCCTGATTGATGAAGTCAACCCGATCGTATAAGTTAGTAATACTAGATTTAAAAAACTTCTGAGCTATTTCAAGATTTTGATCCGGCCATTGCGTGGCAGAAGTTTTCACACTAAAGTCGGCAGTCCGATGGTTATCCGTAAAGGCGGCCAGCGGAGCACGCACAGAAGGGTACCGCTGTACTATGTCTTCGTCTGTCATGATCGCCAATTCGGCTGGTAGCGAAACCATAATCCCTTCTGCCACCTTGGTCTTTACTAGCTTCATAGCTGTAAACCCAAAAAAGAAAATGCTTAGAAAAATCAATCGTTTGTACATAGGTATTTTTTGTAATGAACTGGAACAATCATAACGGATGCGGGAACCTTTTATTAATTTGCAGTCGCAAATTTAATCATTTTGATATGTTAAGGACTCATACCTGCGGGGAACTGCGGATTAGCGATGTAAATCAGGAAGTTACCCTTACGGGATGGGTGCAGCGCCAACGCGACAAAGGAAGCCTAATTTGGATTGATTTACGCGACAGATATGGGATTACACAACTTTTTTTAGAAGAGGGTAAGTCTGAAGCTTCGTTGATTCGGTTGGCCCGCACTATTGGCAGAGAATATGTAGTGAAGGTGAAAGGAATTGTGGCTGAGCGGTTATCAAAAAACGATAAGATGCCGACCGGGGACGTTGAAATAAAATTGACATCCATTGAAATACTTAACTCATCTAAAACACCTCCCTTCACCATTGAAGATCAAACCGATGGAGGAGACGATATTCGGATGAAGTATCGCTATCTGGATTTAAGAAGAAATACCGTTCGCGAAAGTTTGCAACTCCGTCATAAAATGGCGCAGCAAACAC
>Ga0209591_10007400_pt1 | contig 12076 bp, 15 predicted proteins | sample MAT01_FD_187207 | JGI IMG/M metagenome (GOLD analysis project Ga0209591, IMG submission 187207) | Freshwater microbial communities from Lake Fryxell liftoff mats and glacier meltwater in Antarctica - MAT-01 (SPAdes) (version 2) | ecosystem: Environmental > Aquatic > Freshwater > Ice > Liftoff...
GTCGTTGCCGGCAAACCCTGGAGGCCATCAAGCCCGGCTGCACGCGCCCAAGAATGCGCAAAACAAAGGGAAAATAACTCCAGCTGTTTGCAAGACACTACACTAGGGTCAGGGCTCTCTGTTTCAGAGCGCACCTTTGAAGTGATCCGTTTACATCCTGTGTCGACCGGCACCTTGCTTGCACTGGGGCAGATATAATGGACTTCAAGGAGAAACTAAATTGAATGCACTGATCTTCGTCCTAGGCCTAATTACACTGGTCTGCGGCGCTCAACTCCTGATTCGCGGCGCCTCAAAGCTCGCCTTGTCCTTTGGTATTTCACCGCTAGTACTCGGCCTGACGATCGTGGCGTTTGGCACCAGTGCGCCGGAACTGGCCGTCTCGGTGCGCTCGGCGTGGGGTGGTCAAGTCGACATCGCGCTGGGTAACGTCATCGGCAGCAACATCTTTAACGTGCTGTTCGTTCTTGGTGCCTCGGCAATCATCGCACCGCTGGTGGTCGCCCCCCAATTGATCCGCCAGGAAGTGCCCATCATGGTCGGCGCCTCGGTGCTTCTATTTGTTCTGGCACTGGACGGCGGCATCAGCCGCCTGGATGGGGCGCTGTTGTTCGGCTTGCTCGTTACTTACACCGTGTTCCTGATTCGCCAGAGCCGTAAGGAATCCCAGAGAACGAAGGACGAGTATGCGGGGGAGTTTGCCGCGCCAGAGGGTGCGGCCTGGGACCGCCACTGGAGCATGCAACTCCTGCTGATCGCCAGCGGCCTTGGCTTACTCGTGCTCGGCGCGCACTGGCTGGTTGATGCCGCAGTAAGCTTTGCCCGGGCGCTCGGCTTGAGCGAAATGGTGATCGGCCTGACTATCGTCGCCGCCGGCACATCGCTGCCCGAGGTGGCGACGTCGGTCGTGGCCACGCTACGCGGCGAGCGCGACATCGCGGTCGGCAACGTCATTGGCAGTAATACCTTCAACATCCTCGGCGTGCTCGGCGTGTCAAGCTTGGTCGCACCGGGCGCTTTGCCCGTGCCACCGGCCATACTCAGTTTCGACCTGCTCGTCATGATTGCCGTCGCCCTCGCCTGTTTGCCGATCTTTTTCTCTGGCCACTCGATTGAGTGCTGGGAAGGCGCGTTGTTTCTGTTCTATTACGCCGCGTACATGGCCTTCCTGCTCCTCGCGGCTCAACAGCACGATGCACTCGCGACCTATGGTGTGGTCATGAAGACGGTCGTGTTGCCGCTGACCGCCATCACGCTGGCCGTGATCACCCTACGGCAGTGGCGGGTCCACCGGCACCATCCGCGTCAAAGTCGGCACTAACAGGAAGGCATGATGATTCAGTCTATTTTCTGGCGCGGGCTGATGTTCGTCGCCCTGTGGTGGATCTTGGCCGAAGGCCGCACCGACGGCTGGCTGCTCGGCGGCATCGCCGTCGTTGCGGCAAGCTGGACGAGCATCGAACTGCTACCCCCAGGCAAGCAGCCCATCCGCCTTACCGGCTTGATCGGCTTTCTCCACTTTTTTCTCTGGAATTCGCTACGCGGTGGCATGCAAGTAGCCGGGATGGCTCTGCGCGGACGCGCAGCCTTGCAACCGGGGCTCATCGAACTGCCGGTGACGCTGCCTCCGGGCGGCGCACGCATCCTGCTGGTCAATGCGCTAAGTTTGATGCCGGGCACGCTCAGCGTCGATCTGGATGACACAAGCTTGCGCCTTCATGTGCTGGATGAGCGCCTGCCGGTCACTGCCGAAACTCGGGCGCTGGAAGCGGCTATCGCCGGCTTGTTCGGGAGCGTGTCATGAACACTCTGGTGCTGGTGATCGCGCTGTTCCTGCTCGCCAATCTGGTGGTCGCGCTGATTGCCGCGGCGCGCGGCCCGACACCAGCCGACCGCATGCTGATGGCGCTGCTGATCGGCACCACTGGCACGACCATCCTCGCCCTTTTGGCGCACGCTATGCACCTGCCAGCACTGGTCGATGTCGCCTTGGTGCTGGCGCTTCTGGCCGCCATTGGTGGTATCGCCTTCGCCAAGCGTGCCTGGCAGGGCAAGGAGGGTGAGCATGATTGAATGGCTAAGCATGGCCCTGCTGATCGTCGGTGCCTTCTTCTTCTTTTCCGGAACGGTTGGGCTACTGCGTTTTCCGGATGTGTATAGCCGCCTGCACGCGCTCGCCAAGGCAGACAATCTGGGTTTAGGCTGTGTGCTATTGGCGCTTGCATTGCAGACCGAGAGCATCGCGGCGGCGTTGAAATTGCTGCTGATCTGGCCGCTGGTGCTGGCGGCGAGTGCCGGCGTGGGCTTCGCCATCGCCCGCCGCGCGCACACGCTCGGCATCGCTCCTTGGCGCAAGGAGGGTCCATGACGCTCGCCTTCGATCTCTTGCTCGCGCTATCGCTGCTGTGGTGCGGCTGGCGCACGCTGGCGACGCCCCGGCTCGACCGCGCCATCGTGCTGTTCATTACATTCGGGCTGCTGATGACCTTAGCTTGGGCGCGACTGTCGGCGCCCGACATCGGGCTGGCCGAGGCAGCGATTGGTACCGGACTCACCGGCGCCTTGCTGCTTGACGCCTACGGCGTGTTGCGGCGGCGGAGGGTCGAGCCATGAAGCGCATAGTGGTCGTCGCCCTTGTCGTCACTCTGGCCTTGGCATTCGTATTCCTCCTGTCCGGCGCGATGCTGGAACTGGAACCGGCCGCTATCGACCTGCGCGCACCGGTGTCGGCGCATCTGGCGGACAGCGGCGTGAGCCATCCGGTCACCGCCGTGCTGCTCAACTATCGCGGCTACGACACCCTGCTCGAAATCGCCGTGCTGCTGCTGGCCCTGTTGGCGATCCTGGCGGTGGTCGGCGATACGGCCGCAACGAGACCCGTGGCGGCGCATCCGGTGCTGCAAACGCTGGGGCGGCTGGCGACACCGCTGATGGTCGTCGTCGCCGTCTATCTGCTCTGGACCGGGGCCTTCCGGCCGGGCGGCGCCTTCCAGGCCGGCGCGGTGCTGGCCGCCGCCGCCGTGCTGCTGCATCTGGTCGGCCTGCTACCGGGCTGGAGCACGCCCAGGTTGCGGCTGCGAATTGGCCTTGCGGCCGGCTTCGCGCTGTTTCTGGCGGTGGCGGCCGCGCTGCTGAAGCAGGGTTCGCTGCTCCAGTATCCACCCGAGGCAGCAGGCGCGCTGATCCTGCTGATCGAAGCGGGCCTGACAGTTTCGCTGGCGCTGATCCTCGCCGGGTTGTTCCTCTTCCTCGCGCGCGAGGAGGGGGCATGACCACCGGTTTCGTCTTCGCATTGGCGGGCGCCGCTCTGTTCGCGCTGGGGGTGGCGGGCGTGGTGTTGATCGGCCACCTGCTGCGACGCATCCTCGCCTTCAACCTGATGGGCAGCGGCGCCTGCCTTGTTCTGGTGGGGCTGGCCCAGCGCCACGACGTGGCCGACCCGGTGCCGCAGGCGATGGTGCTTACCGGCATCGTCGTCGCCGTCGCCGCCACGGCACTGGCCTTGGCCTTGGTGCGCAAACTGCACGCGCTGACCGGGCAACTTGAATTGCCGGACGATGCCGATGACTGAGCCCCTGATCGATCCCCTGGTCTGGCTGATCCTGCTGCCGCTCGCCTGGGCGACGCTGGCCTTCGTGCTCGGGCCGGGACGCGGCGCGTGGTTGGCCATCTCCGGTCTGCTGGCCCAATGCTGGCTGGCTTTCGATCTGGCGCAAAAAGTCGGCACTGGCGGGACGGCGTTGTATGCAGTCGGCGGCTGGGGCGCGCCCCTGGGCATCGATCTCGCCGTCGATGGCTTGTCAGCCGCCATGCTGCTATTGACGCAGACCGTGGCGCTGCCGCTGGCGATCTATGCGCGCAGTTACTTCAAGCCAGACGATCCGGCCGGCGCCTGGTTCTGGCCGCTAATAGGGTTCCTGATCGCCGGGCTGAACGCCTTGTTCGTTTCGGCCGACCTCTTCAACCTCTACGTCACCCTCGAACTGGTCGGACTTGCCGCCGTAGGGCTGGTCGCGGCCGGCGGCGGAGCGCAGCAGGTCGTCGCCGCCTTGCGCTATCTCTTTGCGACCCTGGTGGGGTCGGGCGCCTACTTGCTCGGCGTCTCGCTGATCTACGGTGTCTACGGCACGGTGTCGATCTCCACGCTGTTGCCGTTGGTGACGGATGATGCACCGCGTCTGGTGTGGATTGCCGGTGCCTTGATGGTGGCCGGCCTGTTGCTCAAGACGGCGCTTTTCCCTTTCCACTTCTGGTTGCCGCCGGCCCACGGTGGCGCGCCAGCACCAGTCTCGGCGCTGCTCTCGGCGCTGGTGGTGAAGGCCTCGTTCTATCTGATCCTGCGGCTTTGGCTGGGGCCGCTTCAGCCCTTGTTGCCCACCTTCGCCTGGCTGATGGCAACACTTGGCGCTGCGGCGATCTTCTGGGGTTCCTGGCAGGCGATCCGTGCCGTCAAGTTGAAGCGCCTGATCGCCTACTCGACGGTGGCGCAACTCGGCTACCTGTTTCTGATCTTTCCGTTGCTGGCCGCGCCGGGCGCACTCCAGGCCGTCGTAATGCAGGTATTCGCCCACGGGCTGGCCAAGGCCGGCATGTTCGCCGCCGCCGGCGTGCTGATCAAGGCCACCGGGCAGGATATGGTAGCTGGGCTGGCCGGCGCGGTCGAGCGCCTGCCGGTGACAATGTTCGCCTTCGCTCTTTCCGGCATGACGCTGATGGGGCTGCCGCCGTCGTCGGGCTTCCTCGCCAAGTGGCAGATCATTGAGGCGGCCCTGGCCCAGGGCCACTGGATCATCGCCGTGGTGGTGCTGGCCGGCGGCCTGCTGGCGGCGGTCTATGTGTTCCGCATCCTGCGTCAGGCCTTCCTGCTAACGCCGGCGAGCACGACACTCGCACCCGTGCCGCGCACACTGGAATGGAGCGCCTTCGCGCTCGCGGCAGCCAGTGTGCTACTCGGCCTGCGCGGCGTCGAGTTGATGCAGTTACTGGGAGCGGGAATATGACCAGCCACGAACTATTGCCGCTGGCAGTGCTGGCATCCTCGTTGTTGCCTGGGCTCATCATCTTCGCGTTGCCGGAAGCCTGGGGCGGGGTACGTACTTTCCTTAACCTGTTCGCCGCTATCGCCAAGTTGGGCCTGGTCGCCCTGCTGCTGGCCGGCGTGGCGGCCGGCGAGGAGTACGGGGTGCGTTACGCGGTGCTACCCGGTCTGGAGCTAGCGCTCAAAGCCGATGCACTGGGCATGCTGTTCATCACTCTGTCGGCCATCCTGTGGCTATTTACCACGCTCTACGCCATCGGCTACCTGGAAGGCGCGCCACACCGCAGCCGCTTCTTCGGCTTCTTCAGCCTCTGCGTCACCGCCACCATGGGCATCGCCATGGCGGCGAATTTATTCACCTTTTTCATCTTCTACGAATTGCTAACGCTGTCGACCTTCCCGCTGGTCGTCCATCGTGGCACCGACAAAGCAATGAAGGGCGGCACAATCTACCTCGCCTACACGCTGATCGGCGGCACGGCATTACTCGCCGGCATCGTTTGGCTGCACCACCTGCTGGGCCATACCGAGTTTGCTTATGCCGGGATCGCGGCCGCGCTCGGCCCGGAGTATGAAGGCCAGTTGAAAATCATTTTCCTGCTGCTGATCGCCGGTGTCGGCGTCAAGGCAGCCATCGTACCGCTGCATGGTTGGTTGCCGCAGGCGATGGTGGCCCCGGCGCCGGTATCAGCCTTGTTGCACGCTGTCGCAGTGGTCAAAGCAGGCGCCTTTGGCATCGTGCGCATTGTCTACGAGGTGTTTGGCGTTGAGTTCGCCCAGTCGCTGAATCTGCTTTATCCACTTGCCATATTTGCCGCCATTACCATCCTCTGGGGCAGTTTCCGCGCTCTATTCCAAGACGATCTGAAAAAACGGCTGGCGTATTCCACGGTGAGCCAGGTGTCTTATATTGTGCTCGGCATCGCGCTGTTTGGCCCCATCGGCACCATTGGTGGACTTGTGCATCTGGTGCATCAGGGCATCATGAAAATCACGCTGTTTTTTTGCGCCGGCAATTACGCGGAAACTCTGGGCATTCACAAGGTCAGCGAAATGGCTGGCTCCGGGCGGCGCATGCCGCTCACCACGCTGGCGTTCTCCATCGGCGCACTGGGCATGATGGGGGCGCCGCTCACGGCCGGTGCGGTCAGCAAGGCCTGGCTCACAGATGGAGCTACGGCAGCCCACATGGAATGGGCGGTCTGGGTGTTGTGGACATCAAGCCTGCTCAACGCCGCCTACTTCCTGCCCATACTCTGGCGCGCATGGTTCCGTCCTGCGCCAGTCACCTGGCCAGAAGAACATATTGCCCGACGCGGCTGGCGGGAAACAGCCTGGCTGCTATTGCTGCCCCCATTGTTCACCGCCGCCGCAACACTGGCGGCAGGCAGCCTTGCCGATCGTGAAGGGACACCGCTGGCTTGGGCGAAGCTGATCGCCGAACGCGAATATGTCAGAGGTACCGTGCGATGAAACTCAAGAAGGCGCTCCTGTGGCAACCCCGTTGGTTCTACCAGAGAGTGATTCTGATTGCGGGTGCAATACTGGTCACGGCGATCAGCTATCTGGGCTTTGGGGTGCAGTGAAAAGAAAAACGAGTTCGTCCTATGTCATTAAGTAAGTTCATCAGAATCCATATATGGTGGATAGTTTTACGGATAAGAATTTGCTTTTAGGCTTTTCGGAAGAGGGAGATTTGGTTTTTTTCGGCGGGGTATTTTTTGCCAGCGCCTGCTTCGAATCTGGGGAGTCAAGGGCGTTTCCTGAGACGGAATAGAACGGGAAAGCCGACGGCAGAGGCGTGGGCAGGTTGCGAACCGGAGAGGAGTCGTTCGACCGCGTTTTCTGAGTGTCTTGAAGCCGTTTTCGGGTACGGTTGTGACCTTCCGGATCGGTGGGACCCAGTCAGTCCGTGATCACGTCCTCGTAGTTCGGCAATGGATCGGGGTCGATGGGGAAATCGGGATCTGGCTCTGGAGGATCCCTTGAAGGCGGTGGACGGGCCGGGGCGAAGTGCGCCGGTCCGCACCCTAGGTTGAGATGCCTCAGGATCTTCTCGACGACGGGAGGATCATCGATGACCGCGATCAACCGCATCTGTTGCTGGCAAACCGGACACTGCAAGGGATCGGTGTGCCAGGCCTGGCGGATCAAGTCCCGCCATTTGCGGGCCGGAAGTTTCACCGGTGGCGGGGGTGAGGATTTGGGCCAGGGAACCGCACCGGCCGGATTCGCCTTCCTGGCGCAACCGCGTCGTTTGTTCGAGTAAAGTCCATAGTACCGGATCATCTGGGCACCTTTGTCCGGGATGTGCTGGGAGAGCACGGCCAGAAAATCGACGGGAGCGAACACTTCGAAATTGCGGTTGATCTTCGGGTTCAGTTTCGAGCGGTAGATGACGGTGTCCTGCGGGGATTCGAGGGTGATCTTCTCCACCGAGAACGGATTGCGCAGTACGTACCGGCAGAGTTGTTCGCGCTCTGCGCGGTTTTCCGGCGGCACCGAACGGCTCAAGTCCACGTTAAAACCCGAGTGCTGCCAGGTTTTCATCCGGGCGATGAGTTCGGGGGAGATGAATTTTTGCCGGAGCAGTTCGGCGAAGATCCGCGTGCGGAAGAGTTGTTCGAGGACGTGCCGAGGGATAGGCGGTGCGGGTTGCCAGTCGCCCTTTTCATCCAGAAGTCCATCGGCCACGAGCGCATGAATGTGGGGGTGGAAGTCGAGGTATTCGCCAAAGGTGTGGAGCGCAAGGAAGAAGGCTGGTCGGCCTTTGGGTAGGCCCAAGGCCATGCGGAGGACGGCGGTGATGGTTTGCTGGGCGACGGTGCAGAGGCGCTTGAGGAGACCGCGGTAGCGATAGAAGAGGGGCCGCAGGAGCTTCGGCAGGGCCAGGACAAAATGCCGGTGGGGGACCGGCAGGAGGACGTGATCGACGAGATGGGATGCCGTGCTCAAAACCTTTCGCTGGTGGCAGGAGGGACAGAACCACCGGCTCTTGCAGGAGAAGGCGAGCAGGTATTCGTGCTGGCAGTGATCGCAGCGAATGCGGGCGAAGCCTTGTTCCAGGGTCCCGCAGTGGAGGAATTTTTCGATGACTTCAGGGACGACGGGTCGCAGAGGACCCAGTTTGGGTTCGTAGGTTTCTGGGTACTCCGAGAGGAAGGCCGCGTGGTGACGCTGGACGCATTGCCACAAGGGAGATTTGCGGGGATTACGTGACCGGTAGGCCTTCATGCGGGACGAGAGGCCGCCGCGTTGGGCCTGCCGGAAACCCCGGCGGCGTCTTCGAAGGCGGATCCCTCAAGTCACTCAGTCCACCACTGCACCCGCCCCTTCCGCTATCGCCACTTCTAACGAGGGCTGGGAGATCGCCTTCGGGATCCGGCTCCGGAGGATCCCCTGAAAGTGTCCGGGGTCAGTCAAAACCCGCCACGTAGGGTCGAAAGTGGAGAGATGAAAACCAGCCAGGGAAGGTCGAAAGTATAGGGTTCAAAACCAGCCACTCTGAGGGGAGGTGTCAGGGTGTGTATGCGGCTCGGAAGGCCGCGACATACCATGGCCAATCAACTCACAGTGGAAATGAGACATAGCATCAGTGCCCTGAAGGAAAAGGGCTGGTCACAACGACGGATTGCGCGGGAACTGGGCGTGGACCGGGAGACGGTACGCCGGTATTGCGCCGAGGCGACGGAGGCAAAACCAGCCACCCTTTCGACCCCCGGGACCGAGGCCAACGGGGCGGCTCCGCCGAACCCTGCGCCTGGGTCGGAAGGTCCAGCGACCTCCGCAGAGGAGGCGGGTGGGACGGGTCGGCCCAGCCTGTGCCAGGGTCTGGCGAGGGTCATTGAGGCCAAGCTGGCCCTGGGATTGAGCGCGCAACGGATTTATCCGGAGCTGAACCCCAAGCTGGCCGCCTTTTGCCGGCACTACGGCACGGTGCTCCTGCCCTGCCTGCCGCGGACCCCCGAACACAAGGGGAAGGTCGAGAACAGCGTGGGGTACGTGAAGAAAAACGCCCTGAAGGCTCGGCAATTTCCTTCGCTCCAGTCGCAGAACGAGTTTCTGCGGGAGTGGGAACGGACGGTGGCCGACGGGCGCATTCACGGGACGACTCGGCGACAGGTGCAGGCGGTCTTCACCGAAGAGAAGCCGCACTTGCAGCCCCTGCCGCCCGATCTGTTTCCCTGCTTCCGCGAGGCTCGCCGCACGGTGCACCGGGACAGTTTTGTAGAAGTGGAGAAGGCCTACTATGCCGTGCCCCAGGAGTACATCGGGTGCTCGGTGTGGGCGCGCTGGGATGGCCGGGAAGTACGCCTGTCCAATGAGCGCGGGGAACAGCTCCGGTTGTACTGCCGGTTAGAGCCCGGACGCTTCTCCGAGTCCTTGGGCGTGGGGGGTGGCCGGGGTAGTCTCCAAGCCAATCTGGACTACTGGCTCCAGCGCGCGGGCGAACTCGGGGAGCCCGTGTCCCGTTGGGCGCAGGGGCTCGTGGAGCAACGAGGACCGGCAGCGATCCGCTCGCTCATGGGCTTGGTGAGCCTGCACGAAGTGCACTCGTTCAAGGCGCTCAATACGGCCTGTGCCACGGCCCTGTCCCGCAATGTCTGGCGTCTGCGAGATCTGCGCCAGTTGCTGGCCCGACCGACCGGCGTCCAGACCCAACTCGATTTCATGGAACATCACCCCCTCATCCGCGATCTGGCCGAATATGGCCTCTTTATCCGTACCCATCATGAATGACTCCCTCCCCTCCGCCGCCCGCAAGCTGTTGCTCACCGGGTTGCTCGCCAGTCTGGAAGTGCGCCTCCAGGAGGCCCAGACCCATCAACTGACCCATGCTCAGTTCCTCGAACTCCTCCTGCAGGACGAACTGAACGTGCGTCAGCAACGCCAGATCGAACGTCGCACCAAAGCCGCTCAGTTCCGGGAACTGCGGACGCTGGAGGACTTCGACTGGAGTTTTAATCCCTCCATCGGCCGCGCCCTCGTGTACCAGTTGGCGACCGCCCAGTTCGTGCGTCAACGCCGCGACTTGCTCCTGCTGGGCCCCCCGGGCGTCGGTAAAAGTCACTTGGCTCAGGCCTTGGGCTACACCGCCATCAAAGCCGGCTTTGCCGTGCTCTACGTCTCCATCTTCGACCTGATCCGCCAGTTGCAGGCCGACGGCACCGCGGCCGAAGCGCAACGCACTTTAATCCGCTGGCTCAAACCCGAGCTGCTCATCATTGATGATTTTGGCATCAAAACTCTGCCGCCTAAGTCTGGCGAATGCCTTTTGGAAATCATCCTTCGCCGGCACGAAACGCGGTCCACCGTGATGACCTCCAATCGACCCATTGAGGAATGGGGCAAACTCCTGCACGACGTCCCCGCCGCCACCGCTATCATCGACCGGTTCCTCCACCGCTCCGACGTTATCCAGATCACCGGTCGCAGTTACCGCCTCAAAGATGCGGCGCTCCACCGGACCAAGCCCACTGCGGAAAACCCCCAGCCTGCGGTCGACTCCGCTCCCGGCCCAGAACTCAACAGCGGCCGGAAGGCCGGAAGGAAGGGATGAGTTTTTCGCTTTGGACCGGGGCTTGCCCAGTCCCGGCCCCAGTTCCGCACTGGAGCCGGGTGGATCGCTGCGCAATCCCCGGACCGTCCGGTGCTCGGGGTGCACTCCTGCAGAGCCCTATCCCCCGGATGGCCCACGGAGCCTACCCAACCCAATCTCTCCGTCCAAGTCTTGCGCTGAACCCCCAACTCGGTTCATAAAACACCCCTCTCAGGGTGGCTGGTTTTCAACCCGCCACTTTCGACCCCGCCTGGCTGGTTTTGAAATCTAGACTTTCGACCCTCGGTGGCTGGTTTTGATCCGACCGGTGACACCAGCCCTCAACGGCGGGGAGCAGGTGGCGGCACCAACGGCGGGACACCTGAAAGACTTTGTGGCGCTCGCCGACTCGCGCCAGAGCTTCGCACGTTCTAGCGCGTCGGTTGCAATCGTGGCGTGTCGGGAGGACCCCGTCCCGCACGCTTGCCGAAGGGACACGCCCTTCACGAGTGCGCTGCGCGAGGTTGAGGCCTTCAACCAGATCCATGGCGAAGTAGTGCTGGCCCTGCGCCTCACCCACCTCGTGAATCGTGACTATGTTCGGGTGCTTTAGCCTAGCCGCCGCACCGGCTTCCACTTTGAAACGCCTCACATCCTCAACCCCAGCCAGCGCACTGTCCCGCATCAGCTTCACGGCGACGGTGCGATTAAGACTGACCTGCCGCGCGCGATAGACGATGCCCATGCCACCGCGGGCTATTTCCTCAAGCAGTTCGTAATCTCCCAATCGTCGCAGCGCTTTGACATCGCCCAAGTCCATGGGTGCGGCCGGCGAGGCCAAGAGCTGGCCGGCCAGGCATTGCGGGCAGTTTCCGGACAGCGCGCTGCTGTCCAGCGGCTCCCCGCAATGGCGGCAGGTGTTTTTAGGGGAGTGCATGGGGCGCATTGAAATAAGCCAAAACCGGCCGCTGCGAATATCACCGAAATCACGCTACCTTCTCGCCAGCGCCTGGAGGAGTTCCCTCAATTCCGACTCCACCTGCTCCCGATTGGCCACGGTTTCGAGCACTTCGGCCTCGAGTAGTTCCCGCAACCGGCTGCGCATCCGATGCACCGCCACGGCGACCGCTCCGCGCGTCAGATTCAACCTGCGGGCGGCGGCCTCATATTCGTTCACATCTGCGCCGTCGAGGAATGGCGCCAGCATCTCGTACAAAAACACCTTGTTCCGGGCAACGTGTTCCATGCTCAAACGGGCCATCGAGCGCGCCAGAAGGGTGCGCGCCCACTGGCGGTCAAACGCGGATTCCGGCGACGGCGCGGACAGGTTTGGCAGGCTCAATCGCTCCGCTCCCTCCATATCCAGTGAGACCAACGGTGTCTGGGCACTTTTATAAGTAAGATTCCATGGACCTTCGCAGGAGAGCCAGAGCCTGGAGCCAGTGAATTCGAACGAGGATTCCATTGCGCAAGGTCCTGATAAACTGAGCGGTGAGTTG
>Ga0209591_10007404_pt1 | contig 12072 bp, 14 predicted proteins | sample MAT01_FD_187207 | JGI IMG/M metagenome (GOLD analysis project Ga0209591, IMG submission 187207) | Freshwater microbial communities from Lake Fryxell liftoff mats and glacier meltwater in Antarctica - MAT-01 (SPAdes) (version 2) | ecosystem: Environmental > Aquatic > Freshwater > Ice > Liftoff...
CGGCTGGTAATGCTTGAGTCATTAGAGCTATGCAAATGTATATTGTGTGCATTCTATAGGGCGATACCTTAAGCAAGCCTTCTTGCCTCTTGTAGAGATAGATGAGTTAGATATTACAAGTGCCTACCCTATAAAAGAATTCCCCCTACTATATATATGGAGCAGCCAGACCGGAATAAACTAAGGGAATCACTCTCCGTCCCTGCTCTACATAAATTTAAAGGAGGCACACAATAGTTGATGGAGGCACACAATAGTTAGGGCAGCACATAAATAGGTAGGGCAGCACACAATAGTTGATGGGAATTAAATATGTAAATTAGGTATGATTGCCTATTGACATTCAAATAAAGTGTGTTACCCTTCCAGATTAATTAATCTAGATTTCTTTAGTTAAAGAGTAACTCCTCTCTATATTTCTTTATTACTCCTTATTAATATTTAAATACTAATAAAGAGAGGAGTTACTCTTTAGCTAAGGAGTGCTTAAAGAGTGCCTAAGGAGTTCTTTCTTAGTTAATTAATTAATCTAGATTTCTTAGGGTAGCAGCTTTTGTTTGGATGTCAAGAGTATTTATGCCTATTGTGCAAATTAGTTTTAGCTTGCTCGATAGTTATTGTGTGCAATCCACAGATACACATAAATAGGTTAATGTAATTGAAAGTAATAAGGATGCTAGCTAATGTCTCACAAAATTCCTTTGATGGTAATCTCATTCAAAGTTGATGAAAGTTTATTTAATGATTTGACTAACATGGCTAACTCAGAGAGAAGAAGTAGGTCAGCCTTGGTGAGATATATCCTAGAGCAAGTTGTTAATGATTACCTTGGTAAGCCTCCTAGCCCTAGCTTGAGGCACTTAAACGTAGTATCTAGCAAGGAACCAACTAAGCTACCCGTGAGCAGTCCCATGAGTGCCTCTAATCAAGATAATAGATTGCACTTACTATCTGACTTCAAGTCGACAGTTAGGGATAGATAGAAGTTAGAGGAGGCAGTAAGGTGTACAGCACATACACCTTGTAGTGTTGAGGTTACAGGTAATACAAGGGTTTAATGGATGCTAACATCGGTTTATGGGCATTTACTTAGACCCAAAGTATCAATAAATCTTACGTGCATATACACATATCAGTGTCCATACTGATACACCGTAAGTGACCCTAAGTAAGTACTCCTAAGTACGGAGACTCCCTAAGTATTTATTAAGCACTAGGTAGACTAAGTATGTAGCATTTTAGGGTATAACTTACTTAGTGGTAGATTTACTTAGTATCAATAATGGGGGGAAAGAGGGGGAGAGATATATAGTTCATCGTACCTATAAAATTTACACACATATGCCCATTTAAAAAAAAATAAGCACACAGTAAGTACCTACACACAATATAGAGAGGAGTATTTTTTTAGCTAGGACTGCCTAGCACCCAGTCGGCAAACCGTAGGCACACAAAAGCTAACCTCAACCTTCCTTAAGAATATTTAAATATCTAATAAGGACATGGAGTACCCATGATTGCCTAATAAGTAACTAGCACCCAGTAGATAGTGTGCCTCTTTAATATAGAAATATAGATAAGAGTATCTTCTTAGATTAAATACTCTTAAAGAGGGAAGGGTAGCATACTTTTATCAGTTGTCAAGGTGTTGATAGTAAGACAAGTGTTTGTCGTATGGCTTTTATGTGCTATCAAATACAAAGGCTGTACTAGATGGCTATAACAAGAGGTAGAGATTGTTTTCCCTTAGATTGTTCCGAGATGGAGATTCCGTGCTATAATAAAGGTATAAGGTTCCACTAAACCGAGAAGGGCTTAATATGGCATATAACGATTTAACTATCACCCAAACTAGCGAATGTATGGACAATGAGTTTAAGGACGTGCCAAGGGGCATACAAGGGCAGCTAGCTAAATGCATGAGTTACCTGGATGCCCAAGGGAAGAAAGAGATGAAACGCAAGTACTATGGTGTGCTTCCACAAGTCTCGGAGATGTTTAAAGGATGCAAGACTACGGAAGATTTGCAAGCGGCGATTGATGAGGCTTGTGAAATCCACAAATACCCTAAAATGATAATTAACAAGGTAGCTAAAAATGACTGAGTATTATGTGTCTCCAGTAGGTTCTCCAAAGAACTCAGGACTAAGTGCAGATGAGGCGTTTACCCTGCAAGCGGTTAAGGATATCGCAAAGTTAGGCGATACCATTCACTATGTAGAGGATGGTAATTACAGTGCTAACGACACTAAGATAAAGAAAACTAAGTAAGTAATTAGCAAGTGACCACTAACCCTTCCGATGTATTAGCCAAGATGAGAGCGTTACACCCAACGACACCAGAAAGTGTATACGCTCTAAGGGAGCAAGGTAACGAGTACATAAGAGAATTTATCGCCAGACACAAACGGCATATCGCTATAGACCGTAAACGTGTGACTAACGCTAGGCTTATGCGAGAGACTAAGCAACTAAAAAAGGAGGGCAATCTCATGGGGTATTCAGTTCCGGAGGTGACTAATGGGTAAGAGCAAAAACAAAGGGGCGGCTGATACTAGTAAATTAGCCTCTCAATATGCCCAACAACAGGCAGTAGAGCAGCAGAGACTAGATTCTCAGAGATTGCAGTATGACCAAGAAAGACAGCAGCTTCTAGGGCAATTAAATGCCCAACAACAACAACAGCAGGGAGCGCAAACAAGGCAGCAAGAACTACTAGCTGTACAGAATACTCAGCAACTAGCCCAACAAACTAACCTTATAGACCAATTAAAGCAGCAGTATGAAGCCCAAAATACCGCGCTAACAGGGCAGTTAGGCACTTATAAGGAGCTATCCGGGCAGCAAGATAAACAAAATCAGTATCTTAGTTATCTTCAAACGCAAGCAGGGGCGCAAGCTAATGAAGAGCAAGCTAACCTACGTGACCGCCTGTTAAAATCTACTAAGCAAAATGAAGATAGGCAAGGCGTTTTATCACAACTAACAAACAAGAGAGTTAGCAGCCGTTCGCCAGAGTATGTAAGAGGCGGTACAATTAGTTCAAGTAAGCTTTTAAGGTAATTATTAATGCCACAACCAAATGCAGTAATTCAAGATAGTCAGTCTAACCAGAATATAGGTAAGCTTTGGTTTAACCGTAACCAGTACCTTACATTTAGGTATTTTGGCACTACTGTAAATAACACAGCTACGGAGTTATTTATAGATGGTATTACTAATAATCGTCTAAAAATTCCCGATGCTTCCGCTTGCTTAGTTAGATGCGACTGCGTGATTTTTAACATCACGGATAGCTTTTCTGGCGGTGTAGGCAAAACAGCCGTAGTAGAGAATCTAGCTAACGTAGTCACATTAGCTGGCGCGGAGCAAGCAACACCGGCTCTCTGGGGAGATAATGCTAATGCTCCTGGCGGGACTATAGTAATATCTGCAAGTGATGCAAATGACGCGGTAGTTTTCACAGTAACTGGTACTTCCGCTAAAACAATTGCGTATGAAGCACTAGTAACAGTAGTTTGTGCAACATCACCAGAATCTAACTTTGGAGTACTTTGAACATGACACAGGAACATAAGGTTAATCGTTTTGAAAACGGAGAACCCTCTCTAGAAGCTGTAAAGGAAACCGCAAGAATGGCTCAAAATACCGCACTCGTAGATGAAGAAGGTAGGGTGATTATTCCTATACCTCAACAAAAGGTAGAAGAGGCTGAGTTACTCGAATTAGTAGACAAACTAGCAGAGAATGCAAGCCCAAAAGTACGTGCTGCTTTGGCAACACAAAGCTTTGCTATAGGCATGAAAGCTAATAGTGTGGTATCTAAACTTATACAAAGCTTAATCTCGGAAGTGCCTTACAAATTGCTTGTAGTGCTGTATGACGGTAAGGTAACTCCAGACGAAATTAAACAAATAACCGAACTCCTAACAAAGATAGTAGTTAGCACACTACAATCTGAATACAACGCAGTTAGGTAAACTATGGAAGACAGTAACCCGTTTCTATCTAGGGTACGGGACTTCGACAAAAAGCAAACACAAATAAGCACAAAGCTAGCTGCAAATCCTAAATCTGTCTTAGGGCTTGCAGCTATTACTTCATTATGGGAGTTCATAAATTTAATAGGATTTAAGGGTGGTACTAGCGCTTTCTCAGGCGTACACGAAGAGTTAGTGAAGTTTATAACTGAACCACAAACGGACTGTACAGGATTTTTTATCAAAGGCAAAATAGACGTAAACAAGGGTAGACGTAGACTTGTAATAGTACCCAGGGGACACCTTAAAAGTACTCTATGCTCCGTAGCTTACGTGCTATGGAGAATTTATCGTAATCCCAATATAAGGATAGCTGTAGGGTGTGCTACTAAAGAATTAGCGCTTCAATTTGTCAGGGAAATTAAACAGTATCTAGAGGATGAAGATTTACAAGACAGTGTATGGAATAAAAGACCACACGTAGCAGGTAGGCTAGCTCCGATTCTGGATAAAGCGGGAGCAAAGCGTAGGGATAGATTAAGGGAAGAAGAAGATTACACGGAAGCTATAGATAGGAAAATTGTATGGCGTTCTGATGCTATACAAGTTAACCGGAGCCAAATAATGCGAGAGCCTACAGTACTAGCCACGTCACCCGGCTCGAACGTAACAGGGATGCACTTTGACCTATTCATTAAAGATGACATCATTAACGACGACACAGTGGCAACGGAAGAAAAAATAAAGAAAACTCTAGAGTGGTCTATGGATTTGGAATCCGTACTTGACCCTCAACGTAAAATCCTTTTGTGGAAATCTCTAGATAATAAAGATTATTGGGAGATTGTGGGAGACGAAGATATAGTGCTAGGAACTAGATATGCTAGGCACGATTACTACGATTATTTAATAGAGAATCAAATTAATTTGGGCTACAAAGTATTCTCCCGTAACATATATAAGAATGGGAGAGACTGTGGAGACGGGTATTTGTGGCAAGAAAGGTTTAACGATTATGTAGTTAATAATCTTAAACGCCGCCTAACGCCGCGTAGGTTTGCATCCCAATATTTAAATTCCATAATTGTGGAAGAAGAGCAAATATTTAAGATGGAGAAAATACAATGGATTGACCCTGGCTGCATAGAAATCCATGACGGGTACATAACCATAATGAAGCGTGACCAAGAAGCCATCAAAGTATTCCCACATTTAGTGCTAGACCCAGCAATATCCCAAAAAAAGGCGGCGGATAATACAGTCATGCTAGTAGGCGGTATTGATGCAAAGCGTAATTTATACCTATTTGAATTCGTATACGGTAAGTTTCTACCGGAAGAAATGGTGTCTAAGATGTTTGCATTAGCTGAAAAGTGGAAAGTTACAAGGGTGACTATTGAAGTTGTATCTTTTCAAAAGGTAATAGCCCACATGGTACGGTCAGCCTTTGCACGTTTTAGACCTATAGGGATAAATGAATACATCCCACGCGGAGAGAAGAAAGGACGCATAGTTACTTACTTAGAACCGCTATTCGACAATAACATGGTTTACGCAGAGAGGATGATTAGCACTATCTCCCAGTTCAGAGAAGAGATAGAGTATTTCAGCACTGCAACTAATAGCGCCGTACACGATGATTTCATCGATACTATGGCTATACTAGTCGAAGTTGCGATACCATCTGCCAAACGGCTAGGGGATGCCAGTAATAGAGTTTCTTCGTTTCCGATTAATCGCAAATACGGGGGTATGTACTAATGGCAGTATCTAATTTTATAATTACTCAAACGAGTACTGAATCAGATGTAGGCGATAGAGACGATAACATAGTAGCTTTTGTGCATTCTGAGTTAAGAAGCTTCTCCCAAGCCCGGTTAGAGAAAGAGCAAATCTGGCTTGAGTGTTGGGCATCGTACCTAGGCTCACCTCAAGCTAACGAACACCTGAGAAGAGAAGCTCTACGCAGTGTAGGGGATACAAACAACGATTGGAGACACAAAATAAATGTAGGTAAAGCGTTTGAGAATGTAGAGAATATCTTTTATTACTTGCAGCAAGCGTTTTTCCCAAACAAGGATTGGTTTGATGCTACGCCAACTCAATCAGGTTACTACGAACTCGCTATAGCAATAAAAAAGCTTACTCAAAAGAAGCTTAGAGAAGGCAAGTTTATATCGAACTGGGAGATGTTTCTCAGACAGATGCTAATCGTGGGAGATTCGTGCCTAGCACTGCCTTGGAGATATGAAACTACCAAGTGGAAAACAAAAGTTAAGGTAGAAAATCCACATTACGGCATACAAGAGTTGGGAAAGAAAAATGCCTATAAGGAGGTGGTAGTAGATAAGGTAATTCAAAATAAACCAGACTTTGAAACACTGGATATGTTCGACGTTTGGGTTAGCCCTAAGGCGTGCAATCCAAATGAGGGGAACTTTATTAGGAGGTTGTATAAAACAAAAGCAGAGATGGCGCAATGCCTTAAAACAGGGCATTTTACAGGTGTGACTCTCAGAGAATTAACTGGGATGCCGGCGGGACAGCAGCCTTACGACAATTCCCGCGCCAATAAAGATGATATAAAATACTTTCAAGGATTAGATACCTTTAGTAATTCTCAGGCGGTTAGTTGGAATGATGAAATTGAATTATTTGAATTCTGGGGTGATGTGTGTACTGGGACGCAGACTTACCATGACGTTCGTGCAGTTGTTTGCGGTAAGTTTTTACTACGGTTTGAGACTAATCCCTACTGGTGCGGTAAACCTTTTGTGCTGGGTAACTATATACCCCTAGTAAGGAGTCCCGTAGGGCTTGGTGTAATTGAGCCATCTTTAGGTATGCTACATGAACTTAATATTATTACGAACTCTAGGCTTGACAACTTACTTATCTCAAGTAATTCAATGTTTGAGTATGTTAATGACGGTTCGCTACAACCCGATGAGATATATAGCGCTCCCGGTAAGGTTTTCCCTGTTACTACTAAGGGAACAATTACCCCCTTAGAGATGCCGAATGCTTTTGTAATCACTTATGAGGAGTCAGCATTTTTAGAGCAACGCATCGACAAAAATACTGGCACTGGGAACATGATATCTGCCGGTGCTGCTAGGGAAGGCGAACGTGTAACCGCTAGGGAAATCACAGCCACCCAACAAGCCGGGGGTAATCGACTATCTGGTGTGCATAAACACATAGAAGAGACAGCACTTACCTTGGTACTGGAGAAAGTATTTCGCCAATTACAGCAATTCATTACCGAGGATGAAATAGTGGCAATTCCTGGGATGGAGCCGGGAGATGTAGATTATGTAGCTATCGGTGTAGAAGAGTTACAGTTTGATTTTTTACTAACTCCCGTGGGAGCCGACCATGTAGTAGACAAAGAGTATAAGCTACAAAAGTTACTACAGTTTTTACAAGTATCGTCTCAATACCCTGAAACACAAAAGAATGTAAACTATAAAAATCTACAACTTGAAATTGCCAAACTACTCGACTTGGATGAAATCGATAGATATGTAGTTGAAGGTATCAACCCAGAGCCTAGCAGCGCTCAACAGGTAGCTCCGATAGCGCCAGAAGGTATACCTACAGACCCTAACCAGATACAAAGCCAAGGCATGGATAGTTTAGATTCTGAGTTATTTAATATGGGCGGGCAACCGCTACAAACAGCAGTCAAAGGACAGATGGGAATTGATGGGGGCGCTGAAATGCTGAGTAAAGTTGCAGGAATGCCACAACCACAACAAGAGGTAATTTAAAATGACCGAGCAATTAGAAGAAAGAGTAGTAGATATTACCACGGGCGGCAGCACAAAATATACGGGTGCTTCGTCAATAGAATCTAACGAATTAGGGGCTTATATAGAAGCGTCGGAGTTCGTTTATACAGGCAACGAAGCCAAGATAGACTACGACAGAGAGCCACTAGATGAGACAAACCTAACAGATACAGCTAAAAAACTGTTACAGTGGGAAGCAGCAGTACCTAACGATGTACCCGAACAAGGACAGTCGCAGATACCAGCAACTACGGAAGGCACGCCGAAAGAAATTAAATACGAGCCTATCCCAGTAGATAAGACATTTTTAAACTTAAGCCAGGACTACGGAGTACCTAACTTAACGGTTGACGAAAGTGATGCTGAGTTCCAAGTCTTTGCCGCTCAAATGGAGAAATTCCTAGGGCATGACTTTGAGACTTACAAATCACAAAGGGAATCGTTGCGTAATGCCAACAAACTTCGTAAGGAGCTAGAAACACAAAAACTTTCCGATAATGTACGAAAGCAAGAACAGTACATAAAAGATAAATGGAAAGTTACGGATAGTGTGTACGAAACCAGGATGCGACAAGTGGTAGACGTGTTCTCTAAACTAGATGAATCTATGCAAATGCTGCTAGACCGTGACCCTAACGGAGCGCTTAAGCTCTGGAAGGATATAGAGTCTACGGAGCAAATAAATAACACAGTACCCAAGTTTGATAAAAGTGCATCTACTATATCAGGCAGTGATGTGGGTAAGCCTAGATTTACTCGAAGTGAGATAGACAGTCTATTACCTGCTGAAAAAAAGAAACTTTGGCAAAAAATAAATCAAGCGGCTCAACAAGGGCTTATAGATTGGGATAGATAAAACATATGGCACTTCCAGGCGGTAGTTTACAAGGTGCAGCGTTTACGACGGTACGCGGCAACGTCTTCATCCCGGAACTTTGGACGGGAGAAATAAAGAAGTTTAGAGACACAAGCTTTATAATGGCTGGGACTTGTAAGAAGTTGCCATTCGTAGGGAAAAAAGGCGATTTAATACACATCCCAGGTATCTCTAGATTATCTGTAAACGACAAAATCCCAGAAACTCCAGTGCAGCTTCAAGCTCGGACTGAAACTGAGTTTACCATGATAATCGACAAGTATAAAGAAGTCTCCGTAATGATTGAAGACATACTAACTCTTCAATCTGGATACGACTTGATGTCCCCATACACGACCGAAATAGGATACGCACTAGCTAGGGACTTAGATAACTTTGTTTTAGCCCAACGGGGAGTAATCAACTCGCTGGTTAATGGAGTACAATCCCAAAGTATCTACAACTCAAGTAGCGGACTTGTAGGCGGCACACCACTATCTCTATCTAAGGCAGCACTACTAGCCGCTAAACAGATATTAGATGAAGCGGACGTGCCAATGCGTCGTATGATAGCCGTGTCACCAGGGCAATACAACGATTTGCTGACCATTACAGAATTTACCTCTGAAGATTTTGTAAGCAAAGGCGCTGTAAGCACGGGTAAAGTAGGAAACTTGTTTGGGATGAGTGTTTATGTGTCATCCAATATCACACAAAATAGTGCTACTGGATACGTTAATGGTACAGGAGCGCCAGCGCAACCTACGCCCGGCTTTACAGGGTCTCCTTACCTTGCTACACAACTGCCCGCCGAGGTTGGAACTCTAGTCTCGCTAGACGCACTATACACGACTGCTACAATATATCAAGAAGACTGGTGTATTCTGGCTATTCAAAAGAATCCTAACGTAGAATCTAGTCGTGAGAATCTCTTCCAATCTAACGTTATGGTATCTACTCAGGTTTATGGCGCAAAGGTCTATCGCCCTGACCATGCTATTTTAATTAACACCGCGCCTTAAAGTTTCTCTCTCTCTCTTTCCACTACAAAGCCTATAGCATTAGCTACGGGCTTTTTTTTGTACTTATAAATACATCATCTAAGGGTATACTCTCCCTTGCGTCGATAGCCTCTAAAACGGCTGAAATCCCTACTGCCACTGGTTTACAAGGTGGTGTGTTGTATGATGAGAGTGATGTAAACGATGTATCAATTAGTAAGCCATCTAAGGGTATACTCTCCGGTGCGTCGATAGCCTCTAAAACGGCTGAAGTCCTTACTGCTACTGGTTTAAAAACTGGTGCGTTGTATGACGAAATAGCAATTTATCGGCACACAATAAATACAAATTTACTTTGTAGCTAGCGGACACAGAAGGAAGCTAAGTAAGGCTGTATACATTAGTAAGTCATCTAAGGGTATACTCTCCCTTGCGTCGATAGCCTCTAAAACGGCTGAAACCCTTACTGCTACTGAATTAAAAACTGCGGCGCTACATACTGAAATCGCAATTTATCGGCACACAATAAATACATCATCTAATAGCAGCTTACGCAATTTGATAAATTAGGCACAAATACTCTTGTCAGAGAAGAGACTCCACTGTTACATTAAAGGAGTCAACAACAGAGAGAGACACACCAAATGACCACGAACTTAACAGCACACAAATCTACCGACGGCGTTGAGCTATACATCGATAACACAACAAGTGAGGCGTTCGCCAGTCAACGAGGTATTGCCCGTATGTGCGAAGTAGACGAAGTATACATTAGACAGCTTGCTACCGCGAAGAATATCGAGGGAATATCGGCTGAAATCCCTACTGCTGCTGGGTTACGTTCCGCGAAACTACACAGTGAAAATACCATCTTACTGTGTATTGCTAAATACAACCCACAGTTAATACCTCTAGTTGCACGTGCCGGAATTCGAGTTTACCTACACGGTTTAGCCGGCTACAAATTTACCAGTAATGCTGTTGCTGCTTTTGAAGCTCCTAAAACTGTAGCTAGTGCGTTACGCCTAGCAGCAGATAATGCTTTTAAAGCAGCAGATAATGCTCTTAAAGCAGCAGCCGAAATAGAAGCTCTGGAAGCGGAAGTAAAATTCCTAGCACCCAAGGCAAATCTGGCAGATGTGTTCCTAGACGGTGAGGGGCTAACTACCATCCAGCAATTCTGCAAAGATTTGGGATACAAATCTAACAAGTTATTTGCAATGCTAGTCGACGATGGTATTTTATTCCGTACCTCTTTGAGTGGTCTCGAACCCTACGCGAGTCAAGTCGATGCCGGTAGATTTGAATTGCTACCAACTGCGACATTTAAGAGAGGTCAAAAGAATATGCAAGCCTTCAGAACACACCTAACTACAAAAGGTGTCCAATGGTTAATTGAGTACTTGGCAGACAAATCGACACCAGAACTCAAAGAAGTTACCACGAAGGCATACTGGAAGTAACCTAGGTTAGCCCGGCACTCCTTAGTGCTGGGTTTACCGGGGCGAATAAGTTGAATATAAACGTAGACAACAAAAGAGAGAGACACACCAAATGACAAACCTAACTACACACACAACTGAAGACGGCTTAGAGTTTTATATCAACAACAAAACAGGTGAATCATTCGCCAGCCAAGCGGGATTAGGAAGGATGTGTAAGGTAGCACAAACTACAATATCTAGGTATTTATCGGGCTGTGCGTCGATAGCTCCTAAAACAGCTGAAGTCCATACTGCTGCTGGTTTACGCTCCGTTGCGTTGTATGATGAGAGTGCAATTGTGAATTGTATCGCTAAATACAACCCACAGCTACTGATTCTGTTACGCAGAGCCGGACTTCGAGTTTACCTACATGGCTTGGTTGGTTTCAAAGTTACTAGCACTGCTGTAGTTGAGGATGAGTCATCCGACACTTACATCGAGGCTCTAAAGGCTTTACTTATAAAAGTTAAAGCCGATTCATCGGATAAGGCTAAGGTTAAGGCGTTACGCCTAGCAGCAGACGCACTAGAACGAGCCGGCTTATAAGTTGAGTATTTATACTCTTGTCAAATGGATATTCCACTGTTACCATAAATGTAGACCACAAAAGAGAGAGGCACACAAAATGACAAATTTAACAACATACACATCCAGCAACGGCTTAGAACTTTTCATCGATGGCACAACAGGCGAAACGTTCGCTAGTCAACCAGGATTAGCAAGTATATGTGAAGTAGCGAATTCTACAATAGCTAGGTATTTATCGGGAATTGCGTCAATAGATACTAAAACGGCTGAAGTCCTTACTGATACTGGTTTACAAGGCGTTGCGTTGTATGACGAAAAAGCAATTCTGAAGTGCATCATTAAATACAACCCCCGGCTAATATTTCTATTAGCTAAAGCTGGACTTCGAGTTTACCTACACGATTTAGCCGGCTTCGTAAGTTAGGTAT
>Ga0209591_10007407_pt1 | contig 12071 bp, 7 predicted proteins | sample MAT01_FD_187207 | JGI IMG/M metagenome (GOLD analysis project Ga0209591, IMG submission 187207) | Freshwater microbial communities from Lake Fryxell liftoff mats and glacier meltwater in Antarctica - MAT-01 (SPAdes) (version 2) | ecosystem: Environmental > Aquatic > Freshwater > Ice > Liftoff...
GGTAGGTTTCAGTGCCTGACCCGATCTGCGGTGCCTGTCCCGATCTGCGTTTCCGTGCCTGTCCCGGTCTGCCGCCTGCGGTGCCTGTCCCGATCTGCGTTTCCGTGCCTGTCCCGCTCTGCCGCACCGATGCTAGCCTGGCGAAATGACCGACCTGCGCCGCGGCCGTTACGAGCAGTTAATCTCCGCGGCACTTGAGGAGCGTCTCGGCCGACTTGACGGTCGGCTCGTCGCTGAGCGCGCCGACCTCACCGCCGACGAAGCTGGCGACCGCCTCGCCCTGTATCTTGGCCGCTTGCTGAAGCAGGCGATCTCGGCGCTGGAGCCACGCCAGCGGGTAGCCGTGGGCATTGAGCTTGCGCAGCAAGTCATCGCACTGTTAGCAGCGCGACCCGGCACTGGGGTGGACGGCACAGACCGGCTCGCGCCTCATGGCGACGTATTGCAAGCGGTCCTCGCAATGCATCCGGATGGGCGGCCGGAACCCGTCAGCCTGCCGGACACGCCGCTGCTCGACACCACGCTGCTGACCAACGCGCCCGGCGAGCCAAACATTGGCCACCAGCTCCGATCAGAAATCCCGTCGGCAGATCGCATCGACGTGTTGATGGCGTTTGTGCGGATGACCGGAATCCACAGCCTGCTCGAGTCGCTGGATCGCCACTGCGCTGATGGCCGTTCGTTGCGTGTGCTGACGACGACCTATACCGGCACGACCGAACTCGCCGCGCTGGAGGCATTGCAGGCGACCGGTGCAGAGGTCCGCGTGTCCTACGACGTCACTGGCACGCGTCTGCACGCCAAGGCATGGATGTTCCACCGTGGCTCGGGCTACTCCACTGCCTACATAGGGTCGTCGAACCTGACCCATTCGGCTCAAGTGACGGGTCTTGAGTGGAACGTGCGCGTTTCCGGTGCGCGCAATCCAGACGTGATCGACAAGTTTGCCGCGGTGTTCGAAAGCTACTGGCACAGCGACGACTTTCGCCGCTTCAGCGCTGACGAATTTCGGGAGCTGACCCGCGCCAATGAGGTGCACGGTCCGCGGGTGTATCTGAGTCCGGTCGAGATCCGGCTCGAACCGTTTCAGTCGCGGCTACTCGAACAGATCGAATTGGCGCGTCTGCAAGGAAGGCACCGCAATCTGCTGGTTTCGGCGACCGGTACCGGCAAGACCGTGATGGCAGCGATCGATTACCAACGGCTGCGCAGCCGCCTGCCGCGGGCACGACTGCTGTTTGTCGCGCATCGCCGCGAGATTCTTGAGCAAAGCCTGGCTACCTTCCGCCACGCGCTCCGCGACGCGAACTTCGGCGAGCTTTGGGTTGGCGGTGCGCGGCCAAACCGCTTCGAGCATGTGTTCGCGTCCGTGCAGTCCCTTGCAGCAACCGGGCTGCGCAGCCTTGAGCCCGATCATTTCGACGTGCTGATCGTCGACGAATTCCACCACGCCGCGGCGCCGACCTATGACACGCTGTTGCACCATCTGCACCCGCGCGAGCTGCTTGGTTTGACCGCCACGCCCGAACGGAGCGACGGGTTGCCGGTGCTCGATTGGTTTGAAGGTCGCATTGCCGCCGAGCTGCGGCTGTGGGACGCCATCGAACAGCAACGGCTGTGCCCGTTCGCGTATTACGGCATCAGCGATGGCACCGACCTGCGCCAAGTGCCGTGGCGACGCGGCCTCGGCTACGACCCTACGGCGCTCGACCGAATCGTTACCGGCAACCACGTCCTGGCGCGGCGGGTGATTCATCAGGTGCTCCGCCACGTGCCCGATGCCGGTTCAATGCGCGTTCTGGGATTCTGTGTGTCGGTCTCACATGCCCGCTTCATGGCAGCGCAGTTCGATGCGGCAGGATTGCCGGCAGTAGCCGTTTCGGCCGAGTCCCCGCCGGACGCGCGCGCCGATGCGCTGCGCCAGTTGGCCGACGGCCAATTACGCGCGATTTTCTCAGTCGACCTGTTCAACGAGGGTGTCGACCTGCCATCAGTCGACACATTGCTGCTGTTGCGAGCGACCGACAGCCCGACGGTGTTCATCCAGCAACTCGGCCGCGGCCTCCGGCGCGCTGCTGGCAAGTCGATCTGCACCGTGCTCGACTTCGTCGCGCAGCACCGCAAGGAATTCCGCTTCGACCGACGGTTGGGTGCATTGCTCGGCGGCAGTCGCAAGGCGATCGAGCGACAGATCAAACAGGATTTTCCGTTGCTGCCGAGCGGCTGCCATATGCAACTCGACGCAGTCGCCGCCGAGGCGGTGCTCAGGAATCTCAGGGAAAGCCTGCCCGGCAACTTGGCGCAAAGGGCGAACGAGTTGCGTGGCTTCGCGAAGCAGCATGAGAGGATCACGCTGAAGGGGTTTCTCAAAGAAACCGGCTTGCCGCTGGAAGACATCTACCATGGCAATCACAGTTGGTCGGACCTGCTGCAGGCGGGCGGCGTCGCGACGTTGCCCGCCGGGCCAGTCGAGATCACCATGCGACGTGCACTTGGTCGACTGCTTCACATCAACGACCCGCGGCGAATCAACCTCTACCGCGAGCTTGCCCGCGCGCCGCAGCCGCCGGCACTGGACAGCTGCGACCTGCGCGCCCGGCGACTATTCCACATGCTAGCGGCGACACTGATCGAAAGCATTGCAGACGCCGGCGCGACACTGAATGACGCGGCGAAGCTGGTCTGGCGGCACCCGCAGGTACTCGCCGAACTGGTTGAGCTCTGCGATGTGCTTGAAGAACGCATCGACCATGTTCAGGAATCGTTGGCGACGCATCCCGACGTGCCGCTTTATATCCACGCCCGCTACACGCGGCGCGAGATTCTGGCCGCATTCGCCGATGGCACGACGCTCGCCCTGCCGCAATGGCGCGAAGGCGTGCGCTGGCTGCCCGAGGCGCGGGTAGATCTGTTCGCATTCACTCTGGACAAGGCCGGCGGACGGTTCTCACCGACCACGCGTTATCGTGACTATGCCGTCAGCCCGAAATTGATCCATTGGGAGAGCCAGTCGACTACGCGCGCCGACAGCGAAACCGGGCGTCGCTACCAGCGCCACGTGGCGCTCGGCACGACCACGCTGCTGTTTGCGCGCCTGACCCAGGACGACCGCGCGTTCTGGCTGATCGGCCCCGGTGACTACGAGTCGCATGAAGGCGAACGACCGATGGGTATCCATTGGCGGCTGGCCCACGAACTACCCGGCGATTTGTACGCGCAGTTCGCGGCGGCGGTCGCGTAAACGGCAGCAGCGTTGTCGCGTCGGCTGGGTGCTTCCGTGGCTGTCGTCCGTCGGTAGCCGAGCGGCGCGGACTTTCGGTGTTCGACGCAGTCCAACGCCCGCGAAACCGAGCGGTGCGGATCGGGCCAAGCATCAATCAGTAGGACTCCTGCAGACGCCGCCTTGCTGCCTGCCCCGTCGCGAACACGACGGAAATGCCACCAACCAAGACCCCAACTCAGCCCACCCGCCCTCCCGCCATCGTCCACCGCAAGCCCAACGTCTCCCGCTCAAGCAGCACCAAATCAGCATCCATCCCAGTCGCAATCCGCCCCTTTCGCGGCAGCCCCCAGATCGCCGCAGGGGTCGTGGTCGCTGCCGCAAGCGCAGTCGCCAACGCCACGCCGTGCACGTTAACCGCCTCAACAATCGCCGCCATCAAGCTCGCGATCGGCGCGACCTGCAGCGAGATCAGCCGGCCCTCGGCATCGAAGCACGGCAAGCTCGCCTGCCCGTCTGAACTCAAGCTCAGCCGCTCGATCGGCGCGCCGGCTGCCAGCGCTTCGGCCAGCGCTTTCGCGGCGGGGATCTCGCCTGCGGCGATAAAGTCGGGGGTGCTGCTGGTGGTCAAGTCGATGCTGCCGCCTTCGTGCGCGAACTTGATGCCGTCGTCGAACAGTGCGGCGTTGCGGTTGACGTGGGTGGGGTGCCACTGGCTGATGGGTACCGGCCAGCGGGAGCTTGCCTCGCGCAGCAGGGCGAGTCCTTCGGGGGCGTCGCCGACGTGTACGAGTACGGTGCCTTTCTTGCCGGCGAGCATGCCGCCGACGCGGGCGTCGCTGGCGAGGCGCGCGAGATCGGCGGCACTGGGCTGCGAGCCGCGGTGGTCGGCGATGGCGATCTCGCCGAGACCGATCATCTCTGGCACCAGCATCAGGTCGCGGCGCACGCTGCCGGTGAGGGTTACCGGCGGCACCTGGTAGGAGCCGGTGAGGGTGTAGGTGGTCAGTCCGTGTGCGGCGAGTGCGCGCGCGCACGCCAGCAGGTCGGCGTGGCTGCGGGTGACATCGTCGGTGCCGAGTGCGCCGATCATGGTGGTCACACCGGCGGCCAGTGCGGCTTCGGCGGGCAGTGGCGGCATGCGGGTGGCGAAGCCGCCTTCGCCGCCGCCGCCGCCGAAATGCACGAGGCTGTCGACGAGGCCTGGGCAGAGCAGGTGTCCGCCGGCGTCGATCACGCGCGGTGCGATGCCGAAACCGTCGGGCCGCAGGTCGCGACCGATGGCGAGGATGCGGCCGAATGCGACCAGCACGTCGCCGCGCCCGGCGGGCTGCGGGGTCATCAACTCGGCGTCGCGGATGAGCAGCAGATCAGACATAGGAGATACCTACCGCGATCGCCACCGTGAGGGCCGCGAGCGCCATCAGCAGCAGCATGAACTTCAGGATGATGCGCACCCACACGATCCAGCCCAGACCGGCCACGCCGATCGCGCCCATCATCGCCGCGGAGGTGGGCATGACCAGATTGGTCAGTCCATCGCCGAGCTGGAAGCACAGCACGCTGATCTGCTTGCTCACGCCCACCAGTTCACCGAGGCCGGCCATCAGCGGCATGGTGATGGTGGCCTGCGCGCTGCCGGAGCTTACGAAAAAGTTGAACGCCGACTGCGCGGCGAGCATGCCCCACGCCGCGAGCAGTTCGGGTGTGCCTTCTATCGCGTTGCCCGCCGAGAACAGCAGCGCATTGAGCACCGAGGGCGCGTGCGGATCGCTGCCCCCGAGAATGCCGAGCAGGCCCTTGGCCAGCGCGATCACCAGCACTACCGGCACCAGACTGCGCACGCCATCGGTGAAGGCCTGCGCGGCACCATTGGCCGTGCAGCGCCCGCCGAGCACCGCCACCACGCCGGCGAACAGCCCGAGGGTGAAGAACTGCGCGGCGATCTCGGCGATGTAATAGCCGCCGGCGACCACGCCCCACACGATCCAGGCCACGGTGGCGAGCACGGCGAGCAGCACCGTGTGGTCGACCCAGTTCAGCGGCGCAGGCGGATCGAGTGCAACATCGTCGAGGCTTTCTTTTGCGCGGCGTGAGGCGGCGTAGCGCAGGGTAAAGGCCACGCCGACCGCAGTGAATGCGGCCCACATCACGAGGCGAAACGGGGTGCCCGACAGCAGCGGCACGCCGGCAATGCCCTGCGCGATCGCCACGCTGAACGGATTCATCCACGAGGTGCCGAAGCCGATCTGGCTGGCCATGTAGGTGACCATCACGCCGGTCTCCGGCGGATAGCCCAGGCGGCGGAACAGCGGCAGCAGCAGCGCGAGAAAGGCAATCGTCTCCTCGCCCATGCCGAACACCGCACCGCCCAGCGAGAAGGTGATGAACAGGCTTGCCAGCAGCAGGCTTGGACGATGGCCCAGCGCGCCGACGAGGCGCCGGATGCCGTTGTCGATCGCGCCGCTGGCCTGCACCAGGCCGAATGCGCCGCCGACGGTGAGCAGGAATGCGATCACGCCGATCGCCGCGCCATTGCGGTTGCCGGAGGTGAAGCCGTCGAAGAACAGGTTCAATACGCCGGGCGTGTCGCTGCTGCTGGAGAACAGCACCAGCGGCACCGGGCCATCGCCGGGCTGGTAGCTGCCCAGCGAGATCGGTACGCCGGCGGCGAAGGAGCCGGCCGGCAGGATGGGCACCAGCAGTGCGACCAGCAGCGCCAATGCCAGCAGGATCAGCAAGGTGTCGGGCGTGCGGCTGGGCGCGGTGGCCTGGTTCATCGCGGGCTCTCGATCGGAAAACATCGGGGCGTCCCTGCCCCGTTGCGCGCCGCAGGGACCTGCGGGCGGCATCCAGCGATGGGTATCAGAAGCGGCCGATCCAGCGCAGGGTGAAGAAGCGTCCGAGGGCGTTGTGGTTGAAGGTGTCCACCGAGGCGCTGGCGCCGAGTGCGCGCGGTGGGTCGCGGTCGCCGAGGTTGTTGACGGTGATCGAGACGCGGTGCACGTCGTTGATGTTCCAGCCGACTGCCGTGTTCAGTACCGTCCACGAGGCCACCCGTGCGGTGGTCGAGATCGCCGCCGGATCGAAGCGGAAATCGTCGGCGTAGGAGCTGGTGTAGTTGGCCCACAGCGAGAGGTCGACGGCCTTGGCGGTCCAGTCCAGCGACACCGTGCCGCGCCACTTCGGATAGCGGTACTCGTCGTTGAACTCGACCAGACGCTGGCCATTGACGCAGGGGCCGTCGCCACGCAGTGCCAGCGTCGACGCCGAGCACGACTCCGAGCGCTCGAACGAGGTGACGCGGGTGGCATCGACGCGCAGATCGAGCGCGCCGCCGAACAGATCGTCGGTCAACGCGTGGTCGGCGCCGAAGTCGAAGCCGCGCGTCCGCTGCACGCCGATGTTGCCCAGCGGGGCGAATACCTCGCCGCCACTGAGCGCGCGGCCCAGACCCGAGGCGGTCTCGATGCCGATCGCGCCGGCCGGTCGCGGCCGGCTGCCGTCGGAGTAGGTGTAGATCAGCGAGGGATCGACCAGTGCGCGCCGCAGCAGGCTGAAGTAGTCGACGTCGACCAGATTCTTCTGCTCGAAATCCCAGTAGTCGAGTTTGAACGTGGTGCGCTCGGCCGGCGACCACACGAGGCCGAGGTTCCAGGCGTCGGAGGTTTCCGGCTGCAGGTCCTCGTTGCCGAAGATCTGGCTGAGGATGGTCTGCGGGCGCTGGTTGGACGGCGGCGTGCCGGAGCCGCTGGCGCAGAAGTTGGTGAAGAACTCGCTGGATGATCCGCACGGCAGGGTGAACGAGGCCGCCGTGGTGCCAGCGCCCGCCTGTGCCAGCGAGGGTGCGCGGAAGCCGGTGTTCCAGCCGCCGCGCAGCACGAGCTGTTCGGTGGGCCGGAAGCGAAAGCCGACCGAGGGATTGAAGTCGCCGCCGAAGTCGGAGTAGTAGTCGTAGCGTGCGGCGAGGCGGACATCGAAGTTGTCGGTGAACGGCAGCAGCGATTCGGCGAAGGCGGCGCTGGCGTTGCGGTCTGCGCGCGCGGACTTCGAACCGAAGCCGTAGACGCCCGGCACGCCGGTGAGGCGATCGACCTGGGCCAATGGCGAGGGCTGGTCCGCGATGCGATCGCGACGGCCCTCGACGCCGAAGGCCCACGCGATGTCGCGGTCGCCGATGCTGCCTGCGCTGCCGTTGAGCTTGAAGTCGGCGCCGAGGCTGGTGGATTCGCCGTCGCGCGGCACCTGTTCGAGCACCAGCGCGAGCACGCGCGGATCCTGCGTGGCCTGGCCTGCGAACGGGTTGTACCAAAGCCCGCCGGTGGCCGGCGTACACGTGGTGGTGCCGTCGGCGCACAGTCGTCCGCGCATGGCCGCGTTGATGCGGCTGCGGTTGTAGATGCCGCCACTGGCGAACTGCTCGGCCTCGCTGCTGGCGTAGGTCACCGCACTTTCCCAGCCCCAGTCGCCAAACGCGCCGCGCAGGCCGCTCAACGCCCGCCAGTTGCGGGTGGTGACATCGATCTGGCGGGCATCGGGGAAGCGGCCCCAGCCGCGGATGTCTTCGGTCGCACCCAGGCCGCCAGCGCGCATGCGCGCACGCAGTTCGGCCGGGAAGGCCGGATTGTCGAAGCCGATGCGCACGTTGCTCCACGGCGCGGGTGCGCTGGTAGCGAAGCTTTCGTTGCGTTGTGCCTGCAGCTCGCCGAAGTATTCCAGCGTCTCGCCGAGCCGGGCGTGGAAGGTGCCGTAGGCGCCGATCGAGGTCAGCTCCGGATCGAACGCGGTGTAGTCGCTGCGATCGAGCGCGCAGTAAGCGCCGAGACTGCCCAGCGGAAAGCCCGCGCGGCCGTCGAAACGCTGCTCGGCGGGGCAGCCGGCTTCGACGAAATCGTTGCGGCTGAGGTTGCCCCAGTTGTAGCTCGGAAAGATGCCCTGCTGCGAGGGCACGCGCTCGTCGCGGGTGAAGCTGCGGTCGCGGTTGTAAAAGCCGTTGCGCTGGAACGCGTCGATCACCAGCAGGCCGCCGGCATCGTCGTCGCCGAAGCCCCACACGACGTTGACGTTGAACTTGCCCTCGTCGGTGTCGGCGCTGGAGTCGCCGGCGCTGACCGAGACGCGAATGCCTTCGAAGTCGCGACGCAGCACCACGTTGATGACGCCGGCTACCGCATCTGCGCCATAGATCGCCGATGCGCCGGCGGTCAGGATCTCGATGCGGTCGACCGCGGCCAGCGGCAGCGCGTTGATGTCGACGAAGTTCTCCGAGCGCACGCCGTTGGAGAACGAGGCAGCGGCGACGCGCCGGCCGTTGACCAGCGTGAGCGTGGAGCCCGCACCGAGGCCACGCAAGGATGCGCCGGCCGATCCGACCGGCGAGTCGGCCTGCAGCGCGCCGGAGGTGGCGGTGTTGAAGTTGCCGGTACCGCCGCCGGTCTCGGAGACCAGTTGCAGCACGTCGGCGAGCGAGGTCAGGCCGAGGCGCTCGATCTGCTGCGAGTCGATCACCTGGATCGGCTGCGATTCAGCGAGATCGACGCCGCGCAGGTTGGTGCCGGTGACGGTGATCGCCTCCAGCGTCTTGGCATCATCGTCCGGCGCGGGCGTGGACTGGGCAACGGCGGAAGCGGACAGCAGCAGCGCGATGGCCGCGCTGAGTGGCTTGAAAACATGCATGGCAATCACCTCATGAATCGACCGCGCAGCTTCGCGCTCGTCGATGACGGACTGGGGATGTCGGCGCCACGGCGTGGCGCGAACGCAACCGGACCCCGCGTCGCTACGACGCGGAGGTACTCAGACGCGGGGACCTATTCGTCCCACCACTCGCTGAGATAGAAAGTCCGGCCGATGTGCCGGATGTGGTTGCGTGGCTTGGGCATGGATGATGATTGCGCGAAGGCGCGGCAGATATAAAGGTTTTGTTTTGCTGCCGTCAAGTGTCGGACGCACTGGCCGCGAAATTCTGCTATCAAACCGGCTTTGCGCGCGGACGCCTGACCATGCGATTTGTGCTTGTTGGCTTGCTGGTGGGGTGGGGGATTTCGGGCCCGGGCGCGGCTGCGGATGCCGAAAAGGCTGCGGTGGTGCCGGTTCGAGAGGTCATTGTTGCTGGCGGTGCGCTGGCGACCTGCGCGGATACTTCGCCGCGGGCGTGTGCGACGCCGCCGGAAGGCGGTATCTCGAGTCCGGGCGCCGCTGCGGATGCCGAACAGGCCGCGGTGGCGCCGGTCCGTGAACTGATTCTTGCCGGTGGTGCGTTGGCGATGTGCGCGGATACGTCGGCGCGGGCGTGTGCGACGCCGCCGGAAGGCGCGCGGCCCGCGACCCGCTATCGGCTGGACGAGGCAGCGCTGTTGCGCGCGCTGGAACCTGCGTTGTGGACTGCATCGGGCGCGCCGTCGGTCGACGCTGTTGCTGCGCTGCTGGGTGCTGCGCGAGTCGCGCTGGGCGCGCGCGCGGAGGCGTCGGAAGGGATCGATGCGGCCACGCTGGAGGGCGCGCTGGCAGCGGTTTGTCCGACGGCACCGTGCGCGGCGCAGAGTTTTCCGGCGCCATGGTCGATGCTGCTCGACGCCGAGCGCGGTGCGCTGCTGGCAGCGTTGGAGCTGCCGACGGTCGCGGCCGATGCGGGGCGGGTGCGGGAGCGTGCGTATCCGGCGCGCAGCAAGGTCGCTGGCGGCGTGCGCGTGCTCGTCGCCTTCGTGGCGGCAGCAAAGGTGCGCAGCGCAGGCCGGCCGCGTATCGCCGTGGTCACCGCGTCGGCCTTCGATTCGATGGAGCCGGTGGATTTTTATCTGTCGCTGTTCGCAGCGCTCGATGCCGATGTGGTGTGGTGGCCGGTGGACGCCGCAGTTGCGGCCGCGCGGTTCGAGGCGCAAGACTGCGATGCGCTGCCGCGCTTGCGTCTTGAGCGATTGCAGCTGTCGCAGCGCGAGCGCATCTATCCGGACCTCGCAGCCGAGCAGGAGCGGTTCTGCCGCATGCAGCCGACGTCGATGCCGCAGGTCGACGGTGTGTTCTTCGGCGGTGGCGACCAGTGGCGGCTGCGGCAGGCTTTCGTCGATGCCGAGGGGCGCCCGAACGCCTGGCTGATCGCGCTGCAACGGGCTCACGCCGCAGGTCGTGTGGTGGTGGGTGGCACCAGTGCGGGTGCGGCGGTGCAGAGTGGCTCGTGGATGCTCAGCAATGGATCGGTGGAAGCCGCAGTGCGCGGGTCGATCCAGCAAGCGCTGCCGCCGGAGCCGGGCTGCGCGCGCGGCGATCGCTGTGGCGGTGTGGCCGAGGATCAGCTCACGCTGTGGGCCGACGGCGGACTGCGCCTCGCCGAAGGTGCGATCGTCGACACCCACTTTTCGGAACGTGCGCGCGAGCTGCGCCTGCTGCTGGCGATGCAGGCAGCCGATGCGCGCTGGGGCTATGGCGCCGACGAGACCTCTGCGCTGGTGCTGCGCGAGTTCGCTGACCGGCGCGAGATCAGCGCCGTGGGCGAGCACGGCGGCTGGGTGCTGCATCGTCCTGCGGGTCAACGTGATGCGGCACTGGCGTGGTACCTGGTGCCGGGTGCGACGTTGGTGATCGCAGGCGACGAGGTCCGGCTTGCGCTCGACGAAAAGGTCGGCCGCGCGAAGCGCCCGCCGCGGCAGCCGGTGGCGAATGCGTTCGAGGCTGGCGCGCTGCGCTCGCTCGCGCAACGGCTGGCATGGCGCTGCGGTGATGGATTGTCCCTGCCGGCTGGTACCGCACGCGCTGAACTTCGGTGCCTGCCTGGTCATCGAAGCTGGAGCACTGCCGGCGGACTCAACGGTGTTGGTCCGCTGGCGCTGGTGCTGCGGGTCGGGGCGACCCACCCCACCGGCCATGGCCCATAGGGCAGGTCGCCCCGACCTGCCATCGCGATCGCGACGACCGCCATCGATGCGCTCGTCGTAGGAACGCGCCGTGCGCGCGACAGCGGCGGTGGGATGTGTGGTGCACCCGGGTGGGACGGTCGCGCACAGGGCGCGCTCCTGCAAGGAATCTGCGGCGTGCATCGCGCGAACGCGGATCGAACGGGCGAGGCGCGCACGGCGATGGCGGGCCGCGGAAGAAAACGGATGCTTCTGCCCATCCGTACGTTCCCGCACCGACGATTGGATACGCAACCGCCACGCTCAGACGTCGAGAGTCGCGTTCCGATTTTGCTTTGACCGCTGCTGCCGGCAAACAGCTGATGCAGTCCGCTTCCCTCAAAGGAATTTCCATGTCCCACACTGCCACTATCGCAAGCACCGCTCACAAGACCGCCGCTGCCGAGCATCAGGCCTGTGCCGAGCATCACTTGAAAGCCGCGCAGTGTCATGACGCTGCCGACACTTCCGAGGCGCAAGTCAATGCGGCGCACGCCATGAAGTGCTGCCAGACGGCGACCAAGAACACCGCCACCGCGTGCGAGTGTTCTGCCAACTAGCGCCGGGCTGAAATTTTCAGGTCGTGCTTGGCGTGCCACCAAACGGGTGTCGGCGATTCGGCTCGGACGCCGACGCGCCGTGGGGTCGACGTAGCTTTGATCTCAGGTGGAATCGCGGCAGCGATTCGGATGGGTGCGCGCATCTGCGTGCGTTCGACGGTAACAGGAGAAAGCTAGTGAAATACTTTGACGACCGCATTGTTCCGTATCTGGTCGTGGTCACGCTTGTTGCCGCCTTTCTTTATGCTGCGTTCCTCTACCGCGAAGTTCCGAAGGCTGCAGAACAGCGTGAAAGATCTGCTGAATCCGTGACCAACCATGAGCCGCGCACATGAAAACCAACCGCGCAGTTGCCGTCGCGCTACTCGCCCTGACTCTGACTGCGTGCATGGAAAGTTCACG
>Ga0209591_10007410_pt1 | contig 12068 bp, 13 predicted proteins | sample MAT01_FD_187207 | JGI IMG/M metagenome (GOLD analysis project Ga0209591, IMG submission 187207) | Freshwater microbial communities from Lake Fryxell liftoff mats and glacier meltwater in Antarctica - MAT-01 (SPAdes) (version 2) | ecosystem: Environmental > Aquatic > Freshwater > Ice > Liftoff...
GTCGGGGCGCACGCTCGGTTCGACGTACGCCGTTCGCCACGGCTCTGGCCCGAGCACGCGGAGGAAGGTCGAGGCGTTGAGCGTGCCCGCCCCGACCTCGGTGTTGGCCGGTTGACCCAGGACACACCCGACACCCGCCCAGTAAGACGTGAGACGGAGGATGGCCTGCTGCATCGACAACACGGTGGCTCTCTACCTTCTTCTTCCGGTCGGAACTCGGAACACTACGCTGGTCCGGATCACGGGTCACTGACCGTCGCTCGTGCCCCACTCCTCCCGGACGAAGCCCGACCGGGACGGTGACTGACCTGCGACGCGGAACTCGCCCGCGCCGGCTGCTCCGTCGGCAGGACTCTCAGCGGAACTGATTGACGAACCCGGCAGGGGGACTGCCGGTCGCATCGCGGTACTGTCGCTGACCTCGCGGTCCAAGTGCCCGCACCCGCGAACCGGACCCGCATCGACGTGACCCTCGTACCGATCGGGAACTGGTCGCCGCAACCGGGACCGAGCGCGATCACCCCCTTACCGACGAACTCGTGACCCAAGACGATGTCGCGGTCGGCGTCATGGAGCGAGCGGCCGGTAGGTCGTCGATCGCCATCTACGCGGGGGTCGGGAGGGACTGCCGCGGCTGAAGGTGACACCTGATCTGCGGTTCCCCGTGGTCGCACCAACCGCTGGCCAGAACACCGATCCTCAGGAACCTGTGTCGGAGGGGAGATCGCACCCTCCAAGGCGCGTCGCCGACAACCACGTCCGGTAGCCATCCACCCATCAAAGCGGTCATTCACGCCACGCTCGGTGTGAATCAGGAGCCCGACACCGGTGGTGTGGACAACTCCCGTGACCAACAGCCGAATCACCATGGACACGCACTCCATCTGACGTGCGTATTCTCAGTGATTCTCGTGTCGGAGGGGGGACTTGAACCCTTGCCGAAACTCTCGCACCCCGTCCACCTGGTGCGTTTGCGCACGTCAGCGTCCACGCCGCCCGTCCGCTGCGTCCGTCGAGTCCACTGATTCCAGGCCGTCGGTCTGCTTCCGTGACCATTCTGTGACCAATATCCACAGGCGGTCGGGGCGCCCGCGCGTCAGGGCCAGGGAAGGTCGAGCGCCTTTGCGATGGTGCTGAGCTTTCGCACCAGCCGGTGTGGATCGCTCGGCGTGGCCACGAAGTCGTGCCGCTCGTAGAAGGCGGCCGCGGCTCCATAGATCGCGTCGACCACCACGACTTTGCCGTCCACACGACGCGCCGCCTCCACGATCGTCTCGAGCGCCACCACCAGCAGCTCGCTCCCCAACCCCTCCCCCTGCACCGACCGGTCGAGCGCGACCTTCGCCAAGAGGACGGCCGGGATCTGGCGAGGCGCTCCCCTCCCCTGCGACTTCGACAGCACCTCCCGATCCGTCGTGTGCGGCGAGATCGCGAAGTACCCCACCACCCGTCCGGCATCGGTCACCACGTAGGTCCGAGTCCCCTGCCCGGTCGCGTTGCGAGCGTGCTCGACGAGCCACCGGTCCAGCTCCTCGTTCCCAGAGTCAAACGACTCGAGCTCGTGGTCGGGTCCGAGCGGCTCGAGCGTGAACGTCACGCGACGCGGATGCGACGCTCACGCCGGGCCCGCTTCGCCGCCGCCGCCAGCCGCGGCGACTTCTCGGCCGGCTCGTCGAGCGCGGCGAGAAGGAGCTCGAAGTAGTCCGGCGACACGACGGTCGCCGACTGCTCCGCAATCACATCATCGGCACGCTGAACGGCAGCTGCCACCATGAATGCCGACATCGACTCCCCCGAGAACGAGGCGGCACGCTCGATCCGCTCGCGCTGATCCGGCGACACCCTCGCCTCCACTCGATCCGTTCGGACGGCCATCATGGCTCCTCCGTTCGTTGCCTCCGGACAATTGCACGGCACGCGGCCAGGGCGTGGAGCCCGACGTGGCCCACTGCGCCGTCGCCGCCGGCCTCGATCTTCACTTTCAACGCGCTGGTAGCCTGCACCTGTCAGGCGCCCTCCTCGTGTGCCTTCTGGTGGTGTCGCAACTCCCAGAAAAGCCCATGATCAGGGCACTTGTCGCGTCTCAGGTCCCTCGCATCATCGCACCCCGTGAACGAATCGGGGCAAGCTCCGTTAGTTGCCCAGGTTGCAGCCGGAACCTGGATCCCCTGCCAGCTTCATCGTATCCGCTGAGCCCGGATATTTGTCGAAGTCAAAGTGCTCGTGCGTCAGCATTGCGACAATTCGATTCGTCTGTTCGGGCACAGCAAGGGCAACAAACTCCGGAGACCTGATCTCGCCATCGACAGCGGCAACATCAACCCGGAGCGTCTCCGTGAAGGCCTTGACAGGTTCAGATGCCTCTTGCGCCTGAGCTTTGTCGAGTGCGCTGAGAATGGACGCTATCGATCCCGATACGTGCTCATTTGCCTTGGCCTGCTCCTCGGCCTTTTGTTCGTCCGAGAGGCGATCATCCGTCCCCGCAATCGACTGGGCGGAGGTCGAGATTCCAGTGGCGAGCGCGAGCTCGTCAATGGACCAGCAGATCGCCCCGACAGGTGTCGAAGGATCGTTGTCGTTCTCAGTGGACTGGGGCACAGGCCGGGGGAGCGTGACATCAGCAGGCCGGGGCGGTTGTGAAGGGATCGGCGCCTCTGACACCGAGGCGCCAGTCTCCACCGTCCCTTGATGCGTACTGCAGGAGGCCGCAGTCACCGAGAGCATCAGAAACAACGTTGCGAGAGAACACAGCCTGTTGGCCATCTGGTTCCTCCTTGAGGGGCGGCTAGGCACCGTTCATCCACCAAAGCTGGTTCGGTGTTCCGCTGCACGGCCATTCGATGAGATTCGTGCCGGAGTTGGGATTGCTGCCGGGGACGCTGACGCACCAATTGGTGTTCTGTAGGGACAACAACTGGTACTTGTCCTGATTCCACCACTCGGCAATCTTGAAAGTGACTTGCTGGCTCGGGACGCTCCAGCAGTCGCGCTGAGCGACGGACCATCCGTACGTTGCGATCACGCCAAAACAGCGGGCTCCAACGTCAATTCGCATGATCCGGAACGAGCCGTCGGGGTTTTGCCACGGCCGAAACTTCTGTTGCACCAGACCATTGCATGCCCATTGCTGAATTGCGATGTTGACGGCGGTGTTTGCATACGGGACATCAATGCATTGGTTTCCTGCATGGGTCGGCCTGAACTTCAATGCCGGAGGGCTTGCATACGTGATGACGCCCGGAAGGCTGACCGCGCCCGCGTATGTGTCCCGCACCTGTCGACAGGAGGGCTGGAGAAAGATCGAACGCTGTGAGCAATGCGCCTCCATCATCCACCAGAACGCACCATCGCACTCTGAGTCCGTCACTCTTTGATCGAATCCAGCCCCTCTCAGGTCGTAGCAGAGATCATGTGCCTGACATGGGATCCAGAAGTCAAACGATGGTCCCGTCTCTCCTGAAGGCGGAGAGCAGGCATCTCCTGCCGTGGTTGGCGTGACGAGCACCCATCCGTAGGTGCGCGCAAGCAGTTCCTCATAACCGCCCTGCGGGAAATAGCCGCGAGCTGTGACGAACCAATCGGGTGGGGGACAATAGTAGTGATTCACGGTGGACGGCGTGTAGAGATCGAGGTACGCACCCGCGTTGGCATCTGTCCAATGACCGCCCTCGCAATTCGTGGGGTTGTAGGTGGGATCAAAAGTAACAAGCCCGTCGGCGCTTCGGGCATCGACAACTTGGCGAAGGATAGTTTCATCGAACTCGAACCACGTCTTCAGTTGGCTCCCATCTACATCCACCGCCCACGGCTTGTTCACTGCGCCGAGGTTTCGTTGCGGCGTATTCGGCTCTATGCGTTCGAGAGCATCGACATCGTATTGAACAACCATCGCTGCTTCCCCGCGCGGTTCGATGCGAATCACGCCGTCGTCGGGACACGCTGCGTCGATCCTCACGCTCAGTGTGAGGAGACCACCAGCCGGGGCCTGACCCACAACCTGCACGGTAGAGCCGGCCGTTCGAACCTCGACCGTGGACGTTTCGGTCGCTCCAACCCGCCGACCGGGCTCAGCCTGGGAGAGCTTTATCGGCGACAGAGTCGACCCCAGAACTTCGATCGTCCCACTAGCTGTCTCAGTGGCTAATGAGTCGGCGGGAGCGACAAGTGCATGCCGAAGTGCGTCGGCGGCCTTGTCAACGCCTCCTACATCAATCCCAGCGGTGGGAGAGTATGAGCCGGTTGGCAGCGGCGCAACAAGTATAGGATCGCAGCGCCACGTCGGAATCTCAGAGAGCGCTTCAGTCGAACGCGCCTCTGGCGCTTGGACTTTGCTGGCGCCGGCTGGATTGGCGAGCAACAGGATCGTCAGTAGACCGAGCCACGTGGCACTCCCAACTGCACGAATCCTTCGCGACCTGTCGGCCGCACGCTCAGGGCCTCGACACGTTCTTGCCACAGCACGCCCTCCTGCAACGCTGCCATCGGAAGACGTCCTCGGAGCTGCTCATCCTAGCCTACATTTTGTTGGCGAAGGAACCGCCTTGTTAGTTGGTTGGCTGCGATCCCTAAACAGCTGGCGAGCGCCACCGCCGGGATGCCGAGGATCGGCCAGAGGGCCGCCATGTTCGCTCCGGTGACCCGGGCCGCGAAAGATCTCCACGTTACGAGGCAAATCCAAGCCAGACCGGCTGCGACGATCGGCGGGCCAGTTCGGCTCCTGATCACCGCGCTCAGTAGTCCTCCGCCGATACTCGAGAGTGCCAGCACAAGGACGATTCTGGCCGCCATGGCGCCCTCGCCGAGCGCATCCGGGTCAGGCCGATTCGCTTCGTCGATTCGCGAAAGGTCCCACGGCAGAAGTAGTCGCCAGATACAGGCAGTCAGGGCAACCGCAGCGAGCGTCGCTCCGACATTGCGGGCCAACGAGGGGCGGCTGGGCGATTCCATGCGTTGGTTCTACCTCTCGAACATTCGCAGAAGGATGGTGGAGAGCCCCCATCGGTCGCTAGGAGTCTGCTGAGCAAGGCGCTTCTTTGAGAACGCCCGGTAGCGAGGCGTTGAGATGACATGGGTGTAGTTCGCGGGTGGTAGGCAACGGGGGCCCGTTCGCCTTGCAGAGAGAAGAGCCCTCGTTGCCTGGTCTGGAAGTTACACGGAGCGTGACCGTCACCATCGACGAGCTGGTCGGGATCGGAGAGCTGGAGCGTGCTGCGCTCGAGTTCGCCCGGACCGCGCCGGCGGAGCTGATCGCGGTCACGGTCGCCGAGATGATCGACACCCTGATCGACGAGGTCGTCGGGCCGTGCGGCCTGCCACGGCCTGATGACGAGCAGCCGGTCGCGCCGTGGGCGTGTCCGGGGTGCGCGTCGATGCGCGGGTTTCGCCGTCGCGGCACCCAGGTGCGTCAGCGCAAGCGGCTCTCCTGGGCTTTCTGTGATGTAAGAGACTGGGTTTCATGAGGCGACGGGACGACATGATTGAGTTGGTGCGGGTGCTTGCGGGCGGGCCTGAGATTGGCTTGGACGCGGCTCGGCGGTTGCAGGAACTGTTGGACGAGGAGTTGTTGTGGCAGGTGTCCGAGGCCCGCAAGGCGTCGTGGTCGTGGGCACGGATCGGCTCGTCGCTCGGGATCACTCGCCGGTCGGTTCACTTCCGGTTCGCGTGGCTGGTGTGACGTCGTCGTCGTCCTCGGGAGGTTCGGGCTGCCACGGCAGGCGAATGGTGACCCCTCCACAACACAGGTAGATGATCGCGGTCAGCGCCTGGGCGCTGTGGTGGCCGTAGCCGCGGTGGTTGAGGAGCCGGATCTTGGAGTTGGTGCCCTCGAGCCGTGAGTTCGAGAGGCCGAGCTCGACGGCGGCGAGGATGCCGGCGCGGTTCTCGCGCACCATCGTTGCCGCCTTGACCATCGGTGGTATCCGCGACCGGCTTGCTCGTGACAACCAGCGGGTGAGATAGGCGGCCGCCTGGTCGGGGTCGTCGAGTTGGTAGAGGCCTCGGAAGTCCTCCTGTCGGTTAACCGGCCCTCGTAGGACGCCTGGGCAAATCCACCACCGGGCGGATCGAGTGGCGGATACTCGACGAAGGAGGCCGCCATGGCACCTGCTCGTGTAGTTCGGTTGAACAGTGGTCATCGTCTCGAGGGCGACGGCCCCGTCGTGGCGACGGGCAATCGGTTCCTCGAACAGCTCGTGGTGCGGGCGTTCTCGCCGGCGACAGTGCGGGCGTACGCGTTCGACTTGGCCAACTTCGACCGCTTCCTCGCTGACTCGTCGCTGGGGCTGACCGAGGTCGAACCGACCGACGTGTTCGGCTATCTGGAGTGGCAGACCGGTTCGCGCCGAGCCGCCGGGAACGTGGTGCCGTTGCGGCCGACGCGGCCAGCGCACGCGACGATGAACCGCCGGATCGCCGCGGTCCGAGGCTTGTTCGAGTACCTCGTGATGTGCGGCGAGCGCCCGTCGAACCCGGTGCCCGCGGCTCGACGCTCGGCCGGGCGCGGCCAGCGCGGCGGCCTGTTGGGCCACGTAGCTGTGCGACCACGATCGGGTGGTCGGCTCATTCGCGAGCCGTCGCGGCTCCCCGAGAGCCTCGCCGGCGAGGACGTGGCTGCGTTCTTCGCGGACTTGGAAACTCACCGCGATCGCGCGGTGATGCTGGCCATGGTCTTGGGCGGTCTCCGGGCCGCGGAAGCCCGGGGCCTGCGCCTCGCTGATGTCGACATGGGCTTGCGGCGGGTCCGGGTGATCGGCAAGGGCAACAAGGAACGCGTCGTCCCCGTCGACGACGTGTTCTTCACCGAATGCGCTGCCTATCTGCGCTTGGAACGGCCGCCGGGTTGCGCTACGCCGGAGTGCTTCGTCGTGCTGCGAGGTCCGACCACCGGCAACGCGATGACTGAGGCGGGGATGCGCAAGGTGTTCCGCACCCACCGGGAACGGTCCGGAGCGATCCGGGTTCGCCCGCATCGTCTCCGTCACACCTATGGCACTGAGCTCGCCGCCGCCGGGGTCGATTTGCTGGTGCTGCGTGAGTTGATGGGGCACGCGTCGCCTGAGACAACGGTCCGCTACGTGCACCTTTCGTCGGCCACGCTGGCCGCCGAGTTCGCGGCCGCCCGAGCAAGGGCAACTCGATGAGCGACGCGGTCGCATTCATCCATCACTGCGATTCGGACGTGCTCGACCTGTTCGCGCGGCACAACGATGCGTTGGGCGGGCAGCCGGCATGGCGGCGCCAACGTCTCGCGGCGGGCCAGGCGTTCCTCGATGCTCACCCGGACCTCGACGTCTGGATGGCGCGGCCGGTGGACGCTCGGCTCGTCGAGCTGGACCGTCGGCCCGCGGCATGGATAGTGGTCTCGCTCGCGATCGCAGCGGGTCTTGTCCGGGCCGACTCGGAGTTCCTGTTCGCCAAGAACTTCGGGCACAGCATGGCCCGCTGGGTCACGGTGCTGTTCCCTGACGACGTCGACCGGCTCCGCCACGCGGCGGCGATGCTTGGCGCCGCTTCGCCCGATGTCGCTGTGCGCGAGGTGCTGCCTCTCTCGGTCGCGTTCACCGGCCGGCGCCCGGGCGCGCTGAGCGTCGGAGACCTCGACGAGCTCCAGCAGAGGATCGATGCGTCGCCCCGGTTGAGCGAACCGATGCGGCGAGGCCGGCGCTCCCAGCTGTTCCGGCTCCGCCGACTCCTCTTCGAGGCGGGCATGATCGAACTCCCCGCGCAGCAGAGACGCGAGGGCGGACCGGCCACCCGCCAAGCCCGTCTTGCCGCGGTCGCTGCGCCTGAGATTCGGCGCACCCTCGGCGCGTATCTCGACGTGCGAGCCACCGTGCTGCGCCCGAAGACGATCGAGAAGCTCACCAGCGCGCTCGCGATCTTCGGCGAGTTCATCAGCGACCACGACCCGGACCTGGCGTGCATCGCCGATCTGGAACGGCGACACATCGAAGCGTTCCTCGCGTGGACCGCAACCCGGAACCACCGCGGCAGCCACGACCACAGCCGACAGGTCGGACCCCATGTCCACGCTCACGCCGCGCTCGCCGTTCGCTGCTTCCTCGATGACATCTGGGCGTGGGGTTGGGCTGACACACCCGGACGGCGGCTCATGTTCGAGACCGACATCCCCCGCCAACCCGAGTCCCTCCCGCGTGCCCTGCCGCCCGACATCGATGCCGCGGTCATGGGCGCAGTCGCGGAGCTCGACGACCAGTTCGCCCGCATCGCCATCACCGTGTTGCGCCACACCGGCATGCGCATCGGCGAGCTCCTCGATCTCGAGCTCGGCCACATCGTCGACTACGGCCACAACGGCACCTGGCTCCGTGTGCCGCTCGGCAAGCTCAACAACGAACGCAGCATCCCGCTCGATGACACCGCGCTCGAAGCACTCGAGGAATGGCTCGCCCAGCGCAGCCCCCAACGGGCCCGGCCCCACCCCCGCGACGGCCACCTCGCCGACTTCATCTTCGTCGAACGAGGCCGGCGGCTCGGCACCGCCCGCATCCAGCGCGGCCTCCGAGACGCCGTCAACGCCGCCGGGCTCACCGGCCCCGACGGACACCCACGACGTGTCGTCGCCCACCAGCTCCGCCACACCTGGGCGACCGAGCTCGCCAACGCCGGCATGTCGATCCAAGCACTCATGACGCTGCTCGGTCACCGCAGCGCCGAGATGACCATCCGCTACGCCCGCTTGGCGTCACCCACCCTCAAGGCCGCCTACGACGAAGCCGCCGGCAAGATCGCCCGACGCATACCCATCGCCGCCGGGGCCGGCCCGGCCACACCCGACCGCGTCGAGTGGCTCGCCGCCGAGATGCTCAAGACCCGCGTCGCCCACGGCTACTGCTCACGCGATCTCGTCGCCGACGCGTGCCCCTACGCCAACATCTGCGAGACCTGCCCCAGCTACACCACCGCCCCCGAGTTCGCTCCCGCGCTCCAGTCCCAACTCGACGACATCCGCCAGCTCCGCGACGACGCCGACACCCGAGGCTGGACATCAGAAACCGCGCGCCACCAACGCGTCATCACCGCGCTCGAAGGCCACCTCCGACGCCTCGCGATCCGCTCAGACCCGACAGCACCTCTTGACCCACCCCCGAGGGCCGGATAATTGAGTTGCTGGGCCCGCCAGATGGCGTGGCGTTTGCGTTGGTGACGGGCGAGGACGGCGGCTTGGTCGTCGGTCAGATCGGATGGCTTCTTCAGTAGCGCCCATCGCAGGTTCGTTGCTTCGGTCTTGGACAGCGGGAGGCCTTTGTTGGTGAGCTTGGACCAGCGGACGGTGTCGGTGACCGCCTTGTTCAGGAGCTTTACGACGTGGAACGGGTCCCAGCAGATCGTGGCGGTGGTGTGCTTTCGTGTCGCTGCCGGGTACGCCTTGCCCATGTCCATGGACACAGCGGTGAGCTCGGCACAGCGTTTCTCGCCGAGCAGCTTGTAGAACTCGTTGAGGGTGTCGGCGTTCTTGCCTTCGCCGACCCACACAACGTTGCCTTCGCTGTGGTCGACGACGACCGTCAGGTACTGGTGGTTTTTCGCGTAGGAGATCTCGTCGACCCCGATCTGAGTGAGCCTGTCGAACCGTGTCGCGAGCAAGCGCTCGGCGACGACGCGGGTGACGATGGCCGTGACGGTCATCCAATCGACCCGCAGCGCGGCGGCCACGGTGGTGCGGTCCGATCGTTGCGTCCACCACGCCACCACGTTTTCGAACTCGCGGGTATGGCGGCCGGCTCGTCGCGCCCACGGCACATCTTCGGTCACGACTCTGTTGCATGCCCGGCAGCGCAATCGGCGGATCTCACCCTCCAGTGCGACACGGACCCCGAACGCGTCGAGGTGCCGCCACCGCCGCTCCGATCGGCTATGCACCACTCGTGTCGACCACCCACACTCGCATCGCATCAAGGTCCGGGTGTGGCGTATCGACAGCACTACCCAGCCGAGCTCGCCGAAGTCGACGTCGACCACAGTGAGGGCGGGAAGGGTCAACATCTTGTTGAATGAAGTTGTGGCGCGCACGGGCGTGCACCTCGCAGGATCGGTTGGCGTAAGGAACCGCCGAACCTAGGTGCGCGACCTGTGCACGCCTCACCAACCGCCCGCAAGCGCCACAGAGCACGCAAACATTGACTGGAACGCCCGTTTACGGCCGATCCACATCACAGAAAGCCCAGGAGAGCCGCGCAAGCTGACAAGCGTGGTCGGTGTGGTCGCGTTGACGTCGCGGATGGTGGTGTGCCGCTCGTGTGACCGGCGGTTCTCGCCGCTGGGTCAGCTCCTCGATCTCGCCCCCCGCCAGCGGCGCACCGACGCCCTGACGACTGCGACCGCCGCGCTTGCGGTCGAGGTCGCGTACGCGAAGGCGGCCCGGCTGATGGCCGAGGTCGGCGGGGTGAGCGTGTCGCCGCGCACGATCCGCCGAGACCTGATCGACCAGGCGCCAGCACGGATCGAACCGCGCCCGGGGATCGACACGGTCCCGGTGTTGTTGTTGGACGGCACCGGCGAACGCGCCGGTCCCACCAAGTCCGGGGTCGGGCTCCACATCGCAGTCGGGATCGTTGCCCGCCAGACCGTGTCGGGCCGACGGACCTGCCGCGTCGAGCTCCTCGCTGCGACCCTCGGCGAGCCCTGGCCGGTCCTGTTCGATCTGCTCGCCGGGGTCGAGCCTGGCCTGATCGTCGTCGACGGCGAAGACGAGCTCTCCACCCTCGCCGCAGCGCGCTTCGTCGGGACTCCCCGACAACGCTGCCTCTGGCACCTGACCCACGCGGTGACCAAGCTGTTGCGCTACACCGACCGCGTCGCGACCGCCGTTGTCGACCAGGCCCAAGCCGATCTCGACCGCATCCTCGCTGACGCCTGGGACCACCGCGATCTCGACAACGCCCGAGCGTGTCTCGACCTGCTCGCCGACAACCTCGAACTCGAAGGCGCGCCCGCGGCGGCCACCCACCTGCGCCGCGCCCGAGCCGAGATCTTCACGTTCCTCACCAACCCGACCGCTGGGCGGCTCGTCGCCGGCCACAAGGGCCGGCCCGATGTCGGCACCGGCGTCCTCGAACGCGTCATGCGCGAGATGAACCGACGCACCGACGTCGGCGTGCGCTGGTCGGTCCCCGGAGTCCGAGCCATGCTCATGACCAAGCTCGAACACAAGTACCGTCACGGTCGGTGGTCACCACAACAGACCGCCACCACCCCACCCACCGTGCGGATGTCCCTCGACCCGCTCCCACAACGAACCGCAGCTTGAGACCGTGTCATCGAAGTGCCTCGCTACCGAACGCCCGGGGCGGCGGAGGAGATTGTCTGTCGGGCGGGGCGCGGACGAGGACGCGCTCGTGAGGCCGGAGAGTGCTGTTGGTGAGTCGTCGGCGCCGGTCGCGGTGGCTGGTGGGCCGCCTGGGCTGCCGGTCAGGCGATGACCCAGGTGTTGTTGGTGCGGGTGAGGCCGAGGTTGACGAGCCGGTTGAGGTTCACGGCGGCGGCTCGGTGGGCGAGCCAGATCCGGTTGCGATCGATGCCGCGGTAGCGGACCTTGCGGTTGGGGCCGCGGACGAACCAGGCAATGGTGCGCTCGATCATGGGTCGGTGTTGGCGGTAGGGGTTGTTGAACTCGTCGGTGGCCGCGAAGACGCGAGCGGTGGCGAGCAACGCGTGGTGGGGGTGCAACACGATCGTGCGGCCCTTGAAGGCGGTGGTGCAGCGCCGCCGCAGCGGGCAGGCCTTGCAGTTGGCCCCGAAGCGGGCGGCGCGGCTCGCGGTGATGGTCACGGTCACGCCGGCCGGGCAGCACACGGTGCCGGTGTCCTCGTCGATCTCGAAGTCGTCGAGGGTGAACCCGCCCTCGACGGCTGGGCGTAGCGGGGGCGGCTTGATGACCGCGGACATGTTGCGCTGGTGGAGGTGGGCGCGGAACTCACCGGCGCCGTAGGCGGAGTCGCCGAGGACTTCGGTGCCTTCGGGTTCGCCGTCGACCAGGTCGGGGGCGGCTTCGGCGTCGCCGATGTTGCCCGCGGTGAGTTCCACGTCGGTGATGATGCCGGTGTCGG
>Ga0209591_10007411_pt1 | contig 12067 bp, 7 predicted proteins | sample MAT01_FD_187207 | JGI IMG/M metagenome (GOLD analysis project Ga0209591, IMG submission 187207) | Freshwater microbial communities from Lake Fryxell liftoff mats and glacier meltwater in Antarctica - MAT-01 (SPAdes) (version 2) | ecosystem: Environmental > Aquatic > Freshwater > Ice > Liftoff...
GACTTTGTTTCTGTAAAACCGGGAGTTTCAAGTTTGTAAAAGTAAATACCGCTGGGTAAATTGCTTCCGTTAAACTCAACTTTATATATTCCGGCAGATTTATTTTCATTTACTAAAATCTTTACTTCTTTTCCAAGAGCATCATAAACCTTCAAAGAAACAAATCCCAATTCCCCGCCTTGCAGCGAGGCAGGCGAAATTCCCTGCCTTGCCGGCGGGCAGGCAAATTCCAAATTTGTATTTGGATTAAAAGGATTCGGATAATTCTGACTTAATTTGTAATTTATTGTAATTCCATTCGCAGAGTTTATTCCTGTAACTTCATCATAAACAAACACTCCGGCTGTAAGTGTCCCTGCAAAAATTTTACCTTTAGAAAAAGCAAATGAATATAGGCTAACATCGGCAGGTAAGCCTTCATTAATCTGTATCCAGCTGTCTCCTCTGTCAGTCGAGTGAAAAACTTTTTTATCATCCATTGCAATAAATAATTCATTTTCGGATTTTGAAATCGCATCACGCAGATATGCAGTAGAGTTCTGAGTTCCCGCATTCTCAAATGTAAGACCATTATCAGACGAACGGTTAAGTCCGAATGCATCTGAAACATATATTGCATTATCATTACTATTGATAATTGTTTTTATGTAAATCAACGGAAAAGTATTCAGATTAAAAAATGTATTGCCGTTATTAGTTGACTGCAAAACACCGGCAGTGGAAGTTCCGAGAAATATTCTATTATCAGAAGTTATAATCATACCACCTGCAAACCCTGCAAATAATGTCTGTGTACGAAACCAGTTATTACCTGCATTAGTTGACTTGTAAACAAATATCGCAACATTACCAATTGTAGGACCTACTGTTACAGCAAATGATGCAACTATCGAACCATCAGATGGAAAGACTATCGCACCTCCGCCGGCATAATTCAATGGAAAAGATTCTGTATGCACATCAATCCATGTTAGACCTTCGTCAGTTGATTTGTGAATATATGAAACATCAACAGTTTTAGATAAAGCAAATATATCTCCGTTTGGTGATACAGTTAAATACGAAACCCGTTTACCCGGAAGTCCTGATAATGCCCAGTTCGCTCCCGAGTTTGTGGATTTGTAAACTCCAATTGCCCAGACTGAAGCATATAAATCACCGTTATGACTTGCTGTAATTGATTTCACCCAGTTTGTTCCGGTTGGGGATAATTGACCAACAGGTTTCCAAATGCAAAAAGCATTTGAGAAACTGCCTGTGATAATAATAAGTGTAATAATTAATTTACTCATGACTAAATTAAATTTATTTTTAAATTACAAAAATATTGAAAAATGTTTATTTCAAAGCAATATTTATTTAACGCAGAAGAATCATTTTCTTAACATCGGAATATATTTCTCGGTCACTAATTATCTCAATTTTATAAAAATAAACTCCGCTCGGCAAATTATCTCCATCGAACTCAACAGAATAACTTTCCGAATTTTGCTTTTGATTTATTAATGTCGAAATTTCATTACCTGACACATCATAAACTTTAAGCGAAACGTAATTCGTAATTTGCCCGCCTTGCCGCGAGGCAGGTAATTCGTAATTTATTTTCGTATTTGGATTAAACGGATTTGGATAATTCTGATAAAGTTTGAAACTTTTTTCACTATTAACTTCGGAAGAAATATTTGTTATTGTTTGAGAATATTTAACTGTTGCAATTTCAAATTTTGCAGGTGACTGTGAAATCTGACTTCTTCCTGTGATGTAAATATTATTTGAGTTATCAATTGCAATTGCTGAATTTAAATCATTCATATTTGCTGAGCTGCTATATTTAATCACCAAAAGCGAGTCTCCGTTTGTATTATAATTTATTGTTGTAAAATCATTGCTTCCGCCGGTCACATAAATATTTCCTGAATTGTCACAGACAATATCATTTCCTCCGTCGCCACTTTGCGGATGTGAATAATTTCTTTCCCACTGAAATATACCGGAAGAATTATATTTTATGGTTGAGAAATTATAAAAACCTGTCGCTTCATAAATTTCACCTGTAATAAAAACATTACCGGAATTATCAACACAGATTGCTCTTGAATCGTCATGAGTTGCAATAGTTCCGCCAAAGCCATTACGAACCTGACTCCATGAGACATCGCCATTTGAATTTAATTTCACAACTGCGAAGTCATCGTATGTAGAAGAAAACTTTGTTCCTGTAAAATAAATATTTCCTGAGGCATCACCTGTTAAAACTTTATTAAACCCGGATGCATCAAAAGAATATGTTCTGTTCCATAATACATTTCCGTTTGTATCATATTTTATGATTCTCGTACCGCGGGCATATACGATTGCATTTCCTTCATTATCAATATAAATATCCCGCGGCAGATCAGTACCGCCCCCGACAAATCTTGCAACCCAAAGTGAATCTCCCTGCGGACTGTATTTAATAGTAACATAAGACATCGGAATAGAGCCGAATGAATATCCTGTTACATATACATTATTGGAAGCATCAATGTCCATAGCAACGGGCTGATCCATTGTAAAAGCAGTTGCACCGTTATATCTTTTTACCCAAAGAGAATCCCCGAAAGTGTTATACTTGATTGTAATAATGTCGTAAGTACCTGTCATATTTTCTGAAAGCCCCGTGACATAAAGATTTCCGGTATTATCCAAAACCATGTCAATCAATCTGTCTTCAATAAGACCAGTATAAACTCTCGACCACTCTTCTGCACCGGATGAATTATATTTAATGGTTACATAATCTGTTAGAGTTGCAGTTGTGACCGAGCCGCCAACGAATACATTTCCCGATTTATCTATCACAGGTCCTGCAACAGTATAAGCACTGTTCACAGTATTTCCGTAACGTCCCACCCAGTTCTGAATTATCTGAGATTTTAATATTGATTGATGTAAAAGAAAAATTAATAAAGTTAATAGCAGCTTCATAATTATAAATTTTGTTATACAAATATATTTAAATTTGCAGATTATTCAAAATTTAAAATCGCGGGAAGTGTAGAGTTCAGAATTTACAGATATGAACATTAAAATCAGATTTATACTTTTTGCATGAAGTTTTTTAACACTCAATCTAAAATATTATTTTTTTATTATTTCATTTTTACTATGATAATGTTTCACACTGTCCTCCTCTCTCGTTGAGTCTCCTGTATATTTTTTTCATATTTTAACAGTAATTAAGGGGAGACTCAGGTAGGACAGTAATGAATCTAAGAAGGTACTTTTCTTGACTTTTCTCTTTCCCAAAAACGGTGTTGAGCAATTGCTTTTATAAAATCTTTTGCAGGCTGGTTAATGATTATTCCTGAATCCGTTTTTATATTATGATTTTTATCTTTTTTATCTGCATCTGTGTTTCTGCTACCGGCAAAAGTTTGATTTAGAAAATTTACCCCATCACCATTGGCAGCAATAGCTTTACAATGTTTATAAGCTTCATTAACAAAATGTATTGCATCCGGTTCAGCGATTAAAGTGTTTACACTTTTTGCACCTGAAGGTATATATACAGCATCAAATAATACAGAAGCAGTGTTTAAAAAACTTTGTTCAACTTTTATTTCTTTTCCTTTTGTTCCTTTGATAATTCCAAGTTTTGTTGAAACAATTTTTGTTTTTGCTCCTTCTGCTTCGAGAGCAGTTTTCATTGATGTAAGTGAATTTTCATCCACTCCATTTGCTGCAAGTATAGCTATACATCTTGTTTTGATAGAATTTTTAATTGTGTTTGCCATGCTCAAAGCATCTGAAGTCTCAATACTTTGCTTCATTTTTATTGGCTCAAAATTTTTTTGAATTCCATCTGCCGGAACACTCTGATTGATTGGATACATAGGTTGCTTGGGAACCTGCATTCCTAAACCATCAGCTACTTTTGCTGCTAAAGTTTTATCAATCTGTGTAAGTATGCCCAGCATTCTTTCGCGAATAGGAGGAGCTTCTAATTTTCCTAATTCAAAAGTGAGTGCATCTATAATATGATTTTTTTCGTGCTCTGCCTGACTGTTGAAGAATAAAGTTGCCTGACTGAAGTGATCGAAGAAACTACGGCTGCGTTCACGGATTTTTTTTGCATCTATTCGTTCCTGATAACTTGTAAAACCTCCGTCAACAGCTTTTACCTGGAACGGGCATCCGTTGCTGATTGTGTTGGGTTGATAACTTGTTTTGTCACTGTTGATAGTCTGCCTCATGTGTCCGTCACGTTGATTATTCATTACAGGAACTATTGGACGGTTTATCGGTATCTCATGAAAGTTTGGACTTCCTAATCTTGACAGTTGTGTGTCGGTGTATGAAAATAATCTTCCCTGTAGTAAAGGATCGTTTGTAAAATCAATGCCTGGTACTAAATGTCCCGGGTGGAATGCAACTTGTTCTGTTTCTGCAAAGTAATTATCTGGGTTACGGTTCAAAGTCATTTTACCAATGCGTTGAACTGGAATAATTTCTTCCGGAATTAATTTAGTAGGGTCAAGTAAATCAAATTCAAATTTGTGTTCGTCTTTTTCAGGAATAATCTGCACACCTAATTCCCATTCGGGAAATGCTCCGCTTTCAATAGCTTCAAATAAATCTCTGCGGTGAAAATCAGAATCTTTACCGGAAATAGTTTGTGCTTCATCCCATGCAACTGAATGAATTCCCAATAATGGTTTCCAATGAAATTTTACAAAATGGGAAACACCTTTTTTATTTATTAAACGAAATGTATGCACACCAAAACCTTCCATCATGCGCAAACTTCTAGGAATTGCCCGGTCACTCATCACCCACATTATCATGTGTGCGCTTTCCGGCATAAGAGAAATAAAATCCCAGAATGTATCATGTGCTGATGCTGCCTGAGGAATTTCGTTATGCGGCTCGGGCTTTACAGCATGAATTAAATCAGGAAACTTTATTGCATCCTGAATAAAAAATACGGGCATGTTGTTACCTACTAAATCGTAGTTACCTTCTTCGGTATAAAACTTTACGGAAAACCCTCTAACATCACGGGCCAGATCGGATGAACCTCTTGAACCTGCAACAGTAGAAAACCTTACGAACACAGGAGTTGGTTTTGTTGTATCGTTTAAAAATTTTGCTTTTGTATATTCTGCAATGGGTTTATACAACTGAAAAGTTCCGTGTGCAGCTGTACCACGTGCGTGAACAATTCGTTCAGGAATTCTTTCATGATCGAAGTGCGTAATTTTTTCACGTAAAATAAAATCTTCAAGTAGCGTTGCACCGCGTTCTCCTGCTTTCAGTGAGTTTTGGTTATCGTTTATTAATAAACCTTGATTGGTGGATAGCATTTGCCCATCTCCATTTTGTGTATTGGATTGCAGGTCACTTATTTTTTCGTTTACAACAGTTGTTGTTGTTTTCTTTTTTGCCATGATTAAATTTTTGAATTAGTTCTAATTATTAAATTGTTTGAGAAATATTTTTAATTAACTAAACTCTTTTTCAAATATAATTCTTTGAAGGTTGTATACTTTTTCATTTACAACTTTTCTTGTAGTTTTCATTTTTGCAATTCTGTAGAAATTATCTTATGCTTTATTTGTTTCTAAATGTTCTTTGACTTCTAATTTTTTTAAATCGGAAGTTGCCGGACCATTTATTACCTTTCCTTCAGTTGTAAACCTTGAACCGTGTAAAGGGCAATCGAATGATTTTTCATCCGCGTTCCATTGTAAGACGCCTCCAAGGTGAGGACAAACTGCGTCACAGGTATGTAAGTTATTTTCTTCATCACGGTAAGCGGCAATTTTTTTCAAACCTGATGAAATTATTGCTCCTTCTCCGGGTTTTAATTCATCTGCATCTTTTATATCTCCTGCGGAAATCCAATCTGCATATTGTACTACCATATTTCCTGCTTCGATTAAATAATCACCGGCAGTTTTAAAAGTGATTCGTGATGGGCTATATAAATCTATCCACGGATTTTCTTCTCCGGTGATGATGTCGGTTATAATAATGCCGCCAAGAGTTCCGTGTGTCATTCCGTTTCCTGAATCACCTGTGATGATGTAGATATTTTCATCTCCGGGATTTTTCCCTATGAATGCCATCGAATCTATTGGTTCCATTACCTGACCTGACCATTTGTATTCAAGATTTTCCATTGCAGGAAATCTTTTTTTAGTCCAGTCTATTAGTTTGTTATATCGTTCTTCTTCGGGAATATTTTCATCATCTGCCTGGCCAACTTTGTGATCTTCGCCTCCGGAAATTAAAAGATCGTATGTGTTATCAAATTCCTCCAGGCGTACATAATGATAAGGAGAGGCAATCCATTTTGAATTTTCATTTCCTGTGTCCCACCATAAAGCATAAGGCAATGTTCCTTTTGGAATTTTTGCTGCAATTACATAAGTGCGGTAAGCCCACTGTTTGGTGTGCATAGCTACCCAATCGTTTACAGGTGTGTTGGTAGCAACTACAATATGCTTTGCTTTTATTTCAAATCCATTTGCTTTTGCTCCTTCTTTTGAAATTTCTTCTGCTTTCGTTTCGGTATAAATTTTTCCACCCATTTTAATTATTGCATCTGAAAGTCCTTTTAAATATTTCATGATATGAAACTGACCTTGATCAGGAAATTTGAGGCACCAATTTCCATCTTCAGATGCTAACGCAGGTACTTGTTCTAACATTTCTGTTAGCAGACCGACATTTTTTGTTGCAGTATATTCTTTTTCTAAAGTCTCTTTTGTATCACTTTCACTTATAAACAAATAACCGGGAACTATTTTAAAATTGCAATCAATGTTTTCGTGATTAACTGTATTAGAAATCCATTGAATTGCCTCCATGTGACTATTGGCAGCAAGTGTGGCTTTTGCATCACCGAATATTTTTTCGAGTTCAAAATAACGGTTGTCCAATGCACAAGTAATTTGTGCTGTAGTGCGACCTGTTTCTCCACTGCCGATATATCCATCTTCTACTAAAATTATTTTACGACCTGCTTTTAATAAACAATAGGCAGTTGTTAATCCTGAAATACCGCCACCTATTATTAAAATATCGATTTCAATATTTTGTTTTAGTTTTTCAAAAATAATTGGTTGCGTTGATGCAGTCCAAAAGGATTTATTTTCTCCTGATGTAATGTTACTGTCAATTGGTTCTGATGCGGGTGCATTCATTTTTATTAATTTTAAATTGATTGATTTTATTAAATTTCAACTTTAAAAATAGTTTGTTTTTAACAGGCACTTTATAAAAGAAAATTTCTTTAAGTTACATTATTCACATTTTATGCAGTACTTATATCTATTGTCGAAATAACAAAAGAGAAGTGAAAATTAAAAAGTATCACAAATTAATAATTACTCCCTACAGATAATTATATCATCTACCACATTACAAGTTAATGAGTGAGAGGGGATCCTGTAATCTCAAAATTTCATTCACGGATTTTATATTTTTCTTTAATGCCATGATCATTTTTTTAAAGAACTTTTTCACTCAAAACTTTACTCATCTATAAGTGTTCCATTTTAAAAGCCATTGTTTCTGTCAGGCTGACATCCGAAGCTTTCTTTTTACCATTCTTAATTTGATAAGGCTTTAAAATCACTTTTGTAAATCCTTTAACCGTGTCATCAAAATGTGTATAAACATCCGAATTTCATCCAATAAAATTTCAGTTGAAATGATTTTTGATGAGTTAGCCTTAAGCGCTGACATCTAAAGAACCATTATAAACTATTGCTTTCATTTACTTTGATTTTAATTGTTTGAATTTTAATTACTGATTTACTACAGTATCGTAATTTTCGATTGATGATTCTTCATTTGAACAATCAATTCCATCAATGCCATTTGTTAAAAAAGTTATTAAATCTTTATTTAACTTTTTTCTTTCAGTATAAAATAAACCATGTGGTGCACCCTGGTAAATAAGCATGACATTATCAGGAATTAGTTTTGTTGATTCTTTTCCTGTTGGTGTGATGGGTACTGTTTTATCTTCATCACCATGAATAATTAAAGTAGGCACATTTATGGTGTGCATTTCCTCTCTAAAATCTGAAGTTGCAAATGCTTTTGCACATTCTTGTGTTGCACGGGGTGATGCAACAGAGCATAACATGCGATAATATTCTAACAACTGCTTGCTTAATGGTTTGCTGCTCATGCTTACACCAAAAAATGTTTTTCCGAAATCTTCCAAGAATCCTATTCTGTCTTCAGTCATATTTTTACCCATTTCGTCAAACATTTCTTGTGGCACTCCATCAGGATTGCTTTCTGTTTTTAACATATAAGGAGTTATTGAAGAAATTAAAACAACTTTTGTAACCCCTTTGCCGCCATGTTTACTGAAATAACGAACTACTTCACCACCGCCCATTGAAAAACCTATGAGTGTGATGTTTTCTAATTTAAGCTGGTCTATCAATGCCCTTAAATCGTCAGTCATTGTATCGTAATCGTAACCATCCCATGGTTTGGATGATTTACCGAAACCACGTCTGTCATAAGCAATGACACGATGTCCGCTGTTTACTAAATCGTTGATTTGATATTCCCACATTTCATTGCTAAGTGGCCATCCGTGAATGAGGATAACGGGATCGCCTGTGCCGTAATCGTTGTAGTATATTCTTACCGGTGTGCCTGTTGCATCTTTGTTTGATTCGATGTAATTCATTTTTGTTTTTGAATAATTTTTTGATAAATTAATTTTTTATTAATCCTGAAATTGATGACGTTACTTCTATTTTTTTTCATTTATAACTTTATTTACTTAGGATTGCTTGTTTATGCGAGAACTTTGCTTTTCCTTTTCCATAAAAAAAGTTGGATTAATCAAATTTTCAAAATTATTATTTATTAAATCCGGATGTATCAGATTTTTTTATTGCAGTGTCTTTTTTAACTACAATTGTATCAGGATTCTTTGTTTTGTTTTCAGTTTTTTGAGTTTCCTGACAGGATAAAAAAGCAAAAGCCAATAATGTACAAAGCACTATTTTAAATGTTTTCATTTATTTTTCTTTTAATTAATAAAAAAAAATGAGCAGTTTAAGTTATGTATCCTGCTCATTGTAATTTTTTTAGTTCCTGAAAATATCCACACCTTTATTTTCTTTCCAGTTATCTTCGAAATATTTTGCATCTTCTTCGTTACGAGGTTTGACGCCCATTACAATCCCTCCATCTTTAATTCCGGATTCATAAACTTTAGCATGTTCTTCAGGAATTCCTGAACCTATCAGTGCTCCAATTACACCTCCTGTTATTCCTCCCGCTCCGGCACCAGCTAATCCTGCTGCTATAGGTCCTGCAATTACCAATCCTAAACCGGGAATTAACACACTCGTACCTATTGCAGCAATTACTCCTGCTATTGCACCGATAGTTCCTCCGATAGCAGAACCTTTTCCCGCTCCGTCCATTGCTTTTGTTCCAATTTCTGAATCATCATCATTATCATTAAAATGCTTATTCCTGGTTTCATCTGACATCAAAAGATTTATATCATCTTTAGAATATCCTTTCTCATGTAAATTATTATAAGCATTTTCTGTACTCGCACGATCTCTGAACATACCCGTCATCATTCGGTCTGTTTTCATATTGTCGGACATATCTGAAGTATGAGTTTCATTGAATACTTCGTCCGATTTCAATTTATCCGAATTTTCATTTCCGGGAATTTCTTCAGTTCTGTCCGACTTCATGTTATTACTCATTTCGTTTTTATTTGAGTTATCCATTTTAATTTTTTTTAAATTAATAAATTATTTCTTTCTATATTGCTTTTACATTTACTATGCCATTAAATATTTTAGCGAATCTTAATTAATATTAATAAAATTAATTTTAATGTCTGACAACTATGTCATAGTTGACATTGTTAGTCAATGTTTGTAAATATAGAATACAAGATTAAATTAAAAATAGAAGGAAAGATGGAGGTTTTTAAGATATTAGTATAACATTTACGCATTATTATAAAAATTTCTCTAATTTTTTTATAGATTTTTTTAAATGTATGCCGTTACCTAACACACCTTTCCATAAATCTCCAACTTTATCTAATCTTTTTCCGGTATTAAAAATAGTAAAATCCTCAGGATTTAATTTGTAGTTTACTTCACTCCATTTTAGCGGAGTTGAAACAGTCGCATGCGGTTTTGGTCTTACGCTGTAAGGAGCAGCAATAGTCTGCCCCTTTCTGTTTTGTAAAAAATCAATATAAATTTTATCTTTTCTTTTATTCACTGCCCGTTCGATACTCGTCGTATCAGGTAACCGGGAGTTTACTATTGCAGCAAATATTTCCGCGAAACTTTTAACATTATCATAATCGTATTTTGCATTCAAAGGAATATAAATATGAAGTCCTGTTGCACCTGAAGTTTTACAAAATGCAGGCACATCTGTTTCATCACAAATATCTTTAATAACCAATGCTGTTTTCACTACTTCTTTAAAAACAATATTACCGGGATCTAAATCCAAAATCATATAATCCGGTTTATCGGGTTTTTTATAAACAGAATTCCATGGATTAATTTCTATGCATCCTAAATTCACCATGTAAATAAGAGTAGCTTCATCATTACATAAAAGATAATCAATATATTTTTTAGTCGATGAAGAATAAATTTTTGCCGTCTTTACCCACTCAGGTAAGTTTTTTAAATCCATATCTTTCTGATAAAAACCCGGTTCATTTATTCCGTTTGGATGCCTGTTAAGTGATTCAGGACGGTTTTTTAAATAAGGTAAAATATATTTTGAAATACTTATATAATAATTTATCAGATCTCCTTTACTTATTTTTTCATCTTTCCAATAAAGTTTGTTTAAGTTTGTAACTTTTACTTTCTTCCCTTTAATTGTGATTATATTTTCTTCAGACTTTAACAAATTATTATTTCCATTTTATTAAATTGAATTTTTTTCGTTTATTCCGGATGAAGACGTATCACTTATTAATCCGTTAAATACAGGATGCCTCATCCGTTGATCATCTGTCCATTCAGAAAATTTTACGTCACAAATTAAATTCGGTTTTACCCATACAGGCGTGCCTTTCATTCCTTTCATTTTAGGATCAGGTTTAAAAGGTGATCCGGCAGTTTCTGATTTGCTTAATTTCTCATAAATAATTTTCAAAGAAGTGTCGGAGAATCCTGTGCCGCAATTGCCAATGTATTTAAGATTTTTCTTTTCATATACTCCGAGTATCAAAGAACCAAAATATTTTCTGCTTCCCTGTGGTTTTGTGTAACCTCCGATTACTGCTGTCTGCTGAAGTTCATATTTAAATTTCTGCCACGCATCAGCTCTTTTACCGGCATGATATTGGCTATGAATTTCTTTCCCGATTACTCCCTCATATCCTTTTTTAGAAAGTTTTTTAAATAAATCAATTCCTTTTTCAATTACATACTCCGTAAAAAAAATGTTTTCAAACTTATACTTTTCAAAAAAATCTTTTAATAATTCTTTTCTGTTAATCAATGATAGTCCCGATAAATCTTTTCCGTTTAAAAATAATAAATCAAAGACATAATATTTTAATATTCCGTTTTTTGTCTTGGGATAATTTTGAAGTAATTGGAATTTAGGAATTTTATTTTGATTCTCTATTACAACTTCTCCGTCAATAATAACTTCATCTTCTACTTTTTCAAGTTCATTCCGGAGTGTTTTGTATATTTCATTATAAGAGTTTCCATTTCGTGAAATCATAATTGCTGATCCATCACTTATCTTTGTTATCATTCTGTAACCATCATATTTTATTTCAAATAACCAATCGGGGTCATCAAAAATTTTTCCTGATGCTTTTGCAAGCATTGGATTTTGAAGCTTCGTCCAGTGTTTGCTTATTTCTTCTTTTTTGTAATTAACAGAGCTTTTTATTTCTGAGTATTTTTTCTCTGTTTCTGATTTTTTAATATCAACATTTAAATCGAAATCTTTTAAAAGTTTTAGTGAATTTGTTTTACTTATGTCAAATTTATCATTTGCATATTTATCTAGTTTTTTATTAAGCAGC
>Ga0209591_10007416_pt1 | contig 12063 bp, 4 predicted proteins | sample MAT01_FD_187207 | JGI IMG/M metagenome (GOLD analysis project Ga0209591, IMG submission 187207) | Freshwater microbial communities from Lake Fryxell liftoff mats and glacier meltwater in Antarctica - MAT-01 (SPAdes) (version 2) | ecosystem: Environmental > Aquatic > Freshwater > Ice > Liftoff...
GATACAGCACTTTTAGGCTTGATTGCACCTCTTGATACGTCCAAAGCCCTTTTCTAGCAATGAATTGAACAATTTCAGGTGTACTTCATGAAAATGGAAAGTGCTGTAAGCGATGAATGTAGGCATAATTGGTATTCAAAAAATACAGGGAAGAACCGCTTTAGGATACTGAGTAATGACAAACGACAAAGAGATCAGTAATGGCATCCTTCAGCGGAACTGCATTAGCCGAGAATAACCAAAGAGCATCGTTCCCACTCTTAACCTCAACGTCCAATTCATTGATCGATTGATGAGGAATTCCATTCAGGAAGGAAGGGGTACTGTTGAGAGGCTTGGAACCACCAGTATCTCCATTGTCAGGGGATTTAAGCGTCACATTCAGGGGAGTCCCTGAGGCATAGGCTTGAGTATAGGTCTTCGGAGGCTGAGTACCAGGTTTGATCTCATCCTTAAGGTTAAGGAAAACCTCAACCTTGCTTATAGTCAGCTTTTTACTGCGGAACTGGAATGGAAATCGCTCTTTAGAAAAGTCAAGAATTAATGGTTGGGGATTATTGGGATTTTTTGGATTCAAAAACCGATACCACTCAGTTGAAAACTCATGTTTAGCACTAAATAGTCTTGTGAGTGGAGCTTTGTCTGCATCTGCAATCTCTTTTGCCATTGCAGTTTTCGCAGCAGTCTTCAGAGAGTTGCCGCCTTCACGGGCCGTGTAGCTGAGCCTGAGGATGACATCAGAAACTGTGTCAAAGTCAAAAGCATTGCAGTCTTTAGGCAAATCGATACGCCAGCGAGAAACTGCGCCTGCCCCTTCAAAGGGCAGATAGCGTTCGTCACGGAAGTTAACCTCAAAAAGACCGCTGTCATTTTGGGCAGTACTGGTGGCAATGGACTGCATAGCGGCGAAGTTGGTTATAAAGTGTCCCTCATCCTCATCTGGCTGACCGTACTTGCTATCTACAATGCTTTTGATACGAGTCTTGTTACTCAGCAAAGTAAGGGTGCAATTGATGCTGGTGTAGGGACCGACGACACAGGGAATGGTGAGGCTGACGTTCTTGAGACGACGCATATAGTGACCGGGATAGTCTGCATCAAAGAAGGTTTCAAGGAGTTCTATGATGCAAGTTCCCGTTTCCTTAAGTGTAATCAGTGCCAATGGGTTGTGTTGAAGCAAGGATATATGCTTTGCGATCTCATACTCGCGACGATTTTGATCCATGTAAGACTTTTCCATTTGTTTTAACGACAAATAGAGTCTTTCGCCTGACATTAACCCCTTACGGAAACTATCCCAAATACCAAACTGAACGAAGTTGGAGGTCGGCAACCCAAGCTCATAACGGTAGGTCTTTTCAGCCTTCTTGGCTAGGTCATAGGCTAATTGGTAGCACTGAAAATAAATCGTAGAAATTTCGCCGACCATCCAACCGTATAGTTCTTCTTGGGTGTATTTGTTACGGAAAAATTCTTCAACTTTCTGCGCATTCTCTATCGATTGCTCATGATTGCTCAAATCTTGATCGGCGATTTGTTCGCGAATCTGGGCAGCCAGAATTTGCTTATCAATTTGAGCGAGTTCTTTTTGCGAAACAGATTGCTGAAAGATCCATTCAGCCATTCGCCGTTCGTTAGATGCATTTATAGAGCTTCGATTTGCCTCGTAAGTATAGCCAGCAGCGACATAATTAACCGATCTTGCCCATGCATTCAGGGCTGAGCCAACGTTAGAGCCGCCAAAAGATCCGCCAAAGGTAGGGAAATTAAAGTTAGGAACAATATGTGCAAGATTTGCGGCTAGCTCAACACCATAGGCATCATCTTGTCTATCTTTTGCGGTTTCAAGCTTTTTGAAATTTTCCTTTTCTGCTTCAATTAGATTTGTGTTAATCAGTACAGTGTAATATTCAAACCGAGTTTTCGTTACTTCCCGAGTTTTTTCTAATCCCTCTCGGTTATATTGGGCTTCAGTAATTTGTAGTTTTTTGACTGTTTTTGCTAAATTCAGCAACATCGTTTCATGTTGGGTTCGCATCATTGAGAGCGATTCCCCATCTTTTTTCTCTAGCGCCGACAGCAAGCTATTCCCCAATGATTTAAGCTCACTACAAATTTCTAGAGCTTTCTGCACAATGTAGTTAAATCGGTAGTGGGGTAATGGGGAATTGAGATCGGCTAAGACGCTGCTAATATCTACGCCGCCTGCAACCGCCTGCACCAACAGAGCCGGATCGATCGGTGGTTCAAATAAAGCGAGTTGTCGTTCAATGCCTTCGATATTCTGGCAATGACGAATTTTGAAGAGGCGATCGGCAACCGTATCCCAGTACCCCAATAGCTTCTCATTATTAGGTAGGCAGAAATACAAGGATGGAGTAGTGGTATTGAGAATAGACGCAGCACCCTGTTTACCTTGTTGAATGGCTTGGATGTTGAAATAGGGGAAGATAGTCTCTAACTTCACAAAGGCATTTGAGAATGCGTCTAGACTTGGTTCTAACTCGGCATAGTTACGGGCTTGAATATTGCCTCGTTCGGGAATTTGTTCTGGACGCTTACCCAAAATTTCGGCAGCGAGAATATAAAGCTGTGTTGCCTCGTTGATGGATTCGATCGTATCTTGGCGAAATAGGTTATCAGCCCAGGCGATCAGATTGTCTATATACTTCATCACCGTATTTTTCTGATAGGCAACCAAGCGCATTCGGGCAATGAGATGGGGATTAAAAGGGTTTTTTCGCCATGCCGTAATGGCATCTTCAAGCTCTTTTCGTTGGGAATAGCTGGCTGAAGGTTTAAGCCGATCAAAAAGTTCAACTAACGTTTCTGTGGGAGTATTGCGGAAGGGGATAACTTGCCAATAGCGGGCTGAAGAGTTGAGGTTTTCGTTGGTTGTAGGGTTGAAAACAAAGTGATACCAGCGCATTGCTTCCTCAAAACGTTGGTTTTTGCTCAGCCGATTAGCTAAAAGCATTGGCACATGAAAAAATAATTCCCAGTTATAAAGACTGTAGGCTCCAGCGGGACTGAAATCCACGTCTTCTATTGGGTAAGGGGAATCAACATTATCTATGTTTGGACCATAGATCGTCTTGAAATTATTAGTAATCCCTGTTGGAATCTGCCCTCCCGCAATGCCTCCTGATGTATACGTAACCTGTAAGTCAGAAAATTGTTGATTGTATAGACTCAACAAGCCTTCAATGCTGCTTTTATCCAAAGCCTCCATGAACTTACAAACATAAGCATGGAAGAAGGGTTTGAAGTGCAGCTTTGTAGTGGCAAAGTTATAAGGATTGAGGTACGTGTATCCTACATTAGCAGCCGTAAACGATAAACTCTTTGTTTCCATTTCAACAGAAATAGGTGATGCCAAAGTTTGCATCGAGCGTATTTGCATTGCAGTAGAGGCTTTTATTTGCCCATTCTCAACAATTTGGCTAATCTCTGCTGAGGAGAGTTGCTTGAATCTATCAACCTTCTGAAGCACTACAGGATCGCCCTTATCTATAGTTTTTAAGGGTTTAGCTAAAGCATCTTTCAGTTGAGGGACTATCGATTTCATTGGATCTTTCAGACTTGGAATAAATCTGTGAAAGTAGAATTCAGGTTCGACGTAATAATCTCTCTTGTGATCTTGGTAGATGAACCGTGATGAGCTGTTATAAGAGAAATCATGGTCAGCGGGGAACAGCAATTTGTATTCCTGCTGACTACCAGAAAGTATTTTTTTGCTACTTTTACCGCTATTGTCTAGTAGATCAAGCGAGTATGAGCTTTTTTCATGCCAGTAAATTTCTCGGCCACTGTATTTAGCCGATAGAAGGCTTTGGTAGAAATTAGCTTGTTTTGGAGCAATTACTTTAAGCTGAACTGGTTGCTCATTATCATTGAATACAGAGACTCTGCCGTTACAATTTAATTGATACTCACCCACGGGAATTAGCATCGAAGAGTTACTTAGTAGTTTGATTTTTAACGTTGAACCTGAAATAAGTGCAAACCTATAGATATAGGTTGCCGCCACTCTATATCGGTCACTTGGTGTTCGGATGAACGATTGGCTTACTTTTTTGTTAGACCATTTCTTGTTTTTGTATTCACTCCAAGCAAGTCGAACTTCATAGTAAGCCCATGAATAAGCCTCCACTGCTGGTTCTTCTGGCTTTGGACTCCGTATAAAGGTTCCAAAATCTCCTTTTTGAGCTTGGATCATCTCTATATGGTCAAATTCTTTTTGTCTCTCTTCCCAAGCTTTGATTTTATCTTTCTTCCTTTTATAATCGTCCTTATCCTGTTGGATTTTTTCCTTATCGGGTTTTTCTGTGAAGACCGGCCAGAATAGATAGAGTCTTCGATTCCAGACAACTGGAATAAGATGCACACCTGCTGAGTCACCCTCTTCGTTACCCTGAATATCTACCGCTACTTTTTCCCACGCTGTCCATACCTGCGTTTTTAGGTCGAGCTTGCGATAAAAATATTGCGGTGGCGTGTTGAACGTTCGTCCAAAAACATGAAATTCTTGACCTTCGGTGTCTTCATAGACACCGCAAATATCTAGACGCGCGACATCATGGAGTTTCTCCAGGTAGTTCATCAACGCCTTCTCAACGCTCTCATTGGTGACTTCACCTTGGAGAAGTTCGCTCTCTAGTTCTTTAAAGAAGGGGCTTTTGTTGTCTCTTAGTTCGGGTTCGATCCAGTTTTCGGGATACAAAAATACTTTGCGATTTGCCTCCCAGACACGGTAGTTTTTCATCCATTCCCACTGCTTGGCATCGATCGCACTGGGAAGAATAATCTGTTCAGGTTTAATTTTTTTAAGCGATTCCAGATTGAGTAAACAACGTTGGACAAATAGCTGTACTGAAGCGATCGCCTGCTTTAAGCGGGAAGTTAGCATACAGGCATCCATTTCCACATCGATGAGGAAATAGCCATAAAGGTCATTGGTATCTTTGAGATCCAGTGCCTTGATTTCAGGTTTTTGGAGTAAATAGGCAACTAAACCATCCCGTAGGTGCGTTCTCAACCGATTGTGGACTTGGGTTGAAACTTCTATCCAGGTCGTTTCATCATATTTGGCTTTGAGACTGCGCTTAATATCTTGAGCTTGCTCATAGCTAACAGCATCACTCGTCCATGATTCCAAGGTCTCGATCGAAACACCAATTTGTCTACTGAGTTCAATTTGTTGCTGCAAAATAATTAGAGCAACCTCGTTAAAAAAGTCGGCAGCAGTTCGTTTGCTAACGAAGTACTCGACATTGGCTTGATCCCAAGTGGTAACGTCAATAATCGCCTTGGCAACAGCAACATTGCCACCATTTTTAGCCGTCTCAAAAATCGAAAGCAGGTCTTTCTCGGCTGGTGGCAAGGCATTGCGAAGAGCAACATAGTCAGCTACTCTCAACCACGTAGCAAAGTTCAAATCTTTCCAGTTAAAGTTGCTGAAGTTTACATTGTTTTGGAAATACGCTAACTCTTTCCCTGAGAGGTTCAATTGTCCGATCAGCCATATACACTTGTGGATCGCAACGTATTGATCAATATAGGCTTGTAGGTTAACTGGGGTATCCGTTTCAATATTTAAGCAGGCTTGTAGTAGAGCGGTATCTTTGAGCATCAAGGAGACCAGCGTCGCTTCTGCCTTAAAGGTTGCGATCAGATGTTGCTGGATAAACGTTTCTCGCAAAACGGGAACAAGTTTTCCTTCGATCTTGTCCCAATACTTCTTCAGTCGTTCTGCAACGTCAGTGGTAGCTGTCAAATCGGCAATGTCAGCGGCAGTGAGATAGTTTTGCAGAATGTCTTTGTAATTTTCTAGAATTTTAGGAGTGAGTAAGTAATTAAAAGGATTTTGTGTATTCGATCCATCCAAAATGCCAATAATTTTTGTGGCTTCCTCTAGGTCTAAGAAGATTCCTAGCTTTGTTCTCAGGAAGTCTGCTGTTACCGTGCCATCTTTGGGGGTATTTTCCTGACGAATTTTAAGTAGACCTTCTCGCAATGTCTTAGCTGATTGATTAAGGATGTCATCCTTGGGGGGAAGCGGGTTGCCTACTGCCTTTTCATCTTGAAAAATATAGGCAAAGTCTGTTGCTTTAAACCCATACGTTTGGAGTTTTACTAACAGTTCTTTTGTCTTGAATAAATCTGCTACAGTTCCCCAAGGTGCTTGGGCTGTTAAGTTGAGCCACATCATCAAATCCTTGATTTTCATGCCCATCCCTTTAGCAAAGATGACATAGCGATAAATCTTGGATAGATTTGCTAAGGTGAGGGTATCAGTGGCGAGGTTCAAGTTCGCGTAGACAATAATTAGATTAAGGTTTTCCTCAGAAAGTCTGAATGCTGCAAGGATAGCGGGTACGTGATCTTGGAGTACTTCAGTGATGTTTTCTATTTCGGTTTGCAAGACATTGAGTTCAAACCCAGTGTCAATTTGTAAAATCGCTTTATTCAAAAACAGTTTGGCAAATAGTGAGTCCTTACCTGCGGTGGGAATGTCGCCAGCCAGCACTGCCGATCGCTCCAAAGATAGATCCAAGTCTTGCTGCACTTGCCACAGCATCGATAAATCTTGAATCACTTGGGGGGTGATATCCTTCGCGCCAAGTGCAATTAACAGCCCATCCAATTCAGCGATCGTGCAACCTAGTTTTTTCCAAAGTCGAATAAAGCGATTGAAAAGACTCAGTTCGGCATCGCTTAAAACTTTACTGTTGAGGTGTAGAATCTGCGTTTTGCTTAAATTGCAGGGATCGTCCACATCACCGGGATCGTCCACATCACTCCCTAATTCTATGATCTCCAGGGCAAGCTGATCCTCGGCTGGATGATCTACAAGCCATTTTGTGCGATCGCTTTCTGAGAGGTCTTGTAAGTAAGCATTAATGGGGAAATTCAAATTCAAAAACCGAGTTTTGAGCAAGTTAATTAGATCGGTATAGGCAATGTTCGTGAGATCTAAAAAGGTTCTAACAGTTTTGAGTACCCCTCCTAACGTATCCCCAGAGGGAATCGTGGGATTACCCCATAAATTGTTGGCAGAAATATCTTTACCAGCATCTTTACCAGCAGTATTTTTGGAGCTTGTCACTCCATCTAATTCCTTCAGTGTTAAAATCTCAAATTCTCTTTTAGAAATTCCGAGTTTCTCTGCCATAGTGGCGTAGGATGTGGCATTACCTAACGTATTCATGACTTGGAAGCGGCTACTATTTTGTTCCTGTAAAAACTGCCGCGCCGTTTCTAAATCCATGTCAAACGGCAAGTTTAAGGGGAATATGGCATTCTTGAGCAAGTCGTAAGCTTTCTTGGCATCATTAGCAGAATTTTCATTGGGATGTTGGGGATTGGCTGCTAAATCTGAGTCGGTAAAACCTGAAGTATCGTTGGTTGATTTTGCTGCATTATCTTTAGCTGCTTTATCGTCTACAAAATCTTGTGCTACATAGGTTTCTAATACTTCATTCACCAAGTCAATATAGGGAATGAGGGTTTCCGTATGCTCACAAGACAGCTTGGTGTACATTAGGTCGGGACGGCGACGAAAGATTTCGTTACGGGCAGCACCTTTGTTTTGTCCGAGAAGAATGTGAAGTAAATCTACGAAATAAGCTGCTGGGCTGTATACAGACTTGCAATGCTGGCACTCGCACAAATCGAGTGAGCCAAATAGACTTTCCCAATTGGGAATATTCTGCAATACCCCCAGATCGGGACTTGAGTTCTTGATTGCATCAGGAGCAGCGGATATCGCCGAATCACGAAATGTATGATATAGCATGGCTGATGCATCACTAACGGCAATGGCTTTGGCATGGTAGAGATAAGCATTCTCTGCTGAAATCCTGCCTGAAACACTTTGAACGAAATCTTCAGCCGAAAGCTTTGAGATTTGATGAGCACTGTCATATTCCATGTTCATCAGCACGTTCATATCAGCGGTATTAGCTGTCAGAGTATAGAGGCGCTGTATTTGGCGTAATTGAGTTTTTACTGTTTCAGGGTTGGCAATTCCCTGAAGTGACTGCTCCCCTTGTCCCTGTAAATAGGTTTCCACAGGAGTACTGGTAAAGTCGAAATCAGGATTTCTATTGAGGAAGGTATTAACCTCTGGATGTTGAATGCTTTTCTTAATGACATCTGTAGGGAAGGCAAGTTCAACCAGAGTCTGAAGTTCTTGGGCATAAACTTTTGCTCGTGCCAAATCGTTTTCGCCCGTAATGTGTGAAGGCGTGTCTGCCTTGTGTTCAAGTGCCAGCGATTCCCAATCATGAGGCGATACGTCTACCAACTGACGCATGTTTTTTATGCCTTTCTGCTGTAGCCCATTTACCAGGCCTCTATTGTTTAAGGTCAGTTGGGAAAGCTGTAGATTGAGTTGAATTCTGGGAACTTCCGTTTTGAATGCAGCATCTTCACTCATCTTGTTCCAGAAACTTTCAATCTCTCCCTCATGTCGAGCGTAAGCATCAAGGAAAGTATTTAGCTTTTCTTCAGAGGTTAGAATCGGTTTCAGCAAGTCTTCGACCGAAGTTTTTAGGTTAATGACCTGAGTTTGAATGCCATGTTCTTTAGCAAACTGCTTTAGATTGTTAGCAATCTCCTCAAGGTTACTCTGATCTGTCGATGGCTGGAGAGGCTTCAAAGTATCGACTAATTGATCGAGTAGCATCGAAACCACACTGATTAAAGTAAAATCTTGTGACGCTAACCCAAAAAATGCCCAGGCAGGAACACGATCAAATTCACGCTCTTGCTTAAAAGCATCCCGTAACTGCTCAATTTTAAGTTTCTCTACACCGCTTTCTTTACTTAAAAATGAAACCTGGAAGTTTACCTCGTCCTCTTTTAAATCGGCAAAACCAACTCTCCGCATAAATGGATTTAGCCGAGCAACTAATTGCTCAAACTCAGTTAAAGGGCGTTGATACAAATCAGCCACGGTTCTCAGGACGAGAATGGAAGGAACATTCATCAACACGATCGGGGCTTGTTGACTCTCTGATAGCTTAGTAACGACGGTCTCTTGTTCGCCTGCGAGGGTGAAGATAGCCATGACCATTTGTTCAGTTCCATTAGGATCAAAAATCTGGAACACGAGGTCGGGCGCAGTGGTATCGTCACCTTGCTTTAGAACGTCACTATTGTCGAATTTAAACTCGAAGGTTCCGTCTTCTCCTGAAACACAGCGCGCTATTTGGCGTGTTCCATCCAAGTCATATTCAAATAGTGAGATTGTGTATTTAGCTAGCCCTCTTTTGTTAACATCTGTGAGTCGTCCGCGCACCTCTATGCAAGTTGAACTGTTTAAGCTCTGCAAGAGTTGATTCAATGCATCTGCTGTCGCTTGATCGACTTCGCCAGTCGAATTGAGCCGAGATTGTTTCTGAAAGATACTAATGATTTCGGCAGTATAGTCATTATAAGTTTGCTCTTTTTGCTCCTGTAGCAATCCCTCATATAGGTTTTGTTTGTCTCCACTGAGACGAAGAAGCTGATTATCAATTAGTAAAATTAGTCCTGTTTGTAGCTTAATCACTTCAGCAGAGCGATCGCCAATACGGAGCGGATCTGCGATCGGAGATGAAAGACAAGATTGAGCAGGTGTCTCTTTTTGCCCTAAATCGGTATTTAAGGTCAATGTCCGAATTGGATTATTGGACTGAGTGGATGCTGTTACAGGTGGTGTAGTCGCTAGGAGTTGTGCTGTTTGCTTACACACCTCACAACTTGGATCGATACCGCCAACTTTTTGAAACTCTCCTACCGCTTCACGAGTAGAGGGACCAAAGAATTTTCGCTTACTTTCCTCCGCCGAAATTTCTACTCCATGAAGCGCCAACCTTTCATGCAGACGAGCAACATCATCGCCAAAATCGCCGATACTGAGCTTTCCAGATTCCATAATATTTACCTTTCGTTATAATCCACATAGGGTTAGTCACTGCTCAATTTGGGGATGGCTTGGAGAGCTTTTTAGCCGCGCTCGAATTCTCGAATTGAAGCAGCACAAATGCCCGTGGATCGCGCGCCACAAATTGAATCCGTTCCACCACGCGAAAGAAATATTTCGAGCCTTCTTTTCGCACAAATTCTGTCGTTGCTTCGCGTCCCACATAAATACTGGTCGGATCGCCTGCCAACGCTACCAAAAGTCCTTTATCTTGTGGCAATGTCCCGGTTCCATAGAATCCTCCTTCTACCAGGGGTTTGACCCGTTCAGCTGTGGTGATTAGACTGGCAGGGCTGGGAGGAACATGAGTATCGGCATAGACTTTAGTGGGTAGAAACAGGGCATAGTTTTGGGCTTGTGCCTTACTCGTCAGTATGGATCTGCCATCTGCCACTGCCGAAAAGACATTTTCTCCCCATAGCGCACTTGTCAGACTATTTGCCAGCCTGGGTACCAGAATGGGTTTAGTAACTTTGTTCTCATCATCGTCATCAGCATCTTGAGGGTTAGCTTCTCCGAGTAGTCCTTGGGCGGTGGAGGCTATTTGATCGGCTTTGACACTTCCTGGAAGACGACTCACATTCCCTTGAAAGATTATAGTGTCCTCGGCGAGCGCGAGGGCTTTTGCTGCCATGCGTGCCAAAGTTTTGCAAGTCTTGATCTTAGCTTCCTTGTCAACCTGGGTACTCGTCAATGGAAATTCCTGATAAATTTCGACAAAAGGTTTAGTGCTACCTTCTCGAATACTCAGGTCTGTAAAATCAATTACATCATTGGGAACCTCTGTCGGATTCATGTCAAACATCATGGTTGGAAATACTTTTTGAGCAATTCTGACTTTAGCCATTTCCTTCATGACGGCTTCGTTGATTTCTTGCCATACAGCTTGATCCCAGTTGACTTCATTTGAGTTGTTCATGGTGTTTTCTCGTTTTTGTGATGATTAAGGGCTGAATATTTTGCTAAGACTGAAATCGCACTAATGGTGATTAAGCCGATCGCCCGAATGGATGCTGGTGGGAAGAAAAGATTGTTTTCATGGTTGTGCTCCTAGTTAATTTGAGTATTTCTTGTAAAAGGCTGATATTGGCTGTGGGTTATGAGGTGGTTTTGATTGAGGCGGTTTATTTAATCAAGTACGCGATCGCCCCTCACTCAACCATAAAATCGGTCTCCTGCTTAAACCCCAAAACTTGGGCGATCGCTCTTTTGAAGTGTTTGTGGATCAATAAGAGATAACAAAACTGGAGGGGCGATCGCACTTGAAATAGAAGGCAGCGATCGCCCCTTTAAAGCGCCTGTGAAGATGACATCTGGCTCCGGGTTGACAGACTCGAAGGAGGGAATGCCATATACTAGGGGCTTGTGGCACGAAAGATACAATGTGGCACTTTGGAGGATGTATGACTAAACTGTCTAAATCGGTGGAGGTGCATTTGGGTCGCCAAGGACGATTGGTGATTCCGGCAGCGTTACGGCAGTTACTGGGGTTTGAGGAGGGGGATACGTTGGTTGCGCGTGAGGAAGCAGGGCGATTGGTGTTGGAAAAGCCAGCAATGGTGAAGCAACGGCTGAAGGCTCGGTTTGCCCAGGTGCCGAACGATCGCAGTTTGGCAGATGAGTTAATCGCGGAACGGCGTGAAGCGGCGAAAAGGGAAGCAGGGGAATGACCGTTGTTTTGGATGCTTCGGCGTTGCTGGCTTATTTGAAGGATGAGCCGGGGAGCGATCGCGTAGATGGGGTGTTGGCGGAGTCGGTGATGTCGAGTGTGAACTGGGCGGAGGTTGTGCAGAAGTCGATCGCGGCTGGGGTCGAGGTCGATGGGATGTTGAATGATTTGCAGTCTCTGGGACTGACGGTGGAGCCGTTTATGCCGGAGGATGGAGAAATGGCGGGACGATTGTGGGCGCAAACGCGGCAAGCCGGGTTGTCTCTGGGCGATCGCGCTTGTCTGAGTCTGGGTCTGCGATTGGGAGTCCCCGTTTTGACCAGCGATCGCGCCTGGGCTTCCCTCACTCTGTCTTTGGATGTGCAGGTAATTCGGTGATGGGTTAGTCATACGATCGCCCTCCTAGTCAAACAACAAAATATTG
>Ga0209591_10007418_pt1 | contig 12062 bp, 12 predicted proteins | sample MAT01_FD_187207 | JGI IMG/M metagenome (GOLD analysis project Ga0209591, IMG submission 187207) | Freshwater microbial communities from Lake Fryxell liftoff mats and glacier meltwater in Antarctica - MAT-01 (SPAdes) (version 2) | ecosystem: Environmental > Aquatic > Freshwater > Ice > Liftoff...
ATCTCTCGGTGAACGCAACGCCTATTTCCGGTAGGAATAGGTTGAGTTTTGCAAACACCGGAACAGATCGCCCAGCGTTTAACTTTATTTACTGCCGCGACCCACTACCTAAGTCTCGGTTGGTCAGTGATCCCACTACGTGGCGATCATGATCCTGCGCGTCCCAAAGCGGCCTCTGTGTCATGGGAACGCTTTCAAACCCATCTTGCATCAGAGCAGGCGGTAAAAGGGTGGTTCGGCACAACACAATATGCCGCCCTTGGTATTGTCACCGGCCTTGTCAGCGGTCTGTGGGTGGCGCTGCTCACCCTCCGCAGCTTGCCCCTGGCAATCCAGAAGGCAGTGAAGGCCGCCTCATGATCGACTTGCATCCGCTTGCCAAGTATTATGCAGCGCTCGGACTTGTCGTAATTCCTTTAAACGGCAAAAACCGATCCGCAGCGGATGGCAAAAAACCTCTATACCAACGGATGCCGCCATCGACATTTGGCCTCTAGGGTGTAATGTTGGCATTGTGGCGGGCGCAAATTCAGGCAATCTTATTCCTATAGATTTCGATGGATAGGCAGGGTATCACGCCTTTTGTGAGCAGTTCCCAATGGAAGCCGACACCTTTACGGTTGCTACAGGCAGTGGTAACGGCGCTCATGTTTACCTTAAAGTTGACGACCTGCCAGAAACCACAAAGGCGATGGGAACGCCCCTAGGGAACATCGAATTAAAATCCGACGGGCAGCAATGTGTTGCCCCAGTCTCGATACACCCCAAAACTGGTCAGGCGTACAGCGTTTACCTTGAACGGCCTATCCGCCGGGTGAGCGATGTTTCAAAGATTCTTGAGTGGATTAAGGCGCAAAACCCACAACCTGAAACACCAACCCCAAAAGCATCGCGCCGTGAGGGCAGCAACACGAATCACACCTACACAGGCCATAATTTTCCATCTGCCTATGTGAATGATGTGCTTCAGCGGATCGAGCAAATTGAAAGTAGCACCCCCTGGAATGATAAGGGATGGATAAATTTTAGAAGTCCACTCCGCGAAGATACTCACGCCAGCGCAGGCTTTAATCGGATAACACTTGGTTACAACGACTTTGCAGGCGAGACGATGGGGATTGTCAAGTTTGCCTATCGTGCTTTCGGCATTGATATAAAACACTACCTGCCCAAGCAGCAGCCACGCCGTCCCGGATTGCACAGCTCTACCCGACAAGCCCTCATCCAGCGCGACCCGGTAGCAGGCAGCCACGCCGCGCGTGTAGTGGATTTTGCTTACATTAATGGAATCACCGAAATCACCCGGCAGGCGCTCATTAGCCAAGCAGCCAGCGCCGGAATCAGCCGCCGCAGCGTTGACCACGCTTTAAAAATGCTCACAGTACTTTGTGGATGCACAGCACAAAGCACACCCAGCAAGCGAGGCCGCCGGGCTTTACTGTTAACCGTACCGACAGAAACGGAGATAGCTGCCGCGCTTGACGTGCAGATCATAGGTAAGATTCATGTCAAACGCGCCGATTTAGCCAGCCGCCGCACCTACCGACACGCGACAATTACGCGACCTCGTATCGCTACCAGCAAGGGTAAACCGTTAGCCAACGACCGGTTAGCGGATAACGCTGGAGTCTGCCGCCGCACGATCCAGCGAGATATAAAGCGAGACACGACGATCAGCCGGGAAGCCACATTTAAACGCTGGCAAGTACAGCAGGCCGAAAGCGTGATCGCGCATAAGTCGGCACATTTAGAAGCCGGAAACTGGCATTACCCGCCGTATAAGGAGATTGCCGAGCGCGAATTGCAGGCCGGGCGCGAAGTGTGGTATGCACGCCAGCAGCCGAATACCTATCGCCTGATTTCGATGGAAAATGGAATTAAATCACGTTTTGTCACACCACCTTATAAAGAAGTATTGATTTTTTTGAGACTGCCCTTTGCGAGCGTTAGCGACTCTGATTTTGCTACCTCGGAGGAGGAGTTTTTAGCGCTCATTGCCGCTGACGTTGCTGAATTGAACAAGATTGATCCCAAAACGATCAAGACGGGGAAGGCGCAAGGTGAAAATGCGCCTCCTTCAAAAACTGGCGACGATCCTGACACACCGAGGAAAGCATTAACGGCTGATGATTTCGCCACTATTCGTCGTGCAATGCAGTTGGTTGAGTCTGAATTTTCAGGAGTGCAGCAGCGCAAAAAGCCAAACAAAATTCTGTATGCCTACCGGAAATGGCTTAATCATACCAATCTGAGGATCGGACTGCACCGTGCCAAGCAGGTTTTTATCCACAGGGACAATTTGCCTTCGAATCCAAAAAGGTTGGCGATACGCAGTAACAACAAGCATCCGTTCTGAGCCAGAACCGTTCCGGCGTTTGTTATCCCGACCAAACACCAGCTATGTTGATTGGCAATCGCGGGGACATAAGGTGTGAGATTAATCGTCCCACTGGGGAACCACTGCGGAATGCCATCGGCGTTGTAGCGGCCTTCTTCGATACGCACGATCAACCCCGACTCGACGCGCACCGCAAGCTGCTCGAGCAGACGCAGATCAACCGGAAACTCGTTGCCTGAGAAACGTTCATCCGGCTGCTAAAGCTGTCCAATAACAGGCGAAAATAGAATAAGAGAAATGTTATGGCGTGGAAAATAGGGCAAATAGGTGCGGACGAGTATCCCCGAAGGGAAAGGGAGATTTGCAGTTACCTGCTGGCTCTCCCTCAAAGCCTGCTCCGCTTGCGCGGGGTAAAGTCTTCCTCGACAATGTTATGCGGTGGTTTTGTGTACACGACACTGGTTTAGACCCTCAACCTGTTTAATCGTGTACCGCAGAGTTCGGGGCTGGAACGTCACCCTGAAGTGCCTATTTATTCACCGCTAACGGAGTTCCCCGAAGGGAGCTAAGTCTGGTCAGCACGGCTTGCATTGCTACAAGCCCCTAGCTTTAGCTATGGGGTCGCTGACTCCTTATTCCCACACGAGCGTCGTATCACCAATTCCGTCGGCAGCAGCGTGAGCAAATCAGCATTGCCACCTCGGATTAAGCGCATGAGTTGATCGACTGCCACGCACCCCGTCATCTCAATCGGGACGTGTACGGTTGTGAGTGGGGGAGAGAGGTAACGAGCGATAGGAATGTCATCAAACCCGACGACGGCAATATCTTGTGGAATCCGAATTTGATTTTCATTCAGAGCGGCATAAGCCCCTAATGCCGATTCATCGTCGCCAGCGAAAATCGCATCTAGCGTCAAGTTCTGTTTTATCCATTCATTGACGATCCTCCGCGCAATGTATTCGTCAAATTCGCCATCACCAATCAGAGATTCATCGACTGTGATTCCGTGCGCCGCCATTGAATCGCGGTAGCCGAGTTCGCGCCAATACGAATCTTCATTCTCCTGCGGGCCGCGTAAAAATGCGATGCGCCGCTTGCCGCGCTGTTCAATGAGATAATCGACCAGCTTTCGTGCGCCGGACTTATTCTCAAACGTGATCGTTGGAATCTCTAATCCGGGCGGCGGCGCACGATACAACAGCACCATTGGCAGCCCCGTTTGATACAATCGTGTGATTTCGGCTTCGTTCAAACTATTGGTGAAGATCAACAGACCATCGGTGTTATATTCACCAAGCGGATAACGCGAAGCGTGGCCTTGATGATCCCTCGGCGTGGAATGAATCAGCAGATCATAGCCATAGGCGCGGACTCCTGCTTCAATCCCCTTAAGCATCGGCTGAAAAAACGCGCCGCTGATTTCGCTGACTATCAGGCCAAGCGTGTTCGTCCGGCGGCTGGCTAAGCCTTTGGCGGCGGCGTGCGGCGTATAATTCAATGCGGCGATGGCATCAAATACGCGCTCACGGGTCGATTGGGCAACTTGCCCAGTCGTATTCACCACGCGGCTGACCGTTGCAATGGAGACTCCGGCGTAGCGGGCGACATCATCAATGGTAGCACGGTGATTCGTAGTAATATTTTCCGGCATCGATTCAAGCCCTTATCGCTGTAAACGCTTTCTGTAAGCGCTTACATAGCCTACACTGAGACAAGCTGCTTGTCAAATGTGGCGATTTTTTAAGGCTATAGAAGGTGTGGGTAAAAGTTTTTAGTAAAAAATGACCGAAAGACTTTTTTAAAGATCAAGCCGATGCCATTTAACGCCTTTTCTGGCGATAATCCTTTGTCAAAATGCTTAAGAGTGCTTTAAAATATTTGGTAGAATTATACAATATCGCCCATCATAAGATGGTCTAAACTAAGCATCTGCTTGATTGTTCTTTTAGAAAGGAATGAGCTATGGTGCGTAAAGCAAGTTTTTCTTTGGTGATTCTGCTGATTTTAGGGCTGGCGATGGGATCTGTCGCGCTGGCACAGGATGAATTTGTCTTCGGGGTTGTGCTGGTCGGCCCAGCGGATGACGGTGGTTGGAGCCAATCGCACAGCGAAGGCGCGGCTTATGTCGAGGCCAACATCGAAGGCGCAACCGCGCTGATTTTTGAAAGCCTGAATCCGGCGGATACCCCGGAAGCTACCTTGTTGGATGTCGTCACGCAAATGGTCGATGACGGCGCACAGGTCATCTTCACCACGTCGGACTCGTTTGAAGAAGATACTAACGTCGTGGCGGAAGCCTTCCCCGACATCCCCTTCATCAACATCACCGGCAGCAATGTGCTAAATGACGCACCTGAAAATGTGGGCAATTTTAACGGCCTGATGGAAGCACCGCGTGAACTCGCGGGATGTGCCGCCGCCCTCACCACCGAAACAGGCAGCATTGGCTATTTGGGCGCGTTGATTAACCCCGAAACACGCCGCCTCGCCGCCTCCACCTATTTGGGCGCACGTTACTGCTATGAAAATTATCGCGGGATGGATCCCGACGAACTCCAATTTACCGTCACATGGATTGGCTTCTGGTTCAATATCCCTGGCGTAACGCTCGACCCCACCGAAGTCGCCAATAACTTCTTCGATACCGGCTCGGATGTGATTGTCTCCGGCATTGATACCACCGAAGCGATTGTCGTGGCGGGTTCGCGCATGGCTGAACGTGGCGAGCGCGTATTCGCTGTGCCGTATGGCAACATCGAAGGCTGCTCACAAGCACCGGAAGCCTGCATCGGCGCGGCCTATTACAACTGGGGACCCGCTTATCTCGATACGGTTCAAGCCGTGATTGATGGCACTTGGGAACAAAGCTGGGAATGGCTCGCCCCCGATTGGGCAAACATGAACGACCCCGAAACTTCCGTGATCGGTTTCCTCTATGGCGAAGGGCTGACGGAAGAAGTCGCCGCGCAAGTGGATGAATTTTATGCGGAAATGGCGGCTTACAGCACCGACCCCGCTAACGAAGAAAGTATCTTCTTGTGGGAAGGCCCGCTGAACCTACAAGACGGCACAGAACTCGCGGCTGAAGGCGAAACAGTGCCAGTGCTGGATGTCTGGTTCCTGCCGCAGCTACTCGAAGGCATGGAAGGCGCAAGCGAAAGCGAATAAGCCTAGCCAACGCGCTCCATAATGAGCGATGAGGTGTTGCAAAACGGTGGAATAACCCTCCTTCCAGCACACCCCAAGCGACTATAACGACCCACACACGGGGGATAGCAAAATGATGCTATCCCCTGTATTTTTTTAAGCCGCAACCGGGGAGAGACATTCTCCGTATTATCTTTAGGACTTTCGCTCACGCATTTACCCCACCCCTAAATCCCCTCCCCATTGCATGGAGAGGGGACTTCAAGATGCGTTTTTCTCCCCCTCTCCAAGTATTGGAGAGGGGGCCGGGGGGTGAGGTAAGCGAAAGTCCTGATCTTGTAAAGGGCATTATTTTTGCCTGAGGGAAGATAACGCTAAACTGCGTCACTTCTAAAAACGATCAGATCAATGCTACCCCTTGGAGGAAACTCATGAAAGCGATTATCCATACTCAGTACGGCTCACCCGATGTGCTTCAGTTTAAGGATGTAGAAAAACCTACGCCTAAAGAGAATGAAGTCCTGATAAAAGTCCATGCCGCGTCCGCAAACCCACTGGACTGGCACTTGATGAGAGCTGAACCGTTCTTAGCTCGCCTTGACGCTGGGCTTTTAAAACCAAAAGATCCGCGACGCGGCGCTGACGTGGCCGGGCGCGTTGAAGCTGTTGGTAAAAACGTAACACAATTTCAAGTAGGTGATGATGTCTTCGGAGACGTATCCGCAGGCAGTTTTGCCGAGTATGTGTGCGGGGCTGAACATCACTTAGCACTGAAACCAGCCAACAGCTCGTTTGAAGCAGCGGCAGCCGTCCCTGTAGCAGCATTCACGGCTTTACAAGGGCTTCGGGATACCGGTAAGATTCAGGCGGGGCAAAAGGTTCTCGTTAACGGCGCAGCCGGCGGTGTGGGGACGTTTGCGGTGCAGATTGCCAAATCGTATGGGGCGGAAGTTACAGGCGTGTGCAGCACCCGCAATCTGGAGATGGTGCGCTCGATTGGCGCAGACCATGTTATTGATTACACCCAAGAAGATTTTACCAAAAATGGGCAGGCTTATGACCTGATTTTTGATGCTGTGGGCAATCGTTCAGTTTCAGATTATAAACGAGCGCTCAGTCCCAATGGGATTTGTTCCATTGCCGGGTTTACCACCCTGTCGCGTTTGTTTGAACATATCCTTGTGGGCGCATGGGCATCAAGGGGCGGGAATAAGAAAATCGGTCTCATGGGGACGGCGAAACCCAACCAAAAAGATTTGCTTTTTCTGAAAGAACTTCTTGAAACTGGCAAGATCGTCCCCGTTATAGATCGACGTTACCCCTTAAGTGAGACGGCTGAGGCGATTCGCTATCTCGAAAAAGGACACGCCCAAGGAAAAGTCATCATCACGGTGGCGCATAACGACTAAACCTAATAAATCGCTGCATCTGCCGTGATAAAACGGAGATGCAGCCCACCTCGGCATCTGCTAAAGGCAACAAACCAAAGGATAAGGGGAAACGACGATGACGATGCAAGGTAAGATTTGCCTGATTACAGGTGGCACTAACGGCATCGGGAAAAGTACAGCCCAAGAACTCGCCCGTATGGGGGCAACAGTCATCATTGTTGGGCGGAATGCTCAGAAGACCGCCCAAGTGGTTGAGGAAATCCGCGCAGCAAGCGGCAATAAAAACGTAGACTCACTGCTGGCGGATTTGTCCTCGCAGCAGGAAGTTCGCCGCCTCGCAAATGAATTCAAGAGCAAATATTCGCACCTTCATGTCTTGCTCAACAACGCGGGTGGGGTCTTCATGCAGCGTCAACTCAGCGTGGATGGCATCGAAATGTCGTTTGCGCTCAATCATCTCGCGTACTTCCTGCTGACTCATTTGCTCCTCGATACGATCAAAGCCAGCGCCCCGGCACGGATTATTAATGTGTCTTCGAGAGCGCATACCTCCGGCAAAATCGAGTTCGATAACCTGCAAGGTGAACGGGATTATAGTCTCGGCATGTACGGCAACTCAAAACTCGCTAATATCCTGTTTACGCTGGAATTGACCCGCCGATTAGAAGGAACTGGCGTAACCGTCAATGCCCTGCATCCGGGCTTCGTAGCAACGGGTTTCGCAAAGAACAACGGCAAGATCATCGCCACCCTCGTCAGTCTATTTGCGCCCCTCGTGGCGCGTTCACCAGCAAAAGGCGCGGAAACGTCTATTTACCTCGCCTCTTCACCAGACATTGAGAAGATCACAGGCAAATATTTCTACGATTCAAAAGTGACCGTGACAGCCCGCCAAGCTACCGATATGGAAGTCGCTAAAAAGCTGTGGGATGTCAGCGCCGAAATGGTACATCTAGCGGATGCAACGCCAAGATCGTTGAACTAGAAAGCAGATCAGGCTGTGACCAGAATAAGAGAGACGACTCGCCGAGTCGTCTCTCTTATTTTGCCAATTCATGTAAAAAATACTTGACACAAAGCACTTTTTGAATTACTTTATGTAAAGTATATTTTACACAAAGTAAAAACCAGCAGACACAGGAGGAAAAATGTCCTTTCAAGAAAGGCGAGCTATCGCATCTTTAATCAGCACCATTCTGGTTTCTGCGTTTTATTCGGCGTATATGGTTCAAAGATACCCGGAAGCAAGTGCTTATTCGGTAGAGGTCTTCCACTTTTGGGGATCGTTCTTCTTGATCTTAATCCCGGTCTCGATTGTCGCAAAAATTATCATTTACATCCTCTTCAGTATCATCAATGCCATAGCAACGAGAGAAGAAGAACCTGCAATTACGGATGAACGCGACAAGCTGATTGAACTAAAAGCCCAGACGACCTCTAATTATGTGTTTATCGTAGGTTTTATTCTTGCGCTGAGTTCGCTGGTGGTTGACATGCCGCCATCCGTGATGTTCATCATCCTTCTTCTCTCCGGGATTGTGTCGCAGATGATTTCAGATATTTCAACGTTCTATTTTTATCGCAGAGGCGTGTGAGATGGGCAAACCCTCCCCTCTCGTCATTAGCAACAACATTCGCAAATTGCGTTTTAACCACAATGAAATGACCCAGCAGGAACTAGCAGAAAAAACTGGGGTAACACGCCAAACCATCGTCGCCATCGAAAACGCAAAATACTCGCCATCTCTGGAATTGGCTTTTCGTATCGCGCTGGCCTTCAATGTGCGCTTAGAAGAGGTCTTCTTCTTAGAAGATAAAAATTCACCCGATTTTTAGCATCAGATCAAAGCAGTATAGGAGAAAAGCTCATGAAAGCAGTAGTTTACACCCAATACGGATCACCGGACGTGCTTCATCTCGTAGAGTTAAAAAAACCTACGCCGAAGGCCAATGAAGTGCTGATAAAAATAGTTGCGACAACCGTAACAGCCGGGGATTGGCGGATGAGGAAGGCTGATCCATTTATGGCAAGAATTTTCAACGGTCTCCTAAGACCCCTAAAAGTCACCACATTAGGATTTGAGCTAGCCGGGGAAGTGGAAGCCGTCGGCAAAGACGTAAAACGATTTAAGCAAGGCGATCAAGTTTTTGCATCTTGCGGTCTTGGTTTTGGCGCTTATGCCGAATACAAATGTCTGCCTGAAAAAGGGATACTCGCAGTAAAACCGCCCAATATGACCTATGTGGAAGCTGCCGCCGTGCCTATTGGAGGCGCAACGGCATTACGTATTCTTAGAAAAGCAACTATCCAGCCCGGACAAAAAGTGCTGATCTACGGCGCTTCTGGAAGTGTAGGCACCTATGCGGTACAGCTTGCCAAGTATTTTGGGGCAGAGGTCACGGGGGTATGCAGTACCACGAATTTAGAATTGGTGAAATCTCTGGGAGCAGATAGGGTGATTGATTACACCCAAGAGGATTTTACCCAGAGCAGTGAAACCTATGATGTCATTCTTGATGTGGTAGGCAAACTTTCGCCTTCACGCAGTAAAAAGTCGCTGAAGAAAGCCGGAGCCTTCGTTTCCATTATGAAGCTGTCCTCAACCGAGCGGATTGAAGACCTCATCTTCCTCAAAGACCTGATTGAGCAGGGGAAGCTAAGAGCCGTCATTGATCGGTGCTATCCGCTGGAACAAATTGTCGAGGCTCACCAGTATGTCGAAAAAGGACACAAAAAGGGAAATGTCGTCATCACTGTGGCACATAACAACTAAATCGCAGCAAGCACTGTCCAATATTCTACCCAATTTAGGAGTAAACTCATGAAAGCAGTTGTCTACACCGAATACGGCTCACCCGATGTACTTCATCTCAAAGATGTAGAAAAACCCAGCCCCAAGGACAATGAAATACTGGTAAGGGTGTGTGCCACAACAGTAACACCAACGGACTGCGCCTTTCGAAAGGCTGATCCATTTATCATTAGATTTATGAATGGTCTGATAAGACCCAAAAACAGAATCCTAGGGAATATGCTAGCGGGGGAAATTGAAGCTGTAGGCAAAGATGTAAAATTGTTTAAGCAAGGTGACCCAGTTTTTGGGACTGCCGATACTGATTTTGGTGCTCATGCTGAGTACAAATGTCTGTCTGAAGAAGGGATAGTAGCTGTAAAACCCATCAATATGACTTATGAGGAAGCAGTCTGCGTTCCAGAGGCATTAACCGCATTGTATTTTCTTAGAGATTTGGCAAATATTCAGAGCGGACAAAAAGTCCTCATCAACGGCGCTTCTGGAAGTGTAGGCACCTATGCGGTACAGCTTGCCAAATACTTCGGGGCAGAGGTAATCGGAGTATGCAGTACCACAAATTTAGAGTTGGTGAAGTCTCTGGGAGCCGATAAGGTCATTGATTATACCAAAGAGGATTTCACCAAAAGCAACCAGACCTATGACGTTATCTTCGATGCAGTGGGCAAGCGATCATTTTCACATTGTAAAGGCTCGCTGAAGCAAGGCGGGGTCTATCTTTTTACGGTCCCTACGCTGGCAATTGTGCTTCAAATGTTATGGACATCAAAGATAGGCAGTAAAAAAGCAATATTAGGGTTCGCAGGTCTAAATCAGCGTAAAGAAAATCTAATTTTCCTCAAAGAGCTTGTTGAAACAGGAAAAATTAAATCGGTGATAGATAGATGCTATCCGTTGGCACAGGTTGCCGAGGCCTACAAATATGTCGAAACAGGCCGAAAGAAGGGGAATGTCGTCATAAACGTGGGTCAAGGTAACGGATGATGAAAGCAATTGTATGGACACAATACGGATCACCGGATGTCCTTCATCGCCAAGAAGTAGAAAAACCTACTCCGAAGGACAATGAGGTGCTGATAAGGATATATGCGACAACAGTAACATCAGGAGACTGTGAAATGCGAGGTCTCAGCAGCGCTCTGTGAGCTTACCTTGAAGCAGGGGGTTGAATCATGGAAGATAGTAAGCAAGTGTTTTAAATTCGGGCAAGGTGAGATAAAATCGCGCATTCACCCGCCGTTTGGCTCACGCTTGACTTTTAAAATGGCTCACAATCTGCATTATGATTAATGACCCCGTACTCAAAAATGATTGGCATGTGATGGCGTGGGCAAAAGATTTGCCCGAAGGCGGGATGCTGCCTGCGCGGTTGCTCGGTGAAGACATTGTGATTTGGCGCAGCGGCGGCAAGCTGATGGCGTGGCAGGATTTATGCCTGCATCGTGGGACTCGGCTTTCGCTCGGCAGAATCGACGGCGAGACGCTGGTCTGCCCCTATCACGGCTGGACTTATAACGCCGATGGGCAGTGCGTCAAAATTCCGGCGCATCCCGATCAAACACCGCCTGCTAAGGCCAAAGTCCAGTCCTATCACGTCCGCGAAGGCTACGGCATGATCTGGGTCTGCCCCGGCGAACCTGCCCACGACCTCCCGCCGTTTGATGAATGGGACGACGCAGAATTCCGTAAAGTGGCGTGCGGCCCGTATACGCTCCTCGCCAGCGGCCCCCGCGCCATCGAAAATTTCCTCGACGTGGCGCATTTTCCTTTTGTGCATGAGGGCTACTTGGGCGATCCGGGGCATACCGAAATCGCCGATTATGAAGTCACGACGGATGAGCGCGGCGTAATCGCTGACAATATCCGCGTGTGGCAGCCCAACCCCGACGGCACGGGTATCGGCAAGGAAGTGACCTACACGTATAAAGTCCATCGTCCGCTGACGGCCTATTTTACCAAAGCGTCCGAAGGCCCTAGTTTCGCTATCTTTTTCACCGTCGCGCCTGTCGATCATCTCCATTCAATCGGGTGGATGTGGGTGTGCATGAATTACGCCAGCGACATGCCGGATTCGGAAGTCAGCGGGTATCAGGATACGATCATCGCGCAGGACATCCCGATTGTGCAGTCGCAGCGCCCGGAACTGCTGCCGCTGGATTTGCAGGCGGAACTGCATCTGCGCTCGGATAAAACGGCGATTGCGTATCGGCGCTGGCTGAACGCGTTGGGCTTATCGTTTGGAACGGCGTGAGGTTTAAAGGACGCGTCCGCAAATACTTGTAGGGACATCATATATGATGTCCAGTTTAATTTTGGCAGCGGACACGATGTATCGTGTCCCTACAATCGACATATTTAACCTGAATTTCG
>Ga0209591_10007419_pt1 | contig 12061 bp, 11 predicted proteins | sample MAT01_FD_187207 | JGI IMG/M metagenome (GOLD analysis project Ga0209591, IMG submission 187207) | Freshwater microbial communities from Lake Fryxell liftoff mats and glacier meltwater in Antarctica - MAT-01 (SPAdes) (version 2) | ecosystem: Environmental > Aquatic > Freshwater > Ice > Liftoff...
GTCCGGCGGGGCTCCCGAAGCCGGTGTCGTCGGCTCGGTCGACCCGGGCCTGGCCCGGAAGCATCTGCTGGACCTGCTGCACCGGGTACGGGCTCATGGTGGCCATCGAGGTCATCATGGCGTTCGCGACCGCGCTGGCCTTGGCGATGGAGTCGATGGTCGCCGTCGGGCCCATCATCGGCACGTCGGGGATGAGGTCCTTCGAGAAGTGGGCCCAGGCGGCCAGCATGGCGCCGACACCGAAGCAAACGATGCCACCGAGGATGAAGCCCACCCTGACCAGGGGGATCACCACGCCGCCGATGATGAAGGCGATGCCCAGGCCGATGCAGCCGAGGGCTGCGATGAGGTTGTAGGTGCGCCAGAAGCTGCGGGATCCCATCGTCATCACACCGTGTGGATGCCGTACTGGGACGACAGCACGCCGTAGCGGGTCATCACGTCCATGTGGGCCCGCATGCGCTGCTGCCAACCCTCGTTGATCGCAGCCCAGGTACCGGGCGCCACCCCCTGCGAGGCGAGCCAGGTCTCCGCGGACTGCGGGTCGGGGAACTTCTGGCGCAGCGTCTCGACGTAGAGCCAGGTGTAGCGGTCGAGGTCCACGCCGTGGATCGCCAGCCACTGCGGCGCACTCGGGTCGATGGCCTGGCCCTGCATCATGGCGGTCATGTTCGCTTCGACGACGGGGGCGTTGGCGATGTTCTGGTTCATGGTGGCGAACGAGTTGCCGATGTCCTTGAGGAACCCCATGGCGTGACCTCTCCCTGCGATCGGGCGGCGCGCCCATCGGCGCCGACGGCTCCAGCATCTGTGACGGCGCCCCGGCGGCCATGAGTAGCCCCTACTCAAAAACCCGGAGACGGACCGGGCGACCGAAACCACCTTCCCGGACCAGCCGGGGTGGGGGACGGGCCCGATGGCCGCCTACCATGGACCGAGGCTCCGACCCCGGAGTCGCCCCACCTGCGGGGTGCTGACTGGAGGATCTGCTGTGGACGTTCGCATCGGCGTGCTGCACACCATGAAGGAGATCGAGGTCGAGCTGCCCGCCGACGCCGATCGCGCCGAGATCAAGAGCCGGATCGACGAGGCCCTCGCCGACGACGACAAGGCGCTCTGGCTCACCGATCGCCACGGCAAGGACGTCGCCATCCCGTCCGCTCGCATCGCCTACATCGAGCTCGGTAGCTCCGACACCGAACGCCGCATCGGCTTCGGCGCCGCCTGACCGGCCAGCCGGGTTCCCTCCTGGCGCCGGCACCCTCCCCATGACCCTCACTCCCGCCGCCCCCGTCCGGGCGGAGCTGCTCGACCGCCGCCTGGTGTTCGTCACCGGCAAGGGCGGCGTGGGCAAGACGAGCATCGCCGCCGCGCTCGGCCTGCTCGCCGCGAACCAGGGCAAGCGGGTGCTCATGTGCGAGGTCGACGCCAAGGGAAACCTGGCCGACGTGTTCGAGAGCACCTCGATCGGCTTCCAGCCCCGCGAGGTGCAGCCGGGCCTGTGGGCGATGGCCATGAACACCGAGGAGTCGCTCAAGGAGTACCTGTCGCTCCAACTGAAGCTGCCGCTGATCGCCCGGGTCGGTCCGCTGGCCAAGTCGTTCGACTTCCTCGCCACCGCGGCGCCCGGCGTCAAGGAGATCCTCACCGTCGGCAAGCTCTGCTGGGAGGTGCGCGAGCGGCACTACGACATCGTCATCGTCGACGCTCCCGCCACCGGCCACGTGGTCGCCCAGCTCGCGGCGCCGCAGGCCATCAACGAGCTGGTCAAGGTCGGGCTCGTCCGTGAGCAGACGGCGTGGATGGTGGACCTGCTTTCGGACCCAGCCGTCACGGGCGCGGTCATCGTCGCGGCACCCGAGGAGATGCCGGTCAGCGAGACCATCGAGCTCGCCGCGCGCATCCGCGCCGAGACCACCGTCGATCTCGCCGGCGTCATCGTCAACAAGGTCCTCCCCGAGCTGTTCGGCCGGGGCGAGGAGGAGATCTTCACCTCCCTACGCGATGGCGACGCGCTCGACCAGTTGACCGCGGCGGCCGGTGGCCCCGTCGACCACGTGCTCGAAGCGGCCCAGCTCGCGGTGACGCTCCGCCGCACCCGAACCGAGCACCTCTCCCGGTTGCGGGCCGAGCTGCCCGCGGACCTCTCGCTGCTCTACGTGCCGTACCTGTTCACGCGCACCTACGGGCTGCGCGCCACCACGACGGTCGCCGAGGCCCTCGGCGCGGAGCTGGGGTACTGATGGCCCGGTCGCGCAAGCGGGCCGGCGATGCCGAGGTTCCGGCGCGCTCGCTCGAGCAGCTGCTGGCGGCCAAGGAGATCGTGATCTTCTGCGGCTCCGGGGGTGTCGGCAAGACCACGACCGCGGCCGCCGCCGGCGCCATGGCGGCCATCCACCTCGGGGGCAAGGTGCTGGTGCTCACCGTCGACCCCGCCCGTCGGCTCGCCAACGCGCTCGGCCTCGAGCAGTTCGGCAACGTCGAGACCCGCGTGCCCCACGAGCTGTTCACCGCCGCCGGCGCCGAGCCGCGCGGTGAGCTCTGGGCGGCGATGCTCGACACCAAGGAGTCGTGGGACGCGCTGGTCCGCACCCATGCGCCCGACGCCGCCACCCGAGAAGCGATCCTGGCCAACCCGCTCTACCAGAACATCGCCGGGAAGTTCGTCCAGAGCCACGACTACATCGCCATGGAACGGCTCTACGAGATCCACTCCTCGGGCCGCTACGACCTCATCATCGTCGACACGCCACCCACGCGGAACGCCATCGACTTCCTCGAAGCGCCGGAGCGGATGGCCGACTTCTTCTCCAGCCGACTGCTCCGCTGGCTGATCCTGCCGTACAAGTCCCGGCTGATCAACGTCGCGTCACGGCCCTTCTACTCCATCGCCGACCGCATCCTCGGGTCGCAGTTCCTGCAGGACATCGCCGAGTTCTTCATCCTGTTCCAGTCGATGTACGACGGTTTCGTCGAGCGGGCCCGCGCCGTCACCCGCACCCTCGAGGACCACCGCACGACCTTCGTCGTGGTCTCCACGCTCGAGACCGCACCTGTCCGCGAGGCCGACTTCTTCATCGACGCCCTGGACGACAAGGGCTTCCACCTGGGCGCCGTCGTGTTGAACAAGGTGTTGCCGGGCTACTTCCTCGACCCGGTCTCGACCGCGTCCGCCCAGCGTCTCGACACCGATTCGGTCGCCATCGCCGAGGCCCTCCCGCCCGAGCTCGGCGCGACCAAGCAGGTCGCCCGGGTGCTGCACGAGGTCGGCGCGAGCTTCCTCAACTACCGCGTCGTGGCGACGCGCGAAGCCGAGCAGCAACAAGAGCTGGGCCACGTGCCCGACATCGTCGCCACGGTCCCGTTCTTCGAGACCGACATCTACGACCTCGCCGGTCTCCTGATGCTCGGCGAGAGGTTCTGGCGCTGACGACCCGGTCTGCCCGGCACGTTCCCGGTTGGAGGTCGTCGCAGTCGCTCGGTCCCCACTGCCGATCCCGGGCGCGGTGGAGCGGGATGCCCGTTGCGGGACCCTGCGCTGCCAGACTGTCCGGTCTATGGCGACAACGGCCGAGCTGGCCCGCTACTACACGACGCTCGATGCGGCGAGCGTCGACCACCTGCAGCGCCTGGTCGCCTCCTGGGGGCTGCTCGCCGACCTCTGCTTCGCCGACCTGCTGCTCTTCGCCCGGGTGGATCCCGCCCGCGACGTGCCCGGGGTGGCCGAGGAGGCCGAAGGGGCGGCCGAGCGGCTGGTCGTGCTCGGCCAGGTGCGCCCGCTCACCAGCCAGACCCTGTTCCGGAGCGACTGGATGGGCGATGTCATCTCCGTCGACGAGCGGCCGATGGTGGTGCGGGCCCTGCGCATCGGGGAGCTGATCGAGGGCGAGATCACCCACCCGTCGATGCGCGAGCAGGTCCGGGTGCAGTGCATCCCGGTTCGTCTCGGCGGCCGGACGGTCGCGGTCATGACCCGCGAGTCGACCCCGACGGTCGGGCGGCACCAGGGGGAGCTCGAACGCGCGTACATCGAGGTCTTCAACCGCTTCATCCGCATGATCGCGTCGGGCCAGTTCCCGTTCGCGGGCGAGGAGGGTTGGGGTGAGGAGGCGCCGCGGGTCGGCGACGGCGCCATCATCCTCGACGAGTCCGCGCGCGTCTCCTACGCCAGCCCGAACGCCATCTCGGCCCTGCACCGCATCGGCGTGCACCTCAACGCCGAGGGCATGCGCCTCTCCGAGCTGGGGTTGCACGAGAACGTGGTGCGCACGGCCTTCGCCAAGGGCAAGCCCGCCACCGAGGAGATCGAGCGGGGCCCCGAGGTCACCATCCTGGTCCGGTGCCTTCCGCTGCTCGACCACGATGCCGTCACCGGTGCGGTCGTGCTCCTCCGGGACATCTCCGAGCTGCGCCGCCGTGACCGTCTCCTGCTGTCGAAGGACGCCACGATCCGCGAGATCCACCACCGGGTGAAGAACAACCTGCAGACGATCTCGTCGCTGCTGCGCCTGCAGGCTCGCCGGCTCGCCTCGGTCGAGGCCAAGGCGGCGCTCGAGGAGAGCGTGCGGCGCATCCGGTCCATCGCGCTCGTGCACGAGACGCTGTCCCGCGAGGCCGGTGATGACGTCCCCTTCATCGAGATCGTCCGCCCGCTGGTGCGCATGGTCGAGGAAGGGCTGATCTCGCCGGACCACCCGGTGCGCTTCCACGTCTCGGGTGATGCCGGCGCGTTGCCGGGAACGGTCGCCACGTCGTTGGCGGTGATGCTCACCGAGCTGCTCCAGAACGTCGTCGACCACGGGTTCCCCCCGGGGATCGAACCGCCCGGCGGCGACGTCCGGGTCGAGCTCGGCAACGACGGGCGCGAGCTGCGCATCGATGTGATCGACGACGGCGCGGGCCTTCCCGAGGGGTTCTCCGTCGAGGCCACGACCGGTCTCGGTCTCTCCATCGTCCGCACCCTGATCACCACCGAGCTCTCGGGTTCGATCGAGATGCGCAACGGGGATGGCGACGGGGTGCGCCCCGGCACCCGGGTGACCCTGCGGGTGCCGCTGGCCGCGGAGCGGGTCACCGATCCCGATGACGCGGGCAACCTCGTGCGGGGCTCGGTTCCCGGTCTGGACCGCACCCGCCACGGCTCGGGCGGCTTGGGTTGAGGATTCGAGCGGATAGGGCGTGTTTCGGATCGGCGGGCCCCGGACGCGTCACGGCCTCCCACCAGGGGAGGCCGGTGCGTGGAATCGTGGTGTTGCCCGAGGCGTCGAGGGGAGACGCCCGGGGCAGTTCAGAGCAGGATCAGGACGCCCGGCGCTTGGCGGCGAGCCACTGCCGGCGCAGCTTGCGGCGCTCCTCCTCCGAGGTGCCTCCCCAGATGCCGGAGTCCTGGTTGGTGGTGAGCGCGAACTCGAGACACGGCTGGCGGGCCTCGCACTCGTTGCAGACGGCCTTGGCCGCTTCGATCTGCTCGATGGCGGGACCGGTGGTGCCCACCGGGAAGAAGAGGTCGGGATCGGTGTCGCGGCACGCAGAGAACTGGCGCCAGTTGTCGGAGTCGACGGAAACCGTCAACGAGGTGAGGGCCACAGTGCCTCCACTGTTCAGAGCCTCCGCGCCGCACCGGGACTCGGTGTGGTCAAACGTGAAGCGTTTCACATGCCACCGCCACTACTAGAAGGCGTGTAGCTGGGACAAATTGACGTTAGGGGTTTCTCCGCCAGGTTTCAAGGGGTCGAAGAACGATTTTTTGTGATACATCCCATCTCTTTTGTAGGGTATCGAGTTGAACGCGGAGCGTGACTGAATGAGCCCGTTGGTGATCGCCCACCGAGGCGCGTCGGCCGCCCACCCCGAGAACACCCTGGCGGCCTTCGCGGGCGCGTCGGCGCTCGGCGCCGACTGGGTGGAGCTCGACGTGCGCCTCACCGCCGACGGTGTCGCCGCCGTGCACCACGATGCCGACCTGCCCGACGGCCGGACCGTCAGCACCGTGGCGGTGGCGGATCTGCCCCCGTCGGTGCCGACGCTGGCAGCCGCGCTCGGCGTGTGCCGGCAGCACGACCTCGGCGTCAACGTCGAGATCAAGAGCGACCCCCGGACCGCGGACTTCGACCCGACCTACCGCATCGTGGCCGTGACCCTCGGCGCGCTGGGCTCGGACGAGGCGGGCGCCGAGGTGCCGCGGCCCGACGGAACCGACCGGTACCTGGTGACCTCCTTCGACCCCGGGTGCCTCGACGCGGTCCGGCAGGGCTCGTCGCTGCCGACGGGACAGCTCGCCTTCGAGATCCGCGACACCTCGATCCTGCTGGCCCGGGCGGCGGCGGCCGGGCACGAAGCGATCAACCCCTGGGACCCGTTCGTCGACGCCTCCTTCGTCGACGCGGCGCACGCAGCCGGCCTCCGGGTCTTCCCGTGGACCGTCGACGATCCCGGCCGCATGCGGGCGCTGATCGACCTGGGGGTCGACGGGATCATCACCAACGTTCCCGATGTGCTGCGCGCCACCGTGGGGTGACGCCGACCGGCCGCGGAGGGCCACCGGCGGGCGGCGTCGCGCACCGGCGCCAGCGACCCCGCGCCGGTTCACCCGAGTCGTCGCCCGCCGTTCACCAACGCGTCACCGGCGGCGGGGATGCGCGCAGTACTGTCCGTCGGACACGGCAGACGGTGGGGAGGGGACGACGTGACGGAACCTTGGGAGAACGTGGTGCCCGTCGGGCGGGCGGTGTCGAGACGCACGTTCGTCGGACTGCTGAGCGCGGCGGGACTGGGTGCCCTGGTGCCGGTGAGCCTGGCCCAGGGGGCGGTGCTCGACGCCACCAGCGCGCTGCCGCCGGGATATGTGCCGTCGTACCCCGACGGGGTGATGGCGGGTGATCCCCGACCGGACGGCTCGGTGATCTGGACGCGCCTGGCGACTCCCGCCGCCGTCGCGGACCTCCCGGTGCTGTGGGAGGTGGCGACCGACGACACGTTCGCATCCGTCGTCGCCGGCGGATCGGCCACGGCGGTCGCCGCCGACGGCTACACGGTGAAGGTCCCCGTCGACGGGCTCGACGCCGATCGCTGGTACCACTACCGCTTCACGACCGGCGCGGTGGTCAGCCGGCCGGGGCGGCTGCGGACCGCGCCGGAACCTGGATGCTTGCCCGATCGGCTGACCTTCGCCTGGGTCAGTTGCCAGCAGCGCTCGAGCCTCTTCGTGGCCCACCGGGCCATGACCCAGGAACCGGATCTCGACTTCGTCGTCCACCTCGGCGACTACGTGTACGTGAGCGACGGCGGAACGATCACGGTCGACCAGTACCGCGATCACTACCAGCTCTGGCGCACCGATCCGCTGCTGCAGGACCTCCAGGCGCACCTTCCGATGGTGGCGATGTGGGACGACGGCGAGTTCTACAACGGGGTCGACCGCACCGGTGATCCCACCCGGCTCGCCGCCGCTCGCAAGGCGTGGCTCGAGAGCTTCCCCGTGATCTCGCCCGACCCCGACGCCGACGTGGTCCACCGGCAGTTCTCCTGGGGCGAGCTCGCCGACCTGTTCATGCTCGACCTGCGCCAGTACCGCGACCCGGCGGTCGACGCGACAAACACCACCACGCCCGAGGGTGCCGTCATCTTCGATCCGGGCCGGACCACGCTCGGCGCGGATCAGAAGGCCTGGTTCCTCGACGGTCTCGGCGCCTCCGAGGGGCGGTGGCGCCTGATCGGCAACAGCTACAACTTCGGCGTGTGGCGGATCGAGGACCTCGACCAGGAGTGGCCCCGGCCACCCGGCGTGCACCCGAACGAAGGTGTGTACGCCCCGAACGAGGCGTGGGACGACTACTGGGCCGAGCGCAAGGAGCTGCTCGAGTACGTCCGTGACAACGACATCGAGAACTTCGTGTCGGTCAGCGGGCACACCCACATCTGGATGGCGGGGACCCTCAACCCCGATGTCGACGACCCCACCTCGGCTGACGTGGGCTTCGACTTCACCTGCGGATCGCTGACCGCCGACCCGGATCTCATCCGCCAGCTGGTCGCGGGCGGGTGGACGCCCGAGGCGGCCTACGAGGCCTTCGGGACGATCGCCGCGGGCTCCATCGGCGTGAACCCGTGGCAGGCGTACCTCAACTTCATCAACCACGGGTACGCGATGGCCACGGTGACGCCCGACGAGATGGTCGTGGAGTTCAAGGCGGTCAACACGTTCGACCCCGACGCGACGCCGTTCCTCCTGGCGCGCTTCACCGTGCCGACCGGGTCCACGACCATGACCACCGAGATCTTCGACGCCCCGTGCTTCGAGTGCGCCGCCGGTCCCGACGGCACCCCGGCGACGACGGTCGACCTCCCCGACTCGACCTGCGCGGCCGAGCCGCCGCCCTCGACGACCACCACGACGACGACCGAGCCCCCGCCGACATCGTCCACCACGACCAGCACCCCAACGCCACCCGGCTCGGGATCGACCGCGACCACGGCGCCCGGCGCGGCCCCCGCGGTTGGCGACGCCGGAGCCGCCCGTCCGGTCACCGCCCCTCCGAGGTTCGCCGGTTGAGCGCACCCTGCGGGGGAGAAGCGCCCCGGCTCGGCGGTCAGGATGGGGGCAGGACCAGATCGAGCACGTCTGGCTCGTAGCGGAACCGGAGCGTCGTGACCTCACCGAGGTAGTCGCCGTCGACCTGGTAGGGGAACGGTCCGTGACCGCGCACGCTGGCCTCGGTCACGTCGACTGCGTAGTCGGCGCGGGGGTGGGAGCGGACCCGCGACCGCCCGAGCAGGGCGGAGCCGAGGAGCCCGACCACCGGCAGGAACTTCAAGGTCCGAACCGTCACCATCACCAGCGGGACGTCGAGACCGGCGTCGGGCGCCACGTCGATCGGCAGCGTCCCGAGGTACGTGTAGGGCGAGGTGTTGAAGCACACCGCGAAGTAGCCGTCCTCGACCACGGTTGCGTCGCCCAGGTGCACGGCGAACCGGGGCCGGGAGCGGTCGTAGTGGCGAAGCGCCGTGTCGAGTGCGGCGTACACGAACAGCGGGTGGCTGGCGTAGCGCTTCAACGACGCCCGCCGCTCGACCTGCTGCACCACGGCGGCGTCGAAGCCCATGCCGACGTGGAACAGGAAGTAGCGACCGTTGACCGACCCGAGACCGACGCGTCGGATCGACCCACTGGCCAGCGCGTCGAGGAGGACGCCGGTGGCCTCGACGGGGTCATCGGGCAGGCCGATGGTTCGGGCGAACACGTTGGTCGATCCTCCGGGCAGCGGTGCCAGCGCCGTCGCCGAACCGGCGAGCCCGTTGGCGGCCTCGTTGAGCGTCCCGTCGCCGCCGAGGACCACCACGACCTCGGTCCCGTCGGCCGCCGCGCCCTGCGCCAGGCGGGTGGCGTGGCCCCGCCGGCTGGTCTCGGCGACGGTCACGGTGTGGTCGGCCGAGAGCGCCTTCTGGATCACGACGCGCCCGCGGGCGGTGACCGACGAGGCCGACGAGTTCACGATGAGCAGCACCTTCACGATCGGACAGTATCGGTCGGTCCCCGCTGGCCCGCGCCGGTCGCCGGCCCGCGGCCAGCCTGCGGCGGCGCCGTGCGGTCCGACGGCGAGAAATCCGCCCGATTTGGCCGTGGTGCGAGGCGGACACAAGAATCTCGGCATGAACATCGTCGTCTGCGTGAAGCAGATCCCGGACCCGGCCGAACCGGGTGCGTTGGATCCCTCTGACAAGACGCTCAAGCGTGACGGGAAGCTCATCCTCGATGAGTCCGACAGCTATGGCGTGGAAATGGCTCTCCAGCTTGCCGATTCGGCCGGTGGCGGCGAGGTCACCCTCGTGTCGATGGCCCCGAACAGCGAAGCCTCCGGCCTGCGCACCGCGCTCGCCATGGGTGCCGCCAAGGCCATCCTCGTGAGCGACCCCGCGCTCGGTGGGTCCAGCGCGCTGAGCACCGCCAAGGTGCTCGCCGCCGCCATCAAGAAGGTCGAGGGCGCCGACCTGGTGCTCACCGCCACCGAGTCGAGCGACGGGTACACCGGCACCATCCCCGAGCAGCTCGCCGAGCTCCTCGGGCTCCCGTCGGTCACCTTCGCCAAGGACATCAAGATCGACGGCTCCACCGTCAAGGTCGATCGTCAGACCGATCGTGGCTACGACGAGGTCACCAGCCCGCTGCCGGCCGTCGTGTCGGTCACCGCCGGTGTCGTCGAGCCCCGCTACCCCTCGTTCAAGGGGATCATGGCGGCCAAGAGCAAGCCGGTCGACGAGGTCACCCTCGCCGATCTCGGCATCGACCCCGCCAGCGTCGGCTGGGCCGGCGCCGGCCAGGAGATCGTCGCCGTCGAAGAAGCCCCCGCCCGTGAAGCCGGCGAGATCATCGAGGACGACGGCACCGGTGCCGAGAAGATCATCGCCTTCCTCGACAACCTCAAAGTCATCTGACCCCCGAACCCCAAGGACGCTGAACAATGGGACTTTCCAAGATCTGGGTGTTCGCCGAAGCCGTCGATGGCAAGGTCACCCCCACCACCCTCGAGATCCTCACCAAGGCCCGCAGCCTCGGTGACACCGTCGAGGTCGTTTACGGCGGCGGCGATGCCGACGCCATCGCCGGCCAGCTCGGCGCCTACGGCGCCACCACCGTGCACAGCACCGGGGACCTCGACGGGTCGCTGGCCGGCGTGCCGGTCGCGTCGGCCATCGCGGCGGCGGTCGCCGCGGGCATCGGCCCCGACGCCATCGTGTTCGCCACGAGCTACGACGGCCGCGACGTCGTCGGCCGCCTCTCGGCCAAGCTCGATCGCACGGTGAGCACCAACAACGTCGAGATCGAGGTCGACGGCGACGCCCTCGTCGTCACCGAGCCCATCTTCGGTGGCGCCACCAACATCAAGACCAAGCTCACCGGCGAGGGCCCGTTCCTCGTGCTGGTGCGGCCCAAGTCCTTCGTGGCCGAGGAGAGCGGCGGTGGCGCCGCCGCCGTGGCCGCCCTCGACGTTCCCGAGGCCGGCCAGGCCAAGATCGTCGAGCGTCACGTCGAGGAGCGTCAGGGCCCGGCCCTCGACGAAGCCGCCATCGTCGTGTCCGGCGGTCGTGGCCTCGGCGAGGCCGAGAAGTTCGCCCTGGTCGAGGAGCTGGCCAAGCTGCTCAAGGCCGCCCCGGGCGCCTCGCGTGCCATCGTCGATGCCGGCTGGGTGCCCTACAGCTACCAGGTCGGCCAGACCGGCAAGGTTGTCAAGCCGACGGTCTACATCGCCGCTGGCATCTCGGGCGCCACCCAGCACATGGTTGGCATGAAGGGCTCGAAGAACATCATCGCCATCAACAAGGACGCCGAGGCGCCGATCTTCTCGGTCAGCGACCTGGGCATCGTCGGCGACGTGCACAAGGTCCTGCCCGCCGTCATCGAGCAGCTCAAGGCTCGCGGCTAGCACCACCCCGCACACCCGCTCTGCTGACGACCCCGGCTCCGGCCGGGGTCGTCTTCGTTTTCGCCGCCATCCGGCCCGCACCGGATGGCGTCCCTGGGTGGCTCGAAATTGCGACCTAGGGGTTCTTGCGGGGTTCAGGACGGTCTGGCGCGCTGGAGCCCGCCAGAACCTCAGTCCCGCAGTTCGGGTGGCGGCCTCAGGTGGCTCGAAACTGCGACTCTGGGGTTCTTGCGAGGTTCAGGACCGCCTGGCGCGTTGAAGGTCGCCAGAACGTCAAGGTCGCAGTTTCCGGGTGGTCATCGCGGGGCCGAGCGCCGGTAGTGTCCGGGTCATGACGCGAGGTCGGCCGACATGGACCAACTGGGCGGGCAACCAGTCGTGCTCGCCGGCGAGCATCGAGCGGCCGACCACCGAGGACGAGCTCGTCGCCATCGTGCGGCGGGCGGCCGAGGCCGGTGCGCGCGTCAAGGTGGTCGGCGCCGGGCACTCGTTCACGTCGATCGCCTGCACCGATGGTGCCCTCGTCGATCTCGACGGCTACGGCGAGGTGGTCTGGATCGACCCGGTCGCCCGGCAGGCGTGCGTCCAGGCGGGCATCCCGTTGCACCGCCTCAACGCCGAACTGGCCCGCCATGGCCTCG